>Ga0255338_1000782_pt1 | contig 80297 bp, 74 predicted proteins | sample MeOH1_35cm_T4_19_FD_203715 | JGI IMG/M metagenome (GOLD analysis project Ga0255338, IMG submission 203715) | Sandy soil microbial communities from University of British Columbia, Vancouver, Canada - MeOH1_35cm_T4_195 | ecosystem: Engineered > Artificial ecosystem > Sand microcosm > Unclassified ... | reverse complement strand
TGAGCCTGGTAACGGCCGTCTCCTCCTTGCCCCCCCGCAAAATGCGCCGCTCGCGTGTGATGAGTCCCAGCGCTTCTAGTCTGGCCAGCGCATCAAAGACCGACGAGCGGCCGTAAGATTTCCCCTGGTTTAAGCCGCCGAGAACAGCCCACCCCAGGACCACACCACGACCGCAACGGTCGCGGTGGTCTGGCAGGGATGATGCAATCGCATTCAGCACCGTCAGCAGCGCGCCAGACCGCGGCCCTGTGAGCTGCGCCGCTGCCGCACCTACCCAAGTCACGCCGTAACGGAAGAAGTCAAGGAGATCGCGCTGCATGTGCCGCTGAACGCTGCCGGCTCGGAGCACTACACTGCATTGAAAGTCCTCGTAAGACCTCGCTGCAGCGCACAACTGCCCTCGAACCCAACCACGTGCCGGGTTTGTTTCTTAGGGCTCGACTTGGTCAACGGCGTCCGATGGCGCAGCCCGCTTGATCTGTGGTGCTGCTTGAAAGCGTGGCCTGCCGATCTTCCGCTTGTCACCGTTCTCGAACGCTTCACCGGCCAGCTCCGCAACCCAAGCCCTGATCTGCCCAGCAGTCCATCGCACCATCTTTCCCCGCGCAATCGCCGGCGGTGGAAGTTGCCTGCGATGCTTCATTACGTACACCGCCGCCACGGTCTGGCTGGCCAGAGCCGCGACGTGTGCCACGGATAGGAGAACGGCGTCATCCAGGTGCTTGAAATCGCGCCGAAAGCGCTCCACGTCGATCTGCTCCTTCATGAAAACTCCAGGAAAATGAGGAAGAATGACGGCAAGTAGACTGGAGTAGGATCAGGTCTCGAAGGTCCGATTCAGGACAAGGGGAGTTGCGAATTGGGCGCGCCAAGTAAGTACAAGACCATCGAGGTAGCTGACACCCTGCATTGGTGCCAGCGCATCCACTCTCAAGCAGAGGAGCGGCTACGCCGCAAGCTCACCCCGCGCGAGGTCGCGAAGCTCCTTTACCCGGATAAAGGCAGGAATGCCCCAGACTCATCCATTCGACAATTTGAACGCTGGTCCGCTGGCGATGAGGCCCCAGTGCCGGACACGTTGCGAACGCTGTTGGTCGCCGCTGCCAGCGTCGGACTGTTCGAGTCTTCGGAGCTTCCCCGGGGAATACAGGTTCTTCCGATGGATGATGCGGAGAAGGCCCTGAAAGACAATGCCCGGCTGGCCGACCTGCTGCCAAATGAAACCGAGCTTGCCCCCTTGCCGCCCTCGCAGGTCCCGTACGGGCTACGGACTGCGCAAAAGCTTCGCTTGGAAGGTCCTGGTCGTGTACAGGATCGGATCAAGGCCTACGAGCAGAAGAAAATGAATCTCTGCATGGCGCGCTCAACCGCCAGCAAAGCGCTGCGCGCCTACGCAGAGGCTTTGGCGGCAGCCGTAGATCTGGAGGCTCTTGATCTGAGCCAGAAGGACAGCGAGGGCAACCCGTACGAGTTGTCCAAGCGAGATATGCTTGCCTTGGCCGACCGCATGGACCGCCACGTCTTCCCTGACCTGTCTCCATGGTCAGAGATGATCGCGCTGTCCAGTGACGAAGAAAGTGGTGCAAAAGTGGTGCAGTTGCGAGTGAAGACAAAGGCCTCAGACAGCAAAACAAAGAAAGCTGATGAAAGAAAAAGTCGTTGAAAATCAACGCAATGCGTGGAAAAATGACAACCAGCTAAAGGCGGCGATTTTGACTCTTAATCCGTAGGTCGAGTGTTCGAGTCACTCAGGACCCACCACTAAAAAGAAAGCCCTGTCGCAGCAATGTGACAGGGTTTTTTCTTTTCCCCTGGTCTGTCACACCCGAGCAATGCCAGCAGGCCAAGCCGCCCCGACCGGGCGGCTTGGCCGGGCAACCATACTCAGGGAATCAGCGCCAGCGCGTGCTGGTAATCGGGGGCGTGCATCAAGTCGTCCCAAGCCAGTGCCGGGCTGGTCGGCAGCAGGGCCTGGCGACGCAGTTCGCTGGCATCCCGCGGCAGCCAACGGCCCTTCAGCTGCGACTCGGCCAGGCCTTCCAGCAGTTCGTCGACCGCCGCACCGCCCTCGATCGACTGATTGCACAGCAGCACAAGGTCACAGCCCGCGTTGAGCGCTGCCAGCGCCGCCTCGGTGTAATTGACTTCGCATCCGTCGATGCGGCGCGCCCCGGCCATGGAGAGGTCGTCACTGAAGATCGCACCGCCAAAACCGAGCCGGCGGCGCAGGATGTCTTCCAGCCACTTGCTGGAAAAGCCGGCGGGACGGCTGTCCACCTTCGGGTAGATGACGTGCGCCGGCATCACGCTGCTGAGCGTGGTGTTCAGCCACGCATACGGCGCTGCGTCATCGGCCAGGATGGCCTTCAGGCTGCGCCGGTCTACCGGGATCTCGATGTGCGAGTCCGCCTTGACGAAGCCGTGACCCGGGAAGTGCTTGCCACAGTTGGCCATGCCGGCGCGCAGCAAGCCGTGCATCAGGCTCTTGGCCAGCAGCGTGACCACGCGTGGATCGCGTGCGAAGGCTCGATCGCCGATCACACCACTCCCACCCCAGTCGAGGTCCAGCACCGGGGTGAAGCTGAAATCCACACCGCAGGCACGCAGTTCGGCGGCCAGCACATAACCGGCGGCGCTCGCAGCGTTGGTCGCCTTCAGCGCACCGCTGCCTGGCTGGTTGTTTTCATCCTGGAGCCAGAGTTCACCGAAGGCGCGCATCGGCGGCAGGTGGGTGAAGCCATCGGTGCGAAAACGTTGCACCCGGCCGCCCTCGTGGTCCACACAGATCAGCAGATCAGCGCGCACGGACTTGATGTCGGCGCACAGTGCGCTCAGTTGGGCCCGGTCGGTCCAGTTGCGGGCGAACAGGATCAGGCCGCCGGTGAGCGGATGGGCCAGGCGCTGGCGGTCGATGTCCGTCAGGCACGTGCCTTCGATGTCGAGGATCAGGGGGGCATGCTGGGTCATGCAAATTCCTTGGAACAGGCTTGATGAGTCATATCAATAGCAACCACGCGATATTGGTGGCTACCTCAATTCAAAGATGCTTCAGAACTTTTCGACCACGCAGAAGCTGGCCGCGTAATCGCTCTCGTCGGTCACGCTGACGTGGACCGAGAGGCCACGTGCCTCGAACCAGTCCTTCAGCCCACCGTACAGCACGACGGTCGGCTGGCCGCTGGGCAGCTTGCCGATCTCGCACAAACGCCAGGTCATGGGCATGCGCATGCCCAGACCAATCGCCTTGCTGAAGGCCTCCTTGGCGGAAAAACGGGTTGCGAGGTAACGCACGCCACGCTCGGGCCAGCGCGCGCTGCGCGCCCGCCAGGTGGCCAGTTCGGCGTCGCTGAGGATCTTCTGCGCAAAGCGCTCGCCGTGCCGCTCCAGGCTGGCACGGATGCGGCGTACATCGCAAATGTCGGTGCCAATGCCGTAGATCATGGGCTCGCCGGATCAACGGTGGGCGGCCTCGATGCAGCGCAGGTAATCGTGTACCGTCGCAGCATAGCCGAGCTCCAGGGCATCGGCGATCAAAGCATGGCCGATCGATACTTCGGCCACACCGGGCACGGCGCGCAGGAAGTCGGTCAGGTTGTCGCGGTTCAGGTCATGGCCGGCGTTCACGCCAAGTCCGGCATCAAGTGCCGCCTGGGCCGCCGCAGCGTAGCGCTGAATCTGGACCGCCTGCTGCGCATGGCCCCAGGCGGCGGCATAGGGCTCGGTATAGAGCTCGACGCGGTCGGCGCCCGCGGCCTTGGCCAGCGCCATCTGCTCGGGCACCGGGTCCATGAACAGGCTGACGCGCACGCCCAGCGCACGGCACTCCTGGATCAGCGGGCGCAGGCGCTCAGCGTCACCGGGAAAGCTCCAGCCGTGGTCGCTGGTGAACTGCTCCTGGCTGTCGGGCACGAAAGTCACCTGCTGCGGGCGCACTTGGCGCACGAAGTCCATCAGGTTGTGGAACGGGTTCCCCTCGATATTGAATTCACGGTCGGGCCAGTCCTGCAGCAGCGCGGCCAGATCGAACACGTCCTGGGTCCGGATGTGCCGCTCGTCCGGCCGTGGGTGCACGGTGATGCCCTGGGCACCGGCCTGCAGGCACAGCGTGGCGGCACGCGTGACGCTGGGAATGCCGAGGTGGCGGGTGTTGCGCACCAGTGCAACCTTGTTGACGTTGACCGAGAGGGCGGTCTTGGCGGCGAGGGTAGTGTTCATAGGTTCTGCAGGTCCATCATCATCTGCCGCGTGCGCAGCGTGTCCATGCCGCAATGGTAGTGGAGCACGCTGCGCAACTGCGGCCGCAGCCCGGCCAGCAGGCCGGCGCAGACGCGCAGCGTGGCCGTGAACGGGGTCGCATCGTCCAGCGCCGCCTGCAGGCGGCACCACTGGTCGCCACGCAAGGCCGCGCGATCCTCCGCATGCGCCTCGCGCAGCCCGACCTCGGCCATCAGGCAGTACATCCTATCGGACGCCAGCGGCGCCAAGGTCAGACTCTGCTCGTCCAGCGACGGCAGCAGACCGATGTCGCGCAACAGCAGCAGCTCGAACGCCCGCAGCGCCGCGTGCAACACCTCGCCACGCTCGCTGGCGAGCACCTGCACCACGGCCGCATAGGTGTCGAACAGGCGGTAGTGCGGATCCTCGCGCGCCAGCAGGCGCATCAGCAGTTCATTCAGGTAGTAGCCCGACAGCAAGGCATCGCCGGTCGGCATGACATGGCCACCCACCCATTCCGCACCCTTGAGCGTTCGGATCTCGCCATCGCCGCCGTAGCTGATGCGCAACGGCTGCAGCGGCAGCAGGATGGGCCGAAAATTCGAGCTCGGCCGCTTGGCTCCCTTGGCCACCAGGGCGATGCGGCCATGGTGGCGCGTGAAGACCTCCAGAATCAGACTGGATTCGCTCCAGTCATGGCGGTGCAGAACGTAGGCGGGTTCGTCAGTGATGCGTTTCATGGGGCCTCGCCGCCATGTGGCGCTTCGTTGTTCGAAGAGGGCGGCTACAGAGGTCCCTTGGACCTGCAGTCATGACCGACCGGTCGCCCTCCGTCAGGCACTGCCACGAGATCACTCGTAACCGAACGACCGGACCCGCGCCTCGTCATCCGCCCAACCCGAGCGAACCTTCACCCACAGCTCCAGGAACACCTTGCTGTCCAGCAGCTTCTCCAACTCCTGCCGCGCCTCGGTGCCGATGCGCTTGAGGCGCTCGCCCTTCTCGCCGATCACCATGGCCTTGTGGCCATCACGCTCGACGACGATGGTGGCGGCGATGCGTACCAGTCGGCTCTTGTTGCGGCCCATTTCCTCCTCGAACTTGTCGATCACGACCGTCGAGGTGTAGGGCAGTTCGTCGCCGGTGAAGCGGAACAGCTTCTCGCGCACGATCTCGTTGGCGAGGAACTTCTCGCTGCGGTCGGTCAGTTCATCCGCGCCATACCACCAGGCTTGCTCGGGCAGGTACTTCTCGCAGATGCCCAGCAGGCGTTCGATGTCCTTCGGGTTCTTGGCCGACATCGGCACGAACTCGGTAAACGGGTGGCGCTCCTGCATGTCGCGCAGCCAGGGCGCGATTTCGGCGCGCCGGTGCACGGCGTCGAGCTTGTTGGCAATCAGCAGCGCCGGCACGCCAGGCTTGAGCAGCGCCAGCACCTTGGCATCGGCCAACGTGAAACTGCCCGCCTCGACCACGAACAGCACCAAGTCCACGTCGCCCACGGCGCCAAGCACGGTCTTGTTCAGCGACTTGTTCAGTGCGGTGTGATGGCGCGTCTGGAAACCCGGCGTATCGACGAACACGAACTGGGTCGCACCCTGGCTTCGGATGCCGGTGATGCGATGGCGCGTGGTCTGCGCCTTGCGCGAGGTGATGCTGATCTTCTGCCCCACCAGGGCATTGAGCAGCGTGGATTTGCCGACGTTGGGCTTGCCGACGATGGCCACCAGACCACAGCGCTGGCCAGCCGTCCCAGGCTCGCCTGCGGCGCGGGCCGCGCCGGCCTGGTTCAGCATGGCGTTGATTTCCGACTCGCTCTGCGTGCCCGCCGTGCTGGACGGCGCCGGGCCGTCATTGTTTCGGGTGGGTTCCATCATGAGGTCTTTGCTTTCAGTATTTGCAGCATGGCCGCTGCGGCGGCCTGTTCAGCGGCGCGGCGCGAGCCACCACTGCCGCGCTGGGACAGCGCCCGTTCGGGAATATCGCAACTCACGTCGAAGGTCTGCTGATGGGCTGCGCCCTGCGTGCCGACCACGCGGTACTGCGGCAACTGCATCTTGCGCCCCTGCAGCCATTCCTGCAACTCGGTCTTCGGGTCCTTGGCCGCCGCTTGCATGCGCGGATTGATTTCGACCGCCTGGAACAGCCGGCGCACCAGCGCATCCGCCGCCGCGTGGCCGGCATCGAGGTAGACAGCCCCGATCACCGCTTCCAGTGCATCCGCCAGAATCGACGGGCGCTGCCGCCCGCCAGAGCGCATCTCGCCCTCGCCCAGGCGCAGCACCCCGGTCAGTCCCAGGCCCAACGCCAGCCGGTGGAGCGTGTCCTGCTTGACCAGGTTGGCGCGCACGCGTGACAGGTCGCCCTCGGGCAAGTCGCGCAGCCGCTCGAACAGCAGGTGAGCGACCGCCAGATTCAGGACCGAGTCGCCCAGGAATTCAAGTCGTTCGTTGTGGTCCGCGGAAAAACTGCGGTGCGTGAGCGCACGCACAAGCAACCGGGAATCAGAGAAAGAATATTGCAGCCGCTCTTGCAGCGCCGTTAAACCGTCAGTCACGCTTATTTGGTTTTCCCGCTGTATTTCAGCAGCAGATAGGCAGGCCCGCCAATGTGAATTTCCCGGCTGTAGGCGAAAGACACCACGACCTTGTCGCCTTCCTTGCCGATCTCCAGATCCTTGCCCGTGACGGCCTTGATGTCATCGATTTGGGCGGCCTTGTCGAAAATGCTGCGCACCTCGGCCACCGTGCTGCCAGCGGTGGCCTTGTTCGCCGCCTTCTGGACCGACAAAAACTCAAAGAACGTCGGAGTGGCTTGCGCCAATATCACACCCGCAAACACCAGCACGCCACCCACGATGAGCAGTCCAACGAACGAAATACCACGTTGTCCCGATTTCAATTGACGCTTCATGCCCTGTAGTCCTCGCCGTTGTAACGGCTTTCTCAGTTGAACGAACCAATGCGCTTGAGGTTGCCGAAATTCATCCAGACAAAGAAGGCCTTGCCCACGATGTTCTTGTCCGGCACAAAACCCCAATAGCGCGAATCCAGCGAGTTGTCGCGGTTGTCGCCCATCATGAAGTACTGACCCTCCGGCACCTTGCACACCACACCTTCAACACTGTAGCGGCAATTCTGACGGTTCGGGAATTCGTCGGCACCAGGAACGAAGGCCGGACGATCATCGTCATTGATCATCCGGTGTTTTTTCTCACCCAACGCTTCCTCGTATTGCTTGAAGTAGCGCATGACCGACTCGTCGAAGTATTCCGGCAGTGCGTTGGTCCCGACAGGCTGGCCGTTGATGGTCAACCGCTTGTTCAGGTAAGACACCTCGTCGCCCGGCACGCCAACGACGCGCTTGATGTAGTCCATGCTGGGCTTGGGTGGGTAACGGAACACCATCACGTCGCCGCGCTGCGGGGGCTTGCCCTCGGTGATCTTGATGTTGATCACCGGCAACCGGATGCCGTAGGTAAACTTGTTCACCAGGATCAGGTCACCAATCAGCAGCGTCGGGATCATCGAACCCGAAGGGATCTTGAACGGCTCGAACAGGAACGAGCGCAGCAGAAACACAGCCAGGATCACCGGGAACAGGCCGGCCGTCCAATCCAGCCACCAAGGCTGCATCAGCAAGCGCTGCTTGGCCTCGGCCAAGTCGCCGTCCACCTGGATGCCCTGGGCTTGCAGTTGGGCTCGGCGCTGGGTCTCTGCGGCGTCCAGCGCCTCGGCCGCCTGACGCCGCCGCGGCAGGAAAAAGAAACGTTCGGCCAGCCAGTACACGCCGGTGACCGCACTGGCCAGAAACAGCAGCAGCGCGAAGTTGCCTTCGATCAGGCCGGCATACCAGGCACCGGCGTAGCCGACAAAGGCAGCGAGAATCAGGGCGGTCAACGCGGGCATCATTCCTCCACCTGCAGGATGGCGAGGAAGGCTTCCTGCGGCACTTCCACCGAACCGATCTGCTTCATGCGCTTCTTGCCGGCCTTCTGCTTTTCCAGCAGCTTGCGCTTGCGGGTGATGTCGCCGCCATAGCACTTGGCCAGCACGTTCTTGCGCAGTGCCTTGATGGTTTCACGCGCGATGATGTTGGCGCCGATCGCGGCCTGAATCGCCACGTCGAACATCTGGCGGCTGATGATCTCGCGCATCTTGGCCGCCACGGCGCGGCCGCGGTACTGCGCCTGCGTGCGGTGCACGATGATGGACAGTGCATCGACCTTCTCGCCGTTGAGCAGGATGTCGACCTTCACCACGTCGGACGGCCGGTACTCCTTGAACTCGTAGTCCATGGAGGCATAGCCGCGGCTGACCGACTTGAGCTTGTCGAAGAAGTCCAGCACGATCTCGCCCAGCGGCAGCTCGTAGGTCAGCATGACCTGGCGGCCATGGTAGGCCATGTTGAGCTGCACGCCGCGCTTCTGGTTGGCCAGCGTCATCACCGGCCCCACATACTCCTGCGGCATGTACAGGTGCACCGTGACGATGGGCTCGCGAATCTCCTGCATCTTGCCCTGGTCCGGCATCTTGGACGGGTTCTCGACCATGATGACCTCGCCGTCGCCCTTGACCACCTGGTACACCACGCTCGGCGCGGTGGTGATCAGGTCCTGGTCGAACTCGCGCTCCAGCCGCTCCTGCACGATCTCCATGTGCAGCAGACCCAGGAAGCCGCAACGGAAGCCGAAGCCCAGTGCCTGCGACACCTCGGGCTCGAAGTGCAACGAGGCATCGTTGAGCTTGAGCTTCTCCAGCGCATCGCGCAGCGAGTCGTACTGGTTGGCCTCGGTCGGGTAGAGCCCTGCGAACACCTGCGGCTGGATTTCCTTGAAGCCTGGCAGCGCCTCGCTGGCCGGCCCGGCATTGTTGGGCAGCTTCTTTTCCAGCGTGATGGTGTCGCCCACCTTGGCCGCCTGCAGTTCCTTGATGCCAGCGATGATGTAGCCCACCTCGCCAGCCTCCAGCGACCCGCGCGGCTCGTTGGCCGGGGTGAAAACGCCGAGGTTATCTGCGTTGTAGACCGCGCCAGTCGCCATCATCTTGATGCGCTCGCCCTTGAGCAGACGGCCATCGACCACGCGCACCAGCATCACCACGCCGACATAGCTGTCGAACCAGCTGTCGATGATCATGGCGCGCAGCGGGCCGTCGGGATGGCCCTTGGGCGCCGGCACTTTGGCCACCACGGCCTCCAGGATCTCGTCAATGCCCATGCCTGTCTTGGCCGAGCAGGGAATCGCATCCGTCGCGTCGATCCCGATCACGTCCTCGATCTCGGACTTGGCATTGTCCGGGTCGGCGTTGGGCAGGTCCATCTTGTTGAGCACCGGCACCACCTCCACGCCGAGGTCGAGCGCGGTGTAGCAGTTGGCGACCGTCTGCGCTTCCACGCCCTGGCTGGCATCCACCACCAGCAGCGCGCCCTCGCAGGCCGACAGCGAGCGCGACACTTCATACGAGAAGTCCACATGCCCCGGCGTGTCGATCAGGTTGAGGTTGTAGACCTGACCATCGCGTGCCTTGTACTGCAGCGCCGCCGTCTGCGCCTTGATGGTGATGCCCCGCTCCTTCTCGATGTCCATCGAGTCGAGCACCTGCGCTTCCATCTCGCGCTCTTCGAGGCCGCCACAGCGCTGGATCAGCCGATCCGCCAGGGTGGATTTGCCATGATCAATGTGCGCAATGATCGAAAAATTTCTGATGTGATTCATCAACGAAGAGCTTCAAGTATTTGAATTGGAAGGCCAATTCGAAAGAAAAAAGGGCGCGTCGAATGCTGACGCGCCCTGAACCAACAATCTATGGCAACTGCGATAGTTGGGTCTTCATTGTAGGCAAAAAGCCCCGCGCGTACAGTCCTGCCCCGCCCCGACGCAAGCCGTTGCAGCACAGCAACAAGGATTCTATACACAACTTATCAACACCAAGTGCCTGCGCACTTCTGGACAACTTGTGGGCGATCTGTGGATCCGCAGTGGATGACGGACATCCATTCCGCATCATGGATTACCACGAATCAGATATACAGCAAGCTACGCTGAACCCCGTGATTCTAGCCAAATTTGTTATGAGGGCAGAATGCCAGTTAGCGCTCGCAAACAAGAAAGGGGGCGTTTCAGATCCCCTGAAGAACCTGCGAGGGAGGCCGTAGAAAGGCACAAATCCGAGTCCGGACCGGGGCTTCTTGACAGCCTGAACGCAGGCCGGCGGTGTCAGCGGACGGGGCGGATCAGGGTGTATTGCGCCCACTGACCACGGCGGAACAAGACATTCACCGGCTTGTTGCGGTCTGCCTTGGCCACCGCCACCTCGAACTCGCGAACGTTGCCCACCTCGGTGTTGGCGATCGCCAGGATCACGTCACCCTCACGCAGGCCGGCACGAGACGCCGCCTCGGTGGCCGCGTCCACCTTGACGCCACCTTTGAGTTTGAGCTCCTTCTTCTGCACTTCGCTCAAATCACTCACCGCCAGCCCGAGCGCCTGTACGGTCGAGGACGGCTTGGCCTTGCCCTGTTCCACCGCCTTGCGCACCGGCTTGTCCGGCTCCAGTTCGGCGATCGTGATGTTGAGGTCCCGGCTGCCACCGCGCCGGAACACCGTCAGCGTGCTGCGCGTGCCAGGACGGGTGTTGCCCACCAGACGCGGCAGGTCAGAAGCCTTCTCGATCGGTTTGCCATCGAAACGGGTGATGATGTCCCCCGCCTCCAGCCCTGTCTTTTCCGCAGGCGAGCCGCTCTCCACGTTGCGCACGAGGGCGCCCTGCGCCTTGCCCAGGCCGATCGACTCGGCCACGTCCTTCGTGACCTGGTCGATCTGCACTCCGATGCGGCCGCGGGTGACGCGCCCGCTCGCGCGCAGTTGGTCGCTCACACGCATCGCCTCGTCAATCGGAATGGCGAAGGCAATGCCCATGTAGCCACCCGAACGCGAATAGATCTGGCTGTTGATGCCGACCACTTCGCCGCGCATATTGATCAGCGGGCCGCCCGAGTTGCCTGGGTTGATCGCCACATCGGTCTGGATCAGGGGCAGATAGTCGCCGGTATCGCGCTGCTTGGCGCTGACAATGCCAGCCGTCACCGTGTTTTCCAAGCCAAAGGGCGAGCCGATCGCCATCACCCACTCGCCCACCTTCAGGCGGTTGGTATCCCCCACTCTCACCGCCGGGAGACCGATGGCCTCGATCTTGACCACCGCCACATCGCTGCGCTTGTCGGCGCCAACGATCCTGGCCTTGAACTCGCGCTTGTCGGTCAGCGTCACGAGCACCTCGTCCGCGCCATCCACGACATGGGCATTGGTCATGATGAAGCCGTCGGCGGTCAGGATGAAGCCCGAGCCAACGCCTCGGGGCTGGGCCTCCTCGTCTTGCGGACGACCATTGGGCCGGGGCGACTGACGCGGCACATTGGGCATCGGAACGCCAAAGAAGCGGCGAAAGAATTCCTGCATCTCCTCGTCCACGCCGCTGTTGTCGCCATCAGCACGAACCTTCTCCAGCGTGCGGATGTTCACCACCGAGGAACCGACCTGCTCGACCAAGTCGGTGAAATCCGGCAGGCCACGCACGGCCGGTGCACTCTGCGCCAGCGCTGGCGGGATCGCCACCGCACTCCCGCCCATGCCTAGCAGCACGGCCAGCGTGAAAGCACTCACTCTTGATCCCACGATCCGCAACATCATCGACCTTTCATCGGAAGCACGAAGACACAACCAGTTACTGACGCCCCAGATGGGGATTCATTGCAACCGCTCAAGCTGCTGAGCGAAGGCCTTCAGGGTTTGCGCCGGAACCTCGCCCACCGCAGTCAGCCACCAGTCACCGCCCTGGGCCGAAATTCGCCGAGTCAGCGTGTGGGTCGCCCCCATGGTCAGCAGACCCTCCTGTACATGGCGCTGGCGGTCAAATGGCTGGACAAACAGCGAGACGGAGGCCAGCCCGTCGGAGAATACCCATTGCACCACCGAAGCCACCGACTCCGCCGCCGAACGCCGATAACAGTTCATGGAGCGGAAACCCGGCACCTCGGCCTTGAGCGACCAGCCCTCCGTTGCCGGTGTCGTCTTGATTGGCTCCGTCTTTTCCACGCGGTAGCCTTCGGTCTGCCCCATCATCCGCGCGAGCTGGTCCATCTTGACCGGTGCATCGAGCTGCAATTCGGAGAATGCGGCCTGCTCCAGCACCCGCCCCTCGGTATCCAGTGTCTGCAGCTTGACCACAAGACCCGTCTTCTTCTCGCTCCAGATGCGGTAGCCAAAGCGCAGCCGGTCCTTGGGCTGCAACTGGACGATGTCGGCATCGAAGCCTGCAACACGCTCGCTGCCCTGCTGCCGCGCCCCGTAGAACTCGGCGATCGCATGTTCGCTTGACTTGATCAGGTCCGGGAACAGCCCCAGCGACTCACGCCGTCCGACACGCGCCACTTTCGTGTCCGGCAAGAAGGTGATCACCTCATCATTCCGGCGAATCGTGGTGCGTGGCGCGCCGGTCAGGGACTCCACCCGCTCCATTTGCTGCCGGCCATCGCAGATGTGCCAGATGCGTGCGCTGGACAGCATGCCCGACGCCGAGGAGACGACAAAAGTCCCCGAATAGGCGCGGCGGCGCGAAGCCTCATGCAGGCGCAACAGCCACGCCTCCAGGCTGCGCTCCGCCGCCGGCGCCTCGGCCATGGCGCTTGGCGCTGCTGTCGGCGCAGCCGCTCGGGGCTGCGCCTGCGCGACGCCGATCAGGCTTGAGGCGCACAGCAGGAGAGAACCCCAGGACTGGCACCTGCCGCGCAGGACGCCTCGCCCGAGGACGCGCTTGGCCGTGGCACCCTCCTTCACGTTGCTGCGCTCGCTCAATCGACCCGCCCTTCGACAAACGTGGCGTTGCGCAGGAAGCCCGAAGGATTCTGCAACGCCGAGGCAGCCCCGAACTGTCGATGCGCTGCCAGCAAATCGTCCAGTCTCGCGTCGCGGATCATCACGGCCGCGCCATCCGGCGCACCCTGCTCGGTCGCGGCGACCCGGACCTCGATCGGCGCCGTCTGCGCAAGCTGGGCACCGGCCGGCACCGGCCCGCCGACCCCCAGCAATTGCCAGCCAATGGCCGCCACGGCAGCAAGCGAGGCGAAGCCTGCCACCAGTTTCCAGCGGAACACCGGTTCATTGGCGGCCGGTCGCAGCACATCAGGCGAGTCCACAGCGAGAGCGACTGGCGCCAATGGCCTCGGCCCTGTTGACACCTCCTCTTGCAGGCGCTGACGCAGTCGAGCCACGAAGGCCAGATCGTCCCGCCCCGCCGCCAAGTCAGGCGATCGCAGCACATCACCCACCACATGGTAGACATGCCAACTCTCGCGCGCATCCTCAACCATCGCCACGGCCTCCACCGCCGCGGCAAGGTCATCGCCATGCAACTGGCCATCGGCCAGAGCCGAAATCTGTTCGCGCTGTTTCAGGACTTCATTCATGTTCATCGGGCTCATCTCACTGGCTGTACACCCTCTCACCACCGCTTGCCCGACTGGTGGTTCAGCAGCGGCTTGACACGCGCGGAAATCGCTTCGCGTGCGCGGAAAATTCGCGACCGTACAGTCCCAATCGGGCAACTCATCACTTCGGCAATTTCTTCGTAGGTCAAGCCTTCGATCTCACGCAAGGTCACGGCCTGACGTAAATCCTCGGGCAACGCCTCCACGGCAGCATTGACAGCAGCCGCTATTTCGCGTGCCGCCAATTCCGACTCCGGGGTTTCCTCGGTGATTAGTTCATTCTCATGACGAGAAGTTTCATCATCGTCGTCATTCGAGGAAAGGGCGCCCTCCGTGAAGACCGGATTGCGCTTGAGCTCCATCAGCGTCTTCTTCGCGGTGTTGACAGCAATGCGGTACAGCCAGGTGTAGAACTGAGCATCGCCGCGGAACTGGTGCAGAGCCCGGTAGGCACGGATGAACGTCTCCTGGCCAATGTCCTCCACGAGATCCACATCGCGCACCATGCGACCGATCAGGCGCTCGATGCGGCGCCGGTACTTGATGACCAGCAACTCAAAGGCACGCATGTCACCGGCGACGGTGCGGGCCACCAGTTGCTGGTCGCTGTCGCCAGCGGTCGCGGGGGCGTGATCGGAGGGTTCGGGAGATGGCGGCAGAGTCATGGGGCCACAGCGCCGGCATCGGGCTGCGTATCGGTCATGGCGCGCGAATATACCGCACAACGCAGTGCGTGCCAGCGCAGCGGGTCCGCGCTCGCATCCAGCCAGAGCCAGGCCCGCGCGCCATCCGTGGCCAAGCCTTCCAGCTGCAGCAGCAGGCGCGACTGCAGGTCCAGCGCCACACGGACCGTCCCGGTGGCGGGTACCACCGCCGGGACACCCGTGACCTGCAAGGACCATTGCCCACCGTCCCAGAGCAAACGCCCCGAAGGCAACCGGCACCACCACCAGAAGGCGCAGGCACCTGCCAGCAGCGTGGCGCCGATCGACACGGCGGCGCGCCAGTCGGTCACGCCCTGTTCATGCCACACGGGCCAGCAGACCATCGCCCCCGCCAGCCAGAGCACGCCCAGCAGGCCTGCCAGAAACGACGAACGCCCCACCGGATAGCTCACCGATGGGGCGCTGTGCATGTCGGTCAACGCCTCAGCGTGGCCTGCTACGGACTCAGACGCGCTTGAATACCAAGGTGCCGTTCGTGCCGCCGAAACCGAAGTTGTTCTTCACCGCCACGTCCATCTTCATGTCGCGGGCCGTGTTGGCGCAGTAATCCAGATCGCACTCCGGATCCTGGTTGAACAGGTTGATCGTCGGCGGCACCTTCTGGTGGTGCAGCGCCAGCACGGTGAACACGCTTTCGATGCCACCCGCGCCACCCAGCAGGTGCCCGGTCATGGACTTGGTCGAACTGACCACGACCTTTTTGGCGTGGTCGCCCAGCGCGGCCTTGATCGCATTGGTCTCGTTGATGTCGCCCAGCGGCGTGGACGTGCCATGCGCATTGAGGTAATCCACTTGGTCAGCGTTGATGCCGGCGTTGCGCAACGCGTTGAGCATGGCGCGGCGGGGACCGTCCATGTTCGGCGCCGTCATGTGACCCGCATCGGCACTCATGCCGAAACCGACCAACTCGGCGTAGATCTTCGCGCCGCGCGCCTTGGCATGCTCGTACTCTTCGAGCACCACCACGCCGGCGCCCTCGCCCAGCACGAAGCCGTCGCGATCCTTGTCCCAGGGACGGGAGGCCGTCTTGGGATCGTCGTTGCGTGTGGACAGCGCACGCATCGCGGCGAACCCACCCACGCCCAGCGGCGAGATGGTGGCTTCCGAACCACCAGCAATCATGACGTCGGCATCGCCGTACTCGATCATGCGGCCAGCCTCACCGATGCTGTGCAGGCCGGTGGTGCAGGCCGTGACGATGGCAATGTTCGGGCCCTTGAAGCCGAAGCGCATCGACACATGGCCGGAAATCATGTTGATGATCGAGGCCGGGACGAAGAATGGCGTGATGCGCCGGGGGCCGCGGCTGACCAGTTCGGCGTGGGTATTTTCGATCAGCGGCAGCCCGCCGATCCCCGAACCGATCGAACAGCCAATGCGCGTGGCCTCCTCCTCACCCAGCGCCTCGCCCGTGGCGAGACCGGCGTCAGCCACGGCCTGCGCCGCGGCAGCGATGCCGTAGTGGATGAAGGTATCCATGGTCCGCGCATCCTTGGCGGACATGTAGGACTCCAGGTCGAAGCCCTTGACCTCGCCGGCGATCTTGCAGGCGAACGCCGAGGCGTCAAACTTGGTAATCAGGTCAATGCCGGAATTTCCGGCGAGCAAGTTGGACCATGCATCGGCCACCGTGTTGCCCACAGGGCTGATGCATCCCAAACCCGTGACAACAACGCGGCGCCGGGTCATGTCGGATCAGGCCTTCTTGCTGTTGGCGTAGTCGATGGCGGCTTGCACCGTCGTGATCTTCTCGGCGTCTTCGTCCGGGATCTCGATGCCGAATTCATCTTCCAGCGCCATCACCAGCTCCACCGTGTCCAGCGAGTCGGCACCCAGATCGGCCACGAAAGCCTTTTCATTGGTGACTTGAGACTCTTCCACGCCGAGCTGCTCGGCGATGATTTTCTTGACACGTGCTTCGATATCGCTCATGGGGTTCCCTCTAAGGGTTGTGAAAAAATGGGATTTTACCCGGGCCGGGGAACTCACCCAGGCCGGCGGGATCGTGAAAGACGGACCAGCGCTTCAGGCCATGAACATGCCGCCGTTGACGTGCAGTTCCTGCCCCGTCACATAGGCGGCCTGCGGACTGGCCAGATAGGCCACCGCATGGGCGATGTCCGAGGGTTGACCGAGGTGCCCCAGCGGAATCTGCCCCAGCAGCGCCTTATGCTGCTCTTCGGGCAGCGCCGCCGTCATGTCGGTGGCGATGAAGCCAGGCGCCACGCAGTTCACCGTGATGTTGCGGCTGCCCAGCTCGCGCGCCAACGCACGCGTCATGCCGGCCACGCCGGCCTTGGCCGCCGCGTAGTTGGCCTGCCCCGGGTTGCCCGAGGCGCCGACCACGCTGGTGATGCTGATGATGCGGCCGTAGCGCTGCTTCATCATCGGACGGATCACGGCACGGCTCATGCGGAACACCGCCTTCAGGTTGGTGTCCAGCACCGCATCCCAGTCCTCGTCCTTTAGGCGCATGGCCAGCATGTCGCGCGTGATCCCGGCGTTGTTCACCAGCACCTGCAGGCCGCCATGCTCCTTGACGATGGCATCGATCAGCGCCTCGGCCGCAGCCGCATCGTTGACGTTGAGGTTGGCGCCGCGGCAACCTGGAAAGGCGGCCAGGGCAGCACTGATCTTGACCGCGCCATCATCGGACGTCGCCGTACCGATGACTTTCAGACCCTGGCTCGCCAGTTGCAGCGCGATGGCCGCGCCAATGCCGCGCGAAGCGCCGGTGACCAGGGCCACCTGGCCCGCGAACTGAATATCGGACATCTCGATGTCTCCGTTCTTCTTGAGGGGATGGCGCGCTCAGCCGAGCAGCGCCTTCACGTCAGCCAGCGTGGCAGGATCAAACAGCGCGACGCCCGTCAGCTCGGCATCGATGCGCTTGGTCATGCCGGCCAACACCTTGCCCGGGCCACACTCGACGATCGTGTTGACACCGCGCGCCTTGATCGCCTGCACGCACTCCACCCAGCGCACCGGGCCGAAGGCCTGGCGAACCAAGGCATCGCGGATGCGGTCAGCGTCGGTTTCAACGGCCACGTCGATGTTGTTCACCACCGGGATCTGCGGCGCGGTCAGCGTCGTCGCAGCCAGCTTTTCCTTGAGCTTGTCGGCAGCCGGCCTCATCAGGCTGGAGTGGAACGGCGCAGACACCGGCAACGGCAGCGCGCGCTTGGCACCGTTGGCCTTGAGCACCTCGCAGGCCTTCTCGACGGCAGCCTTGCTGCCGGCGATCACGGTCTGCGCCGGATCGTTGAAGTTCACGGCCTCCACCACCTCGGCGCTGCCCGCGCCGAAGGTGGCCTGCGCTTCCGCGCAGCCCGCTATCACCCGTGCCGCATCCATGCCGAGGATCGCCGCCATGGCCCCCTGCCCGACCGGAACGGCCTCCTGCATCGCGGCGGCACGAAAACGCACCAGCGGCGCGGCCTGCGCCAGCGTCAGCACGCCAGCCGCCACCAGCGCCGAGTACTCGCCCAGCGAGTGACCGGCCACGATGGTCGGCGCGGCGCCTCCTTCGGCGCGCCACGCGCGGTAAGCGGCGACGCCCGCGACCAGCATCACCGGCTGGGTGTTGGTGGTCAGCGCCAGTGCTTCCTTGGGGCCCTGCTGGATCAGCTGGCCGACGTTCTCGCCCAGCGCATCGGAGGCCTCGCGCAGGGTTTCGCGCACGGCCGGATGATCGCCCCAGGCGTCAAGCATGCCCACGGCCTGCGAACCCTGGCCTGGGAAGACAAAAGCAAACGATGTCATGGTGGCTAAAAATGAAGAGAAATCGAACTCAAGCCCAGATCCAGCGGGCGTAAGCTGCTACAGCTTAAGCAGCACCGCACCCCAGGTGAAGCCGCCACCCACGCCTTCGAGCATGAGCGTCTGCCCCTTTTTCACCTGGCCGCCGCGCACCGCGCTGTCGAGCGCAAGCGGAATCGAGGCCGCCGAAGTGTTGCCATGCTGGTCCACCGTGACCACCACTTTGTCCATCGGCAGCTTCAGCTTGCGCGCGGTGCTCTGCATGATGCGGATGTTGGCCTGGTGCGGCACCAGCCAGTCGATGTCGGCCTCGGTCAGATCCGCCTTGGCCAGCGTGGCGCGCGCGGCGTCTTCCAGCAAGCCCACCGCCAGCTTGAACACCGCCTGCCCATCCATCTTGAGCAATGGATCCCCCAGCACGTTGCCGCCCGACACATGGCCGGGCACGCACAGGATGCCGACGTGCTTGCCGTCGGCGTGGATGTCGGTGGCCAGAATGCCCGGCGTTTCGGAAGCCTCCAGCACCACGGCACCGGCGCCATCGCCGAACAGCACGCAGGTGGTGCGGTCCTTGAAATCAAGGATGCGGCTGAACACTTCCGCACCGATCACCAGCGCCTTGCTGGCCGTGCCGGCCTGGATCATCGCATCAGCCACCGTCAGCGCGTAGATGAAGCCGCTGCAGACCGCCTGCACGTCGAAGGCCGGACAACCCGCCACGCCCAGTTTGTGCTGAAGGATCGCCGCGGTGGACGGGAACACCATGTCCGGCGTGGACGTGGCCACGATGATCAGGTCGATGTCCGCCGCATCGACACCGGCCGCAGCCAGTGCGTTCTTGGCCGCTTCCAGCCCCAGGTCGCTGCTGGTCACGTCCGGCGCGGCAAAGTGGCGCGCCCGGATACCGGTACGCTCGACAATCCATTCGTCGGAGGTTTCCACGCCTTGGGCTGCCAGTTCGGCGGCCAGATCGGCGTTGGTCACCCGGCGCGGCGGCAGGTAGCTGCCCGTGCCGGTAATACGGGAATATCGTCTCATCTAATGTGGTTCCGCTGCTGCAGGCTGTTCGCTCGGCACCGCCGCCGCCAGCAGTGGCGCGGCATGCGCGATGCGCGCCCGCACGCGATCAAGCAGTTGATTTCGGGCCGCATCATACGCCCGGTTCAGCGCATGCTCGAAAGCCACTTCGTCGGCCGAACCATGGCTCTTGAACACCAGACCGCGCAGGCCCAGCAGGGCTGCGCCGTTGTAACGCCGGTGATCCATGCGTCTTTTCAGCGCAGATAGAACCGGATAAGCCATGATGCCAGCAATTTTCGTCAGGATATTGCGCGAGAACTCTGCCTTCAGGAACGCAACGATCATGGCCGCCAAGCCTTCGCTGGTCTTCAGCGCCACGTTGCCGACAAAGCCGTCGCAGACCACGATGTCGGTCGTGCCCTTGAAGATGTCGTTGCCCTCGACGTTGCCGACGAAGTTCAGGTCACCCGCCTGGCCGGCCGAACGCAGCAGCTCGGCCGCCTTCTTGATGACCTCGCTGCCCTTGATGACCTCCTCGCCGATGTTGAGCAGTCCCACCGTGGGGCTGTCGTCATCCTTGAGCACCGACACCAGCGCCGAGCCCATCACCGCGAATTGCAGCAGGTGCTCGGCCGTGCAGTCCACGTTGGCACCGAGGTCCAGCACCGTGGTCGCGCCGCCCTTGGCGTTGGGCATCTGGGTCGCGATGGCGGGACGGTCGATCCCCTCCACGGTCTTCAGCAGGTAGCGCGCGATGGCCATCAGCGCACCGGTGTTGCCGGCGGACACTGCGGCCGCCGCCGTGCCATCCTTGACCTGCTGAATGGCCAGGCGCATGGAAGAGTTCTTCTTCTTGCGCAGCGCCACTTCCACCGGATCGTCCATGCTGACCACCTCGGTGGCCGCAATGACGCGCGCACGCGGATGCGTCAGCGCAGCCAGCGCATCGGGCAAGCCGACGAGCAGCAGCTCGACATCAGGGTGAGCTTCGAGAAAATGACGGCACGCCGGCAGCGTGACGCGGGGGCCGTGGTCGCCACCCATGCAATCGACAGCGAGGGTGATCATGACAAACCCCGACGGCGCAAGGCCGAAAGACAGGAAAACAGACGCATCAAAGACAAAGGCCCGTGGCTACGGGAATGTAGCTCCGGGCCTCTTGGGTTTTCAGCGGGATCAGGCTTCAGACTTGGTCTTGAGCACTTGGCGGCCGCGGTAGAAGCCGTTCGGGCTGATGTGGTGACGCAGGTGCGTCTCACCCGTGGTCGGCTCGACGGCGATGCCCGGCACGTTCAGGGCGTTGTGCGAACGGTGCATGCCGCGCTTGGAGGGAGACTTTTTGTTCTGCTGGACGGCCATGATGGCTCCTTGAAAGCAAATGACGCCGCGCGAATCAAGCTGGCGCAGCCTCTGGTTGACAATAGGTGGACGAATGACGCGCAGCCCAAAGCCCGCGCGAAGCCAGCGATTATAACCCGACTCGTCGATTCACTTCGGCTTGCCGATCCGAAGGCTAGCCAACGCCGCGAACGGATTGACCTTGCTGGTCGACGCTTCATCGAAATCGGCATCCACCGCCTGCAAGGGCACTTCCGTCGGACAGACCTCGTGGCGCGGCACCAGGGGCAGGGCCATCAACAACTCGTCCTCGACCAGCGCCAGTAGGTCGAATTCACGGCTGAGCACCAGCACATCCTCTTCCGAATCGTCGTCCAACTCCGCCGCGATGGCCTCGTCGGCAACAAAGTGGAAAGGCCGCTCCACGACCACGTCCACCATGACCGGCGTCAGGCAGCGCTGACAGGTCAGCGGCAGGCTCGTCTGGGCACGCAGGTGCAGCCAGACCTGCGCCGCACCGCCGGCTTGCGCGCGCAATTCGCCGCGCACCGACCAGCTCACCACCAAGTCTTTCGATTCCCCTTGCGCTTCCTGCACCAGCCGCTCATATTTCTCAAGCGAATCCTGACCAGAAAGCAGCCCCCCGGCCTGGGCAAAGGCCTTCACATCCAGCCGCTGGGCGGCAAACTCTTTTTTCATGCGGTCAGTGTAAGAGAATCAGCGCATGACCGAGCATTCCGCATCCCTTACGTCACCCCCTGTCTCGCGCCCGCTGGTGCTGGGCTCCACCTCGCGCTACCGCCGCGAACTGCTGTCACGCCTGCGCGTACCGTTCGACGTGGCCTCCCCCGATGTGGACGAAACGCCTCACCCCGGCGAAGCACCGCGCGCACTGGCGCTGCGCCTGGCCCTGGCCAAGGCCCGCGCCGTGGCGGCGCAGTTTCCGCAGGCGGTGGTGATCGGCTCGGACCAGGTGGCCGACCTCGACGGTCAGCCGCTGGGCAAGCCCGGCACGCATGAACGGGCGGTGACCCAGTTGCGGCAGATGCGCGGACGCACGGTGGTGTTCCAGACCGCCGTGGCCGTCGTCTGCCAGGCCAGCGGCTTCGAGCAGGTGGACCTGGCCCCTGTGCAGGTGCGCTTTCACAACCTCAGCGACACCGAAATCGAGGCCTATCTGCGCGCCGAGCAGCCCTACGACTGCGCAGGCGCCGCCAAGAGTGAGGGCCTGGGCATCGCCCTGCTGGATGCGATCGACAACGACGACCCCACCGCCCTGGTCGGCCTGCCGCTGATCCGAACCTGCCGCATGATCCGCGCCGCCGGCGTGAAGGTGCTATGAGCGCCTCGCCCCCCCGAGGCACGCTCTACCTGGTGCCCGCACCGCTTGATTTCGGCTGCCCCAGCCAGACGCCGCTGACCGAGGTGCTGCCGCAGGGCACGCTGCAGGTCGCCGCGCACCTGACGCACTGGATCTGCGAGAACGCCAAGTCCACCCGCGCCTACCTGAAACGCGTAGAGGCCCTGCTGCCGCTGGCCGCGCCGCTGCAGGCGCAGACCATCACCGAACTGCCGCGCGCCGTGCACAAGAAGGGGGATCATCAAGGCGACTTCGATGCCCGCCCCCTGCTGGCCGCCGCGCTGCAGGGACAGGACATCGGCCTGGTCAGCGAGGCCGGCATGCCGGCCGTCGCTGACCCGGGAAGCTCGGTGGTGCGCGCTGCGCACGAACTGGGCCTGTCGGTAGCACCCTTGAGTGGACCGGTGTCACTGCTCCTGGCCCTGGCGGCGAGCGGCCTGAACGGCCAGAACTTCGCCTTCGTCGGTTATCTGCCGCAGGACGCGGCCGAACGCGTGAAGCGAATCCGCGAACTGGAGGCACTGGCGCTAAAAAGCGGCCAGACCCAGCTGTTCATCGAGACGCCTTACCGCAACGCGGCCCTGCTGCAAGCGCTGACCCAGACGTTGCAACCGCAGACCCGGCTGGCCGTGAGCAGCGGCCTGACGCTGGCCAGCGCCCGCACGCGCAGCCAGACGGTTCGACAATGGCGCCAACCCGGCGACGGGCCGGACAACCAGACGCCCGCGGTGTTCGCCCTCGGGCGCTGAACCGGCAGCGCCCCGCAGCGATGGCTTAACGGAATGTCGGCACCGTCTTGAGGGCGTGCACCGCGCCCTCGCCGATAGCGGCGCCAAAGCGCTTGGCCAGGCGTTCCGCCACGTTCTCGCGGTGGGTGTAGTCGATCACATCCTCGGCCTTGACCACCTCGCGGGCCACGTAGTCCAAGTTGCCCAGGCTGTCCGCCAGCCCCATCTCCACGGCCTGCTGGCCGCTCCAGAAAAGACCGCTGAACATCTCCGGCGTGTCCTTCAGCCGCTGGCCGCGCCCTTTCTTCACCACCTCGATGAATTGAGCGTGGATCTGGTTCAGCATGGCCTGGGCATAGACGCGCTGCGCTTCAGTCTGCGGGCTGAACGGGTCGAGAAAGCCCTTGTTTTCCCCGGCGGTCATCAGCCGACGCTCGACGCCCAGCTTGTCCATCAGTCCGGTGAAGCCGAAGCCGTCCATCAGCACGCCAATACTGCCGACGATGCTGGCCTTGTCGACGAAGATCTTGTCGGCCGCCGCCGCGATGTAATAGGCCGCCGACGCACACGACTCCTCGACCACCACGTACACCGGCTTCTTGTGCAACGCCTTCAAGCGTGTGATCTCGTCGTTGATGATGCCGGCCTGCACCGGGCTGCCGCCGGGCGAATTGATCAACAGCACGAGCGCCTTGGAGCCCGAATCCTCCAGCGCGCTGCGCATGGACGCGACGATGAACTCGGCGCTGGCGTCGGCGCCCGAGGCGATTTCACCCTTGATCTCCACCACGGCGGTGTGCGGCGCCGTCGGGCTGGTGGTCGCCGCGCTGCGGCTCAGCACCAGCCAAGCCAGCACGCCGAGCAGCACCAACCAGGCCAGCCGCACAAAAGTCCGCCAGCGACGGGCAGCCTTCTGTTCCTCCAGGGTGGCGAAGGCCAGCTTCTCCAGCGTGGCGCGCTCCCAGCCTGGCTCCGAGGCGGGCACCGCATTCGTGGCGGGAGGGGGGGCCTGCACCGCCGGGTCGGCGGAAGCTTGCGGCGCGGGGGTAGTGCCCCCCGCGCTCTCGGGGCTGTTCGGATCGCTCATGTCAGAAAAGGGCTGGTTGCAGGTTCCAGTCAGTATGCCAGTGCACCACGCCATCGCGCTCGGACAACTCGATGCGGATCAGGCCACCGCGGCACGGGCCGCCGCGGCATTCGCCGGTGTCGGGCTGGTACACGGCGCCATGCGTGGCACAGATCAGCCACTGGCCGCTGTCGTCGAAGAATCGGTTGGGCTGATAGTCCATTTCCATGGCCACGTGGCGGCAGCGGTTCAGATAGGCATGCACCCGTCCCCGCCAGCGGATGGCGAACGCCCGGCAGGTCTGGCCGCCATGGACGACGTCGAACGGCACGGCATCGCGGCCGTCGACCAGATCCACCGAGCGGCACAGGGCGATGGCGTCGCTCATGGCCCGCTCAGGCGTTGACGCGCAGCCAGTCGCGCAGGTCACGCACGGAATGCGCCACGTGGCGCGGCCGCAAGGCCTGGAACTCGTCCGGCGCGTGCGCGCCATAGCTCACGCCGACGCTCGCGCAGCCGGCGTTCAGCGCCATCTGCAGGTCGTGCGTGGTGTCGCCGATCATCAGCGTGCGCTCGGGCTCCACGCCGAACTCGCGCATCAACTCGTGCAGCATCAGCGGGCTCGGTTTGCCCGCGGTCTCGTCGGCCGTGCGCGAGCCGTCGAACGCGCCCTTCAACTCCACCGCCCGCAGTGCCTCGTCCAGGCCGCGACGGCTCTTGCCGGTGGCCACCGTCAACCAGTGGTGGCGGGCCTTCAACTCAGCCAGCAGCGGTAGCACGCCCTCGAACAGGCTGATGTCGTTCTGCTGCGCAAAGTAGTGGTGACGGTAGCGCGCCCCCAGCTCCGGGTACTTCTCGGGCGGCACGTCCGGCGCGGCGTGCGCCAGCGCTTGAGTCAGCGCCATGCCGATCACATAGGAAGCAGCCTCGTCGCTCGGCTGCCGCCCCCCGACGTCCACCACCGCACGCTGGATGCAGCGAACGATGATCCGGGTGGAGTCGAACAGCGTGCCGTCCCAATCGAAGGCAATCAGGTCAAACTGACGAGGTCGAAGCGGCATGGGTAACAAAACTTTCCAGTTCGGGGGGCAACGGCGCCAGCAGCTCGATCCGCTCACCGCTCGCCGGGTGATTGAACTGCAATCGCCAAGCATGCAGGAACATGCGCTTCAGGCCTCGTTTTTGCAAGGCCTTGTTCAACTCAAATTCACCATATTTGTCGTCACCGGCAATCGGGTGCCCCTGCGAGGCCAGGTGCACGCGGATCTGGTGCGTGCGGCCGGTCTTGATCGTCACCTCCAGCAGCGTGAAACCGGGCAGGCGGCGCGCCACCTTGACCAAGGTCACGGAACGCATGCCATCCGGATGGTCCTTGGCCACCACCCGCACCCGGCGTTCGCCCTCCACCGCTGCGCCGACCGAACCGGCCAACAGGTATTTCTGCAGTGGCAGGTCGATCACCTTATTGCTGGCCGGCCAGTCGCCGACCACTAGCGCCAGGTAGGTCTTGCCGGTCTCGCGCTCGCGGAACTGGTCCTGCAGATGCTTGAGCGCGCTGCGCTTCTTGGCCACCAGCAGGATGCCGCTGGTTTCGCGGTCCAGCCGGTGCACCAGTTCCAGAAACTTTGCGGTCGGCCGCGCCCGTCGCAGCTGCTCGATCACGCCGAAGCTGACGCCCGAGCCGCCATGCACCGCCACGCCGGCCGGCTTGTCGATCGCCAGCAGGCTGTCATCCTCCAGCAGCAGAGGGAACTCGCGGGCCGGCGCCGGTGCCTCGCGTTTGGCCTCGGCCCGGTCGGACAACCGGACCGGCGGCACCCGCACCTTGTCGCCGGCCGCGACCCGCGTGTCGGCCGCGGCGCGCCCCTTGTTCACCCGCACCTCGCCACTGCGGATGATGCGGTAGACATGGGTCTTGGGCACGCCCTTCAGGTGCCGGATCAGGTAGTTGTCGAGCCGCTGGCCCGCCGACTCTTCATCCACTTCCAGCCATTTCACTTCGGGCCCCGGCGGGGCCTGGTTGCCCCCTATAATGCGTTTCACTGGCGACTGGCTGTACGTGGTTGATGTCAATGTGGAAATGAATTCCCGAAGGCGGGAGTTTAGTTCACCCGCACCACCCGGCCGCGCTGGAAGGTCGATGCCCCCGGGGACATTGCCAGCAGACTGACGGCGAGTGCCGACAGTGGCCGCAATCCTCCCGGGTCGGGCCGACACCATGAAACCCCGATACGGAATACCCAGGTTCGCAGGCGGATCAGCTTGCGGACGGATCAAAGCGAGATTGTGGTGCTGATGCGGTTAATGCTTGCCTGCTGGCGGTGGCTGATGGCCCCGGGGTTAGGCATGGACGAAACCCGGCCGCCCGCCCCGCGGGCGCGGAGACCTCGCGTTTCTGCCGTGCGCCAGCCCCCCCTGTCCCTCGTCCCCATCCACACGCCCTCGCCCCGGCTGCTGAGCTAGTGCTCGGCCAGCCATGGGCTTCTTTGGCAATTCCTTTCGTTTCATGGCGTCAGTGCCGGCATCGTTCGCCCCTTGAGGGCGTATGAGTCGTCTTGAAACAACAAAGGAACGCATCATGAAACGGATGCTGATCAACGCCACGCAGGCCGAAGAGCGCCGCCTGGCCATCGTCGACGGGCAGAAGCTGCTCGACTACGAAATCGAAATCGAAGGGCGCGAGCAGCGCAAGGGCAACATCTACAAGGCCGTGGTGACGCGCGTCGAGCCGTCGCTGGAAGCCTGTTTCGTCGATTACGGCGAAGACCGCCACGGCTTCCTGCCGTTCAAGGAAATCTCGCGCCAATACTTCGCCGCCGGCGTGTCGGTCAGCCAGGCACGCATCAACGACGTGATCAGGGAAGGCCAGGAACTGCTGGTCCAGGTGGAAAAGGAAGAGCGTGGCAACAAGGGGGCGGCGCTGACCACCTTCGTCAGCTTGGCCGGCCGCTACGTCGTGCTGATGCCCAACAACCCGCGCGGCGGTGGCGTCTCGCGCCGAATCGAGGGCGAGGACCGCGCCGAACTCAAGGAGGCGATGGACCAGCTGGAATACCCGAACGGCATGTCCATCATCGCGCGCACCGCCGGCATCGGCCGCACCGCGCCCGAACTGCAGTGGGACCTGAACTACCTGCTCAAGCTCTGGAATGCGATCGACGGCGCCGCCAAGTCCGGCAAGGGCGCCTTCCTGATCTACCAGGAGTCGAGCCTGGTGATCCGTGCCATCCGCGACTACTTCAACAACGAAATCGGTGACATCCTCATCGACACGGACGACATCTACGAGCAGGCGCACCAGTTCATGGCGCACGTCATGCCCGAGCATGCCGGCAAGGTGAAGCGCTACCGCGACGATGCCCCGCTGTTCAGCCGCTTCCAGATCGAGCACCAGATCGAGTCGGCCTACGCCCGCACCGTGCAGCTGCCCAGCGGCGGCGCCATCGTGATCGACCACACCGAGGCGCTGGTCTCGGTGGACGTGAACTCGGCGCGCGCCATCAAGGGCGGCGACATCGAGGAGACCGCGACCCGCACCAACCTGGAGGCCGCCGACGAGGTGGCGCGCCAGATGCGCCTGCGCGACCTCGGCGGCCTGATCGTGATCGACTTCATCGACATGGAGGAGAGCAAGAACCGCCGCGAGGTGGAGAACCGCCTGCGCGACGCGCTGCGCCAGGACCGCGCGCGCGTGCAGTTCGGCTCGATCAGCAAGTTCGGTTTGATGGAAATGAGCCGCCAGCGCCTGAAGCCCGCGCTGTCGGAAGGCTCGTCCATCCCCTGCCCGCGCTGCGGCGGCTCCGGCCACATCCGCGACACCGAAAGCTCGGCGCTGCAGATCCTGCGCATCATCCAGGAAGAGTCGATGAAGGACAACACCGCCGCCGTGCATGCCCAGGTGCCGGTGGAAGTGGCCTCCTTCCTGCTCAACGAAAAGCGCCCCGAGATCGCCAAGATCGAACTCAAGCAACGCGTGACCGTGCTGCTGGTGCCCAACAAGGCGCTGGAGACCCCGCACTACAAGCTAGAGCGCCTCAAGCACGATGACCCGCGCCTGGACCACCTGCAGGCCAGCTACGCCATGGCCGAGGAGATCGAGGATCCGACCACGGTGACGCGCCGCTCGCAGGAGCCGACCAACAAGCAGACCCCGGTCATCAAGGGCGTGCTGCCCGACGCGCCGGCCCCGGTGGTCGCCCCCAAGCCCGAACCGGTCACGCCGCCGGCTCCCGCTCCGGCACCGGTGACCCCGCCGGCTCCGGCACCCTTCGGTTTCCTCGCCTGGCTCAAGCGCCTGCTCGGCTTTGCGCCCGCGCCAGCGCCCGTCGTGGTCGTGCCGCCGCCGGTGGAGGCCAAGAAGGAAGAGAAGCGCGAACCCCGCGCGGGCCAGGGCGGCGAGCGCCGCGACGGCCGCCGTGGCGAGCGCGGTGACCGCGGCGGCCGCCGTGGCGAGCGCGGCGAACGTGGCGAGGCCCGTACCGAAGGGCAGGCCGAAGGCCGCGCCCAGCGCGACACGCGCCGCGACGAAGCACGCGGCGAGGGCCGCCCGCGCGACGAGCAGCGCGGCGGCCGTGGCGAGCGTGGCGAACGCAATGGCCCGCGTGAACGGCGCGAGGCCCAGCCCGCGGCCCTCGACACCGGCGTGACGCCGGTCGCGGCGGAAGCCGCGCAGGGTCTGGTGGCGACGGAACCGCGCACCGAGCGCGCGCCGCGCGGCGAACGCCCGGAACGCGGCGAGCGTGGCGAAGGCCGGCGCGAGCGCGGCGAAGGCCGTCGTGAACGCGGCGAGCGCCGCAACGCACCGCGCGCGGAAGAAGCTGCCGAGACCCCGGCCGCCAGCGCTGCTCCGGAAGCCATCGCCCCCCCCGAGGGCCAGACCACCGTGGCCGAGGCCGTGACGCCGATCCAGGCCGAAACCGGCGAACGCCCGAATGGCGAGGAGCGCCGCGAGCGTCGCTCACGCGACCGCTACGGCCGCGACCGCCGCGAGCGCAATGGTGAACGCCAGGGTGAGCGCGGTGAAGTCCAACGCGAGGAAGCCGCCGAGACCGAGACCGGCGCCGCCAATGCACCGGCCGAACCACCGTCGCGCTCCTACTTCGACCGCGCGACCGTGGCGCCGGCAGCGCCCGTCGCCGCGCCGGTCGAGGTGTCTGCGGCAGCGGTCATCGAACCGATCGTCGCCGAGGCGCCGGCCGCCGTGAGCGCACCCGCTGCCGTCACGCCTGCTGCCGTGGTGCCCGCGCCCGCCGCCGAGGCGACGCCGGGCAGCCTGCCGAAGGTGCGCACCTTCGCCCTGCCGGTCGCCGACCTGGTCCGCATCGCCGAAGACGCCGGCCTGCAATGGGTCAACTCGGACGTGGAGAAGGTCGCTGCCGTGCAGGCCGCCATCGCCGCCGAGCCCAAGCCGGTGCATGTGCCGCGCGAGCGCCCGCCGCTCGTGGTGATCGATCAAGGTCCGCTGGTGCTGGTGGAGACGAAGAAGGACCTGCGCAACCTGCAGCTGCCTTTCGAGGCGAGTGCATTGCAGTAAACCCCGGGGGCATTCACACCCCCCGTAAGGCAGGGCCGGCAACGGCCCTGCCTTTTTCTTTGCACCCAGTGCTGCCAACGCGGATCGTCCGGGTGGGAAAGAACCAGCTTCTAGCTGGGGCAACCCTGCCGGCGACGCCCGGGCGACGACGATGACCCTCCGGCGTTGCACATCCCATGCAGGCGTGCCAGCACCGCATCCGGACGAGCGCCGCGCCGTCGGCGCCACGACAATGCCAGCGGAGCGCAAGGGGCGAGTAGAGGATCCGCTCAGGTCAGGCAATGGAGCGACGCCAGGGCAGACGCCAGTTTTCGCCCGCCGGCCTGGAGCGTCCTCCACACCATCGGCACGACGGCTGTCCCGTTTGCCGCACTCGCGACGAGAAAGGGTTTCGGGCGCTCAGCCCTGGGCGGCCCGTCGCCAGGCCTGGGCGGCCTCGGCCATATCGCCGCGCTGCTCGGCGAGTTCGGCCAGCGCGCGCCAGGCGCGACGCAACAGTTCGGCGTCCCGCAGGCCGCCGGTGGCCTGACCGAGCAGTTGCTGGGCTTTGCCCCAGAGCTGGCGCTTGAGGCAGACCATGCCCGCCAGGTATTGCAGGTACGCGTCACCCGGGTTGTGCTGCTGGGCCGATTCGATGCGGACCAGCCAGTCACGGTCGGTGGGGACATCCACGGTGTCAAGACCGCCTTCGAGCGCGCGCACCAGCCGCACGCGCTGCGCTTCGGGCAGGGACTCCGGCTGCTCGACCATCTGCTCCCATGCCGGCAACAGCCAGGCGCGAACCGTGGCGTGATCCCCCTGCAGCAGGCTCAGGCGCTGCGCGGCCTGGATAGCCAGCTCCGGCATGGCGCGCTCGCTCTCCTCCAGCCCGGCCCAGACCCGTTGCAACTGGGCCGGATCATGGGCTCCCGCCAGCAACTCGCCCACCAGACCTCGCACGATGCTCTGCGCGGCCAGCGTTGAGAACGCCCGGTGCTTCGCCAGCAGGCGCGCCGTCTCCAGGGCCTCCAGGGTCAGGTTCGCCAGCCGGGTCGCCTTGAGCCGAATGCGAAGCGCCAGCGTGCGACGCCCCGCTCCCTGTGGCAATCCGTTCAGCCAGGTCAGCGCCGCCTGGGCGTCGCGCTCGTCAAGCGACCAGCGCGCCGCGCGCAGTTGAGCCCCCTCGCGAATTTCCAGCGCCACCGGCGTGGCACGTTCCGCGGCCTGCGCCAAGGCTCGCTGCAGATGATCGTCGCGCTGTGCCTTGTCCTGCAAGGCCTGAGCGCTCTCGGCCGCCACCAGGTGCGACAGCGCGCGCAACTGCACGGCGTGGCCCAGGGGCTCGACGGCCTCGGTCAGGCTCTTTTCCCGGGCCAGGGCCAGTTCGGCGGCCTTGCGCGCGCGGATGAAGCGCCCGGCAAACAGGTGGGTGATGGCGTCGAGCAGCGCCATATGGGTGGCGCGCTCGCGCTGCTGCACGCGCCAGCGCCGCGCCTGGCGCGGCAGCTCCAGCAGCACCGCCAGCGTGCGCAGCGCCACGTACAGCACGGCAAAACCACCCAGCAGCGAGAGCAGCACCAGATTGAGCGACAGATCGACGCGGTACGGCGGCCAGAACACCGTCACGGTGCCCTGGTTGTTGCCAGCAAACAGCGCCACCGCCACCGCGACGGCGAACAGGGCCAGGAACCACAGAGCGGCACGCATCGCGCTTACCTTCCCGCCGCCGCCGTGGTCAACGCCGCCAGCGTCTCGTCGACACGCGGCAACTCGATGGCCTTCATCTGCCCCTGCACCTGCTGCAGCACGGTGGCGGCCGCCTGCGTCTTGCGCGAGGCCGGATCGAAATACTTGTTCAGGGCCGACGAGGCGTCGGCCAGATCGGTGCGGGAGGCCTCCAGTTGCCGCGCCAGCAGCCCCAGCCGGGCATTGAGCAGCTTGAGCTTGAGGTTCTCGCGCAGGAAGAAGGTCTGCTCGGGCGACAGCAGCACGGCCTCCGGCTGCTCGATGCGGCTGACTCGCACCAGGCTGCGCGCCTCCTGGGCCACGCGGTCCAGCGCGCGCTGCCACCAGGTCGACGCCACCGGCGCCGCCCCCTGGAGGGACGTGACGGCCGACGCCTGCGCCACCGCGTTCGCGACCGGCAGTTCATCGGCCAGGCGCACCAGTTCGTCCAGCTTGACCAGCAGCCCGGGCGTGTCCGTCACGCTGGCCGCCCGGATGCGGTCGATGTCGCGGCTGATGGCGCGCTGCAAGGGCGCCAGGCGCGGCTGGGCGGCGCGGGCCACGCGCTGGTCGGCCGTCCGCAGCGCCGCCAGCAAGGGCTCGACGCTGCCCGTGAGCTGGGCCTGCTGCTGGGCCAGGCGCAGCGCGGATTCGATGTCCACCACCAGGTTCTCGTCGCGCGAGCGCGACAGGCTCTGCATCAGCTCTTCCAGTTGGGTGCGCTGCAGCGCCACCTCGCTGACGCGCGCCTCGACCACGGCCAGACGGGCCGCCGTGTCGCGCGCCAAGTCCTGCGCCTGCCGCGCCAGCGTGCGTGCTTCCACGGCCTGGGTGCCCGCGTCGGCGCTCTGCCGCGCCAGCTGTTCCTGGATGGTGGAAAGCTTCTGCCAGAGCAGCCCGCTGGCTCCCAGCCCGGCCAGCGCCAGCAGCAGCACCACCGCCATGCCCCAGCGAGGACCGGCTCCACGCGCCGTTGCGTCAGCCGCCGCAGCGGCGGGTGGGACCACGGACGACCCGGCAGGGCTGCCCGCGGGCGTCGGCGCGGGTGTGGACTCGATGTTCATGCCAGGGATTCTATCGACGCCGCCACGTCGGCCAAGGCCGGGCGCGATGCGCCGACCACGCCAAAACCCGCGGCCCGCGCCGCCTGCGCGATGCGGGGATGCGTGGCGATGGCTCGGGCGCGCGACCAGTCCTGCGCCGGCAGCTGCTGCGCCAGGTTGCGGAGGGCCTCGGAACTGCTGAACAGCCAGACCGAACCGTCCGCGGCCGCCTGCCGCGCCAGCGCCTGCTGCGCCTCGCCCAGCACCGGCGCCACGCGGCGGTAGGCCACGAGCTGATCAACCGAGACGCCGGCCGCGGCGAGCTGCTGCGCCAGCCATTCGCGCCCCGCGCCCTGCCCGTCCACCTGGCCACCACGCACCAGCAAAACGCGCAGGCCCGGCCGGGCCTGGCCGGCGACGCAGTCCCAGAGCGCCTCGGAGTCGAACTGACCGGCGTCGGCCGCGGGTTCATCGATCTGCGCCGCGGCCAGCCCGACCCGGCGCAGCGCCGCCGACGTGCCCGGCCCGGGCGACCAGGCGCGAGCCGGCAACGCGCCGGCCACCCAGCGCGCCAGCACGCCGGCCTCCGCCAGCGCAAAGAAATGGGCCACCGCCTGGCCGCTGACGAACATCACGGCGGCGTAGTCCGGCAGGGCCTGCCAAGCCGCGTGCACGGGTTGCGGATCGAGCGGCGGAACGATCTCGATCAGGGGCAGGGCCACGGCCGGCAGGCCGCGCGCCCGCAGCCCCTCGACCCAGCGGTCCGCCTCGGGCGCCGGACGCGTGACCAGCACGCACGGACGCTGGGCCAGCGCCTCGAGCATGCCTCAGCGCGCGCCGGCGGCACGCAACCGGGCCGCGACCTGCTCGCCCAGCGCGGCCGCGCCGGCCAGGTCGGTGACCGGCGCCTCGCCCTGCGCGGTGAGCAGCGTGGCGGGGCCCTGCGGGTCGCCCCAGGCCGCCCGCAGCTGCAGGACATCGCCCTGCACGGTGGCATGGGCCGCCAGCGGCATGGAGCAGCTGCCGCCCATGGCGCGGCTGACCGCGCGCTCGGCGCTGACGGCCAGCCAGGTGGTGGGGTGCGCCAGCGGCGCCAGCAGCTCGACCAGGTCGGCGCGGTCGGCGCGCACCTCAATGCCCAGCGCGCCCTGGCCGGCGGCCGGCAGCATCTGGTCCGGCTCGAAAACGTGGCGGATGCGCGCCGCCAGCCCGAGCCGCTTGAGCCCGGCCGCCGCCAGCACGATGCCGGCGTACAGCCCCTCGTCGAGCTTGCGCAGCCGGGTGTCCAGGTTGCCGCGCAGCGGCTCGATCTTCAGGTCCGGGCGCAGCGCGCGCAGCAGCACGGTGCGGCGCAGGCTGGAGGTGCCCACCACCGCGCCTAGCGGCAGCTCGGCCAGCGTGGCGTATTGGGAGGACACCCAGGCGTCGCGCGGATCCTCGCGCTCCATGACGCAGGCCAGGGCAAAGCCCTCGGGCAGGTCCATCGGCACGTCCTTGAGCGAGTGCACCGCGATGTCGGCGCGGCCCTGCTCCAGCGCCACTTCGAGTTCCTTCACGAACAGGCCCTTGCCGCCGACCTTGGACAGGGAGCGGTCGAGGATCTGGTCGCCCTGCGTGGTCATGCCCAGCAGCGTGACGCCGTGGCCACGCGCCTGCAGCAGCGCCTTCACATGTTCGGCCTGCCACAGCGCGAGGCGGCTTTCGCGGGTCGCGATGGTCAATTGCGTCAAATTCGTCACCTGCTCATCTCTTTCGGGGGAGGTGGATGCTAGCATGGGACTTGCCCAATCTTTGGGCACCTCGCCGCCCAACCCCAAGGACCCCTCGCCCCATGAAACCGGCCCCCAAGGCAAGCCCCGCCGACACCGACGCCAGCGCCACCCCGGCGCGCAAGAACCGCGACAACGAACGCCCGCTGCTGGAAGACATCCGCCTGCTCGGCCGCCTGCTCGGCGACGTGATACGGGAGAAGGAAGGCGCCGAGGCCTTCGAGCTGATCGAGCAGATCCGCAAGCTGTCGGTGGCCTTCCGGCGCGACGCCGACCAGGAGGCGGACAAGGCGCTGAAGAAGCTGCTCAAGGGCCTGTCCAGCGCGCAGGCCGTGAGCGTGATCCGCGCCTTCACCTACTTCAGCCACCTGGCCAACCTGGCCGAGGACCGGCACCACATCCGCCGCCGCGCCATCCACGAGCGCGCCGGCAACACCCAGGAAGGCAGCATCGAGGTCGCCCTCTCGCGCCTGCGCTGGGCCGGCATCACGCCGCGCGCCATCGCCCAGACGCTGGCGCACAGCTACGTGTCGCCGGTGCTGACCGCGCACCCGACGGAGGTGCAGCGCAAGAGCATCCTGGACGCCGAGCGCGACATCGCCAACCTGCTGACGGCGCGCGACGAGATCAAGGCGCGTGGCGCCGCCTTCAACGCCGCGCGCGACGCCCTGACCCCGCGCGAGCTGGCCGCCAACGAGGCGCAGATGCGCGCGCGCGTCATGCAGCTGTGGCAGACCCGGCTGCTGCGCTTCACCAAGCTCACCGTCGCCGACGAGATCGAGAACGCGCTGTCCTACTACGAGGCCACCTTCCTGCGCGAGATCCCCAAGCTCTACGCCGAGCTGGAGCAGGAACTGGCCGGCCAGCCGGTGGCCAGCTTCCTGCGCATGGGCCAGTGGATCGGCGGCGACCGCGACGGCAACCCCAACGTCAGCGCCGAGACGCTGGCCTACGCGCTGCGCCGCCAGGCCGAGGTCGCGCTGCGCCACTACCTGACCGAGGTGCACTTCCTGGGCGGCGAGCTCTCGATGTCGGCCCTGCTCACCCAGGTCTCGCCCGCCATGCAGGCGCTGGCCGAGCGCTCGCCCGACACCAACGAGCACCGCCAGGACGAGCCCTACCGTCGCGCGCTGACCGGCGTCTACGCCCGCCTGGCCGCCACGCTGAAGGCGTTGACCGGCGGCGAAGCGGCGCGCCACGCGGTGGCACCGCAAAACGCCTACGCCACGGCAGAGGAATTCCTGGCCGACCTGCGCGTGATCGAGGCCTCGCTCGCGACGCATCACGGCGGCGCGCTGGCCGGCCAGCGCCTGCACCCGCTGATCCGCGCCGTGGAGGTGTTCGGCTTCCACCTGGCCACCGTGGACCTGCGCCAGAGCTCGGACCAGCACGAGGCGGTGGTGGCCGAGCTGCTGGCCACGGCGCGCGTCGAGCCGGCCTACCCGTCGCTGAGCGAGGACGCCAAGCGCGCCCTGCTGGTGCGTCTGCTGGGCGACGCGCGGCCGCTGCGCGTGGTCGGCGCCGGCTACTCGGCGCACACCGTGTCCGAGCTGGCGATCTTCGAGACGGCCCTGCTGATGCGCCAGCGCTTCGGCGCGCAGGCGATCCGCCACTACATCATCAGCCACACCGAGGCGGTGAGCGACCTGCTGGAGGTGCTGCTCCTGCTCAAGGAGGTCGGTCTGCTGCGCGGCACGCTCGACGGCGAGGCCGTGAGCGAGCTGATCGTGGTGCCTCTGTTCGAGACCATCGAGGACCTGGCGCAGTCCGCGCCCATCATGCGCGGCTTCTACGCCCTGCCCGGTATCGCGAAGCTGGTGCAGCGCAGCGGGGCGGAGCAGGACATCATGCTCGGCTACTCCGACAGCAACAAGGACGGCGGCATCTTCACCAGCAGCTGGGCGCTGTACCGCGCCGAGATCGCGCTGGTGGAGCTGTTCGACGAGCTCAGCCGCGCGAACCCGATCCAGCTGCGCATGTTCCACGGCCGCGGTGGCACCGTGGGCCGTGGCGGCGGGCCGAGCTACCAGGCCATCCTGGCCCAGCCGCCCGGCACGGTGCGCGGCCAGATCCGGCTGACCGAGCAGGGCGAGGTGATCGGCTCCAAGTACGCCAACCCCGAGATCGGCCGGCGCAACCTGGAGACGCTGGTCGCCGCCACGCTGGAGGCCACGCTGCTGCAGCCGACCAAGCCGGCCACCAAGGCCTTCCTGCAGGCGGCGGAGCAGCTCTCGCAGACCAGCATGGCCGCCTACCGTGCCCTGGTCTATGAAACGCCGGGCTTCACTGACTACTTCTTCGGCGCCACGCCGATCCGGGAGATCGCCGAGCTGAACATCGGCTCGCGCCCGGCCTCGCGCAAGGCGACGCAGAAGATCGAGGACCTGCGCGCCATCCCCTGGGGCTTCAGCTGGGGCCAGTGCCGGCTGACGCTGCCGGGCTGGTACGGCTTCGGCGCGGCGGTGGCGGCGTTCCTGGACCGGCCCACGCCGGCCGAACGCAAGGAGGCGCTGGCGCTGCTGCAGAAGATGTACCGGCAGTGGCCGTTCTTCCGCACCCTGCTATCGAACATGGACATGGTGCTGGCCAAGAGCGACCTGGCCCTGGCCTCACGCTACAGCGAGTTGGTGAGCGACGCGCGGCTGCGCAGGAAGGTGTTCGCCGCGATCGAGGCCGAGTGGCACCGCACCAGCGACGCGCTGGCGCAGATCACCGGCGAGAAGCAGCGCCTGGCCAACAACCCGGCACTGGCGCGCTCGATCCGCCACCGCTTCCCCTACATCGACCCACTGCACCACCTGCAGGTGGAGCTGGTGCGGCGCTACCGCGAAGGGCTGTCCGACGAGCGGGTGCAGCGCGGCATCCACATCTCGATCAACGGTATCGCCGCCGGGGTCAGAAATACTGGTTGAGCGCCTGCTGGACCTGCGTCTCAAGCTATGGTTTCAGAAGCAATATCAGACACCAGGCCGGTAGCTGCATTTGTCGCCGATCGAGTGCCGCTCCACCGTCACGCCCGACAGGCCGGGCAGTTTGGGCGCCAGCGCGCGCCAGATGAAGGTGCAGAGATTCTCCAGCGTGGCCGGGCCCAGGCCCGGCACTTCGTCCAGGAAGTGGTGGTCCAGCTGCTCGCGCAGCGCATTCACCTCGCGCCGGATCAGGCCCAAGTCCATCACCATGCCGGAGTGGGCCTCGGGTTCGCCGCGCACGAAGACCTCGGCGTGGTAGGTATGGCCGTGGATGCGGCGGCTGCCCTCGACCTCGATCTTGCGCTGCAGGGTGTGCGCCGCGTCGAAAAAGAAGCGCTGGCTGATTTCGTAACTCATCGGATTCCAATCATCTTGTGCGACTGCAGGCCCAGGCGCCAGCGCGGGTGCCGCTGGCAGTAGTCGATGGCGGCGGCGGTGTTCGCCTCGCGCGCCGGACCGTCCATCGGCTGCAGGAAAAAGTGCTCGAAGGCCAGGCTCTCGAAGCGCGCCGGATCGACGCCCGGCTGCGGATAGACCAGCTTCAGCTCGTGGCCGGCGCGGATCGCCAGCTCGGCATCGGCCTTGGGGCTGACGCAGATCCAGTCCAGCCCCGGCGGGGCGGCCATGGTGCCGTTGGTCTCCACCGCAATGACGAAGCCGCGCGCGTGCAACGCGTCGATCAGCGGCGCGTCCACCTGCAGCAGCGGCTCGCCGCCCGTAAGCACCACCAGCCGGTGCGCCGTTCCCGCCGGCTCCCAGGCCTGGGCCACGGCATCGGCCAGCGCCTCGGCGCCGGCGAACTTGCCGCCGCCCGTGCCATCCGTGCCGACGAAGTCGGTGTCGCAGAACTGGCAGACGGCGCTGGCGCGGTCCTGCTCGCGGCCGCTCCAGAGGTTGCAGCCGGCGAAGCGGCAGAACACCGCAGCCTTGCCGGCTTGCGCCCCCTCGCCCTGCAGAGTGTAGAAAATCTCCTTGACCGCGTAAGTCATGCCGCGCCTTGCCTCGTCTGAAAAGGCAGGATTTTCGCAGGGCTCGAAACCCCCGCCGGCCCAAGGGGTCGCCGTCGACGTCAGTGCGGCACTCTCCCTGGTGTCAGGCCACCCCTTTCCAGGCGTCTTGTCACGCTCGCCGGGCCCGCAAGCTGCGCCGAAGGATATGCACTACTGCCATTGCCACGCATGCAGCCTCGTCACTTTGACGCGGCAGGCGGTCCCCGGCGCGGGCGACTTGCGTGACGGCTGCGGCGGGTGGGCCGGGGCCGGGCGCGCGCCCGCGCGCTTCGTCATCTGACTCGCAGCCGCTGTTTGAGCGGATCGCCCGCAGGGCGAGGAGCGAGTTCGGCTGCGCCGGCCCCAGACCGCACGGCGCAGCGCAGTCGGCGCACCGCGCCGACCGTCACGCCAGGAGCCCGGGCCGGGGACCGCCTGCCGCGGCGCGCGGAGCCACGCCTCTCAAGACCAAGCGCAGCCCTCTCATGTACAGGCACAACCCCAGACATGGGGCAAGCCCTTCAATGCAAAGGGCTGATGGTCAGACCGCTGCCAGCGCCTCGCGCACCGCCGGCAGCTGACGGCGCGACACGGCCAGCCGCTCGTCCAGCCCCTCCAGCCGCACCGCCCAAGTCTCGCCATCCTGCGGATCATGGATTTTTTCCAGCGCGCGCACCGCGCGGCGGGCGACGAGGGCGTTGCGGTGCACGCGCAGGAACTGCGCGGCGTACTGTTCCTCCAGCTCGCTCAGAGCACCGTCGAGGATGTAGCTGCGCCCGGCCGTGCGCACGGTGACGTATTTCAGCTCAGCCTTGAGGTAGAGCACCTCGGCCAGCGGCACGCGCTCGGTGCGGCCGCGGTCCTGGATCAGCAGCCACTCCGGCACCGCCGCCACTGCAGGCGGGCGGGCCGGCGCCAGGCGCTGCGCCTTCTGCAGCGCCGCCTGCAGCCGCTCCAGCCGCACTGGCTTGGTCAGGTAGTCCACGGCATCCAGCTCAAAGGCCTGCAGCGCGTGCCCGGCATGCGCAGTCACGAACACGATCGCCGGCGGTTCGGGCAAGGTGCGCAGCGCGGCGGCCAGCGCCAGGCCGTCGAGGCCGGGCATATGAATGTCCAGCAGCGCCACGTCGAAGCGCTCGCGCGCCAGCAGCGTCAGCGCCTGCGCCGCGTCAGCCGCTTCGCCGCCCAGCGTCGCCACCGGCGTATGGCAGTCAGCCAGCAGCTGACGCAGGCGCGACCGCGCCAGCGCCTCGTCATCCACGATCAACACCTTCATGCTCACGTTTCAGGCTCCCGTCTCGGGCATGGGGATTTCAATACGGGCCTGATACACGCCATTCACCAGCGCCGTGCGGAAGCTGCCCTGCAAGTCGTGCAACAGGCCGAGCCGGTTGCGCACATTGTCCAGCGCCAGACCGTGGCCACCGCGCCCCTGTCCGCCCGGCACGGTGTTGGTCACCTTGATCACCACCACGCCGCCGCGCCGCTGGGTCGAGATGCGCACCCGCGCCCCAGCTTCGCTGGGCTCCACCCCGTGCCGCACCGCGTTTTCCACCAGCGGCTGCAGCAGCAGCGGCGGCAGCTGCGCGCCGCTCGCCGCCTCGTCCAGCACCCACTCCACGCGCAGGCGTTCACCGAAGCGCACCTGCTCGATGGCCAGATACCGGCGCGCCAGCCCGATCTCCTCCTCCAGCGTCGCCGTCTCGCCCAGCTCCATCAGCGCGTGGCGGAACAGGTCGCTCAGGTCTTCCAGGATCGCCTCGGCGCGGGCCGGCTCGTCGCGCACCAGCGCGATCGCGGTGTTCAGCGTGTTGAACAGGAAATGCGGCCGGATGCGCGACTGAAGTTCACTCAGGCGCGCCGCCGTTGCCGCGGGCGTGCGCCCCCGGATGCGCCAGACCAGCGCCGCCACCAGCACCGCAGACAGCAGCGCGCCACTGAAGCCGCTCGCCACCCAGGGCGCCTGCTGGAGCAGCCCGGTCAGCGCCAGCAGGCCGCAGCCATACAGGCCGGCCAGCGCGCCCAGCGCCACGCCGGCGGCATACTGCGCGCGCTGCGGCAGCCGGGCCAGCATCTTTTTCAGGCTGCAGGCCACCACCAGCCAGAGCAGCGTGGCCGACAGCGCCCCGGCCGTCAGCATGGACAGCCGGCCCAACCAGTCGAGCAGGCCGCTGGCGCCGAACATCGCCGCCACGCCGGCCACCGCCTCGACAAACAGCACGGCGCGCAGCGTCACGCCGAGTTCACAGGCGTCGAACAGCAGCGCTTGGCGCGCGCGCTCCCGGGCCGCCAGATCGGCGCTGTCCTGGAAGCTCGATAAAATTTGCGAATCCTTCATCCGGTCATCAAGGGGCGAACCCGCCATTATTGGTGATCGCCGCCGCTCCCTTGCCGCGGCATTCCCCTCGGCAGTCCACTTCTTCACAGCTATGTCCACAAACCAACTCGACAAGAAATCCGAAGCCTGGTCGGCCCTGTTCTCCGAACCCATGAGCGAGCTGGTCAAGCGCTACACGGCCAGCGTGTTCTTTGACAAGCGCCTGTGGCAGGCCGACATCGCCGGCAGCCTGGCCCACGCCGAGATGCTGGCCGCGCAGGGCATCATCGCCGCCGCCGACCATGCCGCCATCGAGAAGGGCATGGCGCAGATCACCGCCGAGATCGAGTCCGGCGCCTTCGAGTGGAAGCTCGACCTGGAAGACGTTCACCTGAACATCGAGGCGAGGCTGACCCAGCTGGTCGGCGACGCCGGCAAGCGCCTGCACACCGGCCGCAGCCGCAACGACCAGGTCGCCACCGACGTGCGCCTGTGGCTGCGCAGCGAGATCGACCTGATCGACGGCCTGCTCAAGGAGCTGCAGGGCGCGCTGGTGGACGTGGCGGAGCAGAACGTCGAGACCATCATGCCCGGCTTCACCCACCTGCAGGTGGCACAGCCGGTCAGCTTCGGCCACCACCTGCTGGCCTATGTGGAGATGTTCGCGCGCGACGCCGAGCGCATGGCCGACGTGCGCCGCCGCACGAACCGCCTGCCGCTGGGCAGCGCGGCGCTCGCCGGCACCACCTACCCGCTGGACCGCGAGCGCGTGGCCAAGACGCTGGGCATGGAAGGCGTCAGCCAGAACAGCCTGGACGGCGTGAGCGACCGCGACTTCGCGATCGAGTTCACCGCCGCGGCCAGCCTGTGCATGGTGCACATCAGCCGCTTCAGCGAGGAGCTGATTCTCTGGATGAGCCAGAACTTCGGCTTCATCAAGATCGCCGACCGCTTCACCACCGGCAGTTCCATCATGCCGCAGAAGAAGAACCCCGATGTGCCGGAACTCGCGCGCGGCAAGACCGGCCGTGTGGTCGGCCACCTGATGGGCCTGATCACCCTGATGAAGGGCCAGCCCCTGGCCTACAACAAGGACAACCAGGAAGACAAGGAGCCGCTGTTCGACACGGTGGACACGCTGAAGGACACGCTGCGCATCTTCGTCGAGATGGTCGGCGGCCAGCTGAACCCGGCCACGGGCGTCAAGGAAGGCGGCATCACCGTCAACGCCGCCGCCATGGAGCAGGCCGCGCTCAAGGGCTACGCCACCGCGACCGATCTGGCCGACTACCTGGTCAAGAAGGGCCTGCCCTTCCGCGACGCGCACGAGACCGTGGCGCACGCCGTCAAGGCCGCCACCACCCATGCCTGCGACCTGTCCGAGCTGCCGCTGGCCGTGCTGCAGCAGTTCAACGCCTCGATCGAGAAGGACGTCTACGACGTGCTGAGCCTGCGCGGCAGCCTGGAGGCACGCAACACGCTGGGCGGCACCGCGCCGGCGCAGGTGCGCGCGCAGATTGCACGCCACCGCGGCCGCCTGGCCTGAGCGGCACCTTCCCGCTCGGCCCGCGCTCACGACGCCGGCCCGCCGCCGGCAGCCGCCCGCCCATTCGCGGAATTTTCCTCGACATGCGCTGGCGGCGCCCCGCCGCCGGCCCCCGCGCGCGAACCATTTGTTACGCTCCCTCCCGACAAGAACGATTCCCGGGGAGGGAAGCATGCAGATTCGAGGATTCTTTCTCGGTGCAAGCCTGTGGCTCGCCGCCGCCAGCACCCCAGCGCTCACCCTCACCGGCCTGACGCCACAGGGCGAGGTCGCGCAAGTGCGCCAGGTGGTGGCGACCTTCGACGAGGCGGCCGTGAACTTCGGCGACCCGAAGGCGCCCGCGCCGCTCTCCCTCACCTGCAGCGACGCCCAGGCCACCGCCGGCAACAGCCGCTGGATCAACGAGCGCCAGTGGGCGTTCCAGTTCCACAACGACCTGCCGCCCGGCGTGCGCTGCACGCTGCGGCGCAAGGCCGGTTTCAGTTCGCCCAGGGGCGACGCGCTGAGCGGCCCGGCGCAGTGGCAGTTCAACACCGGCGGTCCCTTCGTGCAGAACGTGGCGCCGGGCGACTGGGAGCCGATCGACGAGGAACAGGTGTTCGTGCTGCGCCTCAACGGCCCGGCCACGACGCAGAGCGTGCGCGAGCACGTCTGGTGCTCGATTGCGGGTCTGGGCGAGCGCGTGCCGGTACGCCTGCTCGAAGGCCCGGCGCGCGAGGGCCTGCTCAAGTCGCTGGGCCTGGACAAGGACGCCGCGAGGGAACCGCTGCGCCTGGCGGCCCTCAGCTGCGCCCGGCGCCTGCCGCCCGGCGGGCGGATGCAGCTGGTCTTCGGCGCCGGCGTGAGCACGCCCGACGGCGTGGCCAACCGCGTGGAGCGACGCTTCGGCTACCGGGTGCGCGAACCCTTCGCCGCCAGCTTCAGCTGCGAGCGCGAGAACGCGCAGGCCGCCTGCGTGCCGATGCGCCCCATGAGCCTGAACTTCAACGCGCCGGTGCCGCGCCCGCTGGCCGCGGCGATCCGTCTCACTTCGGCCGGCCAGACGATCAAGCCCGCCTTCGATGACGAAGAAGCCTCGGGGGACAGCGTCGTCAGCGGCATCCAGTTTGCGGCCCCCCTTCCGGAGCGCACCAGCTTCCGGATCGAGTTGCCGAAGGACTTCAAGGACGCCGCCGGCCGGCCCCTGCGCAACGCCGGCAACTTCCCGCTCAAGGTGGCCACAGCCGCCCTGCCGCCGCTGGCCAAGTTCGCGGCGGCGCCGTTCGGCATCGTCGAGCGCTTCGCCGAGGGCCCGGGCGGCCCCGCCCTGCTGCCAGTGACGCTGCGCAACGTCGAGGCCACGCTCAAGGTGCAGGACCTGGCGGCCAGCCAGGTGAACACCCTGCAGCCACGCACCGACGCGGACATCATCGCCTGGCTGGACAAGGTGGCGCGCTACGACCAGTTTGCCGTGTCGCGCAAGGAAGCCGCCGCCGACGTGAAGGGCCCCCTGCCCCGCGTGCTGGACAAGGACGACGACGCGGTGCAGACGCGCATGGTCTCGCTGCTGGCCGGCCAGCCCGGCGTCAAGACGCTGGAACTGCCCCGCCCCGCCAGCCAGGACCCGCGGCCGTTCGAGATCGTCGGCATTCCGCTGGCGCCCGGCTTTCACGTGGTGGAGATCACCTCGCCCCTGCTCGGCCAATCCCTGCTTGACGCGCGGCACGGCGCCAGACGCGCGATGGTGGTGCGCACCTCGGCGCTGGTGACCAACCTGGGCGTGCACTTCAAGCTCGGGCGCGACAACGCCCTGGCCTGGGTGACCACGCTGGACAAGGGCCAACCGGTCGCCGGCGCGGCGGTGCGCGTGTCCGACTGCCGCGGCAAGGAAGCGGCCCGCGGCACCACGGACGCGCAGGGCGTGGTACGTCTGAGCGGTGTGTCGCCGCAACCGCCGGTCTGCAGCCATGGCGCCTACCGCGATGCCTGGTTCGTCAGCGCCCGTGCCAAGGATGCCGCCGGCGTGGAGGACATGGGCTTCACCTGGAGCGACTGGCAGCGCGGCATCGAGCCCTGGCGATTCAACCTGCCCACCAGCCACGAGGCCACGCCCGACCAGCGCGCCCACACCATTTTCGACCGCACCCTGCTGCGTGCCGGCGAGACCGTGTCAATGAAGCACCTGGTGCGCACCGAAACCGCCCAGGGCTTTGGCCTGCCCGACACCCTCCCGAGCGAGCTGGCGATCACCCACGTCGGCAGCGGCCAGCAGTACACCCAGCCGCTGACTTGGCGACGCACCGCCACCGGCGGGCGCAGCGCGGAAAGCAGCTTCCAGGTGCCGCCGGCCGCCAAGCTGGGCCTGTACCAGGTGGAACTGCGCGGCGCGGGCCCGCGCGGACACAGCTTCGAGAGCGGCAGCTTCCGCGTCGAGGAGTTCCGCCTGCCAGTGCTCGAAGGCCGCGTCGCCCCCGCCGACAAGAAGCCGCTGGTCAGCGCCAGGACAGTGCCGGTCGGCGTGCAGATCAACTACGTCGCCGGTGGCCCCGCCGTGAACCTGCCGGTGCGCGTGTCCGCGCTGGTGCGCGGCAAGTTCCTGAACTACCCCGATCACGAAGGCTTCAGCTTCCAGCCGCCGAACCAGCCACAGGCCAGCCACGGCGACGGCGAGGAGGAAGCCGCCGCCGGGCAGGACGCGCGCGTGATCGCCGACAAGCTGCCGCTGACACTGGACAAGAACGGCGCGGGCCAGCTCGTGCTGGACAAGGTGCCCACCGTCAGGCAGCCGCGGGAACTGCTGCTGGAAGCCAGCTATGCCGACCCGAATGGCGAAGTCCAGACCCTGCGCGGCGCGGCCACGCTGTGGCCGGCCGGCGTCATCCCCGGCATCCGGACCGAGGGCTGGGTCTCCGCGCGCCAGCAGGTGCGCTTCCAGGCGCTGGCGCTAGACCTGACGGGCAAGCCCGCCGCCGGCGTGCCGCTCACCGTCAAGGCCGTGGCGCGCATCGTCACCACCAGCCGCAAGCGCATGGTCGGCGGCTTCTACACCTACGACAACAAGACCGAGACCAAGGACCTCGGCAGCGTCTGCAGCGGCACCAGCGACGCGCGCGGCCTGCTGCTGTGCGAGACGAAGCTGGGCGAGCCGGGTGAGGTGGAGCTGGTCGTCACCGCCAAGGACAAGGACGGCCACAGCGCCCAGGCCGCCAGCTCGATCTGGGTGACACGGCAGGGCGAACTGTGGTTCGGTGGCGAAGACCACGATCGCATGGACCTGCTGCCCGAGAAAAAGAGCTACCAGCCCGGCGAAACCGCCAGGTTCCAGGTGCGCATGCCGTTCCGCTTCGCCACGGCGCTGGTGGCGGTGGAGCGCGAGGGCGTGATCGAAACACAGGTGGTGCAACTCAACGGCCAGGACCCGACCGTCCAGCTGAAGGTGAAGGAAGGCTGGGGCCCGAACGTCTATGTCAGCGTACTGGCCCTGCGCGGTCGCCTGCGCGAGGTGCCCTGGTACAGCTTCTTCACCTGGGGTTACAAGGCCCCACGCGAGTGGTGGAGCGCCTTCTGGCACGAAGGCCGTGAATACGTCGCCCCCACCGCGCTGGTGGACCTGAGCAAGCCGGCCTTCCGTCTCGGCGCCACCGAGATCCGCGTCGGCACCCGCGCCCACGAGATCGACGTGCAGGTGCGGGCCGACCAGGCCCGCTACCCGGTGCGCGGCACCGCGAAGGTCACCATCACCGGCAAGCTGCCCAACGGCCAGCCCGCCGCCGGTGCAGAGGTGGCCCTGGCCGCCGTGGACCAGGCCCTGCTGGAGCTGATGCCCAACCGCAGCTGGAACCTGCTCGAAGCCATGCTGCAAAGCCGCCCCTGGGGCGTGCAGACCGCCTCCGCGCAGATGGAGATCATCGGCCGGCGTCACTATGGCCGCAAGGCGGTGCCGGCCGGGGGCGACGGCGGCGGGCGCGGCGGCACGCGCGAGCTGCTCGACACGCTGCTGCTCTGGAACCCGAAGGTGGTGCTGGACGCGAAGGGCCAGGCCGTGGTGAGCGTGCCGCTCAACGACGCGCTGACCACCTTCCGCATCGTCGCCGTGGCCGATGCGGCCACCGGCCTGTTCGGGACCGGTCAGACCACGATCCAGGCCACGCAGGACCTGCAGCTCATCAGCGGCCTGCCGCCGCTGGTGCGCGAGGGCGACCAGTTCCGCGCCCAGTTCACGCTGCGCAACACCACCCCCGCAGCGATGAAGGTGACCGCGACGCCGCGCGCCACGGGGCTCGAACTGGCGCCGCAGACGGTCGAGATCCCGGCCGGCGAAGCACGTGAGATCGCCTGGCAAGTGACGGCGCCCGTGCCGCTGGGGCTGACGCGCGCCCAGGCCCTCCTCTGGGAGATCGAGGCCCGGGACAGCGTGAGCGGTGCGCGCGACGCGCTCAAGGCCAGCCAGCGCGTCGTCCCGGCCGTGCCGCTGACGACACGGCAGGCCACGCTGGTGCAGGTGGACGGCAGTTTTCACCTCGACGCGGCGCCGCCCGCCGAAGCCCTGCCGGGGCGCGGCGGCCTGAAGATGGCGCTGCAACCCCGGCTGGCCGAAGGCCTGCCCGGCGTGCGCGACTGGTTCGCCCACTACCCGTTCGCCTGCCTGGAGCAAAAGACCAGCAAAGCCGTGGGCCTGCGAGACGGCAAGCTCTGGCAGACGGTGGTGGCGCAATTGCCCACCTACCTGGACGGCGATGGCCTGGCGAACTACTTCCCGCCGCGCGATGGCAGCGCCAACCAGGGCAGCGACACGCTCACCGCCTACCTGCTGGCCGCCACGCACGAGGCCGCCAGCCTCGACCCCGCCTTTGCGCTGCCCGACGAGGCCCGCGCGCCCATGGAGCGCGGCCTGATCGCCTTCGTGGAGGGCCGCATCCAGCGCAACTTCTGGAGCCCGCGCCAGGACCTGGACATGCGCAAGCTCGCCGCCATCGAGGCGCTGTCGCGCTATGGCAAGGCCAGCGGCCGCCTGCTGGGCAGCCTCACCATCGCGCCCAACCAATGGCCCACCCACGCGGTGATCGACTGGTTCAACATCCTGCGCCGGGTGCCCGACGTCCCCCAGCGCGAGCAGCGCCTGGCCGAGGCCGCGCAGATCCTCAAGAGCCGCCTGAGTTACCAGGGCACGAAGCTGTTGTTCAGCACCGAGCGGGACGACTACTGGTGGTGGCTGATGCAGAACGGCGACGTCAACACCGCGCGCCTCATGCTCGCCGTGATGGAAGATTCAGCCTGGAAGGACGACATGGGACGCCTGGCCACCGGCTTCATCGCGCGCCAGCGGGGCGGCGCCTGGCACACCACCACCGCCAACCTCTGGGGCGGCCTGGCACTGGAGAAGTTCTCGGCCAGGTTCGAGGCCACGCCGGTCTCGGGCACCACCCAGGCCAGCCTGGGCGCCAGCACCGCCAGCGTGGACTGGAGCCGGGTCGAGCGCATCAAGACCAGCGACGCCAGCGGCGCCCCACATCAGACCACGCCGTTCGGTGCGCCCGCCGCGCCGGGCCAGTTGCGCGGCAATGGCATGTTCCTGCCCTGGGGCGCCCCGGGCGGCAAGGACACCCTCGCCGTCAGCCACCAGGGCCCTGGCAAGCCCTGGCTCACGCTGCAGTCGATCGCGGCGGTGGACCCTAAGGCGCCCCTCAACGCCGGCTACCAGCTGACCAAGACCATCACGCCGGTCGAGCAGGCCGTGCCCGGCCGCTTCACGCGCGGCGACGTGCTGCGCGTGTCGCTGGAGGTCAACGCCAGCACCGACATGACCTGGGTGGCGATCACCGACCCGATCCCCGGCGGCGCCACCATCCTGGGCAGCGGCCTGGGGCGTGACTCGCAGATCGCCACCCAAGGCGAGAAGCGCGAGGGCTGGGCCTGGGCGGCGTTCGAGGAGCGCAGTTTCGAGGCGTTCCGCAGCTACTACGGGTACCTGCCCAAGGGCAAGGTCAAGATGGAGTACACGCTGCGGCTGAACAACGTCGGCAGCTTCGCCCTGCCGCCCTCGCGCGTCGAGGCGCTGTACGCACCGGAGATGTTCGGCGAGGCGCCGAATGCCCGCGTGACGGTGGAGGCCGCGAAGTGACGCACCGGCTGCGCCACGCACTGCTGGCGCTGGCCCTCAGCGCCAGCAGTGCCGCGCTGGCCCTGCCGTCCTTCGACCAGGTGAAGACCGACTTCAGGCCGTCGGACACGCTGGTCCTGGACCGGCACGGCGAGGTGATCCAACGCCTGCGCACCGACGCCAGCGTGCGGCGCGGCCAGTGGGTGGCGCTGGCCGACGTGTCGCCGGCGCTGCGCGCCGCCCTGGTGCTCAGCGAGGACCAGCGCTTCTACCAGCACAGCGGCGTGGACTGGCGCGCCGTCTCGGCCGCCGCCTGGGGCAACCTGTTCCACACGCGCACGCGCGGCGCCTCCACGCTGACCATGCAGCTGGCCGGCCTGCTCGACGAGGACTGGCGGATCGGCCCGGGCGGGCGCGGCGCCGTGCAGAAGCTCGGCCAGGCCGTGGCGGCGCGGCGGCTGGAGTCGAACTGGCGCAAGGACCAGATCCTGGAGGCCTACCTGAACCTGGTGCCGTTCCGCGGCGAGCTGGTCGGCATCGACGCGCTGGCCCGCACCCTGTTCGGCAAGGCCGCGCACGGGCTGGACGAGCGCGAGGCCGCCGTGGCCGCGGCGCTGGTGCGCGCCCCCAACGCGTCCGCCGCGCGCGTGGCGCAGCGCGCCTGCGGCGTGCTGCGCGCCCTGCAGCCGGCCACCCGCGCCTGCGACTGCGAGGCGCTGGATCTCCTCACCGCCGGCGCGCTGCAGCGGCGCGACTACGCGGCCAGCGAGGGCATCGCGCCGCACCTGGGGCGGCGGCTGCTCGCACAGGGCCAGGTCTCGCCCGGCCATCGGGGGGGCTCGGTCACTTCGACGCTCGACGCGCCGCTGCAACGTGTGGCGCTGCAGGCCCTGCAGCGCCAGCTGCGCGAGCTGCGCGGCCGCCACGTCGAGGACGGTGCGGTCGTGGTGCTGGACAACGCCAGCGGCGAGGCGCTCGCCTGGGTCGGATCCTCGGGCGAGCTCAGCGCCGCCGCCGAGGTGGACGCGGTGCTCGCGCCGCGCCAGCCGGGCTCCACGCTCAAGCCCTTCCTCTACGCGCAGGCGATCGCCGAGCGGCGCCTGACGGCGGCCTCGCTGCTGGACGACGCGCCCACGCACATCCCCACCGCCGGCGGCCTTTACATCCCGCAGAACTACGACCGCCAGTTCAAGGGCTGGGTGTCGGTGCGCACCGCGCTGGCGGCCTCGCTCAACGTGCCGGCCGTGCGCACGCTGGTGATGGTCTCGCCCGATGCGTTCGCCCGGCAGCTCGGCGCGCTGGGCCTGGCGCTGCCGCAGCCCGGCGACTACTACGGCTACAGCCTGGCGCTGGGCAGCGCCGAAGTCTCGCTGCTGGCGCTGACCAACGCCTACCGCGCGCTGGCCAACGGCGGACGCTACGGCGAGGTGGCCCTCCGTCCCGTCCCGGGCAGCCCGGGCCCCGCCAAGCCCTCGGCCCCGGCCACCGCCCGGCCCTCCCTCGACCCGCGCGCCGCCTTCATCGTCGGCGACATCCTGAGCGACCCCCACGCCCGCGCCCGCACCTTCGGCCCCGACAGCGTGCTGGCCACGCGCTTCTGGAGCGCCGTCAAGACCGGCACCAGCAAGGACATGCGCGACAACTGGGCCGTCGGCTGGTCGCGGCGCTACACCGTCGGCGTCTGGGTCGGCAACGCCAGCGGCGCTCCCATGCACGAGGTCAGCGGCACCAGCGGCGCGGCGCCGGTCTGGGCCGCCGTGATGCGGCACCTGCACGAGCGCGAGCCCAGCCGCGCGCCAGCCCCGCCCGCCGGCCTGCAGCCGGTGCGCGTGCAGTTCGGCGAGCAGCTCGAAGCCGAGCGCAAGGAATGGTTCATCCCCGGCACGGCGCAAACCCAATTTGCCCCCAATTCCATAGCAGACCATGCCCGTGTGACGGGCGCTAACGCCGGAAATCGATCAAGAAATGCCAAAGCTGCCCCGCCCGAAGCCACCCGGATCACCGCGCCACTCGATGGCACCATCCTCGCCCTCGACCCCGACATTCCGCCCCAGCGCCAGCGCGTGCGCTTCACCGCCGATGCGCCGGGCGGGCGCTGGCTGCTCGACGGCAAGCCGCTGGCCAGCGGGGCGGCGGTGCAATGGCTGCCCTGGCCCGGCCGCCACCGCGTGACGCTGGTGGGCGCAGGCGGTCAGCCGCTGGACGAGATCCGCCTGGAAGTGCGCGGCGCCGGGGTGCGTGGCACACGCTGATGGCCGCGCCAGCCCGCCCCCGCCCGAGGTGGGGACCATGGGCACCATTTTCTTTCCGCATATCACCTCAAAAACAATAGCGCTTAACGCCCATGCCTCGGCGTAAAAAGGCTTTTTGATGCCTTCTTGTCACGTCCTCCGGGAGGGGGCTTGCCGAGGGTCTTCCCTTGTGGCGGCTCGCGGCCAAGGTGTGCGTGGGCAGGCCGCGACGCGACGCGACGCGACGCGCCACGCCACGCCACGCCACGCCACGCCACGCCACGCCACGCCACGCCACGCCAGCAACATCGTCACTTTGACGCGGCAGGCGGTCTCCGGCGCGGGCGACTTGCGTGACGGCTGCGGCGTGTGGGCCGGGGCCGGGCGCGCGTCAGCGCGCTTCGTCCTCTGACTCGCAGCCGTTGTTTGAGTGGATCGCCCGCAGGGCGAGGAGCGAGTTCGGCTGCGCCGGCCCCGGACCGCACGGCGCAGCGCAGTCGGCGCTTTGCGCCGACCGTCACGCCAGGAGCCCGCGCCGGGGACCGCCTGCCGCGGCGCGCGCGATGCCACGCCAACGAATCGTTCCATGGGCCTACGACGAACCGCCCCATGGCCTACACCGCGCCGGACACGCCCGCCCGCGAGCCCGGGCCGGCGAACGCCCACCCGGGCCGCCTGCCCTGACCCACCCGAGGCACGTGCGCCGAAGCCTGTTTCAGGCGCCTTCCGGCGTGACGGTGCTGGCCAGGAACTTGTCGAGGTTGGCGCGGGCCTGCTTGCGCACCTGCGCGCGGAAGAACGGCGACCAGCCCAGCACCAGGCCCGGCACGCCCAGCGCCAGCCAGGACCAGCGCCAGAAGTTGAACTTGTCGCGGTGAGTCAGGATGCGGCCGTCGGCATCGAAGGTGAAGCGGGCCTCGATGATGTTGTGGACCATGCGCCGCGAGGCCGAGAAACGGTAGTGCGCCTCCCAGTGCGCCTGGCCGGCGCTGGCGTCGGCCTGCACGTCACGCCACGCCAGCCGCCAGTCCGCGCGGTTGCCCGCCTGGGTGGCGGCGCACAGCATGCGCCACATGCCCATCACCTCGCGCTTACCGCGCAGCGAGAACGCCTCGTCGTCAAACTGGGCGTTGTCGGCGTAGCAGGCGGCCATGCCGTCGGGGTCGAGCTGCGAAAAAGCCTGGTAGAAGCGGTTCAGGGTGGTCTGGTTCGGGTGCATGGTGGGCGATTCCTGGACGGGTGTGAGCACGGCGTGCGGGCTGACATGGAGGGGAAAGTACCCCGCCTCGCGCTACCTGGCGTTGACGATGCCCTTGAAGTCGTAGGGCACGACGATGGTGTGGACCTTGCCCGCGGCGACGCCCTCGGCGATCTTCAGGTTGGCCATGGCGTTCATGTAGCCAATGGCGCCGGCATTGGCATTCAGGGCGGCGATGCGCTCGGCCTCCTTCCTGGCGGTCTGGACCTCGACTTCCTTGGTCTTGAGCTCGTTCTGCGCGCGCACCAGCTCGTTGGCGCTGTTGACGATCACGTCGGCCGGGGTGATCGCGCGCACCTGGACCTGCGAGACCGTGATCTTGTCGGCCAGCTTCTCCTCGGCCAGCGACTTGATGATGTTGTCGCGGATCTTCTGCTCGATCACCGGGCGGTTGTCCGCCATCTTCAGGGACTCGTACTCGCGCGCCGCTTTGTAGGCGGCGTTGCGCGCGGTCAGGGCCACGTAGTTCTGCATCAGCAGGATGTCGCCGCCCCGGTCGGTGATGCCGTGAAAGGTCTTGTTCTTGGTGGTCCACAACTCGGACACGGCGCCCGGGTTGATGTTGTAGACCACGGTCATATCGAAGTCCTTGACCGTCGAGTTGTCGGAGGCCAGCGGCGTCATGTTGTCCACGGCCACCGCCACGTCCTGGATCTTGAAGGTCAGGATGTCCCCGATCACGGTCTGGTTGAAGGAGCCCGGCAGGCGCTCGGTCGGGTCGGTGGTCTTGTCAAAGTTGATGCGCAAGCCCACCTCGCCGGTCTCGATGCGGGTACAGCCCGCCAGCAGCCCGAGGGACAGGGCCAGGATCACGGCGCCACCTGTTCGCTTCATGTTGAAATCCTCCTTGTTGAATGGTTTGGGACATCGGTTTCCCATGGGCCTGATTTTGCCGGCGGAACCGCCAGGCACACGGTGCACCGCGGCCATAATTCCAGACCCGCCACACAGGAAGTCCCGCAGGTGTCACAGACCTGCGAGCCACCTTGGCGCGAGATTCCCCAAACGCCCCCGCCTGAAGACCACCATGCCCGTCATCACCCACATCGAAGACCTGCGCGTGCTCGCGCAAAAGCGCGTGCCGCGCATGTTCTACGACTACGCCGACTCCGGCAGCTGGACGGAGAGCACCTACCGCGCCAACGAGGCCGATTTCCAGACCATCAAGCTGCGCCAGCGCGTGGCTGTGAACATGGAGAACCGCAGCACCGCCACGACCATGATCGGCCAGCCCGTCGCCATGCCGGTGGCGATCGCGCCGACCGGGCTGACCGGCATGCAGCACGCCGACGGCGAGATCCTCGCCGCGCGCGCGGCCCAGAAATTCGGCATTCCTTTCACCCTTTCGACGATGAGCATCTGCTCGATCGAGGACGTCTCCAAGGGCACGGGCGGCCACCCGTTCTGGTTCCAGCTCTACGTGATGCGCGACCGCGACTTCATCGAGCGCCTGATCGACCGCGCCAAGGCCGCCCGGTGCTCGGCCCTCGTCATCACGCTGGACCTGCAGATCCTCGGCCAGCGCCACAAGGACCTGAAGAACGGCCTGTCGGCGCCGCCGAAACTCACGATCCCGAACCTGCTCAACATCGCCAGCAAGCCGCGCTGGGCGCTGGGCATGCTGGGCACGCCGCGGCGCCAGTTCGGCAACATCGTCGGCCACGTCAAGGGCGTGGAGAACATGGGCTCGCTCTCGGCCTGGACCGCGCAGCAGTTCGACCCGCGCCTGAACTGGGGCGACGTGGAATGGATCAAGAAGCGCTGGGGCGGCAAGATCATCGTCAAGGGCATTCAGGACGTCGAGGACGCCAGGCTGGCCGTCAACAGCGGCGCCGATGCGCTGATCGTCAGCAACCACGGCGGTCGCCAGCTCGACGGCGCCGAGTCCAGCATCCGCGCCCTGCCGGCGATCGCCGATGCGGTCGGCTCGCAGATCGAGGTGCACATGGACGGCGGCATCCGCTCCGGGCAGGACGTGCTCAAGGCGCGTGCCCTCGGCGCGCGTGGCACCTACATCGGCCGCGCCTTCCTCTACGGCCTGGGCGCCATGGGCGAGGCCGGCGTGACCAAGGCGCTGGAGATCATCCGCAACGAACTGGACCTGACCATGGCCTTCTGCGGCCACACCCAGATCGACCGCGTGGACCAGGGCGTGCTGCTGCCGGGGACCTACCCGACCTGAACCTGCCCGGCCAGCGCTCCCCCTCTAATGCTGGCCGACCGGTCGCGGCGGCAGGGTCTTCAGGAACAGGTACAGCGCCTGCACATCGACCTCGCTGAGCTTGGCCAGCGAGGCAAACGGCATCACCCGGATCGTCGTCCCGTCGGGACGTCGGCCGCTGTGCAGCATGGCCTTGAACGCGTGGACATCCTGATAGCGCGCCAGCGCGCTGCCCTCGCCCGGCGTCAGGTTGGCCGCCGGCGGCCAGTCCGGCGGACCGCCCGGAATCCGGCCGCCCGACAGCGATTCGCCATGGCAGCCGATGCACATGTTGGCCACGTAGCGGCCGTGCAGCGCGGTTGCGCCCTCCGGCACCGGCTGGGCTGGCGCCAGCGTGTGATCGATGCGCGAGGCGGCGTCCGGGATCGCGCCGTAGCCGTACAGCACCCAGGCCGGCAGGGGCAGCTCCACCGTCGGCCCCGGGCCCGGCTGGGGCGGCAGGCTGCGCGCGTAGGCCACGACCGCGGCGACGTCGTCGTCGGTGAAACGGTTGTAGTCCTCGCTCGGCATCACCAGCACCGGGCGACCGTCGGGCTTCACGCCGTGCCGGATGGTGCGCACCCAGTCCTGCGGCTGGTAGGACGCCACGACGCCCCGGGAGGTGATGTTGGGCGCCACCAGACGCGTGCCTTTGCCGTCGTTCACGAACTCCTGCCCACCCCCGGTCACGCCGTGGCACTCCGCGCAACCGCGCGACTCGAACAGGTAGCGGCCGCGCGCCAGCGCCTGGGCATCGCTCGTGTAAGCCAGCGGCTCGACCTTCACGCTCACCTGGCGCATGCGCTTGCGCTCCGCCAGTTGCAGCCCGGCGACCACGCCCGCCGCAGCCAAACCCAGCACGACCACCACCCCACCGGCTGTCCACTTGAGCCACGTTCTCATGAGACGCTCCTTTGTGCGTGCGAAGTGGCGTTATAGGCGCGCCGGCGGGAACGGCCAATACCCAGATCACGCGATGCCACGGCACCGCAGCCGCTGCGGCCCTCGCCGGATGCGCACCGCCGCCCGCCGCTATGCTTGCCGGGTGACCACCGCGCCCGCCCTGCCCCGCCGTATCGCCCATCTCGACATGGACGCGTTCTTCGCCTCCGTGGAGTTGCTGCGCTACCCGCAGCTCAAGGGCCTGCCGGTGGTGATCGGCGGCGGCCGGCGCCGGGCCGACGATGCCCTGCTGACGCAGCATGCCGATCTGCCACTGGCCGAGATTCCGGTGGCCGACTTCCCGCGGCTCAAGGACTATGTGGGGCGCGGCGTGATCACCACCGCCACCTATCCGGCGCGCCAGTTCGGCGTGGGCTCGGCGATGGGACTGATGAAGGCGGCCAGGCTGTGCCCGCAGGCGATCCTGCTGCCGGTGGACTTCGAGCAGATCCGCCAGTTCTCGCGCCGTTTCAAGGCCGTGATCAGCGAGATTGCGCCGGTGATGGAGGACCGCGGCGTGGACGAGGTCTACATCGACTTCACCGTGGTGCCCGGTGGCCAGCGCGAGAGCGGGCGCGTGCTGGCGCGGCTGATCCAGAAGTGCATCTTCGACGCGACCGGCCTGACCTGCTCGATTGGCGTGGCGCCGAACAAGCTGCTGGCCAAGATGGCCAGCGAATTCAACAAGCCCAACGGCATCTCGATCGTCCAGCCGCAGGACCTGCAGACGCTGATCTGGCCGCTGCCCTGCCGCAAGATCAACGGCATCGGGCCGAAGACCGACGCGAAACTGCAGGCGCACGGCATCCAGACCATCGGCGAGCTGGCGGCGCGCGAACGCGACTGGTTGCTGGAACACTTCGGCCAGAGCTACGGCGCCTGGCTGCACGAGGCGGCCTGGGGCCGGGACGACCGTCCGGTGGTGACGGAGAGCGAGCCGGTCAGCATGAGCCGTGAAACCACCTTCGAGCGCGACCTGCACGCGGTACACGACAAGGCTGAACTCGGCGCCGTCTTCACCCGTCTGTGCGAGCAGGTGGCGGCCGACCTGCAGCGCAAGGGCTATGTCGGCAAGACCATCGGCATCAAGCTGCGCTACGACAACTTCCAGAGCGTGACGCGCGACCAGACGACTGACCACTTCACCGCCGATGCACGCACCCTGCGCCAAGTGGCCGGCCAGTGCCTCAAACGGGTGGACCTGACGCGACGGCTGCGCCTGCTGGGCGTGCGCGTCGGCTCGCTGATGAAGGCTTCGGACGCCGCTCGGGAGGCAGAAACGACAACGCCCGACCGGATGCGCCGGTCGGGCGTCAGGACGATGGAAGACCACCGCACGGGCCAGTTGTTCTGACCCGCACCGTGGCGGTTCAAGCTCAGGGAGCGAGCACCAGGTCCTTCGCGATCGTGCTTCCCGCCGCCCCCAACGTCACGGCCGGGGCGGTGGTCTGCGTGGTGTAGCCCAGGGCGCCGGCTCGGAGGCTGTACTTGCCGGCCGCGGCGCTGTCGGCCGCGCCGAACACCAGCGGGCCACCGGCCACGTAAGGCGCCTTCACCGGACCGGCCAGCGGCAGGCTCAGCAGGTAGCTGGCATCGAGCGCGTCCACCCTCTGCGCGCCCACTTCGATCACCGGCCCGCCGGTCAGCGCCTGCGTCGCGCCCACGGTGGCATCGGTCAGCAGCGTGCCGCCACCATTCACCACCACGCCGCCCACATTGGCCATGGTGGAAATCGGCGGAACGATCGGGGTCGAGGCCGTGTTCAGCACGGTCTTGCCAATGCTCAACGCGACCGGCACGCCGGTCACCACCGCCGTGCTGCGGCTGGTCCCGGTCACGACCACGTTGTAGGTCGCGCTGCCCGTGGTGGTATCCACCGGCAGCCAGGCGATCGTGAACTTGCCCTTGTCGGCCCCGGTGGTCTGCACCGGCACGGTGGCGCGCACGGTCACGCCGTTCTGCTGGGCCGAGACCAGCGTGCCCGGGCTGGCCATCAGGGGATCGACGTAGCCCTCGATGGCGGTCGTCAGGCGCTTGAACACCGACACCACCGGCTTCAGGTTGTAGTTGCCCGAGTTGCCGGCCTTGACGATGGACTTGCAGGCATCGAAGTCGAGCACGAGGTCGGCCAGCTGGCCGCCGGTCACGTCGAAGTGCGCCTGCAGCTTCAGGCCGCTTTGCTGGCCACTCGGCGTCTTGAGCGCAAGCTCGGTGTTCTGGCCTTCGAGCACCAGCGCGTTCGCGAGCGGACGAGACGGCGTCGGGTTGGCCGGATTGTCCGCCAGCACCAGTCGAATCTGCTGGTACGAGCCGGCCTCCAGCGGCATGCTGCCCAGCTCCTCCAGGGCGCCATTGGTGAGGTTCAGCAGGTCGATGCGACGTGCGGGGCTCACGGTCATCTCGATCCAGCCCGCGTCGGCGTCGCTGGCACCGCTGCTCTGGTGGACCCGGATCCTGTCCACGGTCACGTACACATGGTCATAGCCACAGGCCGGCGCATCGGTCATGGCCAGTCGCAAGGTGCCCTGGGTCGAGGCATCCGAACCGCCCCCGCCGCCGCAAGCGGCCAGAGCCGAGGCCAGAACCCCGCAACCGACCCAGCGCAGGCTGATGAACCGATGACGAGCTTGTGCTTCTTGCATGAAATACCCTTGGTGATTGTGAAACAGGGCTCGATGCTAGGTATCCGCCTCCACCTGGCTGTTACAGAAGGTACCCGGTTGCCGCGCATGTCGCTGCGGTAACGCCTCCTGGTGCCATACTTTTTGTAGCAATCTTCCGGCCTTCACAGAAACCGAGAGAACTTTCCTCGTACACGCGAAAGTGCCTGGACCCGGCTCTGCTGCCCCCGCAGCGTGCGCGGGTCGTCCTTCCTCATGGCTGCTGGGCGGCCCCGCGCTTGACGCCTAGCTGACGCGTAACTTACATTGGAGTCAGCCGTCTGGAGGCTCCCATGAAGCACCGACTGACCCTTGCCGAACTGCAGCGCATCAAGCAATGGCACGTGGCCCACCGCGCCGAGCATCCGTTGGAGTACCACCTGTGGGACGCGGTGCTGACGCTGTGGCTGCTCGGCTGGATGGGCTACCTGCCGGCGCTGGCGCTGGACGATCTCTGGGCCCTGCCACTGTGTGCGCTGGGCACCTTCGTCCCCTCGCTCTACGTGGGCTGGCGCGAGAAGGCACACCAGGCGCGGCGCTTGCGCTGCGACTGGCTGGCCCCGACAGCCTGACGTCGGCCCCGAAGGCTCACTGCCGCGCGGTGCGCACGTTGGCCGGCATGGCTCCCGGGTGGCTGGTGCGGAACGGGTTGATGTCCAGCCCGCCGCGGCGCGTGTAGCGCGCATAGACCGCCAGCTTCGTCGGCTTGCAGCGGGTCCAGACATCCATGAAGATGCGCTCGACGCACTGCTCGTGGAACTCGTTGTGGTTGCGAAAGCTCACCAGGTACTGCAGCAGCCCGGCCTGATCGATTTGCGGACCGTGGTAGCGAATCTGCACGCTGGCCCAGTCGGGCTGGCCGGTGACCAGACAGTTGCTCTTGAGCAGGTTGCTGACCAGCGTCTCGGTCACCGGCGCCTCGTTCGTGGCGGCGCTCAGCAGTTGCGGCGCCGGCTGGTAGTGGCTGCACTCCACGTCGAGCCGGTCCAGGCTCAGGCCGTCGAGCTCATGAATCGGCTCACGGTCGAACAGCTCGGGCAGCAGCAGCTTCACGCCCACGCTCGCCTGCACCGACCCGCCCTGCCAGATGGCGGCACTGAGATCGGTGCGCAGGCACGTCTTCACCTCCTCGGCGTCGGCGAATTTCGTGTTGTTGAAGCTGTTCAGGTAGAGCTTGAACGACTTGCTTTCGACGATGTGCGTGCTCTCGCAGGGCACGGTGATGTGCGCCAGCGCCACCTGCGGCTTGCCGCGCGGGTTGAGCCAGCTCAGTTCGTAGGCGGTCCACAGATCGGCGCCAAAGAAGATCGGCGCGCCGCTGATGCCGATTTCGGCGCGCTTGGGCGCGCGGGGGATGGGAAACAGCAGGCTGGCGTCGTACTGGTCGGCGTAGGCCGAGGCCTTGCCGAGCTGGGAATGTTCAGGGAGGTTCATGGGGTGTCAGACAAATTCACGTTCGCGCAGCCACTTGGTGGCGATCCACTTTTCGCCGGCCAGCACCGGTGCCCCGCCGTGCAGCGTGCGGCTGGACGGATGGGCACGGGCATAGCTGAAGAAGACGGCGTTGCCGCGCTTGGGCGCCACCTGGAAATTGACGTCGGGGAAACTGGTGCCACCGCCCTTTTCGGGCTCGCCCAGGTACATCACCACCGTGCCGACGCGCTGACCGCCGCGGCGCAGGATGCTGGGCGTGCCGGAAGCGCCTGGATCGAAGTAGTCGTAATGCGGCTTGTATTCCGCGCCAGGGCGATAGTGCAGCACCTGGATGCCCTCGCCATTCTCCGCCGGCCAACGCACCAGCCGCGCGATGCGCGCCTCGATGCGGGCCACCAGCTCGTTCTCGGCACGCGCGAAGAACATGCCCTCGCTGGTGCGATCGTCGTTGACTTCGTGTCCGCCGGTGGCGGTGGCCACGGTGAGCGAGCGGCTCATGCGCGGTCGTGCCGCCTCCATCAGGCCATCGCACTCGTCGTCACTGAGCAGCCCGCCCAGCACCACGACGCGCGGCTGGTCCATCACACCCAGCACGGCCACGCGACGGTCACCGGCGTCGAGGTAGAGCGGCGCGTCGGCCACATCGGGTTCGGGCACCGGCACGGGCGGCGGCAGGTCACGCGTCTGGGCGCGCTGGTTCAGATGGTCGCGCAGCGTGGACTCCAGCGCCTGCACCGCCACGTCCTCAGCCCAGCCCGAGGCGCACATGGATTTCACCACCGCATCGGCGCCGTGACCGGCCTCCGCCTGGGCGATGATCCACTGTCGCAGTTGCGGCGTGATCTGCTGTGTCATGACGACCTCCTCTTGTCCGTCGTGCAGGCTACTCGGCGATGCGGCGGCGAAACACCAGACGATCCGCCGCCGAAGCCGCAGTATCGAACGCATAGCCTTCCAGGTCAAAGCCCTCCAGCTGCTTCGGGGTGCCGGCACGGTGCATGACGGCGTAGCGCGCCATCAAGCCGCGCGCACGCTTGGCATGGAAGCTGATGATCTTGTACTGCCCGCCCTTCCAGTCCTCGAACACGCACTCGACCACCCGGGCCTTCAGCACCTTGCGGTCCACCGACTTGAAATACTCCTGCGAGGCCAGGTTGACCACCATCGGCTCGGCCTCGCCGGCCAGGCGCGCGTTCAGGTGCTCGGCAATCCGTGGCCCCCAGAACTGATACAGGTCCTTGCCCTTGCCGGTGGCGAGCTTGGTGCCCATCTCCAGCCGGTAGGGCTGCATCCAGTCGAGCGGGCGCAGCACGCCGTACAGGCCGCTGAGCAGGCACAGGTGCGCCTGTGCCCATTCCAGGTCCGGCGCCCTCAGCGTCCTGGCGTCCAGCCCCTCGTACACGTCGCCATTGAAGGCGAGCACGGCCTGCTTCGAGTTCTTCGCGGTGAACCTGGGATGCCAGGCCTCGTAGCGCGCCACGTTGAGCGCGGCCAGCGCGTCACTCAGGTGCATCAGCTCGGCGATCTGCTGCGGCGACTTTTGCCGCAGGACCTGGATCAGCTCGGCCGACTGCTCGACAAACAGCGGCTGGCTGTGCGGCAGGTCGTCAGCCGGCGTGTCGTAATCGAGCGATTTGGCGGGGGACAATAAAAACAACATGCTGACAATCCTCTATCTGGACAATTATCTGGCAGCGGTCCACAAGCCGCCCGGCCTGCTGGTGCACCGCACCGGGCTGGACGCCGGGGAAACGCAGTTCGCGCTGCAGATGCTGCGCGACCAGCTGGGCCGGCCGGTCTGGCCCGCGCACCGGCTCGACAAGGGCACCAGCGGCGTGCTGCTGTTCGCTCTGGACGCGGGCACCGCCCGCACGCTGGGCCAGTCTTTCGAGAGCGGACACGGCCTGCGCAAGACCTACCAGGCCGTGGTGCGCGGCTGGCCGGACGCCGAGGGCCTGATCGACCACCCGCTCAAGCGCCTGGCCGACGACGCCCGCGCGGGACGCGAGGAGGTGCAGGACGCACAGACCCGCTTTCGCACGCTGGCGCGCTACGCGCTGCCGCTGGCGCAGGGCAGCTTTCCGACGACGCGTTGCGCCCTCGTCGAACTGCAGCCGCTGACCGGGCGCCGCCACCAGCTGCGCCGCCACCTGAAGCACATCGCCCACCCGATCATCGGGGACGCCACCCACGGCAAGGGGCCGCTCAATCGCGCCGTGGCCGGCCTGCTAGACCTGCAGCGGCTGTGGCTGCATGCGCGACAGCTGAAACTGGCGCATCCCGTCACCGGCATGCCGCTGTGCATCGAGGCGGCCACCGGGCCCGAGTGGCAGCCGTGGAACGCGTACCTGGCCGACGCTGCGCCGCCGGCCGACACCCAGCCCACGGGCTGATCCAGCGGCCTGCCGGCATCCGGCGCGGCACGCGCGGCCGGCGCCCCCGCTGCGAAATACTGGACGGACAGCCGGAATTCGGCGCCACGCGGCGCCCCGAAACCGGGCGGGCGACCCGCCGGACTGGCGACAATCCTCGCAGGGCCGCGCGGCAAGAGCCGCCGCGGGTACAGGAGGGGCTCCGCCAGGGGCGGACGGGACAAGAAAGGGAGAGCAGATCGTGAGATTTCCAGTGATGTTTGCCCTGACCGGCGCAGCGCAGGGTGTCCTGCTGTGGTGGCTCTGGCATGTTCGCCTGGTCGGCGCCGAAACCCCGGCGCTGACCGCCCTGCTGTACGCCACCCTGGCCGTGCCGCTGGTGATCTACTGCACACAGGACATCGAGCGGCTGCCGGCCCGGGTGCGGCGCGCCGCGGTCGTGGGCTACCTCGTCGCCTACGCCCTGCTCGGCGCCTACACGGCTTGGGTCCAGGGTGCGATGCGCAACGCCTTGGCGGTGCCACCGGTCACGGCCCTCGCCTCCTTCGTGCTCGGCTTCGTCAGCCTGCACCTGCTGTGCGGCTTTGACTTCCAGACCCGGCGCTGGGACTACGCACGGCTCTTCCACGCCTCGTGGCGCAACGGCATCCTGCTGGCCACTGCCGCGGCGATGACCGGCCTCGTCTGGCTGGTTCTGCTGGCCGGTGCCGGGCTGATGCAGCTGATCGGCGTGCGCTGGATCATGGATTTGATCCGCGAACCGGCCTTTGCCTTTCCCGTCACCGGCGTCGTGAGCGCCAGCGCCTTCGCCATGGGCCTCGTGCGTGCCAGCCTCACCGAGTCCATCCGCCGTTTCCAGCTCTCGATCGCGTCCTGGCTGCTGCCGCTGGCGCTGTCCTTCGGCGTGCTGTGGGTGCTGGCGCTGCCCTGGACCGGGCTGGAGGCCCTGTTCCAAACCCGCAAGGCCACGCTGATGATGCTGGGGTTCACCACCCTCGCCGTCGTCTTCTCGAACTGCGCCTACCAGGACGGACAGGTCGGCTGGCCTTACCCGCGGTGGTTGAGTCTGGCCACGCAGGCGGCCTGGCTCAGCCTGTTGCCGGTGGTCGCGATCGCCTGGTGGGCACTGGGCCTGCGCATCGACCAGCACGGGCTGACGGAACTTCGCCTGTGGGCGTCCCTGTCAGCCACACTGGCCGGCATCTATGCCATCGGCTACGCCCTGTCCTGGCGAGACACCGGACGCTGGATGGAGGGGATCGCCCGCACCAACATCGCCGCGGCGCTGGTGCTGTGCGGGGGCCTGCTGGCCTTCCTGACGCCGCTGGGCAACGTCCAGCGGCTCGCGGTCCAGTCGCACCTGCGCCACCTGGCCGCGGCCGAAGATGCGGCAGAGCCTGACTGGCGGTATCTGCGCTGGCAGTCCGGCCGCTTCGGCCGCGAGGCACTGGCGGCCATGGCCAGCGGCCAGGGCGTACCGCCGAGCCGGCCCTGGGCCCGGCAGGCCAGCGAGGCGCTGGCGCAGACCAGCCGCTACGCCGCCAAGCCCTCGCCGGTCGAGTTGAACGAGCCCACCCTCCGGGAGAAGTTCGTCGTGCTCCCCGAGGGCAAGGCCTTGCCCGAATCCTTCGTGCAGCATGTGCTGTCCAGCGCGCAGCCATGGGAGTTTCGGGACTGCCTGGGCGCCAAGGCCCCGTGTGCCTTCTGGCTGGGCGACCTCGACGATGACGGAGCCGACGAAATCGTCCTGTTCCACCCCGCGACCTACCGGAATGGCACGCTGTTCCAGCTGTCCGGGCATCGCTGGGTCCGGGCAGGCTTCCTGTCCGCACAAGGCAAGCGTGCCCTCATGGAGGCGGAGCAGCTTGCACAGGCCCACGCGCAGCCCGCGCAATGGCGGGACCTGCTGATCGGCGGGCGGCGCTTCCGCGTCTCGCTGCACGACTAGACGGCGCCCATCACAGGTCCAGACCGCCAGGCGGAAGAATCGGAAAAGCCGCGGGTAACCGGGTCTTCCGGCCCTGTCTGCACTGCGCTCCGCAACTTGCATCAAGCCGTTTCCAACCCCACTGACATGAAGCTCCTCTTTCAGACCACCCGTGCCAGCGGAGCACGCCCGTCACCGGCCTGTCTTGGCCTGGCCCTGCTGCTGGCGTCCGCCGCAGCGTCGGCCCAGCCCGATGCGCTGCTGCGCAGCGGCGAGCAGGTGTACCTGCAGACCTGCGTGGCCTGCCACGGCGCGGGCGTGGCCGGCGCCCCACGCTTCGGGGACAGAAAAACCTGGCGCCCGCTGATCGCCGAAGGTCAGCCGGTGCTGACCTCCCACGCCTGGGTCGGTGTGCGCGGCATGCCGGCCAAGGGCGGGCGCGACGACCTGACACTGGAGGAGTTCGCCCGCGCCGTCGCCTACATGGCGCGCGAGGCGGGCGCCCACTGGCAGGATCCCGACGCCCGGATGCTGGACCGCATGGAGGCCGAGGCAAAGAAGCGCCGGGCCGCCCTGGCCCGGCGCAGCCGGCCGGACTGACCCCGCACATCGCGGAGCACGGTGCGGTCACGCGTCGAGCCGCACCAGCCGACGCCGGCTCATGGAGCCCCATTGCGCTGACGCGCCTCCTTGCGCAGCGAGGCCCAGATCGAGGCACCGATCACCACAGCGATCACCGCCAGGGAGAAGCCGACCGGAATCCGGTAGAGATCGATCAGCAGCATCTTGACACCGATGAACATCAGCATGAAAGCCAGGCCGTACTTGAGCAGCGAGAAACGGTCGGCGACGCCCACGAGCAGGAAGTACATCGCACGCAGGCCGAGGATGGCGAAGATATTGGAGGTCAGCACGATGAACGGGTCGGTGGTGATCGCAAAGATCGCCGGGATCGAATCGACCGCGAAAATCAGGTCGGTGCCTTCAACCAGCACCAATGCCAGGAACAGCGGCGTCGCGTGTCGCACGCCACCCTGCCACACGAAAAACCGCTCGCCGTGGAACTCCGTCGTGATGTGCATGTGGCGGCGCAGCCATTTCACCAGCGGGTTCTTCTCCAGGTTCGGCGCCCTGTCGGCAAACCAGTACATCCTGACGCCCGTGACCAGCAGCAGGACGCCGAACAGGTAGAGCACCCAGTGAGCCCGGGCGATCAGCCAGGCACCGGTGAAGATGATGACGGTGCGCATCACAATGGCCCCGAGCACGCCGTAGAGCAGCACGCGCTTGTGCAGATCCACAGGCACGGCAAACGACGAGAAGAGCATGAGCCAGATGAACACGTTGTCCACCGCCAGGGCCTTCTCGATCAGGTAGCCGGTGATGAACTCCAGGGCCTTGGCATGGGCGACCTCTCGACCCAGTCTGCCGTCAAGATGCCACCAGAGGCCCGAGGCGAAAGCGAGGGTGACGGCGACCCAGACCACCGACCAAGTGGCCGCTTCCTTGAGACTCACGTGATGTTCCCGCCCGCCGCCGGCCACGAGGAGGTCGATCGCCAGCATGGAGACCACGATGGCCGCGAACCCTGACCACAATCCCAGACTACCAACGGTGTCCATGAACGCTTCCTTTGACGCGCGGTGGGCAAAAGCTCCTCGGCGCTTCCTGCCGGAGGGTCATCGCTCCGAACCCGTCCGCTTCGACAGGCCCCCGACCAGCCTGACGATGCACGGGCGCACTAGACATCCACCCCGATCACGCGTGCCAGCTCGTGCCGTTGACCTCGAAGCCTTGGCCGAGATGTGGTGGCCACCGAGCGGGGGCTGATGTCGTCGGGCGCGCAGCGCCCCGCACGGCGGACCCGCTCAGTCCACCAGTTCGTTCAGCGCCTTGGTGTAGCGGTTGGCGTGCGAGCGCTCGGCCTTGGCCAGGGTCTCGAACCAGTCGGCGATCTCGTCGAACCCCTCCTCGCGCGCGATCTTGGCCATGGCCGGGTACATGTCGGTGTACTCATGGGTTTCACTGGCCACGACCGAGGCCAGGTTCTGGCGTGTGGTGCCGATCGGAAGCCCGGTGGCCGGGTCGCCCGACTGCTCCAGGAACTCCAGGTGGCCGTGGGCATGACCGGTCTCGCCCTCGGCCGTGGAACGGAACAGCGCAGCCACATCGTTCTGACCTTCGATGTCGGCCTTGTTGGCGAAATACAGGTAACGGCGGTTCGCCTGGGATTCGCTCGCAAAGGCGTCCTTCAGGCATTGCTCCGTGCGAGAACCTTTGAGTGCTGCCATGGATAGCTCCTTGGTGGTTGAACGACGAAGGGGATGGCCCTGAACCGGGGGATCAAAGATCAATTTCAGGTTAGCGGCAATGGGCCAGCTCGTCCAGTTGACGCCCTGCGAGAGCGCCGACGCACCACCGCTGCCGAACACCGCACCACCGCAAATTCACTCGAATTTGCGATAGATCAAAAATTACGATACAGTAAATCAATTACGTATTAGTAAACATCATCCTCCGGAGACTTTCATGGCCACCACCCCGAACCCCGCCACCCTTCCCGCACCCGCACCGATTCAGCAACTGCACCACTACGCCTACCGCGCCAAGGATGCCGAGGAGACGCGTCACTTCTACGAGGACATCCTGGGCCTGCCGCTCTTCCACATCATCCAGAGCGACGTCGTGCCCAGCACGGGCGAGTACTGCCCGTACACCCACTTCTTCTTCCGCCTGCAGGACGGCTCGTTCATCGCCTTCTTCGACCTGGGCAACGACGAGGCGGCCCTGCCCTCGCCGAACACGCCGCTGTGGGTCAACCACATCTCGTTCCGCGTCGATTCGGTGCAGGCACTGCAGGACATGAAGACGCGGCTGCAAGCCCACGGCGTCGAGGTGCTGGGCATCACCGATCACCACATCTTCGACAGCATCTACTTCTTCGACCCGAACGGCGTGCGCCTGGAGCTGACCGCGCAGCGCGCTGACGAGTTCCAGATGCTGCAGGAAAGCAAGACTGCCCACGCCCGCCTGGCCGAGTGGACAGCCCGCAAGGAGCAATGGCGAAAGGACCGCGCCGCCGGCAAGGCACCCGAGATGCTGAAGCCGCAGCAGAACGACCGGCCGGAGTACGTGAAAAAAGAAGCTGCACAGTAAGGGAACGTCTGCTTTAACCGCATCGAGATGTGCTGATGCCACAGATTCGAATCGATGCGCAGGTTCAGGCCGCTGGTTCCCGGTTTCCCGGCAGTTTTCAGCCCGGTTTCCGGCCGCTTGGCAGTTTGCAGGCGCACTCATCCCTGCGCTCCCATCAAACTGCGCCGCGTCATCCACAGGTTGGACAGCGCAAACAGCGTGTGCAGCTGCGCGGTGTTCTTCGCCAACCCGCGGTAGCGCACCTTGACATGGCCGAACTGGCGCTTGATCACCCGAAACGGGTGCTCGACCTTGGCCCGGATGCCGGCCTTGATGCGCTCCAGCTGCTCGGTGAGCTGGTCGATCAGCCAGGTCTTGTCCAACTGCTTGCGCTTGCCCGGGCGCATCGCGATGTTCCAGCGTACGCCTTCTTTGGCGTCGGGTCGTTTGCCGGCCCCCTGGTAGCCAGCATCGCCCCAGGCTTGGGTTTCCTCGCCGTGCAGCAGCGCATTGGCCTCCACCACATCGTTGACGCTGCCGCTCGTGCCGCGCACCGTGTGCACCAGACCCGAATCAGCATCCACGCCGATGTGGGCCTTCATGCCGAAGTACCACTGCTTGCCCTTCTGGCTTTGCTTCATCTGCGGGTCACGCTCGCCCGAGGCGTTCTTGGTAGAGCTCGGCGCCGAGATCAGCATGGCGTCCACCACCGTGCCCGCGCGAAGCATCAGGCCCTTGCCCTGCAGCAAGTCGTTGACGACGCCCAGGATCTGCGGCGCCAGCTTGTGCTCTTCCAACAGCCGGCGGAATCGAAGAATCGTCGTTTCGTCAGGCAGCGGCGTATCCCAGCTCAGGCCAGCGAACTCGCGAAACAGCGCGATGTCATGCAATGCCTCTTCCATCGCCGGGTCGCTCAGCGTGAACCACTACTGCATGAAGTGCACGCACAGCGTCGCCTCCAGAGGAAACGGCGGGCGGCCGGTGCGCCCTTCAGGGTAGTGCGGTGCGATCACGCTCTACCCCCTCAGTTCGCACGCCGCAGCTCTTGCAAGTCCCCCACCGCCTGCGCCTCGGTCTTGGCGGCGCTGCCGGACAGCAAGCCCCAACCGAGGAGCAGGCCCTTGGACGAGTCGTACTCGACGAAGTAGTTCTTGCCGGCTTCGGCGTGCACCTCGAACGTCTTGGCGGAAGCGAAGCCGCGCTCGTCCACACTGAGCACCTGTTTGCCTGGGCTCAATGGCAGCACGAGGTAGGATGCGTTGTACAGCTCGCCCAGCACCTGCTTGCTGGCGACGTCGGCCACGATGAACTTGGCCCCCGAGGCGTAAAGCGCCGATTTGCGGTACAGGTAGAGCTGCGCCTTGCCGGGGGGCGGCGCTTGGAGCTGCGTGAACGCGGGTCCGGGCGCGGTGGCGCAAGCGGCCAGCATGAGGGCGGGCAGCAGCGTGAGGGCCAATGTGGCGCGACGTGAGACAGGTTTTGACATGGGATCTCCTGGGTTGGGGTTGAAACTCTTTACGGGGCCACCGCGTGGACGAAGTTTTCGCCGACTTTGCTGTAGCCCATCCTGCGCACGAAGCGCCCGACGCTGTCCATCTCGGCGAGGCTGTTGATGCCGAGGTTAATTTCAACGATCTTGCGGTTGCGGCACCATTGCTCAAACGCCTTGAGTAACCGCACACCATAGCCGCCCATCCGCTTTTCCGGTAGCACGTCGTAATGCATCACGCTGGCTGTGAGCTGCTCACTGAAGATGTGCTGTTCCAGCACGGCAATGAGTCCTCCGACGATGCGCCGGTCGCCATCCTCGGCGACCATGAAGACATATTTGTCCTGTCCTCGGGTGATCACATGCGTCAGGCTTTGGGCGACACGCTCGCGGCGATAGGGAAAGACCCGAAAACGTGTGAGTTGGTGCATGCGCGCGCCAAGCTCCACAACGGCGGGCACGTCTTCCTGGGTGGCGAATCGGATGGGCATGGCTAGACCCTTGGCGGCGCGAAAAACAGCTGATCGAGCATGGCGTCGTAGAACGCCGGATGCAGCAATGGATTGCAGTTGGCCTCCAGAAACATCACGGCCACGGCGATCAGCAGGAAGGGCACGTCGAGGATCAGGGTGACGGCGGCCGAGCTGACGAACTCACGGATGGTCTCCACGCCGTGCAGGCGTGCCGCCACCACGCCGGTGGGGCGGTGCTGGAAGTAGCGTGGCGGCAGCCGGAACAGATGGTCGAACACGGCCGCAGCCAGCACCGCGTCAACCCGGTTGCCGGTATGCAACACCAAGTATTGCCGGACCCAGGTGAGGATGGCCGTTGCCACCATGAAGATCGCCATGCCGACGGCAATCGCGATCAGCGTGCTTTCAGTACGGTGGACGATGACCTTGTCGATAATGGCCTGGGTGAACAAGGGCAGGCCCAGGGCCAGCAACTGCAGAACCAGCGAAGCCCACAACACGTCGCGCCAGACTTTTCGATGTTTGAACAGTTCGGGCACGAACCATCGGAAGCCGAAGGAAGTGGCGCCCGCCTGGGCCTGCTCGGGGTCGTTGACGGCATCGACCTGAGGTTGCAGCAGCAGGATCTGGCCGCTGTAGCTCGCCTCGAATTCAGCCAGGGGCTGGGTGACGGGTTCGTTCGAGCCGCCGGCGATCCAGGTGATGGCTTCGGCGTCAGCGTGAACCAGCAGGCCCACGCTGGGCAGGCCTTCGGTCGGTGCGAGCAAGAGGATAGCGGTGACGGACAGCCCGCCCAGCGAGGAGCAGTCCACCGAAACCAAACGCGCTTGGAAGCCCAGGGCGCGTGACGCCGTGAGCAATGTCGCGCAGGAATAGGGAGGCGGATGCTGCCGGAAAAACAGGTGTGGATCGAATGGCTTGCCGTGCAAGGCACAGCATGAGCCCAGAGCCCAGATCAACTCCCTCGAATGAATGTCTCTCGTGACAGCCATCGCGTACGCAACTGGATTGCGTGTCTCCTGAGTGTTATTGGATTCAGCCTACATTCCAAACGCTCACGCACATAGGCCTTAATTCACACAAACAAGCTCGCGAGCCGACGACCTCCGCCCACCGGAAAAAAGCGAGAACTTGTCGCAATTTCAGACAAGTTAGCGATTCATGCCGCTTGATTTCAAGCTGAAATCGTGCCAACGACGCTCGCCGCGAAGTGGCCGGAGAAGAAACAGGTGCCCCTCGGTAGGTAAAATCCGACCTTCACGTCACCCGCGTGCAACGGCATCCCCCGGGGATGCCGTTGTCCATTCTGTTTTCCGTTTTGGGTTTCCCCATGTCCGACACCGTCCAGCAACCGGGCCTCGCGTCCCTGTCCAAATCGTTCGAACCCGCCGCGCTCGAGGCGCACTGGGGCCCCGAGTGGGAAAAGCGCGGCTACGGCGTGGCCGGCTTCCGCGGCACGCAGGCGGCGAAGCCCGGCGCGCCGGCCTTCGCCATCCAGCTGCCGCCGCCGAACGTGACCGGCACGCTGCACATGGGCCACGCCTTCAACCAGACCATCATGGACAGCCTCACGCGCTACCACCGCATGATGGGCTTCAACACGGCCTGGATCCCCGGCACCGACCACGCCGGCATCGCCACCCAAATCGTGGTGGAGCGCCAGCTGCAGGGCCAGGGCATCAGCCGCCACGACATGGGCCCGACCCCGGCCGAGGCGCGCAAGAACTTCGTCGCCAAGGTCTGGGAGTGGAAGGAGCAGTCCGGCAACACCATCACCACCCAGATGCGCCGCATGGGCGACAGCGTGGACTGGAGCCGCGAATACTTCACCATGGACGACAAGCTGTCCAAGACGGTGACCGAGACCTTCGTGCGCCTGTACCAGCAGGGCCTGATCTACCGAGGCAAGCGCCTGGTGAACTGGGACCCGATCCTGCAAAGCGCCGTGTCCGACCTGGAGGTGGAGAGCGAGGAGGAGGACGGCTCGCTCTGGCACATCGCCTACCCGCTGGTCAACGGCGAGGGGCACCTGACGGTGGCGACCACCCGCCCGGAAACCCTGCTGGGCGACGTGGCGGTGATGGTGCACCCGGAGGACGAGCGCTACACGCACCTGATCGGCCAGTACGTGAAGCTGCCGCTGTGCGAGCGCGAGATCCCGGTGATTGCCGACGCCTACGTGGATAAGGAATTCGGCACCGGCGTGGTCAAGGTCACGCCCGCGCACGACCCGAATGACTACGCGGTCGGCCAGCGCCACCAGCTGCCGATCATCGGCGTGCTGACGCTGGACGCCAAGATCAACGAGAACGCGCCCGAGAAGTACCACGGGCTGGACCGCTTCGTGGCGCGCAAGCAGGTCGTGGCCGACCTCGAAGCCGCAGGCCTGCTGGTCGAGGTGAAGAAGCACAAGCTGATGGTGCCGCGCTGCGCGCGCACCGGCCAGGTGGTCGAGCCGATGCTGACCGACCAGTGGTTCGTCGCGATGACCAAGGTGTCCGAGCAGGACCCGACGGGCAAGTCCATCACCCAGAAGGCGATCGACGCCGTCGCCTCGGGCGAGGTGTCCTTCGTGCCCGAGAACTGGGTCAACACCTACAACCAGTGGCTGAACAACATCCAGGATTGGTGCATCTCGCGCCAGCTCTGGTGGGGCCACCAGATTCCCGCCTGGTACGACGAGCAGGGCCAGGTCTACGTGGCGCGCAACGAAGCCGAGGCGCAGGCGCAAGCCCCGGGCAAGAAGCTCAAGCGCGACGAGGACGTGCTGGACACCTGGTACTCCTCCGCGCTGGTGCCGTTCTCCACCATGGGCTGGCCGGAACAGACGCAGGACTACGACCTGTACCTGCCCTCCACGGTGCTCGTGACCGGCTACGACATCATCTTCTTCTGGGTGGCCCGGATGATCATGATGACGACGCATTTCACCGGCCGCGTCCCGTTCAAGCATGTCTACATCCACGGCCTGGTGCGCGACGCGCAGGGCAAGAAGATGAGCAAGTCCGAGGGCAACGTGCTCGACCCGGTGGACCTGATCGACGGCATCTCGCTCGCCCCGCTGCTGGACAAGCGCACCACCGGCCTGCGCAAGCCCGAGACCGCGCCCAAGGTGCGCAAGGACACCGAGAAGGAATTCCCGGACGGCATCCCGGCCTATGGCGCCGACGCGCTGCGCTTCACCTTCGCCGCGCTGGCCTCGCTGGGCCGCAGCATCAACTTCGACAGCAAGCGCTGCGAGGGCTACCGCAACTTCTGCAACAAGCTCTGGAACGCCACCCGCTTCGTGCTGATGAACTGCGAGGGCCAGGACTGCGGCCTGAGCGAGCATGGCGCTGACACTTGCGCGCCCGGCGGCTACCTGGACTTCTCGCCCGCCGACCGCTGGATCGTCTCGCTGCTGCAACGGGTGGAAGCCGAAGTCGCCAAGGGCTTTGCCGAGTACCGCCTCGATAACGTGGCCAACACGATCTACGACTTCGTCTGGAACGAGTTCTGCGACTGGTACCTGGAGATCGCCAAGGTGCAGATCCAGACCGGCGGCGCCGCGCAGCAGCGCGCCACCCGCCGCACGCTGATCCGCACGCTGGAAACCATCCAGCGCCTGGCGCACCCGGTCATCCCGTTCATCACCGAGGAGCTGTGGCAGAAGGTCGCACCGGTGGCCGGCCGCGCCGGCGAGTCGGTCAGCGTGGCCGCCTACCCGATGAGCCAGGCCGAGCGCATCGACCCCGCCGCCGAAGCCCATGTGGCCAAGCTCAAGTCGCTGGTGGACGCCTGCCGCAACCTGCGCGGCGAGATGGGCGTGTCGCCCGCGCAGCGCCTGCCGCTGTATGTGCTGGGCGACACCGCCTTCATGCAGGCAGCGGCGCCCGTGCTGCAGGCACTGGCCAAGCTCAGCGAGGTCAAGGTGTTCGCCGACGAGGCCAGCTGGGCCGCGGCGGCCCAGGCCGCGCCGGTGGCGGTGGCCGGCGAAGCGCGCCTGTGTCTTTTCATGGAAATCGACGTGGCCGCCGAGAAGGCCCGCCTGACCAAGGAGGCCACGCGCCTAGCCGGCGAAATCGCCAAGGCGCAGGGCAAACTGGGCAACCAGGCCTTCGTCGCCAAGGCGCCGCCGGCCGTGATCGAGCAGGAACAGAAGCGCGTGGCCGACTTCACCGCCACGCTGGCCAAGGTGCAGGAGCAGCTGCTGCGCCTGGGCTGAATCTGAGCCCAACCCACACGGAGATACCCCTGATGAACGACCCGCAACCGATCCGCAAGGCGGTCTTTCCCGTGGCCGGCCTCGGCACGCGCTTCCTGCCCGCGACCAAGGCGGCGCCCAAGGAAATGCTGCCAGTGGTGGACAAGCCGCTGATTCAGTACGCCGTCGAGGAGGCTTACGCGGCCGGCATCCGCCACATGATCTTCGTGACCGGGCGCAGCAAGCGCGCCATCGAGGACCACTTCGATACCGCCTACGAACTCGAAAGCGAGCTGGAGGCGGCACAGAAGGAGGAACTGCTGGCGCTGGTGCGCTCGGTGCAGCCCGATGACATGGTCTGCGCCTACGTGCGCCAGCCGCGCTCGCTGGGCCTGGGCCATGCCGTGCTGTGCGCCGAGCCGCTAGTCGGGCGCGAACCCTTCGCCGTGCTGCTGGCCGACGACCTGATGGTCGGCCCCGCCGGCGGCCAGCCGGTGCTGGCCCAGATGGTCGGCGCGTTCCGCCAGCAGGGCCGCTCCATCCTCGCCGTGCAGGAAGTGCCAGCCGACCAGGTGCGCCGCTACGGCATCGTCGCCGGCGAGCCGGCCGGGCGGCAGCTGATCCGCATCGAGCAAATCGTGGAAAAACCGGCGCCGGAAGTGGCGCCGTCGCGCATGGGCGTGGCCGGCCGCTACATCCTCACGCCGGGCATCTTCCAGGAAATCCGCAACCAGCCCAGCGGCGTGGGCGGCGAGATCCAGCTCACCGACGCGATCGCGCGCCTGATGAAGCACGAGGCCGTCTACGCGTTCCAGTACGAGGGCAAGCGCTACGACTGTGGTAGCAAGGACGGCTTCCTCGAAGCCACGGTGGAACTGGCGCTGCAACACCCGCAGGTGGGCGCCAGCTTCCGCGAGTACCTCAAGACGCTCGCGCTCTGACGGCCCCGGGCGGGGCGCCCGGCCTCGTCAGCGGCGGCGCAGCACGTGGATGTATTCGGCGCCCACGGTCTGCTGCTCGACCAGCTCGTTGCCGGTCTGCTTGGCGAAGGCCTGAAAGTCACGCGCCGAGCCGGCATCGGTCGAAATCACCCGCAATAGCTGACCGCTCGCCATGTCGGCCAGCGCCTTCTTGGCTTTCAGGATGGGCAGCGGGCAGTTCAGGCCGCGCGCATCGAGTTCCTTGTCCACGTTCATCAAAAATCCTCGGGGTCTTCGGTTGCGGCGGGGTCAACCGCGATGCCAGTCCATGAACTGCGGCTCGTGACCGCGTGAGCGCAGCCAGTCGGCCAGCGCGTAGCCGGTGCCCGAAGGCCAGCACTTCACCGCCTGCGGCGGGTACAGCTTGTATTCCAGCAACTCGGGCGAGAGGCGGATATCGCCACTCGCCACCGCATGCCAGGCCAGGATGACCTGGTTCATGCGCTGGAAGTCATAGACGCCGATCAGCTGCAGCGCCTCGGTGTCCAGGTTGGTCTCTTCCTTGATCTCGCGCCGGATGCCGTCCTGCGGCGTCTCGCCGGCTTCCATGAAGCCGGTGATCAGCGCGAACATGCGGCCCGACCAGGCGGCGTTGCGCGCCAGCAGGATCTGCCCCTCGACCTCGACCACCGCCGCCAGCACCGGCGTCGGGTTGTTCCAGTGCGTCCAGCCGCAGGCCGGACAGCGCAGGCGCTCCTTGTCGCCGCCATCCTCGGCCAGGGTGATGGGCGCCAGCGGCGCGGCGCAGTGCGTGCAATGACGAACCTGATAGTCCATGAACTGCTCTTTTGATCGCTGATAAGGCTTGATAGAAAACGGGGCATCCCCCATTTCCTTCCATCCGGCCGCTCAGGCCGGAAACACGCCGGTAGACAGGTAGCGGTCACCCCGGTCGCAAACGACGAACACGATGGTTGCGTTCTCGACGGTATTGGCGATCTGCTGCGCCACCCAGAGCGCGCCGGCCGCCGAGATGCCGGCGAAGATGCCTTCCTGGCGCGCCAGCTGGCGGCAGGTTTCCTCGGCGTCGTCCTGACTCACGTAGACCAGCTCGTCCACCATGCTCGGCTCGTAGATCTTCGGCAGGTATTCCTGCGGCCACTTGCGAATGCCGGGGATGCGCGAACCCTCGCTCGGCTGGGCGCCGACGATGCGGATCGCCGGGTTCTTCTCCTTCAGGAAGCGCGACACACCGGTGATGGTGCCGGTGGTGCCCATGGCGCTGACGAAATGCGTGATGCGCCCGCCCGTCTGCTCCCAGATCTCGGGGCCGGTGGTCTCGTAGTGGATGCGCGGATTGTCCGGATTGGCAAACTGGTCCAGCACCCGCCCCCTGCCTTCGCGCACCATCTTGTCGGCCAGGTCACGCGCGTACTCCATGCCGCCGCTCTTGGGCGTGAGGATCAGTTCGGCGCCGAACGCCTTCATGGTCTGGGCACGCTCAATGCTCAGGTCCTCCGGCATGATCAGCACCATGCGGTAGCCCTTGATCGCCGCCGCCATGGCCAGCGCGATGCCGGTGTTGCCCGACGTTGCCTCGATCAGGGTGTCCCCGGGCTGGATCTCGCCGCGCTCCTCGGCGCGCCGGATCATGGACACGGCGGGCCGGTCCTTCACCGAGCCGGCCGGGTTGTTGCCTTCGAGCTTGCCCAGGATCACGTTGCCACGCGCCGCGTTGTCGGCCGCGCCCATGCGCTGCAAGGCCACCAGCGGCGTCTTGCCAATCGCGTCTTCAATGGTCGGATAGTTCATAGTCACCACTGTGCCATAATTTCGTTTTCCCTCATTACCGCCCTGGTGGTGAAATTGGTAGACGCGCCGGACTCAAAATCCGGTCCCGAAAGGGGTGCCGGTTCGATTCCGGCCCGGGGCACCATCTGACACTGTCAGAAGGCTTCACAAAGCCTCAAAGACCCGCACGCTCTCTAGCGTCGCGGGTTTTTTGTTGTCTCACGTCCCGTCACTTCGTACCATGACATACCGTCAAAACAACGGTATCCATGACGGTACCCCCGAAGTACCGCGCCAGAGATACCGTCACAGGGGGATCAATGGCACTGACAAACACATTCGTAACGCAGGTCAAGCACAGCGGCAAGCCAACCGGCGACAAGCACACGGACGGCGATGGCATGTACCTGCTGGTGAAGGCGAGCGGCAAATACTGGCGCATGGACTACACGCACGCCAACAAGCGCAAGACGCTGGCGCTGGGCGTGTACCCGGCGGTATCGCTCGCCAAGGCCAGAGAGCGGCGCGGCGAGGCACGCAAGCTGCTGGCGGACGGGATCGACCCGAGCACGGCCAAGCGCGAGGAAAAGCAGGCCAAGGCGGCAGAGGCGGCGAACACCTTTGAAGCGGTGGCGCGGGACTGGCTGGTCAAGACCGTTGCCAACCGGGCCGAAACCACACAGACCAAGGTGGCGACATGGCTGGAGAAGGACGTGTATCCGGCCATCGGCAAGATGCCCATTGCCACCATCGGGCCGCGTGACGTGCTGGCGCTGGTGCGCAAGATCGAGGCGCGGTCAGCTTTCGACAGTGCCCACCGCATCAAGCAGGTTTGCGGGCAGGTGTTCCGGTTCGCAGTGGCGGGCGGCATGGCAGAACGGGACGTGACGGCAGACCTCAAGGGGGCGCTGGCAGCCGTGCCGAAACGGCATTTCTCGGCGATTACCGAACCCAGGCAGGCAGGCGACCTCATGCGCTCGATCTACGCCTACACCGGCCATCCCTGCACCGTGGCGGCGCTGAAGCTGACGCCGCTGGTGTTTGTCCGCCCCGGCGAGCTGCGCACGGCGGAATGGGCTGAATTCGACCTGGACGCGGCAGAGTGGCGCATCCCCGGTGCGAAGATGAAGATGAAGGTGGACCACGTTGTCCCCCTATCCGCCCAGGCCGTTGAAATCCTGCGCGGCGTGCATCCCATCACCGGGCATGGCCGCTACGTATTCCCCAGCCTTCGCACGGGCGAACGGCCCATGAGCGAGAACACCATCAACGTAGCCTTGCGCGGCATGGGCTACAGCCAAGAGGTGCACACCGCCCACGGGTTCCGGGCGATGGCGCGGACCATCATGGATGAGGTGCTGGGCGAGCGGGTGGACTTCATCGAACACCAACTGGCCCACGCCGTGAAGGACGCCAACGGACGCGCCTACAACCGCACGGCACACCTACCGGCACGGCGGGAAATGATGCAACGCTGGGCGGACTACCTGGACAAGCTGCGGATTGGTGCGGACGTGATCCCGCTGCGCGGCGCGGCATGAATACCGGATAGCCCTGCACCGGACAAGGCAGGGCAACAAAACGGCGAGCAGAGCGATTCGAGCGCCCTGCCCGCCTGACCATCAACTGATCAAGAAAGGATCAATCATGGCTAATACGAATGTAAACGAGAACACCACTTCCAAGCGCAAGGATCTGTCATTTGTTCGGAATGCGCACAAGAAGGACGCCGACTATTTCGTCGTGCCTGATGGCCATTGGGCAACCGGCTACGAGCACGGAATCACGGCATTCGCAGATCTTCTGAACACGCTTCGGTGTAACAAGATGAATGGCGTCGACAATTTACATATCCCCCTTCGGCAAATCATTCAACAAGTGACGCACCTTGCTTCCGACATCAAGGGGTTGGAAGCAAGAACCTCCGCCGCCTCACAGTTCATTTACCTGATGAGGGAAGCGCTTGAGTTCATGGCAACACAGGCCAAATTTGAGCCGTGGCTCGCAAGAAGGCTTGCCGATGCGCAGCAGCAAGCCCTCATTAGCCAAAGACACGAGGCAGAGGAAAAGGCCGCGTTCGTGGCTCGCATGAAGGCTGCCAAGGCGGCGAAGGCTGCCAAACGGGAGTTAGCGGAAGCCTGACACGCGGAGTTATTCGAGCTACTCGACGAGGTGCAGTGGTGGAACATTTTCAACATCTACCACTAGATCATCTTCGGCAACCTCGTCGACATGCTGCACGAGAAGTTCAACATGTAGTAGGGCAAGAAGCACTCTGAGGATGCGCGGGACCCCGACGACTACGACATGCGCTATCACCTGAACGACGACCATCACATGGTCACAAACCCACCGTTCAACGCATGGAAAGTTCAACTAAATCAAGGACTTGCTAGGCAATCGGCAAGGCAAGCGCAATGACCACTCGACCTGTATCAAGTCAGCCGGAAAGGGCAGCCACCCAGAGGAGGAGCATTGAAAATCAATGACTTACGGGGGTCTCAGGCTTCATGGCCCGCCATCCAACCCAGCAGGTCATTTGAGATCCGAAATTTGTCTTCGTATCATTGGTGCATGTGGATGCAACAACATCCACATAGGCGAAAGCCCAACAGGAATCTCACCTCCTATTGGGCTTTCTAGTACCCGAGCCCGAGGGATCGAGGACTGTCCGGGCGGACAGGCTTAGATTGTATGTAAGTCGGCTTAGGTGGCAACAACTGTGGTTAAACACATGTCGCCATCGTGGCCGCCTTGCCGGGTGCGGGCTTGTTGACCTTTTTTCAGGAACAGGCATGACAGCCACCGAAATTAACCCCGTTCACGACAGCCTCGTAAAGCTACCGCAGGTGTTGTCCAGAGTCCCCGTCAGCCGCTCCGGCTGGTACGCGGGCGTTCGAGAAGGTAGGTACCCCCAGCCCGTCAAGTTGGGCCGGCGATCCGTCTTCTGGCGCTCGTCGGAGATCGACACACTGATTCAGTCCCTCAGCAGGTAAGGGGGACTCCATGACCGACAAGACGCATGGCGCAACGCCAGGGAAAAACACGCCCGCACCCGGCAAGGCGGCCACGATCATCCCTTCATTCGACGCACAGCCAGACAGCGCATTCATTCGCGAATCTCAATTGGTGCGCAGCCACAAGCGCCCGGACGCGCCCGTCCCCCTGCCCTTCAGTGCGCCGACCCTTTGGCGCAAGGTGAAGGCGGGCACTTTCCCTAAGCCCGTGAAATTGTCTGAGCGCGTCACCGCCTGGAAGGTGGGCGACGTTCGCGCCTGGATCGCGGCACAGTCACAAGCGTGAAGGAGGTAGAGATGCACCACCACCATACACACGCATTGACTGGACTGGACAGGTCGACCGCTACCGAAGCGCAGCGCCAGCGCGTGATTCAAGCCCTACGGACGCGTCCGCACACGTCCTACGACCTGCGGCGGCTGGGCATCTATCAAGCGCCTGCCAGAGTGAAGGAGTTGCGCGACAGGCTGGGTTATGGGATCACCACCGACCTGATTACCCTGGTTGATCGCGACGGCTACACGCACGACCGCTGCGCCCTCTACACGCTGGTCAGAGAACCTGAGGCCACCTAATGCAAGGGGGCCAAATGTTGCCCCCTGACTTCAGCGCCATGCCTGCCGAACTGTGCAGGCTGCCGCGCTGGGTAGTCTGGAAAGGGGCCAAAGTACCTTACTGCGCGACCGCTGCCAACAGCACGGCCAGCGTGACAGCGCCAGACACCTGGGCCACATTCGACCAGGCCCAAACCGCCTATGAGGAAGGCGGCTATCAGGGCGTGGGTTTCGTGCTTGCTGGTGACGGCATCGTTGGCGTCGATCTGGATAAGTGCGTACATGCCGGCGCACCCGCACCCGCCGCCCTGAGCCTGTTAGATCGTGTCGGCTGCCAGTACATCGAACTGAGCCCGAGCGGCACAGGACTGCGCGGGTTTGGCTATGGCGACAACATCACCGGCAGGCGTGGCCAGCTAGATGGCGTCAATGTCGAGCTGTATTCCAGCAAGCGCTATCTAACCGTCACGGGACGTCCTATCAAGTCGGGGCCGTTGGTGACGTTGCCGGGGTTTTCTGAGGTGGCCAATGCCATCCGGGAACCTACCCCACAGAAGAGCACAGAAGATGACATAAGCAATCCTCTGCCCTCCTCTGTCCTCTTCTGTGGGGTGCCCGCCAGCACCTTGCCAAAACAGGAAGGGCAGCGCAACAAACGACTGTTCGATCTGGCCCGCTGGGTGAAGGGCACCCGCCCGGACGCGACACGCGAAGAACTGCGCGCCATCGTGCAAGAGTGGCACCGGCTGGCAGAACCAGTGATCGGCACAAAGGACTTTTCGACATCGTGGGCCGAGTTCCTGAGCGGATGGGACAAGGTGAAAACCCCCCATGGCCAGGAAATGGGGCGCATCCTGAGCGGCATCGACCATGCGGCACCAATGCCGAGCGGGATTGTGGCGCTGGGGTACGGCGTGCGGGCGATGCACCTTGTGCGAGTCTGCAAAGCCTTGCAAGCGCACCATGGAGCTGATCCGTTTTTCATCAGTGCGCGTGTTGCAGGCGGGGTGCTTGGCATATGTCACGAAGAGGCGGCATTGATGCTGCGCGCCATGGTTGCAGACGGCGTTCTGACGCTGGTTTCCAAGGGGGCCGGCAAGGTTGCGAGCCGCTACCTCTGGGCGTGGCCCGCATAGTCGGCAACGCCATGCAACGCGGCATAGAAGGCCCTTCGGAGGCCCTTGGAAGCCTTCCACAAAGCCTTCCGCAACAGTTCGCCGACCGTTGCCGCAACGTTGCACGAAACGGCGCGCGCGGAGATCGTCGGCCCGTTTGTCCGCAATCTGTCCGCATGCTGTCCGCCTTGGGGGAGACATTCAATGCCCCCTCAAGTCCAACGGCGCGCGCGTGGCGTTGCATGGCGTTGCATTGCATTGCATTGCGTTGCGTGACGCGACAGTGACGCGTGCCGACGCGTGCTTCATCCGGCGATGGCGGACGGACGGCGGGCGCGTGACATGGCCCGCCTTCACTACGACAGTTTCGCAGTGCCCCCCACCGCTGGCGCGTGCGGCGACGGCTACCAACTTCCCCCAATGGGGGAAGTGTCCAGACGCGATGAGCTTTTGCGACGTCCTCGTAAAACTCCGGCTGGACACTTCCGCCAATGGCGGATGTTCATCGCGTGGGCATCGTTTCCAGAAACGACACCCCGAGGTGTTCCCCCATTGGTGGGGATCGAAAGGTGACCGCCAGCCCTGATAGAGCAGGATGAAAGCAAGGCCGGCATGGGGAGGTTACGGGGAGTTCCGGCAAGGTTTAGGCATCGCGGAACCAGCACCAGCCCCCAAGGTTTGCCTAAGGGTGACGTGCGCCGGTCCATCTTGCAACCGTTGCAAGATATGCCCGCAACCCGCACCGTCGAACGCAACGGGAAGACCTACGAGCAGAACACCACCAAGGCCGTGAAGCGCCGCAAGGAGATTTGGGAGGCGCTGTGGTCTTGCCCCCGCATTTCCAGACCCGTCTTATTCGCAATGTAACGCCAGGTCCTTCGCGGATTCCTGGCGCGCCTGGGCGGCTTGATGCCGCCTGAACTCCCGAGGTGATCGCATTCTCAGCGAC
>Ga0255338_1000781_pt1 | contig 80395 bp, 81 predicted proteins | sample MeOH1_35cm_T4_19_FD_203715 | JGI IMG/M metagenome (GOLD analysis project Ga0255338, IMG submission 203715) | Sandy soil microbial communities from University of British Columbia, Vancouver, Canada - MeOH1_35cm_T4_195 | ecosystem: Engineered > Artificial ecosystem > Sand microcosm > Unclassified ... | reverse complement strand
GGCGGCGGCCACCATGTCGCGAATGTAGCGCATGGGTACCGTCACGGGAATGTTGCTGTTCGAGCGATGCATGTTGTCATTTTATGCTAATTAACTGGCGATTCATGCGCCCCCACCGAAGCAAATTACCGCCAAAATAGACGCAAGAGACTCTATAGATCTAGCGCACCAAGGCCAAGATCTACGAATGGGCTTCGCATTTGTTCCACATTATCTTTTCGGTCATCGCCCGGCTCGAGTGTCGTGGCGAAAAATATACAGTAATCCTACATTTTTGCTGGAGTAAAGACTTATGTTTATCGTCATCCTGAGATTCACCGGAAACGAAAATCTACTTGCCGAACTTATGGAAGCTCACATGGCGTGTATCAAGAAGGGGTTCGACGATGGTATTTTTCTTGTGGGCGGTCCTATCGAGCCGAATATGGGCGGCGTACTGATCGCACACGGCATCACCCGGTTCGAGTTAGAGGAGCGGGTATCACGCGACCCGTTCGTTGCTGAACGCGTTGTGGAAGCAGAGATCATCGAAATCACTCCTTTGAACATGGACAAGCGCTTGGAGCCAATCCTCCGTTAATCGCCGTTTGATAAGAAAAATTCTGTGCCGTTTAACCCAGGTTGACGAAACACTGATCACATTTAATGCAGAGAAGATGACCTTTAAGTCCACTGCGTCTTTGAAAAGTTCACCCCTTCTATGATGGGTGCATGGGGACAATGAACTAGGATGAGTTCGGAATGTGAGCAATTGGTGGTAGCCACGCGCAGTCAGGCTGCACACGTGGCGGAAGTTGGGCCAAGTTGATCCTGATGCTTGGAGACGGGAAATCCTGCGCCAGGCGATCATTCATTGACGCGGTTGCAATTCGTGGCTTATCGCGGGTTGGCTGCATCGGCTTTTGGCCGATGTGGCTGGCAGCCGTGTGCACTCCAATCCGGCTGAACCCCCGCGTGCGCCGGAGAAGCCTGAGCACGCTAGGATGCGATCTACCTATGGGGCTGACCATGGACGGCAAACGCAAGAGCTACCGCGACATGAAGCACTACCGGAGCCGGAAACGCTGGCTTGGCTGACGAATGCCGGCTTTGATCCTACCCGACTTCCGCTATTGCAAGGGGACTACTAGACGTGCGGTGCCAAAATTCAGAACAGCCTCAGGAGACAATATGCCGAGTGCACCATGTATATCGCTGATTCGATCCATCCCTCCCGCGTTCGCTGCACTTGCCCTGATCGGCTGCGGTGGCGGGAATAGCGAAGAGATTCCACCCAATCCACTACCTGCGAGCGTCCCCACGGCCGCGCAGGCTTGCGCTGCGTTGGCCGGAAGGACGTTAGCGGGCGCGACCGTGACGGCTGCCAACACTGTTGCGGCTAGCGAAACAGAACCGATGTACTGCAAGGTGACGGCGACGATCGCCCCGCAGCTGAACTTTGAACTGCGCTTACCGCAACAATGGAATGGCAAACTGTACTACGGCGGCGGCGGCGGCTTTGACGGCTCCATTCCCGACCTCTCCGGAGCGAATCTCAATGCGCTTCAGCAAGGCTATGCAACCGTCAACAGCGATTCGGGTCATTCGGGAAGTTCGCTGTCTGCAGCCTTCGCCTTGAACGACACATACGCTGCGAACCTTTTCGGCTCCCTTTCGGTCCCAACTGTGATGTCCTCCGCCAAGGAGATGGTACAGGCAGCCTACGGCAAGAGCCCCGAGAGGTCTTACTATGAAGGCTGTTCGAACGGCGGCCGTGAAGGCTTGATGGCGGCACAACGCAACCCCAACCTGTTCGACGGCGTTATCGCTCGGGCACCTGCGTACAACATGGTAGGCTTCGGCGGACAGTTTAACCGGACAGCAAAGGCTGTTGCCGCAAAGGGAGGGCAGTTCACGAACGAAAAGCTGGCGCTTCTGGCGAAATCCGTACGTGACGCCTGTGACTCTGGCGACGGCATTGTGGACCGCGTCGTTTCCAATCCGCGAGCATGCAGTTTCGACGCCAATCTCCTTCGGTGTGCTGGCGGCGCCGACACGGGCGACAGCTGTCTTTCCGATGCACAACTGGCCGTAGTGAATTCATGGACATCGCCAGCGTCTTGGGCAGGAGGGGCGTACACCAATCCCGGCTGGACACTGACCGGCAACGAAGATGATCCCGGCGCCTGGCCACTGTGGGTGACGGGCAATGGAAACCTGCGGACGGCACTTCAGTACCTGTTCCAGGACACGACGGTAAAGAACTACCTTGCTCGAGACCCGGCGCAGGATTCTCTTGCTTACGCTTGGGATGCCAGCCCGAACGCTTTGTACGGATTGGCAGCGCTCAATGATGCGACAAACACGGACCTGCGCCCCATGAAAGACAGCGGGGCAAAGCTTATCCTCTGGCATGGGGGAAATGATGCCGCAGTCAGCCACAAGGCCACCACTGCCTATTACCAGGGTGTGATAAGCGCTGTCGGCGGGCAGGCGAGCGCCGACCAGTTCGTCCGCTACTACGTTGCTCCCGGCGTCGACCACTGTTCAGGTGGTCCCGGGGCCGACGAGTCCGATCTGCTCAGCGCGCTGGACGCGTGGGTCACCAAAGAGTCCGCGCCGGGAGCGCTCATCGCAAGAAGGATATCTGCCGGGGCGACGCAATTCAGCCGTCCGCTGTGCTTGTATCCCCAGTATCCGCGATATACCGGACCGGCTAACGATGCTGCAGCGGCCGCACAAGCCTCGAATTACACATGTACGCTACCGTGACTTCGATAACGATCCAGGATGCTCAGTGAAGCTATCGCTGGTGGCAAATACGCGCCAGGGACAAGGCACTCAAAGCCGGTTACAGGCGGGCCACTGTGTCCGGTGTCTCAAAGCCCCTACCTTCTCAATGCCGCCCGGAAGTCTCCATAGATTGGCCGCAACTTCTCCTCGTCGACTTTCAGAGGCAAAAATGCCACCATCATGCCGCATGTCTCTGGCCGTCTTTTCGGGTGGTGTCCTGATACCTTATGACCGAGGTCAGAAAGCGGGTAACGCCTACTAGCGAGGGTCGGCGAGTCGTGAGCGAGGTGCTTTCTGTAAAGAAGCGAACTGAGTCCTTTCTAGAAATCACTCTGTTTAAATTGCTTCTCGCATACTGTCCGGGCGGTTCTGTTGTTCCCGCGCATCGCCGGCGAGGGTTTGCGCGAGAGGTCCGCAAAGGCTGCTCTGTTTGTCCATTCGCGAGGGACCTGTGCAGGTAGCCTACTAGACAACATGGAGAACTACTCATGACTGCTGCAGTGCTCTACCAATCCAGCGAAGGTGTGGCCACGCTGACGCTGAATCGTTCTGACATGCCAACGCAATGAACGCCGATTTGATGCGCGACTTGCGCAAGGGCGTGGAGCGGGCGGCGATCGACGACGGGATTCGCGCGGTTCTGATCACTGGCGCGGGTCGTGGCTTCTGCTCCGGTGCCGATCTCGATGGGCGCCAGAGCGGCGGCCTCGGCCTCTCAGATGCTGGCGCGCAGTTGCGTGAGCGATACCACCCAATCATCCTGACGCTGCGGCGGATGCGCTAGCCAGTCATCACCGCAGTCAACGGGATTGCGCCGGTGCGGGCATGAGCCTAGCACTGGCTGGCGATGTGGTGCTTGCGGCTCGATCTGCTAGTGTAGTGTTCTGTTCTTGATAGAACTTATATGAGTTCGGCATCTCTATTGCTCTACTCACAGTGTGGAGAGAGCGAGTGCGAGTTGCCCCCGAGATCATGTTGACCGACGAGGAGCGAACCAAGTTGACGAGGCTGGTTCGGTCGAAGCTCACGAGCGTGAGGCTGGCGCAGCGCGCGCGCATCGTGCTGCTGGCCGCCAACGGGATGCAGAACAAGGACATCGCCGAGCAGTTGGGAATCGGACGCGTGCAGGTCTCGCGTTGGCGTGAGCGGTATGCGCAATTGGGGCTGGCCGGTATTGAACGCGACTTGCCGCGCGGTGCGCCGCCGGTGAAGGTGGACGCGGCGCGGCTGGTGGAACTGACCACTCAAACGAAGCCCGTGGCGGCCACGCACTGGAGCACGCGCAAGATGGCCGCCGAGTTGGGCGTGAGCGCCAGCACCGTCATGCGCCATTGGCACGCCCACGGGTTGAAGCCGCACACATCGTACGCGGCTTCAAAGTCTCGCGCGATCCGAAGTTCGTCGAGAAGCTTGAAGACATCGTTGGCCTCTACATGTCGCCACCCGAGCATGCGCTTGTGCTGTGCTGCGATGAGAAGAGCAAGGTGCAGGCGCTGGATCGCGCACAGCCCGGTCTGTCGCTGAAGAAGGGGCGCGCGGCCACCATGTCCATCACTACAAGCGCAACGGCACGACCACGCTGTTTGCCGCGCTCAACGTGCTCGATGGTCAGGTCATCGCTCAGTGCCAGCAGCGCCACCGCCATACCGAGTGGTTGAAGTTCCTGCGCAAGATCGACCGTGAGACGCCCAAGGACAAAACGCTGCATCTGATCGCCGACAACTACGCCACGCACAAGCATCCTGCGGTGCAGGACTGGCTGGCCAAGCATCCGCGCTTCAACATGCACTTCACGCCCACCTCGGCATCATGGCTGAACATGGTCGAGCGGTTTTTTCGCGACATCACAACCGAGCGACTTCGCCGCGGCGTATTCACCAGCGTGCCGGAACTGGTCGACGCTATCAACGAGTACATCGCTCACCACAACACCAACCCCAAGTCGTTCATCTGGACCAAGAGCGCTCGCGACATCCTGCAGAAGGTCATTCGCGCCAACCGCCGCCTAAGTTCCAAACAGAATGGAACTCTGCACTAGTTGATAAAATAGCAGTTCCATCCGCGCCGTCAGCGCCGCCGGCATGACGCGCCTCATCACAGAGTCAGGGAGACCAGAATGATCGATCTGCGCAGCGATACCGTTACTCGTCCGGACCACGCAATGCTCGCCGCGATGACGGCCGCCGAAGTTGGCGACGATGTCTGGGGCGACGATCCGACCGTCCTGCGCCTGCAGGCGGCGGTCGCCGAGCGGGCGGGCAAGGAAGCCGGCCTGTTTTTTCCGAGTGGCACGCAGAGCAATCTTGCCGCGTTGATGGCACATTGCGCACGGGGCGACGAATACATCGTGGGACAGGCCGCGCACACCTACAAGTACGAAGGCGGTGGCGCGGCCGTTCTCGGCAGCATCCAGCCGCAACCGATAGAGAACGCGCCGGATGGCTCCTTGCCCCTGGACAAGGTCATCGCAGCCATCAAGCCGATCGACGATCACTTTGCGCGCACGCGTCTGCTGGCGTTGGAAAACACGATTGGCGGCAAGGTGCTATCCCCTGCTTACGTGGCGCAAGCGACGCAACTCGCGCGCGAGCGCGGGCTGGCAAACCACCTCGACGGGGCACGCGTGTGCAATGCCGCCGTTGCATCCGGGCAGACGATCGCCGCGTTGTGTGCGCCGTTCGATTCGGTGTCGATCTGCTTTTCGAAGGGCCTCGGTGCGCCGGTAGGTTCGGTGCTGGTCGCCAGCAAGACGTTGATCGACGTCGCGCACCGCTGGCGCAAGGTTCTGGGCGGAGGAATGCGGCAGGCTGGCGTACTGGCGGCAGCATGTCTGTACGCGCTGGACCACAACGTGGAGCGACTGGCCGAGGACCACGACAACGCCGCCCGTCTCGCAGTCGGTCTCTCGCTGATCGATGAGGTCAGCGTGCAGTCGCATGCCACCAACATGGTCTTCGCGCAATTTCCGCCGGAGCACTGCGCGCCCCTTGAAGCGTGGCTGAAGGAGCGCGGCATTCTCACTCAGATGCTGTATGCCTCGCGCTTCGTCACGCACAAGGACGTGTCTCGCGCGGACATCGACAAGTTCGTCGCCGCGGTCAAGATGTATTTCGTGCGCTGATCCGTCGACGTCGCAGTGCGGTTCGGGCATTTCTCGCACGCCGGTCCGGCGCTGCTCCGCCTTCAGGCCCAGGCACCGGAGCGGGGTGATTACCGAAGCGGCCGGAAGGCCATGCTGATGGACGTCACCTGGCGGGGTTTTCGCCTGCCGAATGGAATCGGAACGAAGTATCCGGGCGACTTCGCAGCGGAAAAGGTCATTCGCGCCAACCGCCGCTTAAGTTCCAAACAGAATGGAACGCTGCACTAGTTTTCTGCGAGCCTTTTCCAAGATCGGGCTGATTCCGGATGCGGGCAGTACCTACTTTCTTCCGCGCTATGTCGGCGAGATGCGTGCCCGCGCGCTGGCGATCACGGCGGAGAAGATCGACGCCGAGGAAGCGTACCGTATCGGTATTGTGTGGAAGCTCCACGACGACGACGCTCTGCAGGATGAGGCCAGTAAGCTGGCGCGCCATTTGGCCACGATGCCGACCGTCGCTTGCGGGCTGACCAAGGAAGCGCTAGACCAGAATTTCGACAATGACGTTGCCGCGCAGATGGAAGTTGGAGCTGAGTTGCAGTCGTACGGCAGCCGTAGCGAAGACTGCAGCGAGGGTGTGGCTGCCTTCTTCGAAAAGCGCAAACCTCGATTCATGGGGCGTTAGCCTACCGCGCGCGACATGAATCGCGAGATATTTCTCGCGTGGTAAGCATGGCGAGTTGTTTCGCGCTTTCCCTCGCCCTGCTGGGTAGCGCAAAGCGTTGCGACCGTAATGGCTGTTGCGTATGCAAGCATGGGCGAAAAGCCGAGCCGCGTGGCGCCCGGCAGACGAATATCGCTGCGACAACGGCGCCAGCGAGGTCTCCCAGCGTAAGTCAGGCGGACATCTGACGGTAGCCGAAGCGCGACACCTCCTGGGTTGCCGCGATTAGCCTTTCGCCCAAGCTCCGAGTCCAGTTCCTTGAGCCGACGCGCTTCGGCTACGTCCATGCCGCCGAAATTGTTGCACCACCGATAGCGTTTTCTCCGTGATGTTGTGGCGCTTGCACTGATCCTTCGTCGACACCTCCCGGCTTTCGGCTTCCTGCAGGATGAGGATGATCTGCTCGCCGGCAAGTGGCTTCTTCATCGAGTTCTCCATCTCCAAGAATGCGAGAACTCACGTTCCCAGTGGTTACAGAGATTGGCTCAGTTCACCTGTACTAAACCCGGGGCGGTTCACTAGGGCACCCACTTCAAGGATATACATCTGCCGGCTTCCTTCATGGATCGAGTCGATGCACACGCGCGTGCCATCCCGACTCCAGCGCGGATGAAGGTCGCACCGGTTCTCCTTTCTCAGGTTGGGGCTGGTATAGAACATGCCAATGTCGTAGCGCACGCCGTGTCCGACGTGATACAGGAACAGGATGCGCTCATTGCTGCTAGCATCCGGATAGGTATCGCTGAGCATCCACTCTGGGTGGATCCGGGAGAACGTCATGTGCCCGTTCTCGGTCAGCAGCCCCGCGCCGATCACATGGACGTTCCCGCCGGTCCGGTCTTCGTATAGGTGGTAGTGGATGCTGCCATTGTGAGGGCCCCAGACGATGATGTGCTTATCGTCCTTCCACAGTGGATGGGAAATCTGGTACTCGGACTTCTCATAGTCAAAGGTCCCGGCGGCAGTCGGGTCGAAATGTTCTGCGAGCTGTGGAAGCGGATGGTCGGAGCATTCAAGCAGGCGCATATCCGTGCCGTCCGCGTTGACGGTGATCAGCCGATGGAGGAAGCAGGTTTCGTCCTCCACCCGCTCCGTCCATCGGTGCAGAAATAGCACGCGCGACGACGATGGATTGATTTCGATGTGGCTGACCCAATGGATCGCATTGTCCATCGATGGCACAGGGTGGAAGTTGCGCAGGTCCTGATAACTGGCAATCAGGCGCGCGTGCCCACTCTCGAGATCCATGACGTGGATGCCATCGTGCGCCGGCGCGAGTTCCAGCGCCGGTCGAGCGCGCGGCGAGCTCTCATCGCTGTAGCCAATGGTCTGGTGTGTCACATAGAGCCGGTGATAGTCCACGCAAAGCGCATAGCGGCCGTCGGGGGCCACCACATAGACCGGCATCGGAAGCCGACGCGTGACGCCGGTAGCGACATCATGAATCACCGAGCCTAGGCAGGGATAGAACGCTGAGCTATTATCGCTGCGGCAATTGTAGATCAATTGCTGGCCGGGCGCGCCGTCGAGCCACTGCAATTGCGCACCCATCTGCCAGTTCCAGGCCGTGGTTTCGCCGACCTTGTGGAAGTGGTCATTGTCATGCGTGTCGAAGTAGCCGATCTCCGCCACCAGTCCCGGATGGAGATCGGCGTCAGCCATCGGAACGCGCTGCGCGAGCACATACCGGTCGCTACGGTCCCAGGTACTCTTGTTGTAGTAGCCGAAGAAGTGGTGGAGTTTGCCGTCACCCAGACGGCGGCAGGGAAGGGGAATGGACTTGATGGCAGCGTGATGCATGGTCATGCGGAAGGTTGAAGATGTTCGGGCGGTGCTTGCTGGCAATGCTATTCGGCGCCAAGCTTTCCCTTCTTGATGACCTCGTCCCAGCGTACTTTCTCTGCAGCAATGAACCTGGTAGCAGCGTCCCGAGTATTGGCGACCGGTGTCATGCCTTGCTCGGCCAGTCCATTGCGGAAATCCTGCGTAGCGGCAATCGCGCGAATGTCAGCGTTCAGTTTGTCGGCGATGGCATCGGGCACCCTGGCGCCTACGGCGACTGTGGTCCATGAGGTCGCCACAATGCCCGGCACACCGGACTCTGCCGCCGTAGGTACCTGCGGAAGGGCTGGCAACCGCGTCTTGCCGGTGACAGCAATCGCCCGGAGCTTGCCGGAACGAATGTAGCCGAGCGTGGTCGGCGGGTTCTCGAACATCATGTCGATCTGCCCGCCCAGCAGGTCTGCCATGGCCGCGGAGCTGCCCTTGTATGGCACGTGGGTCAAGGGCGCGCCAGTGGTGACACGGAACAGCTCACCGATCATGTGCACCGACGATCCCACGCCGGCCGAGCCGAATGTCATGCCCTGCGGGCGCTTGGCCGCGGCCTCGGCGAGTTGCTTCAGGCTCGTCGCCTGGATGTGCGGATTCACCACTACGACGTGCGGCATCTCGGCCAGTACGGTGACGACCTTGAGGTCAGTCGCCGGGTTGTAGTTCAGCTTTGGATAGGTGCCGTAGGTCGCGTGCAGGCCGATCGAGCCCAGCAGCAGCGTATAGCCATCGGCCGGCGCATCGGCGACGCCCTTGCCTCCGATATGTCCGCCAGCGCCCGGGCGGTTTTCCACTACGACAGGCTGGCCATAAAGCTTGCCCAGCCTGTCGGCGAGCATGCGCGCCTGCAGGTCCGAACTGCCTCCTGCGCTGAATGGCACGATCAGGCGCAGCGCGCGCTCCGGGTAGGCGGCTTGGGCGGCCAGAGGCGAGAAGCCGGCCAGGAGGGTGACGATCAGGGGAAGGCAACGGGAAACGCTGGGATAGCGCGGCATGGAAAGGCTCCGAAGGGGGGGGCGTTCGACGTATTTGATGGTTGCCAGTGTAGGTGCAGATTTGTATGCTGGAAAATGCAATTTTGCGAGGATACTATGCACTGCTGATATACACTTGGAGTCCATTTCTCAATGGACCCGCCCCCGCGTGCCACGTACCCCAACCTTTCGTGAGATCGAGGCATTCCGTGCCGTCATGCTGACCGGAACCACGACGGCCGCTGCGGCCATGCTCCACACCACCCAGCCGTCGGTTAGCAGATTGCTGGCGCAGATGCAGGCTGGCCTGGACCTGAAGCTGTTCGACATGGAAAAGGGGCGACTGCGAGCCACGCCTGAGGCGCAGCGGCTTTTCGAGACGGTGCAAGGCCACTTCCAGGGACTGGCGCGGATCGAGCAGGAAGTGGACCTGCTGCGCCGTTCTGGCACGGGGCTCCTGCGGATCGGCTGCACTCCGGCGCTCGGGCTCGGCGCGGTGCCCGGGATCGTGGCGCGCTTTATCGCACGGCATCCGGAGGTGCATGTGGACCTGCAGACCGTGGGGAGCCACCAGCTCAGCGAAGGCCTGCTGCACGGACGCTTCGACCTCGTGTTGGCGACAGGGCGCTTGGACCACCCACAGTTCAATATCCGGGTCATGCACCGCGCGCGCGCCGTCTGCGTGATGCATCCCACGCATCCGATGGCATCCCGGCGGCGCATCCATGCGTCGCAACTGGCGGGGCAACGGCTCTTGACGCTGAATGCGGACGACGAACTCTCGATTGCGCTTTGGCAGGCACTGCGCAGCGCTGGCGCGGAGCCGGCGGCGACGCTGCAGACCACCTATTCCGGCACGATCTGTAGCCTAGCTGCCGAAGGGGCAGGGATCGGCATCGTCAATCCCTACGCGGCGCGCGTCTTCGCGCATGCATTGCGCGTGGTGCCGCTGCTGCCGGCTTGCGTGGTGGAAGTCCGCATGGCCAGCGCCAGCCATTTGACGAGCTCGCGGATGGCGGTGTCCTTCGCAGTTATGGCTGCGGAAAGCTTGGCAGCCGTGGATCTGGGAGACCAGGGAAGGTAACTTGGAGGTGCTGGCCCCGCTGGGCAAGAAGAATGCGGACGCATTGCGGGCAACGCTCAAGCTGCTGATCGAACTGCACCGCCCGGCCAACGGCTGACGATGCCGGGCACCCGCCCTCAGGTCGGGCGGCGCATCTGGAACAGCGTCGAGTTGTTGACTTCGTAGTAATCGCCCAGGCCGCCACCGCGCAGGATCGGCTTGGCTGCCACCGTGTCGTAGACACCATCTGAGAGGAAGGCGCGGTCGATATGCACGCCGACCACTTCGCCGAGCACCATCCACGTATCGACGGGCTCGCCATCTGCCTTGCCTAGCTGCATCACGCGCGCCACGCGGCACTCGAACGACACCGGGCTTTCCTGCACACGCGGTGCGGCTACAAGCTTCGATGCCACGGGTGTGAGGCCCGCCAACGTGAATTCGTCAACGTCTGCCCCGACACCCGCGCTTGTCACGTTCATGCGCTCCGCCAGTGGGCGCGTCACGAGGTTCCAGACGAACTCGCCAGTGGTCTCGGCGTTGCGAACCGTGTCCTTATAGCCGACGCTGGAGAACGCCACGATCGGCGGCGTGTAGTTGAACACGTTGAAGAAGGCGTAGGGCGCGAGATTGGCGACGCCCGTCTTGTCGATCGTGGAGATCCAGCCGATCGGGTGCGGGCCGACGCTGGCTGCCAGCGGATCATGCCGCAGGCCATGGTCGCGCGTGGTGTTCGGCATGGTCATGACACTGCTGATCGCAATGGAATTCAAGCATTTAATCACCAGGGTTATGGTGCGGCGCGACCACATTGTCCAAGTCAAGACCGTCATCCTCATTGCCCTCTTGGCGATAGCGCGCAAATTCATCATTCTCGACCCGGCCACGCCGCCCGCGCATATCGCCGCTCTTGCGGCCGCATTGGTTGCGCTTGGCATCGTTTACTGGCTAATGCGCCAGCGCGACGACCCGGTTGATGCCGCGATGGCTGAGCAAGGCAAACTTGCGCTCATGAAGGCGGCGCATCAACGAGGCATGGAATAGGACGGCAACGATCAGGATGCGAATGCCTGAGCGACTCGTGGCCTGCTCGAAAGCGGACACCCGCGTCATGGTTCTGGTCAGCCTTCACCAGCGATCCGCAGTCGCCATCTGCACCCACCGGCTGCAGCGCTTCGACGGCGACGCGGTCACCTTCCAGTGGAAGGACTACAAACATGGGGCCGCAAGCCGGACCATGTCGCTCGCGGCCAATCGTCGATGGCGCGAGGGTCGGCGAGCGCGAACTGATCGAACATTGCCGCGCCCACTTGGCGCACTTCAAGGCGCCGAAGAAGGTGGTCATCGGCCCCCTTCCCAGGACGTCGACCGGCAAGATCCAGAAGTTCCTCCTCAGGTAACGAGCAAGCTCCGACGCTTCCTGGCCCGGCCACGTACCGGCGTGAGTTCGCCCGTGAATGTGTTCCGGTGGCCCGCCGAGCCTGCTCTCCACATTCGGGGGTATCGGTGAGCGCCCGGCCGTGGCGGAGCAGAAGACTCGTGTTCGGCATCGCATTGGCAGCGAAGACCGGTTGATCGACCGCCTTGGCGACATCCTGCGCGAGATGCATGACTGGCGAGGTGCCACCGCACGGCAGGCACGGCATCTGTCCAGGCGTCACGGTATCGGCTACCAGGCCGCGCCGCTCGTCCTCTATCGCGAGGAGAAGCGTTGATTCTGCCCCAGGCGCATGGGGATCTGTCTTGCTGCGGCGGTGGAACTTGGCATTGACTCGAGCGGCTTCCCGGCTGGATGCAGCATCGAGGAGGCAGAGTTGTCGTCGGAACTTCGGGTGATGTTTTGGGTGGCATTACGGCGCGCGCGGTGCGCAGCCCGGAGCAAGGGCAGGGGTAGCCAGGGCCGCCGCACCCGGATCAGCCGGCGGTGCCTGACACTCTCCGGATCTCCTCGGCCACGATCGCGATCAGCGCATCGGCTGCCGTGCTGAGCGGGCGCTGCGGATGGCTCACGCACACCAGGTGGCGCACGATGCGCGGCGCCAGGATGGGGTACACGCGCAGCCGGCCCTCGTCCACCGCGCGTTGCACCACGATGCGCGGCAGCACCGTGGCAAAGCGCGTGGCCTCGACGAACTGCACGATGGTGCCGAGGATGTCGATCTCGAACTTCGGCTGCAGGGTCACGTCTTCCAGTTGCGTGGCTGCATCCAGCACGCCGCGCAAACCGTGGCGCTTGGTGGGCAGCACCAGCTCCAGCCCAGGCAGCTTGGTAAGTTCCACCGCTGCCGGCAGTTCCGGGCCATGCTCGGCGCTGGTGACCAGCACCATTTCCTCGTCGTGCAGGGATTGCACATGGAGCGAGAGCTTGCCACGGGGCTTATGCACCACGGCCGCGTCGAGCTGGCCGGCGGAGACCAGGTCGATCAGCGTGGCGCTGAAGCCGTCCGCCACCGATACCTCCACATTCGGGTAGCGCGCGTTGAAGCGCACCAGCGTCCCCACCAGCACGCTTTCCGTTTCCGACGCCACCATGCCGATGGAGATGCTGCCGGCCACCTGCTCCTCGCGTTGCATCAGTTGCTGCCGGGCGTTGGCGAGGTCCCGCGTGATCGGCAGGCACAGCCGGTACATCATGCGGCCGGCCGCGGTGGGCACCATCCCGTGCGGGATGCGATCGAACAGCTTCTGTCCGAACTCCTCTTCCAGCTTGGCGATCTGCATGCTCAGCGCAGGTTGCACGATATTCAGCCTCTTGGCCGCGCGCGTGACGGAGCCATCTTCGAACAGTGCAATGAAGTACTGGATCTGTTTGAGGTCCATGCCAAGTGATCGATTGTGTATCAGAAAATTTGTTAGGTATGACTTATCGTATCAGATATTTTTGTTGTCACATTGCAGGAATGCCAGGTCATTATTGGGGGGAAACCCTTATCTTTGGAGCGTAACCGCCCCAAATGTGACCGCTTAAGTCCACCTTGAATGACATCAGTAAAACTGATTGAGATGATCAATAAACAATATTAGAACTAATATCGCAATCTCACTAAGCTCCTGTTCAACGTTGCATGTCCCAGGCGGATTCGCCTATCGGGGCCGACGCACAGAACGGAGTCAGGAATGAGACAGAACGATGCTGGCGGCATGACCGGCACGACACTGGAGACAGCGGTGGCGGGCGTTCGCCCCGTGCCGCGTGGCATCTCCCCGTGCCGGCCCGCAATCCCCGCTAACCAGATGGGCCGTCCCTGCCCGGCCACGCGGGAGGGCCGGTCATGAGCGACAAGCGCAGCCTGCCCGCGGCGGCGGCGGCCATCCACCTTGAATCCGCTGCGGCCGGCGCGGCCTCGCGCCAGCGTCACGTCGGCCGCTCGATGGAGCGGCTCGAGGACGCCGCGATCCTTACCGGCCGTGGCCGCTATGGCGACGACCTGGGTGTGAAGCCGGGCACCCTGCACGCCGCTATCTTGCGGTCCCCGCATGCGCATGCCGAACTCGGCGCAGTCGATGCCAGCGCGGCACTTGCCGCGCCGGGCGTGCATGGGGTGCTGACCGGCGCCGACCTGGCAGCCTGGTCGCGCCCCTTCGTGGTGGGGGTGAAGGCGCCGATGGAGCAATGGGCGCTGGCCATGGACCGCGTGCGCTATGTGGGCGAGCCGGTGGCCGTGGTAATGGCCGAGAGCCGTGCTCTGGCCGAAGACGCGCTCGACCTGGTGCGGGTGAATTACCGCGTGTTGCCGCCGGTGGTATCGATCGAAGCCGCGCTGGCCGACGATGCGCCCATCCTGCATCCCGGCGTAGGCGCCAATGTGGTGAGCGACCGCCACTTCCGCTATGGCGAGCCCGAGGCCGCCTTTGCCGCTGCGCCGCACCGGGTCGCGCTGACCGCACACTATCCGCGCAACACCTGCACGCCGATCGAATGCGGCGTGGTGGTTGCCGAATTCCTGCCCGGTGACGAGGGTTACGACGTCACCTCCAATTTCATGGGGCCGTTCTCGCTGCATGCGGTGATGGCGATGGCGCTCAAGGTACCCGCCAACCGGCTGCGCCACAAGGCCCCGCGCGATTCCGGCGGCAGCTTTGGCGTGAAGCAGGCGGTGTTCCCTTACGCGGTGCTGATGTGTCTGGCCTCCCGCAAGGCCGGCGCACCGGTGAAGTGGGTGGAGGACCGGCTCGAACATCTCAGCGCGGCCACCTCCGCCACCGCGCGGCTGTCCACGCTGGAAGCCGCGGTGGAGTCAGACGGCCGCATCAAAGCGCTGGCCTATGACCAGATCGAAGACTGCGGTGGCTACCTGCGCGCGCCGGAGCCCGCTACCTTCTACCGCATGCACGGCTGCCTGACTGGCGCCTACGACATCCCCAACCTGCTGGTGCGCAACCGCGTGGTGATGACCAACAAGACGCCCACCGGCCTGGTGCGGGGCTTTGGCGGCCCGCAGGTGTATTTTGCGCTGGAGCGCCTGGTGCATCGCATCGCGACACAACTCGGGCTCGATCCACTCGATGTGTATCGCCGCAACTTTGTTGCTGCCGATGCCTTTCCCTATCGCGCCGCGGCGGGCGCGTTGCTGGACTCCGGCAACTACCAGCTGGCGCTGGCGCGCGCGCTGGAAGAAGGCGGCTACTCCGAGCTGAAGTGCCGCCGCGAAGCCGCGCGCGCCGAGGGCCGGCCGTATGGCATAGGCTTTGCCGCCATCGTCGAGCCGTCCGTGTCCAACATGGGCTATATCACCACCGCCATGCCGGCCGAGGCGCGCAAGAAGGTGGGACCGAAGAACGGCGCCATCGCCAGCGCCACGGTCAGCGTCGACCTGCTCGGCGGCGTGGTGGTCACCATTGCCTCGACGCCGGCCGGGCAGGGCCATATGACCGTGTGCGCGCAGGTCGTGGCCGATGTGCTTGGCGTGGACCCGGCGGACGTGGTGGTGAACGTCGAGTTCGATACCCACAAGGATGCGTGGTCGATTGCCGCTGGAAATTACTCTAGCCGCTTTGCCGGCGCGGTGGCGGGCACCGTGCATCTGGCCGCCGAGCGGGTGCGCGACAAGCTGGCGCGCATCGTGGCGCCGCAGTTCGGCTGCACGCCTGCGGAGGTTGTGTTCGAAGACGGCCGCATTGCGCGCAAAGGCGCGCCCGAATCCGGCCTGCCGTTCACGCGTGTAGCCAGCAATGCGCCGCACTGGTCACCGCAGCAGCTGCCGGGAGGAGAAGAGCCTGGCCTGCGCGAGACGGTGTTCTGGTCGCCGCCCAACCTGGAAGCGCCGGACGAGAACGACCGCATCAACACCTCGGCCGCCTACGGCTTTGCCTTCGATATGTGCGGCGTGGAGATCGACCGCGCCACGGGGCGCGTGCGTATCGATCGCTACGTGACCGCGCACGACGCCGGCACGCTACTTAACCCGGCGCTGGCCGATGGCCAGATCCGCGGCGCCTTCGCCCAGGGGCTGGGCGCGGCGCTGATGGAGGAGTTCCGCTATGGCGCCGACGGCAGCTTCCAGTCCGGCACGCTGGCCGACTACCTGATGCCAACCACCTGCGAGGTGCCGGACCCGGTGATCGTGCACCTGGAGACGCCCAGCCCCTTCACGCCGCTCGGCGCCAAGGGCCTGGGCGAGGGCAACAATATGAGCACGCCCCCCTGCATCGCCAACGCGGTGGCGGACGCGCTCGGCGAGCAGGACATCCGCCTGCCGTTGACCCCGGCTAAGGTCATGGCCATGGTGGGCTTCGATGATCCGCCGCCGTCGCGCCCCGAGCTGCTCGAAGCGATGCGCGAGGCCGCCGCGCCCGCGGCCCGCAAGGGCAGCGGCAAGGCGCTCACCGCGCGCGGCTCGGTGGATCTGGACGCCACGCCCGAAGCCATCTTCGCCGTGCTGCTGGACCCGCAGGCGCTGGCCAAGGTGGTGCCCGGCTGCCACGCGCTGGAGCGCACCGCCGAGAACCACTACCGCGCCGACGTGACGGTAGGGGTTGGGATGATCAAGGCGCGCTTCGAGGCGGAGATCGCCCTGTCGGACCTCGATCCCCCGCGCCGGCTGCGGCTGGCAGGCGCAGGCATGTCCTCGCTGGGCAGTGCGCGCGGCGCCGGCCTGGTGGAGTTGGTCCCGCATGGCAGCGGCACGCGCCTGAGTTACGACTACGAGGCCGAGGTATCCGGCAAGGTCGCTGCCGTGGGCGGCCGCATGCTGGAGGGCGCTGCCAAGGTGGTGCTGCGCCAGTTGTTTGAATCGCTCGGCCGCCAGGCCGCCGGCAAGCCGGTAAGGCCGCAAGGCTGGCTTGCCCGACTGCTGGCCCGCTTGGGAGTACGTCGATGAAACCTTCTGCTTTCGATTACCTGCGCGCCGAGACCACGCAGCACGCGCTCGAGGCGCTGGCCCGTGGCGGCGAGGGCGCGCGCGTGCTGGCCGGTGGCCAGTCGCTGATGGCGGTGCTCAACATGCGCCTGGCGCAGCCGCAACTGCTGATCGATATCTCGCGCACCGCCGAGCTGAACACGGTGCGGGTGGAAGACGCTCACCTGGTGGTGGGTGCCGCGGCCACGCAGGGCAGTGTCGAATGGCGCGCCACGCTGGCCGACGAGGTGCCGCTGCTGGCCATGGCCTTTCCGCATATCTCGCATTTCCAGATCCGGAATCGCGGCACCGTGTGCGGCTCGGTCGCCCATGCCGACCCGAGCGCGGAATTGCCCCTGGTGCTGACCGCACTGGGCGGCGAGGTGGTGCTGCGTTCAGCCCGCCGCCGCCGTGTGCTGCCGGCGGCCAGCTTCTTCCAGGGCATGTTGATGACGGCGCGCGAGCCCGATGAGCTGGTGGAGGCGGTGCGCTTCCCGCTGCGGCGCCCCGGCGCGCGCTACGGCTTTGCCGAGTTCTCCGCACGCCATGGCGACTTTGCGCTGGTGGCCTGCGCGGCCACCGTCACGGACGAGGCCATCGCGCTGGCGGTGGGCGGCGTGGCGGACCGGCCGGTGCTGGAGACATGGCCGCGTCTGCAGAGCAAGGACTTGGAGGAAGCGATCAACGATTTCAGTTGGAAACTGGGCGCGCAGGACGACGCCCATATCAGCGCGCAGTACCGCCGGCACCTGGTGCGGCAACTGGGCATGCGTGTGATCGAGGAGGCAAAATGAGCAAGACCACCAAGGGCGCTGTATCCTGCAAGCCCGCCGAGGTAATGCAGCGCCAGGAGCAACGCCGCATCACCCTGACCCTGAACGGCCGCGAGCGCAGCGGCCATTGCGAGCCGCGCGAGCTGTTGTCGGACTTCCTGCGCCACGGGCTCGGTGCCACCGGCACCCATGTGGGTTGCGAGCACGGCGTCTGCGGCGCATGCACGGTCCGCGTCGACGGCGTTGCCGCGCGCTCGTGCCTGATGCTGGCGGTGCAGGCGGAGCACCGGGCCATCGATACCGTCGAAGGGCTGGCGCCGGCCGAGGGACTGGGCGACCTGCAAGAAGCCTTCCGCCGCCACCACGCGCTGCAGTGCGGCTTCTGCACTGCAGGCATCCTGATGTCGTGCGCGGACTACCTGGAGCGCGTGCCGGAACCCAGCGAAGCGCAGGTGCGCGACATGCTGTCCGGCCACCTGTGCCGCTGTACGGGCTACACCCCCATCGTGGCCGCCGTGCTCGACGTAGCCGCGATCCGTGCACGGGCTCGCCCTGCTGCTGCCGGCGTAGTTACCGAGGAGGCCTGCGATGCTTGATCTCGGCCGCACCTTCCTGCAGAGCGTGGAGCGCAGCCCGCATGCGCCCGCCATCGTCGATGGCGACCTGATGCTCACCTATGCGCAGTGGTACGAGCGTATCCGTTGCGTCGCGTCCGGCCTGCGCGAGATTGGCCTGGAACCGGGCGACCGCCTGCTGGCCGTATTGCAAAACCGCTGGGAAATGGCCACGCTGCACTGGGCCTGCCAGTTCGCCGGCATCGTGATGGTGCCGCTGAACTGGCGCGCCAAGCCGGAGGAGCTCGATTACTGCGTGCAGGATGCCGGCGTCAAGGCGCTGGTGTTCGAGCCGGTCAGCGCCGATGCGGTGCTGGGCAGCCCCGCGGCGCAGGCCGTGCCCTGCATTGCGCTGGACTGCGCGGCTGGCGGCTCGATGTCCTTCGCTTCGCTGCTGGACAGCGTTGCGCTGCATGGCGGCCCGGTGGCCGAAGCGGGCGATGTCTCGCTGATGCTCTACACCTCGGGCACCACCGGCAAGCCCAAGGGCGTGCCGCGCCGCCACCAGCAGGAGCGCGCCGCGGCGCTGGCGCACGTGGCGCAGAACCTGTATCGCCATGGTGAGCGCACCCTTGGCGTGATGCCGCTCTACCACACCATGGGCGTTCGCTCGCTGCTGGCAATGGCGCTGGTGGATGGCCTGTTCGCCTGCGTGCGGCGCTGGAACGCCGGGCAGGCGCTCAAGGAGATCGCCACCCACCGGATCAGCTGCCTGTACCTGGTGCCGACGCTGTACCACGACCTGCTGGCCGATCCGGGGTTCGATGCCTGCGTCGTGCGCAGCGCGACCAAGCTCGGCTTTGCCGGCGCGGCGATGAGCGACGGCCTGCTGCTGCGCCTCGCGCAGGCCTTCGAGCCGGAGTTGTTCGTGAACCACTACGGCTCGTCGGAGGTGTACACCTTCAGCGTGGACCAGTGCGCCACCCGCAAGCCCGGCAGCGCCGGGCGCGCCGGCATCAACACGCGCCTGCGCGTGGTGCGCCTGGATGCCCGCTCACCCGACGATCTGGCGGCTACCGGCGAGGAAGGCCAGATCATCGCCGACCTGCGCGGCGACGAGGCCTTCGAGGGCTACTGGAACCGCGACGACGCCAATGCCAAATCGCTGCGCGATGGCTGGTACTTCACCGGCGACACCGGCTACTTCGATGCCGAGGGCGACCTCTTCGTCAGCGGCCGGGTGGACGACATGATCATCAGCGGCGGCGAGAACATCTCCCCGGTCGATATCGAATCGGTGCTGTCGCTGCATCCGGCGGTAGATGAGGTGGCGGTGGCCGGCGTGCCGGATCCGCGCTGGGGCCAGAAGGTGGTGGCTTTCGTCAAGCTGCGCGGCAACATCGACGCGCAAGCCCTGGATACCTACTGCCGCGGCTCCGACCTGGTCAATTTCAAGCGCCCGCGCGACTACGTCTTCGTTGAGGAGATCCCCAAGTCGCCGGTCGGCAAGATCCTGCGCCGCAAGCTGTCCGCCGGCGAATATGCACTGGCTCCGCATTCCATGAGCCCCGACCCTAATCCCAACCCCAACCCCAACCAGGCAGCGGACGCCGCGCCTGTCGATACCATCAAGGAGTAAGACATGACCCAGGCAACCGAGATGATCCATCCCGACCAGCAGCGGCTCCAGCAACTCGACGGCTTCTCCGTGGAGATCGATGCCGGGCGCGAGCGTGCGGACATCATCCTGCACCGTCCGCCGTACAACGTGATCGCCATGGCGGCGCGCGACCAGTTGCGCGCCGTCATTGAGGCTCTGGATGCCGACCATCGCGTGCGCGTGATCGTGCTGCGTTCGCAAGGCGAGCATTTTTCCAGCGGCGGCGATATCAAGGGCTTCCTGGAGGCATCGCCCGAGCACGTCTCGCAGTTGGCCTGGAACGTGGCGGCGCCGGCGCGCTGCAGCAAGCCGGTGATTGCCGCCAACCGCGGCTACTGCTTTGGCGTGGGCTTCGAGCTGTCGCTGGCGTGCGACTTCCGCATCGCCACCGAGACCACGCAGTACGCGCTGCCGGAACAGAAGCTCGGCCAGATCCCCGGCTCGGGCGGCTCGGCGCGCCTGCAGAAGATGGTGGGCATCGGCCGCACCAAGGACATCGTGATGCGCTCGCGCCGCATCTCGGGCAAGCAGGCTTATGAGTGGGGCATCGCCGTGGAATGCGTGGCCGACGCCGAGCTGGAAGCCGCCACCGATGCGCTGGTCGACGAACTGCGCGGCTTCTCGCCGCTCGCGCAGCGCACCGCAAAGAAGCTGCTCAACGACACCGAGGACGCGCCGCTGTCGATTGCCATCGAGATGGAAGGGCATTGCTATAGCCGCCTGCGCAGCTCGGACGATTTCCGCGAAGGCGTGGAAGCCTTCCACGGCAAGCGCAAGCCGGCGTTCCGCGGCAGCTGATGGCAATCGCGGGCGCGCCGGCAAGGGCGCTCGCATCCCGGACGAACTGACCGGATAACGATGCCCGCTGCCACGCGGCAAGCATCGCGGGTGGAGCGCTTCCCCGGCGGCAAGGCACCGCCCGCACGCCATCGCTGCCGTAATGATCCAAGCAGAGATCCAAATCAAAGGAGACAACAATGGAAGCCGTAGCAAAGAAGAGTACAGCGACGATCAGCGAGGCGCTGCCAGCGGCGAGCAATCGCCAGGTGTTTGGTGCCGTGATGGCGTCGTGCATGGGATGGGCACTGGACCTGTTCGACCTGTTCATCCTGCTGTTCGTGGCGCCCGTGATCGGCAGGCTGTTTTTCCCGTCTGAGCAGGCGATGCTGTCGCTGGCGGCGGTCTATGCGTCGTTTGCCGTGACGCTGCTGATGCGGCCGCTCGGCTCGGCGATTTTTGGCACTTATGCCGACCGCCGCGGCCGCAAGGGGGCGATGGTCGTTGCCGTCACTGGCGTTGGCTTGTCCACGGCGGCGTTCGGCCTGCTGCCCACGGTGGGTCAGGTGGGGCTGCTTGCGCCAGCCTTGTTTATCCTGCTCCGGCTGGTGCAGGGTATCTTCGTTGGTGGCGTGGTGGCATCCACCCACACCATCGGTACCGAATCGGTGCCCCCGTCCTGGCGCGGCGCCGTCTCCGGGCTGGTCGGCGGCGGTGGCGCGGGCATCGGGGCACTGCTGGCTTCCATTACTTACATGGCGATGACCGCGCTGTTTCCGGGGGAAGCGTTCGACGCATGGGGTTGGCGCTGCATGTTCTTCTCCGGCATCATCAGCTCGGTGCTCGGCCTGTTCATCTTCAACTCGCTGGAGGAGTCTCCGCTGTGGAAGCAGTTGCAGGCAGCCAAGGGGCATGCCGCGCCGGTTGAGAACCCGCTGCGCGTGATCTTCTCCCGCCAGTACCGTGGCGTCCTCTTCGCCAACATCCTGCTCACCGTCGGCGGTGGCAGCGCCTACTACCTGACCTCCGGCTATCTGCCGACCTTTCTCAAGGTGGTGGTGAAAGCACCGGCTGGCGAGACTGCCGCCATCCTGATGGCCAGCAGTTTGGGGGTGATCGTGGCATCGATTCTTGCCGGCCACCTCAGTACGATGATCGGCCGCAAGCGAGCCTTCCTGTTGATCGGCGCGCTGAACGTGGTGGTGCTGCCGCTGCTCTACCAATGGATGCCGGCGGCGCCGGACACCACCACGGTCGGCCTGTATGCCGCGGCGCTGGCCATGCTGGGCAGCAGCGGCTTCGCCCCGATCCTCATTTTCCTGAACGAACGGTTCCCCACCAGCATCCGTGCCACGGGGACCGGCCTGTCATGGAATATCGGCTTTGCCATCGGTGGCATGATGCCGACGTTTGCTTCGCTGTGCGCCAGCACCCCGGCCGAACTGCCCATGGTGCTGGGCATCTTCCTGGCGGTTGTCACCATCATCTACCTGGTGGGTGCGTTCATCGTTCCGGAGACGGCAGGGCGCCTTGGCGACAATTGAGCGTAGAGATCCAGCCCGGGCCGTCGTACAAAACAATTTTGTCAACTTGGTATCCGGCCGGAAGCCTTGCCGCATCAGGAGGTCCGGGAAGCTGCGATGACAATTTCACTTTGGTCTACGGTTGGCGGTCGTTTTGAACAGCGCGTCGTGCCCGTCGAGCGCATGGTCGATAACCTCGATCTCCGACAGGTGCTTGAAGGGGACGGCGAAATTGATGAGGTTGCTGGGGGAGGCCTCGGACGATGTTGTGTATGCAAAGTATGCTTTAGGGGAGCTGCCCCTGTGGCGACTACAGCCAGACTGTTTGCCATCGCCCATCTAGGCTGCAACCGCGGCCGCGGTAATCGGGTCGACATCCGGTATCGTCAACGGGCGCTGGCCCGGATCGTCGTCAGTCAGCTGCTGGGCCATCTCCTTTTCAATCTCAACGGCAGGGTGCCTCTCTGGCGGCGATTTCGTCGGCCTTGACGCTGCTGTCGAACGCAGTGATGGCCTGGAACACGCTGCACATGCAACGCGCACTGGACGCGATCGAAGCCATCGGCGGCGAAGCGATGCGCCAGATTGCGCCGGCCCATCTCGAAGGCATCAACCTGCGTGGTACTTTCGACTTCCCGATTGCGCGCTACGCGCATCGGTTGCTGCCGATTGCGGCGATTCCGGACTCGTCGACTGACCCGCCCTGTACAACACTGGCTCCCGTCAATCGCGAGCAAGCGTCAGGTTTTGAGACGATCGAACGGCCACTCGTGGCCTGAACTGGGCCGTCATGGGCCGCGAGCGCATCCCAATGTTCGTAGCGGTGACAAATGCGGCTAGAATGCAATGAGCCCACGGTTTGCGCACGTCCGATGCCTTTGGGTCCGACGCGAACATAAGGCCCCAAACAAAATGGAACGACAGACTGACTCTTGTCCTCCCCGCCCGAAAGATGCCGGCGCCCGACAGCCTGCACCGCCTCACCTTGGTGACATGCTTGATAGTCTGAGCGACGGATTCATGTCGATAGACAGATCGTGGCGCTTCACCTATCTCAACCATACAGCTGAACGATACTTGCAGCAGGAGCGGCAAAACCTGCTGGGACGCGACATATGGCAGTGTTACCCGGACTTGGTAGACTCCGGCTACTATCGCGTCTATCAGCAGACGGCGGCAACTGGACTCCCCGGTCGGCATACTGACTATTACGCACCGCTCGGCACCTGGTTTGAGGCTCGCTCATTTGCGCACGACGATGGCATCACGGTACTCTTCCGCGACGTCACGCGCGAACACGAGCACGCGGCGTTGTTGGAATTTGAAGCTAGTCACGACTATCTGACTGGTTTGCCCAACCGGCGTAAGTGCATGGAAGCGCTATCAGGCGCGGTCGCTGAGGCCGCTTCACCAGGCTTTACGCATGGTGCTTCCCTAGCGGTGCTGTTTATTGACCTGGACCATTTCAAGGAAGTCAACGACGCGTTCGGTCATGCTGTCGGCGATGATCTGCTGCGCGGCTTTGCGAAAAGGCTAGTCGCAATTCTCGAACCTGAATTTTTCGCCGCGCGCGTGGGGGGCGACGAGTTTGTTCTGCTGTTACGCAATACTACCGAAAGCACGGCAGAAGCGTTCGCGCATGCAGTGCTCAGTGAGCTCGCAATGCCATTCGAAGCATGCGGAAGATCCGTCTCCCTGTCGGCTAGCATTGGCATCGCACTACTGAGAGAAGCACCGGAATCAGCCGAGGCATTGCTGAGTCGTGCCGACACGGCCATGTACGCAGCGAAGTCATCTGGCCGATTTCAGGTGCGCGCGTACGATGGAGTACTCGACCGGGGCATGCGTGACCGCCTTGCTTTGCGCATGGATCTTCGTGAGGCGTTTGCCGCGCGCCAGTTCGAGCTTCATTTCCAGCCTCAGATAGCACTCGCGGATGCTTCCCCAATCGGTGCTGAGGCGCTTCTTCGCTGGCGTCATCCTGAACGAGGCTTGCTGATGCCGTACGCATTCTTGGATGTGTTACTTGAGTCCCCATATGAAGGAGCCCTCGTCGAATGGCTACTCAATGCAGTTTGCCAGCATATCGGTGCATGGCGACGGCTGGGTGTATCCATACCGCGGATCAGCCTCAATCTGTCGGCTCGACAACTTCTCTGTGTGGGACTTACAGATATGATTCTCCGTATCGCGAGGGCATACGACGTCTCCCCCGCAATGCTCGACATTGAAGTCACGGAAGACATTCTAGTCAGCGATATCGAAAAGGCAACGTCCGTTCTTATCGCGCTGAAGCTAGCCGGCATATCCACATCGCTGGACGACTTCGGCTCTGGATACTCCAGTCTCGGCTATCTGGTTCGGCTGCCTATCGACACCCTGAAGATCGACAAGTCGTTTGTTCGAGCGCTGGTCGATTCGGAGAAGGCGTCGGCGATCATCCGAAGCATTGTCGGTCTCGCTCGTTCGCTGGGAATGAAAACAATCGCGGAAGGCGTCGAGTGCCAACGCCAGGCGGCAGAGTTGAAGGATGCCGGATGCGATTCCATTCAGGGTTATCTAGTCAGCCGCCCGCTTGACTCGGAAGCCTTTGCGGAGTTCATGCTGCGTGTGTGATAGCGCCAAACGGAGATTGTTCGCGGGCCGTTGGCGCGGTGAGAGTCGCCAGAGTGAATTGGTCGCGGGCCTCGTCAACCTATGACAAGCGGTCACAATGAAATGGTCAGCCCGATTCCCGACGCATCACCTGGGCTGGAGACGTCACTTCTCGGAGGAGCCTGCCATGAGCGAAGTCACCTTGATTGGCATTGATCTCGGAAAACATGTCTTTCATTTGCATACCCAGGATCGCGGCGGGCACGCAAAAGGTAACCCGGAAGCAATTGATCCTCCTGATAAGCAACTTTCCAAGTTGCACCATCGTTATGGTGGCCTGCGCCGGATCGCATTGCCCCGCGCGTGTGCAAGCACTCGGCCACTATGCGAAGCTAATCGCTCCCCAGTTTGTTAAGGGCAACAAGAATGACTTTGTCGACGCCGAGGCGATCTGTGAGGCGGCCGCTTGCCCGGCGATGCGGTTCGTGGCACCCAAGACTGAGACCCGGCAAACACTCAACTTGAAGAAGATGAGAATGCCCAACACCTGTTGTCGATTCCTGGCATCGGCCCCATCACAGCCAGCCTACTGGAAGCCGACGTAGGCGATGTGAAGCAATTTCGATCATCGCGGCATCCATCGGTTCGGTGCCAAGGCAGTGTGGTACCCCACGCCGCAGCGGGGAATTGGCCCGAACCAGAAATGCTGGATAAAAGGCGCCCGTCACCCTTCTCGTGTCCACCCAATCCGGTGGCGTTCCTGCGTGGCCTCATGCCGCGCATCGTCCTCCGTGTGCAGGTAAGCGCTGGTGGTAGAAATCGATGCGTGCCCGAAATTGTCCCTCACGAAACGCAGGTCCACCTGCCGGTCGGTCATGTGCGACCCCGCGGTATGGCGCAGCCAGTGCGCCGACGCGCTGGCCAGTACCGCGGCCCGGCTTTCCCACTCCGGGCCGCGTGCGCGCAGGCGCGCGGCGGCCATCCCGAAGACGTCCTTCAGCACCAGGTGCAGCGCACCGCGTGACAAGGGCTTTTGCTTGCCGATGATCGGCAGCACGATGGGGCGCGCCTCGCCGGGGTGCGGTGCCGGTGGCAGGCCGTTCGCCTCGCGATAGCGCGCCAGCTCCACGATCAGCTCATCAGTGGCCGGCACCAGCCGCGTCTTGTTGCCTTTGCCGGTCACCTCCAGCCACCAGCGCTCCACGCCGTCGCGGTCGCGCCGGCAGAAGAAGGCGCCCATGCGGGTTTCAGCCACTTCCGCCGCGCGCAGGCCGCCGAGATACAGCACCGTGAAGAGCCAGCGGCAGCGCGCTGCATGTAGGCGCTCGCGCTCGGTCGCACTGTCGCTCGTACCCGGCATCGCTTCGATGGTGTCCTTGACTGTCTGCCACATGGCGTGGCTGAGGTAGCGCGTGACGCGGGGCTTGGACTGGCCGCGCCGGCTGCGTGCCAGGGACAGCGGGTTACCGGCGAGGTAGCCGGCGTCCACCAGCCAGGCGAACAGCGTATTGAGGATCACCATCGCGTGCCGTGCGCTGGCCGGGGAGAGCGGGCCGGCGAACGGCCGCCAGTCGGGCGCGCCGCGCGCGAGCTTCTTGCGTGACGCCATGACCCAGCGCCAGGCTGGCTGGGGATCGGCCAGGAAACGCTCGTACAGCAGCTGTTGAGGATCGTTAATTCCGCTAGCGGTGACCGCTATATCCGCTAGCAATCACATGGCTGTAAACCATTGATCTATATTGCGAAACGGCCGTTTAGTGGCGATTTTTGCCGTTGTGCAAGAGCAACGCCATTTTCCGTCCATGTCCAACGATTCCGCTAATACGGCGCGGCGGATCACTAATTCGGCTAACGCGGGCTACGCCGAGCCGGTGTCGGCGAAATTCTATTGCTGGCCGGGCAGGGCGGACGGGGAGGGTGATAGTTCGGTAGAGCCATGCGTATGACCTCGCGAAAGATCGGAAAAATAGGGGTATTCTGGCGATCCGCGTTCACGCCACGACCTGCGCGCCAGGGAGATCTCCATTGAAAGCACTCGCGAGCATCGGCAGGAGAAGAGCGTTTTTTCCTTCATCTATCCTGGCTGGCACCGACATTTGCGGAATTTGAGCTCGCCATTAGCCGAAATAACGATCTGCAACAGCTGTGGCGGTGATCGGACCGATGCCGGGCACTTCCGCGATCTTTTTGCACAGCGCGGAATGCTTCATGAACGACTGGATCGATGTTTCGATCAGGTGGGCGCGCTCCTCGATCGCGTGTAGGTGCTGCAGCAGTTCAGTTAGCAGCGTCTGGCAGAACAACGTCAATTCGTCGGCGCTCTTGCTGAGTAGTTCCGGGATTGCGCGCTTGAACGCCTCTGGTGAGCGCGAGATCGTGAGTCCGCGCTCACCGAGCAGGCCGCGCATCTGGTTGATCATGGCGGTACGGTGGCGTATCAGGATCGCTCGCATGCGGTGCGCAGCCCGGATGTCTTGCTGCTCGACCGATTTGACTGTAACGAAGCGCATGGCAGGCCGACTGGCCGCCTCGACGATCGCTTCGGCATCGTTGCGGTCATTCTTATTGGTCTTGACGAAGGGTGAAACATACTGTGGACTGATCAGCCCGACCTCAATGCCGAGCGACTGGAAGCGTCTTGCCCAGTGGTGCGCGGTGCTGCAGGCTTCCAAAACAACCATCCCCGGCTTCAGTGTGCGCACCGCCTCCAGGAGCGAGCCGCGCGAGACCTTTGCTCGATGTACGGGCCGTCCGCGGCGGTCGGCGCCATGGAGCTGGAATACCTGCTTGGCGAGATCGATGCCGAGGATGTCGACTTCCATGATGAACCTCCACCTGTCAGGCTGATGCCGACAGTGTCCCCCGAGGGGAGGCGTCGGGTCCATACATGCACGAAAGGCAAGATGACCCCGTATCAGGCATCGGGGCAAGCGGATCTCAGGGAAGCAGCATCGCGGCCGACCCGCTCACCGCGCGATCGCAGCCGTGTTTTCCGGGCCGGCGTCACGCGGATTCTGGCGTGCGCCGCCGCGTTTCATCCGGGAAACATCCTTTTGTCCTACGGTCTGGGCGGCATCGACTAATGCCAATTCACCAGTCATTCAACGCTATCAGCACTCAACATTTGTCGGGCTTAATAGCTTGCTGCCAGGCACCGGATAACGGCGGTCGGCGTGACTGCCGGCGTCACCCGGAGCGATCTTCGATGTGCGCCAAAGCGTTATGGAGCAAGGCTTTGCGGGAGATGCGTGACCCGCGAAAACCCGTCCGGCAATGTGAGCATTGCGCTTCGGTATTCTCCTCCGCGCCCGTGGCGCAATGCGTTGTCATCATCCTGCCGGGCATATTCCGCCCCTGCACTGACCGTCCATATAGGCGATTCTCCATCCCCTTGATTCCATCTAAATTGAGCTCATCGTTGGCGCCTTACAAAGCCATCAAATTCTGGCAGTTTGAAAAAGTCCGGGGGGACCATCATGAAACGCTTCCACATGAAGCTGGCGGTGTTGCCGCTCGCCTGTCTGGCTATCACAGTCGCCGGTTGCGGCGGAGGGGGCGGCGGGAGCAACGCGACGCCGGCCGGCACCGCCACAACCCCAAGCGCGGGAGCAGGATCCGGAACAGGAACTGTGGCAGGGTCAGGGGCGGGGACGGGATCGGGAGCAGCAACGACGACGGCGCCAGCGAGCGGCGCCTTGCTGTCGGGCACCACCGATCCGGGCCCGGCTACCGGCAAGGACGGGGACTTCTACCTGAACACCGTGACCTGGATGTTCTTCGGGCCCAAGACCAACGGGGCCTGGCCGGCAGGCGTTTCGCTTGCAGGACCGGCGGGCCCCAAGGGCGATACGGGAGCCACCGGCAATACCGGCGCGAGCGGGAACACCATCCTGTCCGGCACGGCAGATCCGACCGACAGCGTCGGCAACAATGGCGACTACTATATCAACACCACAACGTCGATGCTGTTCGGGCCCAAGGCGAACGGCACCTGGCCGGCCGGCGTTGCGCTGGGTGGTGGCGGGTCGTCAGGGTCCGGCGGCGGCGTTGTCCTGGCGGGCGCGGGGGCGCCCGGCAACGGGATCGGCAACAACGGCGATTACTACCTGGACACCAACACCTGGACGTTGTACGGACCCAAGGCCAACGATACGTGGCCGGCAGGTGTCTCGCTGACCAACCCGCCCGGCGGCAGCGGTGCCGGCACGGGCGGCTCGGGTGGCAGCAGCGGCAGCAGCGGCGGCCACATCCTGTCCGGCAGCGGTGCGCCGAACGACAGTATCGGCGTCGATGGCGATTTCTACTTCGATACCCTGACCGGTACGCTGTACGGGCCGAAGCAGGGTGGCAAGTGGCCGGCTTCTGGCGCCACCGTGACGACAGGCACGCTCTATAACGGCAACTTCAATGTGCCGGACTCGCTCAGCCGCGGCCAGTATGTCATGACCGGCTCCGGCGGTGCCATTCCGCTGCCGTCGGACCTCGGTGTCGTGGTTCCCTACGATTGCACGCGCGTCACGCTCACCGCCGCCACGCTCGGCAAGCCGAAAGGCACGCTGGACCTTTCGGTCTACAAGGTAACGGGGTCCGGCGCGTCCGCGATCATCACGCCGATCAACGGCCTGAGCTGCAAGATCAGCAACGGCAAGCAGGACTGCAGCACGCAGGTGCCGGCCGGAACCGTCAACCTTGGAGACAAAGTGCAGGTGCAGGTAGACAACAACCAAGCCACGGCCTGGGGCGGCCTTACGGTCAACCTTGCCTGTGCCAGATAGACCGGTTGGGTAGGGCACGCGTACCAAGAGCCCGTTTGACGCGCGACACGTGTCGCACTTCAGACGGGCTCTTGGCTTCCACCAGATGCGCAGCCCTGGTCTTCACCCGCGCCGTGCATCAATCGAAGACCGGCATGATTGACGAAACCGCAGAGTCAGGGCGTAGCCCGGCCGGAAAGGGTTCCCTGTCCCTCACCACGGAAGCCGGACCTTGATGCTATCCCGATGTGAGCTTGCCCCCGAAGATCGAATCCCTTGCTGAGTGTTTAAACTCAAGCAAGGAGAGCCAGGAAGATGAGCAAGACGACACGGGCGTGCTACATGTTCGAATTCAAGCTGGAAGCGGTGCGGCGGGTCAAGGCTGATTAGAGCATTGCGCCAGTGGCCGCGACGCTGGACGTGCCGGCGCCGTCGATTTCCAACCGGGCCAAGGCTGAACAGGACGGCAAACCTGGCGGGGCTGGCGTGAAGCCGATTTGGTTAATCGGGTCGAGTTCTTCTTGTGCAGCAGCCTGCTGCACAATTGCACAGGTTCCACCTTTGTACGCTGCTGGACAAACCAGAGTCCAACGAACTGTACCAATGAGGGGGCGGCTGACAAACATGTGACGAATATGGCATGTTGCAGGATTGGCTGCGGCGGATGGGTTAATGCCGGGCGGAGTGCGGCGGCCGTGCTGTCTGTGAACCAGCTTGCGTGGCCCCGCCAGCCGCAGCCTTCCTGCTGGCTACGGCTAGCCTGCGATGCACCTGAAATCTCAATTTGAGATACACTGGCGCCATGCGCGTGATTTCTAACAAGGCCCTGGTGGATTTTGCGGCCCGGTATCCGGATGCCAACGTCCCCTTACAGGCTTGGCGCAAACTGGTCGAGGCTGGCAGCTTCGGCAGCTATGCCCACTTGAAGGCGACCTTCAATGCGACGGATCGTGTGGGAAATTTTTATGTCTTCGACATCGGTGGCAACAAGTACCGCCTCATCACCGCGATTCACTTCGACCGCCAGATGCTCTACGTGCGCGAAGTCTTGACTCACAAGGAGTACGACAAATGGAAGCCCTCTTGAACGTGGCTGAGTTGACCGATCACTTTCGCGCTTTGTCCAAAGTCGTACCTCTGCACCCCATCCGGAACGAGCACGATTACGATGAGGCCGTCAACGCCATGAACGCGCTGCTCGATGCGGGCGCGGCGGACGAAACGCATCCTCTGGCGGATCTGGTCGCTACGCTCGGTGAATTGATTGCTGACTACGACCAGACACACTATGCGTTCCCTGATGTCACCGGTGTGGATGCCCTGCGATTCCTGATGGAGCAGCACCACCTTACGCAGGCACAAGTCCCTGAAATCGGTAGCCAGGGCGTGGTTTCGGAAATCCTGAAAGGGCGCCGCGAACTCAACGTACGCCAGATTCGTGCCCTCGCCGCCCGCTTCGGTGTCGCTACGGCTGTCTTCTTTCCGGCCGATGCTCCGGTTGCCACGTGAGGCTGTGCGGGCAATCTCCCCGCGTGCAAACCTTGGCTTTCCTAGTCCCGACGCTTCTGGGTGTCACTCGGCAGTTCATTGAAGCGTGCCGCGTAGTAGGCTGCGAAGCGGCCCAGATGCCCGAACCCATACGTCAGCGCGGTCTCGGTGACTGTTGAGGATCGTTAATTCCGCTAGCGGTGACCGCTATATCCGCTAGCAATCACATGGCTGTAAACCATTGATCTATATTGCGAAACGGCCGTTTAGTGGCGATTTTTGCCGTTGTGCAAGAGCAACGCCATTTTCCGTCCATGTCCAACGATTCCGCTAATACGGCGCGGCGGATCACTAATTCGGCTAACGCGGGCTACGCCGAGCCGGTGTCGGCGAAATTCTATTGCTGGCCGGGCAGGGCGGACGGGGAGGGTGATAGTTCGGTAGAGCCATGCGTATGACCTCGCGAAAGATCGGAAAAATAGGGGTATTCTGGCGATCCGCGTTCACGCCACGACCTGCGCGCCAGGGAGATCTCCATTGAAAGCACTCGCGAGCATCGGCAGGAGAAGAGCGTTTTTTCCTTCATCTATCCTGGCTGGCACCGACATTTGCGGAATTTGAGCTCGCCATTAGCCGAAATAACGATCTGCAACACCATGGCGAGTATCCCCCTGACGGGAAAGAATGCAATTAATCGCCAAGCATAACCTCCAACCGCCCATCGCATGGCTGCATGAGGGCGGTTACCACCCCATCCCATCCGCTGGCGCGCCGGCGAGGCTTCGTGCCGAACATCGTTCCCGCGTGCAACTCGGCGTGGGTGGGTGGCGCGACCCGCGTGCCGAAACCCACCCCCTCTCGCGTAACGAACGCCGTGCTGTCCGTCTGCCGTGCCGGCAGAACCGCATCGCGAGGGCCGAGTGACGGAGGTTGCAGATTTTTTCACGAACGTGAAGATATCCCGGGCGTGCCGGCCCCGGGGTCCAACGGCACCGCCTCCGGCTGCGCGTGGGCTGGCGCCGCGGGGGGCAGACGCCCAGCCGATCCGGGGCCGTTCCTGCGTGGCCTCGTGCGCGCATCGTCTTCCGTGAAATTGTGACCGCCATTGGCGGAATTAGCGATCAGCAACAGCAGCGGTGCCGCTGGAAAAGTAAGCCATGTGGATATTTCGCGTGCTTGCTCGAAGCTAGATGTCGCGATTCACGCGTTCCAGGAATGCGCTCACCACCGATTCATTGCGTCGAACGAAGATCCATTGACCGACCCGCTGCGCCTGGATTAGGCCAGCGTCCCGGAGAATCGAGATATGCGCGGAGACGGTCGATTGTGCGAGCGGCAAACGCGCCTCGATAAGCCCGACACTGACACCCAGCTCAACGGAGAAGCCGGGCTGATCAAAGTGCTGCGCTGGCGTCTTCAGCCACGAGAGGATCTGGCGTCGAACGGGGTTTGTCAACGCCTTGTAGATCGCGTCTGTATCCATGTCCACCTCCGCAGCTCTTCCGGCGATAGCTTGTGATTGCATATGAACGCTCCCGGCCGGCCCATCGACGACAAATGGACCGGCTTGAGAGTCCCGAGTTGGTTCTATCCGGCCGGTCCATATTGCATCGGCTGAGCGAGTTAGGCATCTGCGGCTGGCCTTCACTGCCTCGTAGCTATGAAGCCCTGTAAGCGGCACGACCACGCGCACGCTCTTTTCGCCGCTGGTCTTCAACCACGATCGCAGGTCAAGTTCATCAAGCAGCATCCTCACATGCCGCGCCAACACTTGCGTCACGCGCTGCCACGCCAGATCGGAGCATCGTTAGAACATATCCGTAGTATGCTGGGGCCCAGCCCCCTGATTGCCCGTTTTTTGCACAGACCGAGACGGGATGAACGGTCCCGTGATCATGCTCGAGTAACTTTGGCCCGGTCCCACCATCGGAAACACGTCGGCATTCTGGTCAACCATCACTTCGAGGAAGGCGGGTCCGTCAAATTCCACGAAAGCATTGAGTCTGTCCTCGAGCTCGCTTGTCGATTCCACGCGACAGGCAAATTTAAACCCGTCGGCCTTTGCCGCCATCACAAAATCCTTGCAATGTAGTGCCTTGTCGCTTACGCACAATCGCCCCTCGTAAAAGAGGCGCTGCCACTGCCGGATCATCCCATCGCCGCGATTGTTGAGGAGCAACACTTTGACGGGAACGTCGTACGTACTTGCGGTCTCCAGTTCCCCAAGATTCATCCGGATGCTGCCGTCACCGTCGATATCAATTACAAGCGCGTCCGGCCGCGCCAATTTGGCGCCGATCGCTGCGGGCAGCCCAAAACCCATCGTTCCCATGCTGCCCGACGTCAGGAAGTTCCGAGGCTCGACGACCTCAAAGTATTGCGCGGCCCACATCTGATGCTGGCCGACGCCGGTGCTGATGATGGCTCGACCGCCCGATATTTCGCTGAGCTTTTCGATAACAAATTGCGGCTGAATCGCGGGGTTGTTTCGGTCGTAATTCATACCGTAGGTCCGCTTCAGTTCGATTACTCGGTCGAGCCAGTCCGAAGGCGATTGCGCGGCGGGACCGTGTTCCATCAATGACAGCAGCGCGCTCCTCGCATCACCGATGTGACTCCAGTGTGCCCGTTTAACTTTGTTGATCTCCGCCTCGTCGATGTCGATGTGTGCGACATACCGCGCGCCAGGAGCAAACGCGCCAGGACGCCCGCCGGCGACCCGATCATCGAATCGAGCACCCACCGCAATCAGGAAATCGCAATCTTCGACCGCGTAATTCGCGCAGGCGAAACCGTGCATTCCGAGCATGCCAAGACACAGTTCGTGCCTCACGGGTATTGCGCCCAGACCCATGAGCGTCGTTACAACGGGAATCCTGTAGCGCTCGCTAAATTGACGCAGTTCAGCCGTTGCGCCGGCCGCGATCACGCCGCCACCGACATAGAGCAGCGGTCGCTTGCTCTGCCCCAGAAGATTGAAGAATTCGGCGCGCTTATCCTCCTCGAGACGAGCGCCAACCGCGACCATTCGAAGACGATCAGAATAGCCTCGAAACTGCAACGTACCTTGCCCATGATAGGGTCCCGTCCAATTCTGGATGTCCTTCGGCACGTCCACGACAACCGGCCCCGGACGTCCGGTGCGAGCGACTTCGAATGCGGTCCGCAATGTGTGTTCCAATTTCGCCGGATCGGTCACCAGAAAAACCTGTTTTGCACATGCCGACATGATGTTGAAGACCGGTGCTTCCTGGAAGGCATCGGTACCGATGGCCGCGCGAGGCACTTGCCCGCATATCAGCACGACGGGTACCGAATCACCGTTGCAGTCGGCGATTGGCGTCACTGCATTCGTCGCGCCCGGGCCGGACGTCACCATGAATACGCCGACTTTTCCGCTTGCGCGCGCGTAACCGGCAGCCATAAAGCCTGCAGCCTGTTCGTTGGCGGGTACAACGAGCCTGATCTGACGCTCGGGGTTTTCCTCGTGCATTTCGTTGAAACGAAAAACAGCGTCGTACGTCGGCAAGATGGCGCCGCCGCTATATCCAAAGACGGTATCGACGCCCTGTTCGCTGAGTACACGCAGGATGATGTCGGCACCCGACATCGATTCGCCCGCGTGCGGCGGTTTTAGGGAGACGGATGAAGCAACGTTCGGGTTTCGGGTCACGGCTGGCTCACATGGAAACCGGCGCCGACAGTGTCAGCAGCCAAAAATCAAAGGGTGATTTCCCTTCCAACTCGAGAACACCGTATGTTCGGCACCAGCCTATGGACGATTGCTTCGACGGGTTCTCCGCATCTGGCACAGTCCACCTAGCACACTTTCTTGGTGTGCTGCTGGAAGAATTGTGAGGGTGGTGACGGCCATTGTGCCAATGATCGAAACCGCGCGCCTGCCCAAGAGGTCTATTCACAGGCCAAAATAGAACGCATCTGGGCCATGATTGAACGTGACGGCGCGATAGCGTACGAGCTCCGCAGTCAGTTGCTGGGGCGCAAAACGTCGAAGTGGACCTTGTCGAGGAGACGATGCCGCACTCGGCACTCAAAGGCCGGGACAACTCGACCTGCAAGTCCACCGGGATTCACAGAACGCCCCCTTGAGCCAACTCGTCGAGCGTGGGCATCGCTTCCGAGTGCCGCGAGAGTGACTCAGGTGTCATCGCGATAAGCGGTCGGCGACCGAACGCGGGAGCCTCATACCGCCCGTCGACATAGGGGGTGTTTCCCCCGGAGCGAAAAAAATGGAAATGTGATGCTCATGAATCAACGTGATGAATCTATCCATGCTTCGGGTCCGATCTTGAACACTGTTGCATACAGTCGGGCGGCTGTACCCCATCCCGATTACCCCAAGTGCAACCGTGGGCTGTCTGATTTCAACATGCTTGAGATCAGGTCTAGTGAGTCAACATGGCGGCGGAAACACGCGCAAAGTGCTGCTCAATCGATGTAAGATTTGGGCCACGTCGTAACATCGGTACCCCGTGCGTCCCATCGTGTCCACAACGTCGCTCATTGAGCACCGCTTGAGCTTGGTCTTATTACACGGACGCAAAAGTCCTTTACCGGATATGACGTTCACACTATACGGTTGTTACGGTAAGGTGGCCCTTCACTCGTTGCCGTGGTCTATCGTGCTGAATCAAATTATGTTGACGAAGCGCCAACCTGCAATGCCAACGGGAGCACGCTCATACTCGATGAAGGTCACGGCATGAAAGTCGGCATTGATATATTGGCTGATAGGCAGGCGCCAGATGTTGCAGGCCCATTGGACGTATCTGTGGGAGTCACCACATATCTTTCCAGGCATAAGAGATATGAAGTCTCCCTCGTGGGACTCCAGGCCGGGATCATGACCTACTCGAACGGGATGCGGCTCTTTGTGTCATTTGGCCACGGAAATCTCGACGCTCACTACGCCATGCCATTGGTAACTGGGGGCGAAGTATGCAAAGGCGACACCATCCGTATCTATTGAACGTTTTCGCGTCGACACGGCAAGGAAACTGCTCGAGGACACAGTTGCCACGCTTAAGACAATCGCATTCAAATTCGGATTCCACAGCGTTACGCATATAAGATGGAACTTATATCGACGGATTAAAGTGACGTAAAACAATATCATCAGCGGCTCCATCGAGGTTCGGAGATTAGAAAATTCTAGTCAGAATTCGAGATGAAGATAGAAGGCAATGCCACATGCTAAATTGATATTCTTGGGAAAATGGCGCTTTCCAAACGTGCGGCACGCGCAGTATCCACTGGGGCTCGCGCCAAATCGACGGTCATCCGCGGCTGAAGCCGGGCAGGCACCGTCTACGTTCTCGTTAAACGCCCGCTCGAGCGGATGCGCTACACGCGTGAAGGCCACAGAGTGTGTCGTTATCCAGGCCGCCGGGATCAGCAGGTTCCCCCTAGACAGCAAAATTGGGGGGTGTCCGCGTACGTTCGACCCCGCGCAAAGCCAAAAGGAATGGCGAGTATCGAGTAGTACTTCCAGGTGGCTTATTCGAATAGCGACAACTACGCCCTCCTCGAGAAGTCGCGTGGATCGATCGACGATGATCCGTCTCGCGCAATCTGCCCGTTCCATTTCTCAATCTGATCACCCCGATCCGACGTCGCGATTGTAAGAGCCGCGTCTCGCATGGTGACGATGCCTGCGTTCGACTGGCTTAAGACAGATTCGAAATGGCCATCGCGGATCTGTTTTTTGATCCCATGAGTCGGCTTCGCGTGCTACCCATTGCCTGTGAAAATCGGAATTATTAACCAAGCGGAAAGACACTATTTAATGTGTATGTGGTAGTCACGTCGTCGACAGATTCCGTGACACAATTTACGAACAAATTGGCCAAATACTAGCCTGCTTCTACGTTAAAAAATTACACAAATTTCGTATAGTCAATGCACCGGCCGCGTGCTCGTGACACGGCGATGAACCCGCCGACGTCGCTACTGCGTGGCATCTTTCGCGCGACATCGTATAGCTAACAGAACGAAGGAGTCAGTGATGTTTTCTGCAATGCTTGAAGTCAACCCGATACCCGAACAATTCGACGTCTATCTTGGCATGGCGAAGATGCTACGACCGGAACTCGAAAAGATCGAGGGGTTTATCGATAACACCCGCTATGCAAGTCTGACGCGCGAGGGTTGGCTCCTCTCGCTATCGAGCTGGCGGGACGAGAAGTCGCTGGTGCGTTGGCGTACTACAACGAAGCACCATAAGGTGCAGCAGGCAGCGCGCGATCGGATATTTACCGACTATCGCTTGCGCATTGGGCAGATCGTCGCGGATACGCACGTGCCCCCGGGGGAGGTCTTGCTCGAGCAGCGTCTGGATGTCACTGAGACGGGCGCTGGCACGGCGGCTACATTGCTCGATGCGAAGCGCGCGCCGGACTGGGTCAAGTCGGCCGGCGCAGAAGCAATCGCGAAGGCAGTTGGACTCAAAACCGGAGCGTCCGGCCTCGTCGCCTGGGATGTGTTTGACGCCCTGATGACGCCGGGAGACGTGATCGTGGTGGCGACATGGCGCGACCAGGCAGCCGCCGAAATGTTCGAGCGCGACGCGAAGCTGCGGGAGGACGTGCGCCTGCGGCACGTCCGTGTCGTCCGAGAGTACGGAATGTTTGATCGCCGAGAAGCGCCGCAATATTTTGAGGAGGTGCAGCCCAAGGCCTGATCTGGATACGATGACCCATTGAGCACAAGTAGCTGGGGGACCCTTATGACCACCGCCAACCTTTTAACAACTGGAACGGAAGAGCCGGCAGTCGCTCAACCGCAGGGGCCGGTTTCCGTTCGGGAGGTAGAGTCCCCTGCGCAACCAACGCCCACACAGGCCACGCTATCCCTTCGTCTCGCCGTCGGCCTGATTGGGGTACTGTTCGCATCGTTGTTGGCAATACTCAATGAACAGGTCACTGCGCTAGCGATGGCTGATATTCGGGGCGCGCTCTCGATCGGTCACGACGATGGGACCTGGCTGACCGCTCTGTTCGAGGCGGCTAATGTCGCCACGATGGTGTTTGCTCCGTGGTTTGGGATCACCTTCACGCTGAAGCGGTTCACGATCGGCGCCGTGCTCACCACGATGTTCTTCGGGATTCTATGCCCGTTCGCGCCGAACCTCCTTACTCTTTATGTATTACGTGTCCTCCAGGGGATCGCCGGCGGATGCCTGCCACCGATGCTGATTATCGTGGCACTGCGTTATCTTCCCCCAAAGGTCAAGCTGTACGGACTTGCTGGGTATGCACTCACCGCGACTTTCGGACCGGCGCTCGGCACACCGCTCGCGGCGTTATGGACAGAGTACGTCAGTTGGCGAATGGCCTTCTGGCAAATCGTGCCACTTGGCGTAGTGAGCTGCGTGGCGATCCAGCAGGGGCTTCCAGGGGACCCGCTCAAACTCGAGCGACTCAGTTCATTCAACTGGACGGGATTCCTCACGGGCTTTCCGGCGGTCGCCATGATGGTGACCGGTCTTCTGCAAGGGGATCGTCTTGACTGGCTGAATTCGGAGTTTATCCGCTTGATGTTCGGTGGAGGGACGCTCTTGTTTGTGGTGTTCCTCGTCAACGAGTGGTTTCACCCGCTTCCGTTTTTCAAGCTCCAACTGCTTTCCCGCCGGAACTTCGCGCATGGACTCATGACCCTCGTGGGCGCGGTGATCCTGCTGGTCGGCATCGCTGCCATACCCGGCCAATATCTCGCCAAGATTCACACGTATAGGCCGCTGCAAACGACGCCGTTGTCGTTGCTGGTTGCGATTCCGCTATTGATTACGCTCCCTTTGACGGCCGCCGTCCTGAACATTCGCCGGGTTGACTTCCGCTGGGTCCTAACCATTGGACTTGCTCTCATGATCACGACATGTCTCCTGGGGAGCTTCGTTACCTCCGAGTGGGTTCGCGAGAACTTCTACTGGCTTCAGTCGTTGCAGATCGTGGCGCAACCGATGGTCATCTTGTCAATCCTGATGGGCGTCACGACGGGCTTGCCGCCAACGGAAGGTCCGTTTGCTTCAGCGATGTTCAACTCGCTCAAAACTTTCTCCGCCGCCTTGGCAACGGGCCTTATCGAAGGATTGGGTACGAATCGCGAACACTTTCATTCGAACATGCTCGTGGACCACCTAGGCAACAACACGGTTGTGACGGGACGAAGCATTGACACGGCTCATAGTCTTGGGCAACTAGCACATCGCGTCCACGAGCAGGCCGTCGTACTGACCTCGGCGGATCTCTATCGTGTGATGGCATGTGTTGCCGTCGCGCTTCTTGTTCTTGTTCCGATATTACCCGTGCGTATCTATCCGCCATGGAGCACTACGCCGCCTTCTTCACACTAAGGGAAGATTCCTATGTCATCCGCCACCCGACCCCCTCTCAAGATTGTTCGCGTTGCCGCACTTGTTGTCGCAATTGGCATCGCTGTATGGGCTTGCACCAGGCTTCTTCGCGATTCGAATACCGAGTCGACAAATGATGCCTATGTTACGGCCGATTTCACACTCGTGGCGCCGCGTGTCGCTGGCCAGATTTCGGAAGTACTAGTTGACGACAATGAGTGGGTTAAGGCCGGGCAGTTGCTGGTACGTATCGATGACCGCGACTTCAGGGCGGCGTTGCAGAGCGCACAGGCGGATGTGGCGGCGGCCAAAGCATCGGTAGCAAACTACGACGCCGAGATCGCGCGACAGCCGTCGCTCGTCGAGCAGGCGCGCGCCAAGCTTCGATCCGACGAAGCATCGATCGAGTTTGCGCGAGCGAACGCCTCGCGCTACCGGAATCTCTCTGACGCCGGCGCGGGAACGGCGCAGGAGCAACAGCGGGCTTCGAGTACCCTTGCTGAGCAACTCGCGCAGCAGTCGCACGACCGCGCCGCGTTGAGTACGACTGAGCAGAACCTCGACGTGCTGCGAACCCAACGTGACAAGGCGGCCGGCGCATTGGCACGTGCCGAGGCGGCATTGGAGCTCGCAAAACTTAATTTGTCTTATACGGAAATCCACGCGCCGGTCGACGGCAAAGTTGGTAGACGTTCCGCGCGGGTTGGCGCGTATGTGACGCCCGGCGCGCCAATTCTCGCGATCGTACCGATTTTTGAAGCCTATGTGGTCGCGAACTTCCAGGAAAACCAGATCACCAACATGCGACCCGGCGAAAGCGTACGTATTAAGGTGGACAGTTTGCCCGGTGTCGCGATTCAAGGCCATATCGATAGTCTTGCCCCCGCGACCGGCGTGAGCTTCGCGCCTATCGCGCCCGACAACGCGACGGGCAACTTCACAAAGGTCGTTCAGCGCGTGCCTGTCAAGATCACCATCGACCGCGGGCAACAAGCCGCGTCCAGATTGAGCGTGGGGCTTTCGGTTGAAGTGGAAATGGCCGTTGGTCGGCATGGCGATGTGCCAACCCAGGGAGGAAACAGAAAATGAACACAGGCGAATTCTCTATCCGTGCGTCGGTGCTGGCGATACTGGCGTGCCTCGCGATGGCGGGCTGCGCCGTCGGGCCGGACTTCAAACGCCCGACGACTTCCACACCCGACGTCTTCAATCGCACCCAGTCTGCGCAAGCTTCGAGCAGAGCCGTCGACTCCGAATTCAGTTCGGAGTGGTGGGCACTGTTCAACGATCCCCTTTTGAATTCGCTCGAGAAGCAATTGGCTGATGCGAACCTGGACGTGGCCGCCGCGTCGGCGCGTCTGCGGCAAAGCCGGGCCGCGCAACAGGTGGCTGGCGCCGCTCAGTTTCCAAAACTGGACGGCGCCGCATCCTATTACCGCGAGCGCGGAAGTCCAAACGGCATCTTGTCATTGCTAGGGGCCACCCCGACGGCGAGTCAGCCGCAATCGGCGTCGGGCGGCGCGCCGCTCGGCGTTGCGCCATTGCCGGGTTCGAGCGGTTCGCCCCCTTATGACCTGTACCAGTTCGGCTTCGATGCGTCATGGGAGATCGACATCTGGGGCCGCGTGCGGCGCAGTGTAGAAGCCGCGACCGCTTTGACGGCGGCCTCCTTCGAGGACCGAAGCGCGGTTCTGTTGTCTGCCCGCGCCGAGCTTGCACGAGACTACGTCGAGTTGCGCGATACGCAGGCCCTGCTGGAAATCACGAGACAGAACCTTGAAATTGCCCGTGACACCGCAAAGCTCACGCAAATACGAGCGCGCGAAGGCGTAACGACGGATCTGGACGTGGCCAACGCTTCCGCGCAGGTGGCATCAATCGAAAGTCTGATCCCGACGCTCGAATCGCGTTACGAGGCCTCGATCAATGCCATCGGACTGTTGCTAGCCGAGGAGCCGGGTGCGCTGCGGCATTTGCTCGCGGAGCCGCGCGACGTTCCCGAGCTCCCCGGACGGGTGCCCATTGGCTTCCCATCGGAACTCGTGCAGCGCAGACCGGACATCAGGAGGGCGGAGGCGCAATTGCACGCGGCCACGGCGGCAATTGGCATGGCGAAAGCCGACTTCTACCCGCGCATATCGCTGAATGGCAGCGCCGGGTTCCAGAGTCTCCAGCTCTCGAGTCTCGCCAACTGGGCGTCGCGCCAGTTTGTTGTCGGACCGTCGATTACACTTCCCATATTCGAGGGTGGTCGTCTCAAAGGAATGCTGCATCTGCGCGAGGCGCAGCAACAGGAGGCCGCGATTGTGTACAAACGCACCGTGCTCGAGGCCTGGCGCGAGGTCGATGATGCGCTGGTCGCCTATGATGCCGAGCAGCGGCGGCGTGATCGGCTCACGGCTGTCGTGAGCCTGAACCAGCGCGCACTCTCGATCGCGCAGCAACGGTACAAGGCGGGCGCCGTCGATTATCTCGACGTGCTGAACGTGCAGAGACAATTGCTCCAAGCACAGAGCAATCTTGAGCAGAGCCGTGGGGCCGCTGCGGCGAACCTCATTACGCTATGCAAGGTACTCGGCGGTGGCTGGGAGTCGACATACGCCAATGATTCCGTTGCGCACTGACGAGACAACTGAGTGTATGAGTGCTTTTTCCCATCGTACTGGTGCAGATCCATCTGGTGACGCTGAACCGCGTGGCGCATATCTTCGATGCCATGGGCCACGCCACCCATGAGGCCGCCAGCCTCGCCCTGGTTGAGGTGAGCCACATGGTCACGCAGCAGACGAGTCTCCTCAGCACACTGGATGGTTTTTACTTCATGACCTGGGTCGCCATTTGCGGCGGCATTTTTGCGATGTTCCAGAAACGGATTGACTGAATATGGCCAGCGAGGATTCCGACGACTTCACCGACTGGAGGGACTAGGAGAACTTCTGCAGGGTCGTTGAAACCGGCAGCTTTACGGCCGCGGGTACCAGGGCCGACGTGCCGAAATCTTCGGTCAGCGCATCGGTTTGAGCGCCAGCTTGGCATCAGGCTGCTTGAGCGAACCACCCGCCGCGTTCCTTGAGGACTGGCCTGCGATCGTGGACCCGGGTGACCAGCACTTGGAATTCTGCGAGCGCGGGAGGGAGGTAGCGCGCGTGCCGGTGTAGCCCTGTATCCGGACCTCCAATGTCGAAATCCGCATCAGGGCTGCCCTTGACGGTCTGGCCGTGACACGCGTGGCGCCGAGCTTCGTGGAGGGCTATCTCAGGCGTGGTGAACTGGTGCAACTCTTGCCCGCATTCACGTCGACGCCGGTCAAGGTCTATGTGCTCACGTCGGCGCGCCGACTGCTTCCGGCAAAGGTGCGCGTCTTGCCGGAAGCGGCCGGCAGCGTTGGCGACTAGCTGTATCCCGCCATTCAGTGTGCGGAACACGACGCCTGGCGGCAAGACCGTGCGGGCCGGACATGCTCTGGCAGTGAACAGTGCGTACAGGAATGGCGTATGCGGAAACCCGCTTAGCGGTAGCCGGCGAGCACCTTGAACTGCGAGAATGCAAACACCGCCGCAATGGCAGCGCGGCGCTCGCGGTTGTCCTGCAGCGCGACGGTGCTGCCATGCACTTCGTCGAGGCCGCGCGTGCCGATTACGGGCTCTGGCTGTAGCCCAGGCTTGCGCTCCACTTGCGGCGGGCCTTGGCATTGCCGGCGATTTCGCTGCCGGCGGTGCTGTCATATCCCGTGCAGTAGAACAGGCCATAATCCACCCCCGCCCGCAGCGCTCACGAACTTGACCGAGTTGTCGGCGCGCCTGGACAGCCATTTGTCTTGCGTCGGCGCGGAATACTGCGCGGCGATAGGCATCGGGTCGAACGCGCCGACAAGTCGTACGGCAGCGCCTGGTGGCGGCCCAGCGTGAGCGTGCCGTAACGGTACTGCAAGCTCGCGAACGCCTGGCGGCCGAACAGTCGGTAGCTCTGGCTGGCCTTGCCGGTATCGAGATCGAAACCGTTCTCCAGCGTGAACACCGCCTTCGGCCCGTTGCCGAGCTCCTCGCTGCCACGCAGGCCAAAGCGTGACGTGGAGAGATTGCCCGCGGACAAGCGCACGGTGGAGTCGCTGCCACCAGTGGGGTCGGGGACGTGGGTCAGTTATTCGAGGCCGGTGTCGACGACACCGTAGAGCGTCACGCTGCCTTGGGAAAACGCGGCACCCGGCGGCGGGGGCAGAAGCGCCAGCCATGCACGGGATTTCATTGTGTAGGTTTTCTTGTGGCTCTTGGAAACCCAAGGGGCTTTGGCTTCGCAGCCGCAAATATCGTTTCGCGGAACCGCACGAAAAACCGGTTTGCCAGAATGAACTGTTCCGCCGGTTTGAACGGCGACAGGGCCGTGCCCGCCATGGACCCGGCCTATAGTGCAAGCAGCCGCGCCCGGCCATCGTGGACCGGCGCGGCCGCGCAGCGTGGGGACGGCGGTGCGTCGGTGAGCGCTAGCGCGCGGTCATCAGGCGCCGTCGCCGAAGCTGTCGCGCGGCTCGTTGACGCCGCGCCGGCGGCCGGCGAAAGGCCGATGGCGCAAAGCAGGGTGGCGGCGAGGATGGTGACCCGTGCAAGGGTTTTCATGCTGCGTTGTTTCCCGGAAGGGGGTGGATGCGACGGACCCACTTTAGGCCTGCCGCCGCCCCAAAGCGGATGCCCAGATCCCCACGTGCATTGCGCAAGGAACCCTCCGCCACTTCGACGACGTCGTGCAGCTAAGCCTCGCTCGCGTCGAGCAGCGCCAGATCCCGCTGAATGCGGCGAGGGGGGAACAGGGAGCGCAACGATACCGCGCCGCACACGGCGCGGATCTTTGCGTACGAGCTTTGGGGCTTTGACAACTACAGTGACAATCCGGTGAGGCCCTCTCGCCGCCAACTCGCCCTTGTTCCCGTTACTCGTCGATGGCTTCGCGAAGATACTTTTCCTGGCGCGCGACGTGCATCGATGCGTAACCTGGCGCCGTCGATGCGGCCGCCTCGGGCCCGATATAGCGTAGTGCCACAGGAGCCTTTACGATCTCCAGCAGTTGCTCCATGACGAAATTCCAGGGCCCCTGATTTCTCGACTCCTCCTGGCACCACACCACAGCCTTCAGATTCGGATAGCGCGCAAGTTCCTGGCCGATCTGCTTCTCAGGGAACGGGTACAACTGCTCCACACGAAGCAGTGCAATGTTGTCCTTCCCGGACTTCCGGCGACGGGCCAGCAGGTCGAAGTAGACCTTGCCCGAGCATAGGATGAGGCGGTCGATCTTGTCGGCCTGTTCCCTCGCGTGAGCTTCAGTCAAAACCTCATTGAATTGGCCATTGGCAAGTTCGTCGAGACTGCTGACAGCTTCCGGGTGTCGCAGAAGGGATTTTGGCGTCATCACGATAAGCGGAATGCGATCATTTTGCACTGCCTGCATACGCAGCAGGTGGAAAATCTGCGCAGGAGTCGTCGGCTGGCATACGCGCATGTTTTCCTGGGCACAGAGCTGCAGATAGCGCTCAAGACGTGCCGAAGCGTGCTCGGGACCTTGGCCCTCCTGGCCATGCGGAAGGAGCATTGTGATGCCACTATGTTGCCCCCACTTGGCCGCACCTGCCGACAGGAAATTATCGATCACAACCTGCGCCCCGTTTGCAAAGTCGCCAAACTGCGCCTCCCACAGCACGAGCGAATTTTTCCGGACGAGCGAGTAACCGTACTCGAACGCCAACACCGCCGCCTCGGAAAGGATCGAGTTGGTGACCGAAAATCTTCCCTGGTCGTCAGACACGTTCCCCAATGGAATATAGGTACTCTCGCCCCGGACCACCCGCTTCTGGTCGTGGAGCACGGCGTGGCGATGACTGAACGTGCCTCGCTCGCTGTCCTGCCCGCTCAACCGCACGCCGATGCCAGCCGAGAGCAGGGAGGCAAACGCCAAATGCTCGCCCATGCCCCAATCGAGAGGGCGCACGCCCTCCGCCATCTCCCGGCGAGCGCTTATGACCTTGCCAACGAGGGGGTGCAACGTATATTGATCCGGAACTTCCGTGATCTTGAGCGCAAGCGTTTTCACCAGGTCAGGTGAGGGCGCAGAATATCGAATAGGCGCATCATTCCCATCGAGATATTGCGACCAGGATATCTCGTCGCTCTTCCCATGGGTGGGCCTCTCCTCTTCGGTGGTTTGAGCGGCGTCAAGGCGTTCACGATACTCGTGCGCATACCTCTCCACGTCCTCTGCCGTCACGACTTGTTCGTCCACAAGCTTCGCGGCATAGATGGCACGGAGACCTGGATGCCCCGCAATTGAGCGGTACATTAGCGGTTGCGTAATGTTCGGCGTGTCCTGTTCCTGATGGCCATGGCGCCGGAAGCAAATCAACTCGATAACCACGCTCTTCTTGAATGTTGCGCGAAAATCGATCGCCAGGCGCGTGGCAGCAACCACCGCCTCCGGGTCGTCACCGTTCACATGTAGCACCGGCGCCTCAATCATCTTGGCAATGTCGGTGCAATAAAACGAAGAGCGGACATCCCGTGGGTCGGATGTGGTAAAGCCAACCTGGTTGTTCACTACCACGTGTATCGTGCCACCCGTGCCGTAGCCCCGCGTACCCGAGAGGCTCATCGTCTCCATGACGATACCTTGCCCGGAAATCGACGCGTCCCCGTGGATCTCCACTGGCAGCACGGCGCTCGTGCCAAGCCCCAATACTTCAGCGCGCGCTCGGGCAATACCCTGGACCACCGGATTGACGATCTCCAGATGTGACGGGTTGAAGGCAAGCGTAACCTCCGCCGGCCCTGTTGCCGTCGGTAGCAGCCCGGTGAAGCCCTTGTGATACTTGACGTCGCCGGCGGGAAGCAGGTCGGCGGTCTTTCCGTCAAATTCATCGAAAAGCGCGGCTGGAGGCTTGCCGACAATATTCACGAGAACATTCAGCCGACCACGGTGAGCCATGCCCAGGATTGAGCTCTTGATGCCCTTGGTGGCACCGTAGGCAATCAGCTCGTCCAGCAGGACGATCAGGGATTCGCCGCCCTCTAGCGAGAAGCGCTTCTGCCCAACGTAACGAGCATGGAGATACTTTTCGAGACCTTCCGCTGCCGTCAGGCGTTCAAGGATATGCCGCCTGTCGCCAGCATCCAGGGTCGCCTTCGAACGTGTGGTTTCGAGACGCATCTGCCACCAGCTGCGCTGGTTCGGATCTGCAAGATGCATGAACTCGGCACCCAGCGTCCCGCAATACGTCTCCGTCAGCGCCTGCACCAGATCGCCAAGGGTCGGGTCTTCGTCCGAGAAGTTCGCATCGAATACGCTGAACTTCGTATTCATGTCCGCCTGGGACAGGCCGTAGTAGCTCGGGCTCAAATCAGGAACCGGTACCGGCGCCGTCCAGCGCAGCGGGTCGAGATGGGCGTTGCGCGTACCGACCATCCGATAGGCCGAAATCATCGCCTGCACCGCGAGTTGCTTGCGCACAAAACCAGGCCTCTCGTCCGCGGGCCGTGCAACAGCGTGGGACTGTTTTGTCAGCTCGACAAAACGGGATACAACGGGGCTATGCGCAACATCGCCAGCGTTCGATCCATCTACGGCCGGCACCTCCTGCAGGGCATCAAAGTAGCCGCGCCACTCATCAGACACTGATGTCGGGTTGGCCAAATATGCCTCATATTGCTCTTCAACATACGGAGCATTACCTCCGAACAGGAAGGAGGTATTTCGATCTCGCACCATCATGACTCTGTCCTCAGTCGGGCATGTGCCCGCATTTGCCAGGAATTCACCTAAGTCGGCATCCTCTGCCGCGCTGGTCAATCCAACGCGTCCACGGGTACACGAAGACAATGATCCGAATGCGAAAGAAGGAAATCTTCCGTGCCATCCAGTCCACATCGGCTTGTGCAAGACCCCGGGACTCCAGCGACAAAGTCCCTGTGGCCTCCAGGACCAACTATCCTCCGACCCTAACTACAGTCTATGATCTGCGGGTTTTCACTGACGATTTCGCTGTGGTGGTTTGGGGACATCCCCTGTCGATTTCTGGCCATCGTGCCTCAGGCACCCGGTTTCCGCGATATTTGCAAACCGGCCCACGGCGCCAGAAGCGTGCCGTGCGTGGCAACCAAAAGAGAAGTTGCCATCCTCAACCGTGTTGCGCCCATATCCTTGTGCCTTTCGGCGAGTATTGCGTCGCGCGGCGGCCCACGCGACGCCCGTCGCTCGGTCCAATGGTTGCACACCGTGGCGCCACGCACGCCGGCTCAAACCATCATGGGATTGGGCTTGGACGGATCAAGCGCGTATTTCTCCAGGGCATCTGCGACGACCCTGCTTTCAATCGTACCCTCGTCGGCAAGTGCTTTCAGGGCGGCTACGGTAATCCAATAGCGATCGATTTCGAAGAAGTGGCGCAACTTCTCCCGTGTATCGGAACGGCCGAATCCATCAGTGCCGAGCACAACAAAGTGCTGCGGAATGAACGCCCGGAGTTGCTCCGTCAGCGCACGGACGTAGTCAGTAGAGGCGATGACCGGTCCTTGCGCGCCCTTCAAAAGCCTCTCGACGTGCGAGATCCTCTGCACCTCCGTCGGGTGCAATAGATTCCAGCGCCGAACTTCTTGCCCCTCACGTGCCAGCTCTGTAATGCCCGGGACGCTCCACAAATCAGCCGCAACCGCCCAGTCGTTCTCCAAAAGGTCCGCCGCGGCAATAACCTCATTGAGGATTGTGCCCGCGCCCATCAACTGCACGCGCGGCCCCTGCTTGTTGGCGGCCGACTTCCTGAATGAGTACATTCCACGGATGATGTCCTCCGCTACGCCCTCCCCCGAGGGCATCGCCGGATGCTCGTAGTTCTCGTTCATTACGGTGACGTAATAGAACACGTCCTCCTGCTCTGTCACCATGCGGCGTAAACCGTCCTGCATAATGACCGCAAGTTCATAACCGAAGGTCGGGTCATAACTCACGCAGTTCGGCACGCCCGACGCCCATAGCAACGAGTGGCCATCTTGATGTTGCAAGCCCTCACCGTTGAGCGTCGTACGACCCGCCGTACCGCCGAGCAGGAAGCCGCGCGAGCGCATGTCGCCCGCCGCCCAGGCAAGATCGCCAATACGCTGAAAGCCGAACATCGAGTAGAAGATAAAGAACGGAATCATGATCTCGCCGTGCGTCGAGTACGACGTCGCTGCGGCAATCCAGTCTGACATCCCGCCGGCTTCGTTGATCCCTTCCTGCAGAATCTGGCCGGATTCGGATTCGCGATAGAACATGAGCTGGCCGGAATCCTCCGGCTCATATTGCTGACCGTCCTGGTTCCAGATGCCGATCTGGCGGAACAGGCCTTCCATACCAAAGGTACGAGATTCATCCGGCACAATTGGCACGACGCGTTTGCCGAGTACCTTGTCTTTGAGCAAGACACCAAGGAATCGGACAAATGCCATTGTGGTCGACATTTTCCGCCCTTCACCGGTGCCTTTGAGCAACGAGTCAAAGACTCCCAGTTCCGGGGTCGGCAGGGATTCTGCTTTCTGACGACGCGCCGGCAGATAACCGCCAAGGTTCCTGCGGCGAGCTTGCAGATACTCGAGCTCCTTCGAGCCCTCATCAAACGTCAGATAAGGCACGTCTGCAATGGCATCGTCGGAAATTGGAAGCTTGAACTGATCGCGGAACTTCATTAACTGCTCCAGCTGCATCTTCTTTTGCTGGTGCGTGTTGTTCATCCCCTGACCGGCCTCGCCCATGCCGTAGCCCTTGATGGTCTTCGCAAGGATGACCGTCGGCCGCCCGTTAGGGGCGGCCGCCTGTGCGTAGGCGGCATAGATCTTGTGCGGGTCGTGGCCCCCACGGTTAAGTTCCCATACCTCATCGTCCGTCCACTCGGCGACCATGGCCTTCAATTCCGGCGTATTGAAGAACCTCTCGCGCACGAATGCACCAGACTTTGACTTGTAAGTTTGATACTCGCCATCGACCACTTCCATCATCCGGCGCATCAGCGCACCATTATGGTCGCGAGCTAGTAGCGAGTCCCAGCGGCTGCCCCAAATCACCTTGATCACATTCCAACCGGCACCGCCAAACAGGTTCTCCAGCTCCTGGATGATTTTGCCGTTGCCTCGTACGGGTCCATCCAGGCGTTGAAGATTGCAGTTGACCACGAAGATAAGATTATCCAGCCGCTCGCGCGCGGCCATGCCGATCGCTCCGAGCGATTCGGGTTCGTCCATCTCGCCGTCGCCAAGGAACGCCCAGACCTTTCGACCTTGCGTCTTGGCAATGCCGCGTGCTTCGATGTATTTCATGAAGCGCGCCTGGTAGATCGACATGATCGGTCCAAGACCCATCGAAACGGTGGGAAACTGCCAAAAATCGGGCATTAACCATGGATGCGGGTAAGAGGGCATGCCCCGACCGCCTATCTCCTGCCGGAAACTATCCAGTCGCGACGCCGTTAAACGACCTTCCAGGAAAGCGCGCGCGTAGATGCCCGGCGACGAGTGCCCTTGAAAGAAGACCAGGTCACCACCGTGATCGCCCGACGCCCCACGCCAGAAGTGGTTGAAACCAACGTCGTACAAGGTTGCGGCCGAGGCGAACGACGCGATGTGGCCGCCGACGTTTGTTTCCTTGCCGGCTCGAAGAACCATCGCAATTGCATTCCAGCGCATATACGAGCGAATGGTGTGCTCTATCGCCTGGTCACCAGGGATCTTTTCTTGCTTCCCGACCGGTATCGTGTTGATGTAAGGTGTGCCGGATGAAAACGGCGCATATTCACCGTTCACCCGTGCAAACTCGATTTGCCTCTGAATTAGAAAGTGAGCACGTTCCGTACCGACATGCGTGACAACACCGTCGAGGGCGTCGAGCCATTCGGCGGTCTCTTGGGGATCATCGTCATTCTGCGGATCAAGGACATACTTCATCACGTCATTCGGAACTGCAGCCATTTACGTCTCCAGAAAAATGAATGCTCTGCCATGAACGGCACTGGTTGATACCCACCGCTGGACACACGGATTCTAGATCGTGGCAGACGGCAGAACCACGCGTGCTGCAGACATCCGGAACAAGTTGGCCTGAATCAGCTACTACAACCGATATCCCTCCTGGCTATCTGTGCGGTAATCGCAATATCCGTCTCACGCAGCGCGAGAGTTGTCTTCACGCGGATTGGCGCGGGGGGTGCCCGCGCCGGATCGCGCTCCTCAGTCTGGTGGCATGTAATTGGCCAATAGCCTCCGGGGTTTCCACCACGCATCGCGTGGGTAAATTGGACGGCCAGTCGATGACAACACCGTCCTATCGCGCCCCGACCGCTGGCAAGCGGATCCGGCTACGCCGAACAGGACGCGTGCGGATGCATGACCATGCCGGCTGCTTCGATCTGGGCGGTGTGTAATACCGGGCTCCCGGCCAGCCAGTCATGCAGGTTGCGCATGATCACTCCGAGCTCCCGCCGTTTCCGAGTGGGGCAGCGTTCTACACGGGGGCCAACATTCGATGCAAAAAACTACCTTGGGTGGGTTACGATTCGGTGCAAATCAACACAAAGGGTGCCGAAGGCACCTCTGCTTGCCATGGACGCCAGCCATCGATGTTCAATGCTCGTGATGCAGGTACTTCGCCTGGCGCGGCGGCCGCAGGCTGACCAGGAATGCCAGCACCATCAGCATGAGTCCCACGCCCGGCGAGAAATCTCAATGGCCGACGACCTACAAACTATGGCCGGTTTCTGCGCTATATTCAACGTCCCAGGCTACGGGTCTTCTCTATACTCGGAACACCCACTGCACGCTCTCGTCGAAACGGCGGGGGAGAAGGCTGGTCGGGTTCCAGGTTGTTCAGGGTGCCTATGGCGCAGTAACGCCGATGGCTCGGTCCATGACGAATGTGAAATATCTAGATGCCGAACAACATAACCGGCGATCCTATCGGGGTCGCTGCGGCGCTTATTGAAAATAAGAGGGAATTTGTTCTTACACTGGTTATTGGTCCGATGGGTTTAGTCGATGACGAGTCGGGCGCAATGGCGATCTTTGGGGGCGACGGATCTGTGCTCGCAGGGGGGATCGGTTGTCCATGTGCCGAACCAACTCTCGCTCGTGCTGTCGTCGAGTGCTTTAGGCGTCAATCTCCCATGGTTGTCGACATCGAACTGAACGAACACGTCTTTGACGACTGCATCCCTTGCGGGGGCTCATTAAGAGTCTATGTTGAAGCTGTTGTACCGATCAGAGCGGTCGCGGATGAGCATTAGTAGGGAATGATTAGAAATGGACTATGAACATATCGAGGAGCCGAGTATGGAAGAGTTCGCACGCAACTCGTTCCTCGGCGGAGGCAACGCCGATCGAGGGCGAAGGACAGAGAAATGAAGCATCTACCCTTGGTCCCGACGCAAGGGTCTTTCCGGCCCCTGCAGGACATGATGAAGCCGGGGCTGTCCGCGGTGTTCTGCGGATTGAATCCCGGGTTGCGGGCTGCGGTGACTGGGTATCACTTTGCTGGCAACGGGAACCGATTTTGGCGGGCGATCTATCTCGCAGGGTTTACCGACCACGAGCTTAGGCCTGCAGATTGTCATCGATTGCTATCGTATGGATTCGGTCTGGCAACCGCAGTGAGCCGGCCCACCGCCAGTGCGGGCGAACTCTCGTATGAGGAGTACGTCAGTGCTTCTCTGCGGTTAACCGAAAAGCTCGAGCGCTTCAGACCCACCTACATTGCATTCCTAGGCAAGGCCGCCTACGCAGCCATGATCAATCAGCGAGTTGTTAATTGGGGACCGCAGAAGCTGCCAATGGGTGGATCGAAGGTATGGGTATTGCCTAACCCAAGCGGTCGAAATCGCGGTTTTAGTCTTGCCAATCTGGTTGATGCCTACAGGGAGTTCCGTCGTACCGTGGAGAATCGACTAGGCGACGAGGAATTCCCTACGGTGTTCGGCGAACAACGGCGGCTCGAATTGAATCGGAGGTAGTCTGGGATGGCATGGACGCTCGTTACGTTTCATGCAATGTCCAGAATCACCATCGTTCACTCCGCGCGGCTTACCCGTTGTGCTTCGGCCATTTCGGGGCGGCGTTGGCGATGGAAACGAAACATGCCTGCGCATCGCGCGAGTAGTATCTTTAGATGCCCAGCGCCTCCAACCGAGCCTTTAGCCTCGGCCTGGCAAAATCAAGAAACGCGCGCAACTTCAGTGGCAGGATCCCTTGTTCACTGTGAATCAGGCTGATGGGCCACGGCGCCGGCTCGAACTCTTCGAGCGCTGTCTTGAGCGTGCCGGCACGAATGGCTTCCGCTATCTGGAAGGACAGCACGCAAGCGAGGCCAACGCCGGCCATCGCCGCATCGATTGTAGCTTCGGTAGTGCTGGCGGCAAGTCGGCAGCGGATGGGCACCTCGACCTTCGACTTGCCCGACACGAAGGTCCAAATCTGCCTGGGTGCAATTTGCTCCGAGGTGATGCATGCGTGCGCGGTTAGGTCAAGGGGGCTCGTCGGCTTGCCGTGATCGGCGAAGTAAGCTGGGCTTGCGCAAACCACCCGACGCGTTGTGCCAATCCGTGTCGCCATGAAGCTGCCATCGGGAATTTCATCGATCCGGACTGCGGCGTCGACGTGCTCTTCAAGAAGATGCATTTTGCGGTCGGTCAACATCATCCGCACATCGATATCCGGATAAGTCTTGAGGAAGTCTGCGACCACCGGCAAGACGTGTTGGCGCCCGAACACGATGGGTGCCGTGATGACAAGCTCGCCTTTAGGCGCCGCATACTCCCCCGACGCCGCACGCTCCGCCTCTCCGATTTCCTCGAGAATGCGCCGGCACGCGGCGACATAGGCTTGTCCGGCTTCGGTGAGAGACAGTTGTCGGGTAGTGCGATGCAGGAGTCGGGTCTTCAAGTGGGACTCCAGTTCTCCAACCTTCCGGCTTACCGTTGCAAGTGGAATCGTGAGTTGGCGCGCCGCAGCAGAAAAACTGCCTGCTTCGACCACAGCTACCAAAATTGACATTGATTCGAAACGATCGGTCATGCTTTCATATTTTGGAAGGATGATTCTTAATATTGCCGGATTATCTTCTGGGGCGGAGGTAAATGCTGTTCGCGCCTCCCCCGACGACCGCCCCGGGAACGCCAGCCATCTTCGACGACACGGCATTTGCGAAGTCGCACCGCGCTATCGTGGCAGTCGAGAACGCTACAATCGTTTGTCGCCGCCGACAGCAGTGACCGGTACTTTTCGACGCGTCGACTAATTGCTGCCGTATTCGTTGTGCTCGTTATCCAGCCAGGACGCTAAGACGGCGAATGTTCGCGGGAAATCGACTGGAATTTTGTGAATGCCCGTGAAGACTCTGATATCCTAAAATAGGTTTGTCTGGGTCCAAGCGCGTCGATGGTCATATGCCCCATGATGCACTTGGTGAGCCATCGGTTGGTTGACTTTGTTCGAACAACCCTTATAGCTGTCCTCACGATGCCGTAGCCGTTAAGTCGGTATAGAAGTGAACGAACAGATCCATTGATGAAACTTGCTGTTGTCGTGTTTGATGGCGTACAAGCGCTGGACGTTGCTGGCCCGATGGATGTATTTGCGGAGGCCAACGCGCTATTGCCACCCCACAAGCGATACGAGATTTCGTTAGTGGGTGTACGCCCTGATAGTGTCACCTGTTCGAACGGGATGCAAATTAGCGTGCCGGTGGACTATCGCAACTACTGCGACAATTGCGATCTCCTCGTGGTGGCTGGGGGGCCGCGTGCACCCGGGATGCGACCCGACCCGGACTTCTTATCCTGGCTTCATAATAAAGCACTGACTACACAGCGGTTCGGTGCGGTTTGCAATGGCGTATTTCTGCTTGCGCACGCGGGACTCCTTGACGGGCGGGAGGTTACTACGCATTGGTCCGAGACGAAGCGACTTCAAGAGCACTTTCCGCGCGTCTTCGTGCGGCCGGATAAAATCTTTGTCCGTGACGCCAGCTTGTTCACGTGTGGCGGCGTCGCCGCCGGCATCGACCTGTGCCTCGCATTGGTTGCCGAAGACTTCGGTCACGCGCTCGCGGTGAAAGTTGCGAAGCGCTTGATTGTCTACATTCGCCGGGATGGCGGACAATCTCAGTACAGCCCATATCTTGCTGTTGGCCCGGAGGAAGATTCCATCGTTAGTAAGGCGCTACGGTATGTCAACGACCATATCGCAGATACCTTCTCAATCGAGGAGTTGGCAGACGCAGTAGGCGTGAGTCGACGTACGTTCAGCCGTACCTTCGCGAAGCACGCCAAGGTTGCGCCTTCTGTCTTCGTCGAGCAGGTACGCGTTGACTTCGCAAAAAAACTGCTTGAGCAAACGGATGTACCTCTGAAAACCATTGCCTTCAGGAGTGGATTCCATAGCTCCACGCACATGCGGATGATATTTTCGCGACGCCTTGATATCACACCCAAACAGTATCGCCTACGCTTCCAGGAGAACGAGGGTAGGTCACACCATGTCGCGGATCAACACAGCAATAACAAGCATCCGTTGCCGCATAAGCCGCGTCGGGACGATGAGCAAGCCGCATCATCGCGCGCGGTTGCCATCGCCGAATGCTAAATTCCGCGATTCATCAGAGTTACTCCGAGAAACCTCGCCATTCATGGCGGGGAGTGAAAGGAGCGCCGCCGCCAGGCGGCGTTCCCACGTTAGAATGTGCGGCATGATTCTCGTCTACCGCTACCGGGTGAAGTCGCTCAACGGCCTGCTCAACAAGCAGAGCCGAGCGGTGAACTACGTCTGGAACTTCTGCAATGACACGCAGAAGCACGCGCTCAAATGGGGTAAGAAGTGGCCGAGCGGGTTCGATCTGAACGTGCTGACCACCGGCAGCAGCAAGGCGCTCGGCATCCATTCCGGCACCGTCAACGCGACGTGCGAGCAGTACGCGAAATCGCGCAGCCAGCATCGCCGTCCTTACCTGCGATACCGCGGCAGGAAGTGCCTCGGATGGCTGCCCCTGAAAGGTCGCGATCTGAAACGAGAGGGCGAGGCGTTTCGCTTTGCCGGCAATACCTTTCGCGTGTTCAACAGCCGCCTGTTGCCCGAAGGCAAGATCAAGGACGGCACAAACTTTGCGCAGGATTCGCGCGGGAACTGGTTTCTCAACATCGTGATAGAGGTGGCTGATGTGCCGGCACGCCCAATTCAAGCTGGCGTCGGCATCGACCTTGGTTTGAAGGACTTCGCCACGCTCTCGACCGGCGAGAAGCTTTCCAATGACCGGTTTGGCCGGCATGCCGCCGAAAGACTGGCCAAGGCGCAGCGTGCGCGAAAGCACAAGCGGCATATCGCCAGGCTGCATGCCAAGGTGGCGAATGCCCGCGCCGATTTCCAGCACAAGCTCGCGCTCGATCTCGTCCGGCGCTTCGATTACATCGCAGTCGGCAACGTGTCGGCTTCGAAACTCGCCAAAACCAGGATGGCGAAGAGCGTCTACGACGCATCCTGGTCGTCCTTCCGGGACAAGCTCCGCTACAAGGCGATTGCGCACGGGGCCACGTTTGAGGAAGTGAACGAAAGTGGTTCTACCCAGTCCTGTTCGGCGTGCGGTTCGAAAGACAGCACGACGCGGCCGAAAGGTATCGCAGGACTGCGAATAAGAGAGTGGACCTGTAGTGGCTGTGGTGTCGTGCATGACCGTGATACCAATGCTGCGCTGAACATTCTCCGATGCGGACGTGCATCGCCAGGTGTGGGACTCCCCCGCCTTTAGGCAGGGGAGGACGTCAAAGTTCAACCGGACCATCCTTGCACGCAACGAACTCGACAAGTATCCGCTGAAGCCGCCCCCGGCAGACGAGAATGTGCCGACTAGCGCGGCCATCGGCGTCCGCCGGGCCGCCTAAATCAGCTCACGCCGATAGCCGCCGCGGACACCATCGGCAGACAATACCCACTGCCAAAGTTGAATATCTCTCGCCCGGAACGCACCGGCGCAAGACAGCAGATAGTAGGTCCACATCCGGAAGAAGCGCCGTCCCAATTGGTCGGAAAACTTCGGCCAAGCCGCCTCAAAGTTCGCGTACCACGCCATCAGTGTCCTGTCGTAATCTGCGCCGAAATTGTGGAGATCCTCCACAACGAATAGCCCATCCATGGCGTCCCCAATCTGCCCGATGGACGGAAGATCGCCGTTTGGGAAGATGTACTTATCAATCCAAGGATCCGGGGATGATCGACGCCGGTTCTTGCCAATCGTATGTAGCAGGAAGAGGCCATTCTTCTCCAGACAACGATGCGCGACCTCCATATATGTCCTATGGTTCTTCCGTCCTACATGCTCGAACATACCAAGACTCACAATCGCATCAAAGCGTTCATGCACCTCACGGTAGTCCTGCAATCGGAACTCGAGAGGTAACCCTGTATAACGCCGTTTGGCCCACTCCACCTGCTCCTTCGAGATCGTGACGCCAACGCATTCCACGCCATACCTCTGCGCCGCAAATGCCATGAAACTCCCCCAGCCGCAACCGATATCCAGGACGCGCATACCTGGCCGGAGTCTAAGTTTCCTGCAAACCAGTTCCAGTTTCGCTTCCTGAGCTTCGTCGAGCGACCTGGCGTCCTTCCAATAGCCACAGGTATAGGTCATGCTGCGACCAAGTATTGCCTCGTAGAAGCCGTTCCCCAAGTCGTAATGGACCTTGCCGACCGTCTTCGAACGCTCGATTCCCTGCAGATTTAGGAAGCGCGTAGCCAACACGCGACCAATCAGCCTCCACGGCCTAACTTCGTTCTCAATCTTTGCAGCCAGAAGCCTTGCGAAGAATATGTCGAGCCGCTCCGCGTCCCAAGCCCCATCCATATATGCCTCGCCAAGACCGAGGTTGCCATATGAGAACGCATGTTCCAAAACACCCGCAGACTTGATATGCATGTCCCAGGGGCGATTTCCATTGATCTCGATCGATGCCAGGCCGAGTAACCTGACTGCCTCCCGGTATATCGAGCCGTTCTCGGTCGCGGCTGCTGTCGTCTTGGGCACTAGTATTCTGGAGGACATGATGACTAACTCTGCTATTTTTTCTGTGAAGAGCCCATGGTTAAAGTATTGCCGACGATGCGCGGCCCTATTGTTAAAACCTATTTTACAATGACCATATCACCTACCGGATAGCAAGTGACCGTTGAATACCATCCGCACGGTTCTCACGAAAAGCACGACGATCACTACGGATAAGAACGCCAGCAGAAGAATTGCTAAAGCGGTAATTGGCCAGAGATGAACCGTGTCCGCATATTTCAATGCCGCATTTGACAAAGCCGCGATCGGAAAACTAACGCCCCACCAACCTGCGGTAAATGGAATGCTTCGACGGAACACCTTGAAAACCAACGTAAAGAAAAGGAACAATCCGAAATAGAATAAAATAGCCGCAAACACATCAACCCTCTCCGTGAAATTCGTGTAGGCCAAGAACCCCACTTCGAATGGAGCGATGAGGATCATGAGTGAAGGAACTGTGCCGCTCGCCAACTTTTCATGATGAATCACCCGGGACACAATCATGGTGAAAAACACAAGAGCAAGAATTGTCCCGACAGCCAGAGAAAAAATATTAAGCTCGCGCGCCCATGGCATGGGCATCGTCCCACCTGCCACGGCGATGTCGAGTGTTGCGACTCCAGGGATCAGCCACGCCGGCAACGCATGCCCGGAATCAATCTTTCCACGGACAAGCCGACTGAAGATAGTGAATGCGAGGCTGATGGTGCCAACGGCTCCAATGGTCCACACGGCTTCTGCTATGGCCTGATTGACTTGGCCGATGAGCGAAGAGATCAACAAGACCGCAATAGGCACCGTACCGAAGAAGTTTCCAGCGATGGGATGCCGAAACTCGTGCATCACTGCATCCGGATACTTCGCAATTTTCACCACGTACGAGATGGCCAGAATCAGAAAGATGATGACGGCCACGAGGCCGATCACGCCAGAGATGATCGGACTTACGCCGTACTGATGCGCGGCCAGTCGCCAGGCAAGGGAGAGCCCGGAAATTCCCATAACCGAGGCAAAGAGATTTACCGGGAGATTCTTCACCGATATCTCGTTTTTCTCGATAGAGCGATTAGCGGGTGATTGGAAAGTTTGCATCGATTCTTCTTAGTGAATGTCCACACCGCGGACTTGTTGCCTCCTGGCGATCCGGAAAGTGTAGTTTCGGATACAAGCTGGCGTCTCTCTCGCGTGATGCTGTTTGGAGCCAAACTGTGCGAATTTCTGGCCACCGTGAACCATGGAAGTAAACCAGAAACGTCCCCCTCAACTGGCGAGACCATCAAGCCTTCCGCAACGCACAGGGGCAGGGTCGGGCGTATCACCGTCTTCAACCAGCCCTTGTAAAGTGCTTGTAGGTGCTTTTTTCAAACTGCTGACGCCCGGAGTGATTACTGACATGCAATTGTCTGCGGACCCGGCAAAGGATGCCCTATCTAGGCACATGCGCAGCACCGTGTCACCGCTTACTCCGCGGGAAGGTGATATTCCTCTGTGAGCGGACACTGACCAGATTGCGTAAGCACCGCTGGCCACCAATTTCTTCGAAAGCGGGATGTCATCGAGGTCAATGACAAGATATGGATCGAACACCATCCATGCGCGGATCGTGTGAGGGGCGAAAAAGGGCGATTAAGCCATATCGATGCCCCTGCATTTGCCGTGCCTTCAACGAGGTGAGGCCAACCCGAATCGCAAGGCACGTCCTGGCGGTCAGAGCGGTTCCAATCCTCGCTGCCTGCGATAGACGTCGGTCGGCAGTCCGCCCTGGCCCCAGTTCTCCATGTCCAGCTCTTCGATAACTATGAAGATTGTGTCGAGAGGCTTGTTCAGTACGTCGAGCAGCAGCCGGCGCACGGCTCTTGATGAGCCGAGTTTTTTCTTCCGCCGTAACCGATTCGTTGCCAGGCTTGGTACCCTCGCGGGTCACCTGAATCGTAACGATAGGCATGCCTCTCACATTATCGTGATTGGCCCACAAGGGCGCCGGACAGCAGCGCCCGGGTGTACTTCAGTGACCGGCGCTCTGGCCGCCGTCTACGTGGAGGATTTCGCCTGTCACGAAGGGCGCCGAATCCAGATACAGGACGGCGTCAACGATATCGCTCATCTCGCCCATATGGCCGACCGGATGGAGCGCCCCGAGCGCCGCGTGCGTTTCCGGAGCGTGCATCGGCGACTTGATGATGCCAGGCGCGACAGCGTTCGCGCGGATGCCGCGCTTTGCGTATTCGATCGCGAGTGACTTCGTGGCCGCGTTCAGACCGCCCTTCGTCAACGATGCTAAGACCGAAGGGACACCGTCGATCGCGTGGTCGGCGAGGCTGGTCGTGATGGTGACAACGTGGCCGCTCGAATTCTTCTCCATTTCAGCGATTGCGAGCTGCGTGATATGGAAGAAACCAGAGAGATTCACGCCCGTTGCCGCTGCGTAGTCTTCGGCGGTGTACCTAGTGAAGGGCTTCGCGATGAAGATGCCGGCGTTGTTGACCAGTGTGTCGATGCGGCCGAAGCGCGCCACGCCTTCGGAAATCACACGCTGGGCGGTAGATGGGTCAGCGATATCGCCCGCCACCGTCAGAATGTTGGGGTCGTCCGACGGTTTGATGGTTCGTGCCGTTGCGACAACGCGGTAGTCGCGATTGCGGAAAGCCTTGACCAGTTCCGCGCCAATGCCTTGCGACGCACCCGTAACGACGACGACTTTTTGCGACTTGTTCATACTAAACCTCGCTCGAAAGAAGTTGATTGCACTCTCTTGCCGATTGAGCCAACGGCACCGAAGGCTGCCTGAAGCCAGGCGCATTGACATTGAGTTCGAGCACCAGCACCGGTGTTGGCAATGCCGGGTTCCCGAGCCGCTTTAACCCGATGTTCCGCACATAACGAGGCTGTGAGCCTAAACCCCCAAGGTCCCCACAATTTGGCCGAAGCCCTGGTCGATATCTGGCGACCTATGGAGTCCCATATCCACGAGTTGTTGATTTTCCGTCAGGCTTTGGGGCGTTGTACAGACGCCATGCCCCACACCCGGCGTCAACATCCGAGTCACACCGGAGACTGACTACATTGTCCCGACGCTAGACGTTAGATTGCGTACTTGTCAAACGCTCTCAAGTAAAACTCTCCAGTAAGCTGTCGAGCGGTGTTCGATATGAATTTGCTGTTTTGGCGTATTCGTTTCCATTTCGACTGTATGGTTGTTTTGTGAAATCGCGCATCGCCATCGAACCACGGGGGCGCGCGGTTTGACCGGACGATTTTCCGCCGGGCGGACGACGCAACGTTCGCGTTATCTAGTCGGGTAGCGGGCCATTTCCAGTATGCGTCAGAATCGGCGACTTTCAAGATGCGCTAGCAGATGAGTGACGAAGACGTTGCGAGGAGAAGTTGATTATCAGGTAGGTTTTTGTCGCGACGTATTCTCTTCGGTGTCGGCTGGGCCGCGCTGGAACTCCATGCTCTGACTCGAGAATCTCACCATCCGTCACCTCGGCGCTGTCAACTTGCCGATAGCGAGACAAGGCAGTGGCACGCGGGACCACTGCTCACAAGGCAGTTGATGGATTTCGGGCCACTTCGGTGAATTCGTGCCAGGTAGCGAATCTCGCAACGAGGTGTATGCGATAGAGCGAAACACGGAGCAGACGCCGTTTCAGCGCAAAGTGTTGGCGAATCGGACCGAAGCTCGGCAGGAGAGCCTGCGTACGTTTGCAGTCGCTAAACCCACGCATGCGTCGCTCGCGTTCTCGGGTTGGCCGATGGCTGTTCTCGGCTCGATTGTTGACGCGTGCGGCAGCCTTGATGAATACGTGCCTAACGTTCACCAATTCCGACACGTCAGCCTTTGCCGCAGGATAGCTGCGCAACTGATCGGTGACGATCGTGCCAGGTACTGGGCATGAGCGAAGCAGCCGCTTGAAGAAGCGTTTGGCCGCAGCCCTGTCGCGCCGCTTTTGCAGCAGGATGTCGCATTCGGCGCAACGCTCGCCTACTGCGCGCCACAGCTGGTATGGCCCGCCGCGCAGCGTCACGAACATCTCATAGAGATGCCAGGTGCTTCCCCGTTTGCACCGCTCGGCTTTCACCCGGTGGGCGAAGCGGGCCCCGGATTTTTCGCGGGATCTGGGCAAAGTAAAGCGCGGGCTTGATCGCGAGAGGCAACGAGACGATGTGGATCGACGAAAGCGAACTGAAAGCGGCGCCCGAGGCGGCGCCGGCCACGCGAGGCCGGCCGCATGCCTACTCGGACACAGCGATTCAGATGCCGCTCGGAATCAAGCAGGTGTACCGCCCGCCGTACTTTACTGGCGTCGAGGGTCACCCTATGCCAGCCAGCAATTAGGCTCTTCGAGGACGCCGATTCACGCACCGTCCGTGTACGGATCACGCGGTTCAGTCGCAGACCGACTTAGAGTGGCAATGGCAACAGATTTTGACAAGGAACGCCCTACACTTCCATCCAGGCGAGCGCGATCAGAAACAGGTTGTGACGCATTGGCGCTCGATGCAAGGACAAAAAGGCCCGAGAATGCGAATCCAAGAAGAAGGAGTTTTTGCACGATTGATCTCCAGGTTGAAAAGAGTTGCGCGGTTTTGGCCGCAACAGCACTGTAGGATCTTGTCGGATGCGCAACAAGGATCCCATATCGACACACCGTCCGGCATGATGGACAAAGAGACAAAACAGCCTTTTCGCTTTGGCCTTCACGCATGCTCGCGCCCCAAGTGGCTTGGGTCACATAGATCGGCAGCAGGTGCTATGCGCCACTCATTTAATGCATTCGCGCGCTCGCTAATGGCAGGACCACACGCATTGCGATATAACTGCGCAGAACGTCCCCTACCGCTTCTTGCGGCCAATGTCGCGCCGGAACGATCGCCATCGGTCACGCGTCTGTCTCCGGCGCCTCAAATGCACTCAACAAAGCACGTACCTTAGGCGGTACAAGCCTGCGCGCTGGAGTTAGCGCATATACCTTGAGCGGAGACGAAAGAAAGGAGGGAAACAAGCGAACAAGCTCTCCGCGCCTGATCTGGTCTTCGACGTAATTTGGCAGCAACCTCACAACGCCCAGGCCTTCAGTTGCAGCGCGCACCCGGATCTCAACATTCGGCGTCCTGATGCTCGGGCATACCGCGATCCGTGCGATCTCGTGTTCATCGTCAAACAGGTCCCAATAAGTGTCGTCGGAATCCACAAGCATCGGCCACGATTCGATATCCTGCAATTGTCGTGGGAGTCCCCGCTTGGCAATCATTTCTGGCGCAGCATAGAGGGCACGTTCCATCGCCACAATGCGCTTGCTGACCAAGGAACTGTCCGGCAACCTGGCGTCAGTCTTGACGAAGGCAATATCGTATCGTTGCTCGAGGAGATCGGGAATCCTGCGAGTATCGTCGATCTCGACCTTTAGATCCGGATGAGCCTTGAGGAGCTTCACAAGAACCGGCGCCAGATGAAGCCATCCAGTCTCGTAGGGCGCCGCCAATCGTAGTGTGCCTGATACTTGCAGCCGGATTGACTTCGCATCGCTATCTGCTTCCCGCAGTTCATTCAGCAACGGAGCGATCCGGGCATATAGTGTCTGGCCCAGATCTGTTACCCGAATCTTGCGTGTGGTCCGGTCAAGCAGTCGATTTCCCAGACGGGCTTCCAAACGGGCGAGCGACAAGCTAATGGATTGTTTTGGGATGCTGGCAAGTTCGCCCGCTGCCGTAAAGCTCCCAGCCTCCACGACCCGGCAGAAATTTTCCCAATCTCCCCAGTCCGCAGTCTCATCAGGTTTATTGTGCAACATGGTCCTATGCGGCACCCAAGGCCGCTCGAAACTCGACGCATCCCTGGGGCACCGTCACCCAGGCGTTCAACTAATCGTACGAAACAGGACACTCTTCCTGAAGTGGAAATGGATGATTTATTGGGCCATTTCGTTCGCAAATCTTGCCAACATCGCCGCCAAGGACGCGATGAAGTTGCGATGTGGAACGGAGCTGATTCAGACCATTGGATCATCCGGTGGATGATGGTTCATCAACGAGCACCACAAGCCCGCCGGGCATTTGGAAAACGGCCTCCTCAACAAAAAAACATCAGAATATGATGTAAAAGACGCGTCGCACGAAGCGGACAATGCGAGTACCTATGTGACGAAGAGGGACATGGCGCGGCACAACGCTTCTGCGGCAGGCGCTTCGCACGCATCTCCGTCTTTCGTGGGCCTGCGCATTGGCTCATAGCTCGCAAACATTGGCCAGAGATCCGCCTATTTGCGTCGACCCGGACGCTCCCACTTCACTACTATTTGGAGCATCAACGCATGGTTCTAGTGCATTGCATTGCGTTGCATTTCGGCACGGTGTCCACTTTTGTGGGAATGCAACCGGTGCCATTTGTTCTGGTTCCAATACCCGGCGCACGGGAACTTGGCGACATCGTTGATGCTAGCCGACTGGTTCTTCACGGAAGCAGGCAAGGGGAGACATCATCTCTGAGCGTATCTCGTGAGGAATCGGTGTATCCGCTCAATAGTTTCAGGAGAGTAACGTTGGAGACACCAAACAAAGGAGGCCGCGGTTGGATCTGGCTGCTCCTCCTCGCCCCCTACATCGGCCTCTTGTGGCTGCCGTTCTATAACGGCGCAGAGCCCAAATGGCTCGGCTTTCCGTTCTTCTATTGGTATCAGTTCCTCTGGGTGCCAATCACCTCCCTGTTGCTGTATGTCGTCTATCGGAGGATGAAATGATCGAGACATCGGAGGTCAACGGCGTGGCAATGGCGGTATTCATTGCGTTCTTCGTGCTCGTCACTGTGCTGGGCTTTGTTGCGGCGCGCTGGAAGCGAGGTGACCTGTCACAGCTTCACGAATGGGGACTCGGCGGCCGGCAATTCGGCACGGTGATCTCATGGTTCCTTGTTGGGGGGGATTTCTATACGGCCTATACGGTCATCGCGGTCCCTGCGCTGGTCTATTCCGCGGGCGCGTATGGTTTCTTCGCAATGCCCTACACGATCATCGTCTATCCGTTCGTGTTCGCGGTCATGCCGAAACTGTGGGAGATCTGCCACCGCAAGAACCACATTACGGCGGCTGACTATGTCCAGGGAGAATTCGGCGGAAAATGGCTGCCGGCGGCAGTTGCCATCACGGGGATCATCGCCACGCTGCCGTACATCGCGCTGCAGCTCGTCGGCATGCAGGTGGTGATCAAGGGTCTCGGCGTCGACGGCGAACTGCCCCTGATTGTCGCCTTCGCGATCCTGGCCGTGTACACCTATTCGAGCGGCCTGCGTGCCCCGGCGATGATCGCCTTCGTGAAGGACATCATGATCTATATCGTGGTCATTGCCGCGATATCGATTATTCCGAGCAAGCTCGGTGGCTACGGTGCGATGTTCCATGCGGCCGACACGTACTTCGCTGCCAAGGGCGGCGCCACGGGCATCATCCTGAAGCCATCGCAGTTCACGGCGTATGCGACGCTGGCGCTCGGATCGGCGCTGGCAGGGTTCATGTATCCGCATACCATGACGGGCGTGTTGTCGTCGAGTTCGGCAAACACCGTGCGCAAGAACGCCATCGCGCTGCCGGCGTACACGCTGTTGCTGGGCCTGATCGCTCTGCTCGGGTATATGGCGATCGCAGCCGGCGTGCACGTGACGTCCGCCTCAGATGTGGTGCCGGCGCTGCTCCTCAAATTGTTTCCGTCGTGGTTCGTGGGATTTTCCGCGGCCGCCATCGCCATCAGCGCGCTGGTGCCGGCAGCCATCATGTCGATCGGCGCGGCAAACCTCTTCACGCGCAATCTATACAAGCCGCTGATCGCGCCCAACGTGACACCTGAGAAAGAAGCGAAGAGTGCCAAGCTGTTTTCGCTGATCGTGAAGTTTGGCGCGCTGCTCTTCATCGTCGTGCTGCCGACGCAATACGCGATCGACCTGCAGTTGCTTGGCGGCGTCTGGATTCTTCAGATCTTCCCAGCGGTCGTGTTCACGCTGTACACGCGGCGGCTGACTGCGCCTGGGCTGTTTTCCGGCTGGGTTGTCGGCATCGTCACCGGTACTAGCCTGGCGATCTCCTTGGGGTTGAAGCCGGTGTACACGCTGCACTTTGGCGATGCTGCCTATCCGACATACATCGGTGTGATTGCGCTGGTGGTCAATATTGTCGTGTCAATAGTGGTATCGACGGTAACACAAAAACATCGTGTTGCCGACGAAGTTGCCATCGTAGCGACACGGTAGCGGCGCCGCCTTCCAGTCTGGGGCGCGGGGAGGGGCACGGTTAGCCGGCGCGACTCCGGTGTTTGGCGGAAAAATTTGCCGATGAAAATTGCAATTTTCGCTTTCTAGTGGTGTTCAAATGAAATCAACTGGAGGTTTGATGAAGAAGGTTCTTGCGGTATTTGCCGCATCCGTTGCAGCCAATGTCGTATTTGCCGAGTCGGGCGTGACACTGTACGGTGTCGCGGACGCCGGTGTCGAATTCACTAATAATGCAGGGCGCAACGGTAATAATCTCGTGCGGGTCGTTTCCGGAAATCTGTCTGGGTCGCGTTGGGGTCTACGTGGCGTGGAGGATCTTGGCGGCGGGCTGAAGGCGGTCTTCCAGCTGGAAAGTGGCTTTGATCTCGATACCGGCAATTCTGGCCAGAGCGGGCGCCTGTTTGGTCGCGATGCGTACGTGGGGCTGGATAGCAAGTATGGCGCACTGCTTCTTGGACGGCAGCAGACCTCCATTCGCGAATTTGGCATAGTCTACGATCCCAACGTCATTGCTGACCGCTATGGCATGCTGTCGATTGCACCGGAGTTTGGCGCACGCGCGGACAATTCCATTAAGTATGTCGGCAAGTTCGGAGGATTGACTGCACAGGCTTTCTACTCTTTCCAGTCAAACGGCAATGAGGTGGCTGGTAGCAACGTGTTCGGGCGCGATTTTGGCGCATTCGTCAACTATGCCTCTGGCCGCTTTGCGCTTGGTGTAGCCTATGACGATGCTCACGTCGGCACGCCTGCAAATCAGGCGCCGGTCCTGCGGCGCATTTCGCTGGCTGGCACGTATGCGGCGGGTGATGCCAAGGTATATGCAGGATATCGCCTGGCGAAGGCTTACGATGGTGCGACGCTGCCGGGCGCCCAGGCGGCCAATGCCGGCTCGAACCTCTACTGGTTGGGCCTGGCATACAGGCCGACGCCGGCGCTCTCGCTGATCGGTACGGTCTATTACCAGGACTTCCGCATGACCGGATCAGACCCGTGGCAGTTCGTGCTGACCGGCGACTATACGCTTTCCAAGCGAACTGACCTCTACGCATCGGTATCCTATGCGCTCAACAAGGAGAACTCGACGCTTGGCGTCGACGGCTTCAACAGCGGCAGCGGCACGAATGCCGTTTTCAACGTACAGCCCGGCAAGAACCAGGTCGGAGCGGTGATGGGTATTCGCCACCGATTCTGATGTGTCTCGCCGCCGATGGCGGGGCGTTTCTTCCTGTGATCGACGGTCGGCAAGAGCAACTCCATATGGGGGTGCCTTTGGCGAGCGGATTGTGGCCGTATAGACCTGGCGGTTTCGAGTCCCAAGTGCAACACCCGCGTCAGTGAATTGAAGTTGGGGGGTGAGAAACTTGTTTGAGCATACGAGCGAACACCTCCATTGGGCGAGTCGTGCGCCGCGGCGGGGGTCTAGCGAGTCTGCCGTCAGCCAGGTGGTCAGCAAGTGGTTCGTCAAGCGGCAGCAGATGGCCTGGCGGCCCCGGCATGCACACAATCTCCTACAAGTCCGAACGGCCGTTCTCAATGACCAGCTCCGCTCGTACGTTGACCGATGCTATCCATCCATCGCCGGAGAAGAGGGTCGCCGGCTTGTCGCATAGTCAGACCCCGACAACGTCTATTTCCCAGGCCGAGCACACGTCTCGCACCGTCGGCCATTGTTCGCCGTGCACCTGCGGGTAAGCAAATGGTGTCAGCGGCATTTCCGTGACGAAGGCCAATTCAGGTCGTTGTGAGGTCGGCGAGTTCGCGCGATATACGTGTGCGCAGGCGTGGCGCCACGAAGTCGAGAAAAGCACGCAACTTCAACGGCAGGAGCGCCGGTCCTTTATGCACGATACTGATGGGCGATGGCGCCGACTCAAAAGTGTCGAGTACGATGCGAAGTGTGTTGCTGCGTATAGCATCTGCGACCTGGTAGGCCAGCACATTGATCAGTCCAACGCCGAGAATTGCGGCTGTGATACCTGCCTCCGCCGTATTGACTGCAAGCCGTGAACGAACGGGCACGTACATCTCTGACTTGCCGGACCCGAAGACCCAGGCGCGCTTGGACGCGAGGACCTCGAAGGTAATGCACTGATGCCCGGCGAGATCGCGCGGTCTGGCCGGCACGCCATGCGTTGCCAGATAGGCGGGACTCGCACATACGACCCGGCGGACCGTTCCGACTCCCGTCGCCACCAGCGTGCTATCAGGCAATTCACCAATCCGGATCGCGGCATCGGCGTGCTCGTCCATCAGATGCACGACGCGATCCGTGAGCAAGAGGCTAACGTCGATCTCCGGATAGTGCGCGAGAAATTCTGCAACAACAGGCACGACGTGCAGCCGCCCGAAAACGACGGGTGCCGTGACGACCAGTTCGCCTTTGGGCGCGGCGTATTCACCCGTCGCAGCGCGCTCGGCTTCTCCAATTTCTTCAAGAATGCGCCGGCAGGCGGCCACGTATGAGCTCCCCGCGTCCGTCAACGAAAGTTGTCGCGTCGTGCGGTGAAGCAGGCGCGTCTTCAGATGCGATTCCAGTTCCCCAACCTTGCGGCTGACCGTTGGCAGCGGCACGCCGAGGTGACGCGCGGCAGCCGAGAGACTGCCGGACTCGACGACAGCAACGAGGATAGACATGGATTCAAGGAGATTCATCGATCCTCTCAAATAATGGAAGGGTGATTCTTGATCATCATAGATTTTCTTTGCAAATGCAAGCGCGTAAGGTTCGGGATCGACGCCCGGATCGCAGCATGTCGCTGCAAGTACCCGGAGACTGAACCAAAAGGAGAATGCCGTGCGCGCTCTACCCATCACACCTGATAGTCCCACTACGCCCGCGGTAGCGTCGCGCGGCAAGATCGTCATGATGGCGGTCATCGCTGGCGCGGTGATCACCAACATCTATTGCACCCAGCCGATCCTGCCGTTGATCAAAACGGGCCTGGGGGTCGACCTGACGACGGTCGATCTCGTCGCCGCCGCAGCGTTGCTCGGCTTTTCGACCGGGCTGGCGTTGCTCTTGCCGCTTGGCGACCGCTTCGACCGGCGCAAGCTCGTGCTTGGTCAGATTGCGCTGGCTTTCGCTTTTGCCATCGCGGCAGCGGTCGCCCCCGGCATCTGGACGCTGATCGCGGCTTCCTTTGGTCTTGGCGTCGTCAGTTGCGTGCCACAGCAACTCGTGCCTTTTGCGGCCGTCATGTCGCGCCCGACGGAGCGAGGGCGTTCGGTCGGGACGGTCGTCAGCGGCATCATGGTCGGCATCCTGCTCGGCCGCACGATCGCCGGCGTGGTCGGCGCGGCGTATGGCTGGCGCGCGGTCTACGGCCTCGAAGCGGCGTTCATGGTGCCGATCTGGATCGCTGCCGCCGCGCTCCTGCCGCGGGGTATGCCCTCCACGGATCTTTCCTACGGTCGGCTGCTCGCTTCGCTCTGGCCATTGGCGCGGGACAATCGTCCGATTCGTGAATCGATGATGATCCAGGCGTTGTTGTGGGCCTGTTTCAACGCTTTTTGGGTCAATCTCGCGGCGCTCCTTGCGAGCGGGCCGTGGCACCTTGGCAGCGCGTGGGCGGGAGGCTTCGGCATCATCGGCGCAGCCGGCGCGTTTGCGGCTTCGCTCGGCGGCCGCGCCTCCGACCGGCTCGGAACGCGCACTATCGTTGGGGCCAGTATCGGCATCGTGACGCTCGGCTACCTGCTTCTATCCGGCACGAACGCCTCCCTTGCTTTCCTGGTGATCGGCGTCATCGTGCTCGATATCGGAGTGCAGGCCGGGTTGGTATCCAACCAGACTCGCGCCTTCGCAGTCGATCCGAAAGCACAGGGGCGCATCAACAGCCTCTATATGACCGCCACCTTCTTCGGCGGCGCCATCGGCACCGTGGTCAGTGGCTGGCTCATGACGCGCTTCGGCTGGACGGGCATCGTCGCCTTTGGTATCGCGCTCGGGCTCGTCGCTTCTGCCATCCACCTGATCGGCGCGCCTCGCCGCACAGGGGCCCGGCAAAATCCGGATGCCGGCACGCCAATCAAGGCGAGCGGCATCTCATCGAACTCGGATTGAGGTAAGCCATAGCGAATCTGGTGGCCGGAGCTCCTGTGACCTGGATTGCCGCCGGCTTTGAAGTTGTGGGATTTTTGCGATCGGCATCGTGCGCATCGCGCTGAAAAGCGCCTTATACGTTCGTTGATCTGGCCGTCTTTATGGTTCTTATGCGAACCGCCAATCTGTCTTTTACGAGAGAAGTCATGAGCGAAGCAAATCAAGGCGCCGTGCGCCAACTGAGTCATTTCATCGACGGTCAGCGCGCCGCTGGCGCGAGCGGGCGATTCGCCGACGTATTCGATCCTGCGCAAGGCCGGGTGACGGCCCGCGTGCCGGTCGCAAACACAGCGGAAGTCCACGCTGCCGTCGCCGCTGCGAACGCCGCGTTCCCGGCCTGGAGTGAAACCGCGCCGCTGAAGCGCGCTCGTTTGATGTTCAAGTTCAAGGCGCTACTTGAAGCGCATCAGGACGAACTCGCGGAGCTGATTACGCGCGACCACGGCAAGCTGTTGGAGGATGCAAAGGGCGAGGTGATGCGCGGCATCGAAATCGTCGAATTCGCGTGCGGCATCCCGAACCTGCTCAAGACCGATTTCACCGATCAGATCGTCGGCGGCATGGACGCCTGGAATCTACGCCAGCCGGTCGGCGTGGCCGCAGGCGTTACGCCGTTCAATTTCCCGATGGTGGTGCCGTGCTGGATGTTTGTGATGGCGGCCGCGACCGGCAACACGTTCATACTCAAGCCCTCGGAGCGTACTCCGTCGGCCTCGATTCGGCTTGCCGAGCTGTTTATTGAGGCGGGCTTTCCCAACGGTGTGTTCAATGTCGTGCATGGCAGCAAGGCTGTCGTCGACGCGCTGATCGAACACCCCGATGTGGCCGCGATATCTGCGGTCGCCTCGACGCCGGTTGCCGAATACATCTACAGTGAAAGCGCAAAACGCGGCAAGCGCGTGCAAACGTTGGGCAGTGCGAAAAACCATCTTGTGGTCATGCCGGACGCCGATCTTGATCAAGCGGTCGATGCGCTGATCAACTCAGCGTATGGCTCGGCCGGCGAGCGCTGCATGGCGACCTCAGTCGCGGTGGCGGTAGGGCGTATTGGCGATGCGCTGGTCGAGCGTCTCGCGTCGCGCGTGCGCTCGCTCAAGATTGGCGGCGGCATGGAGCCCGATCTGGACATGGGGCCACTCATCAGCGCCGCGCATCGTGCCAAGGTGTTGGGATATATCGATGCGGGCCTCGCGGCAGGCGCCAGGCTCGTTGTCGATGGTCGCGGCCATGCCGTGCCCGGCCACGAAGAGGGCTTCTTTCTCGGCGGCTCGCTCTTTGACGACGTGAAACCCGATATGAGTATCTATCGGGAGGAGATCTTTGGGCCGGTCCTGTCAGTTGTCCGCGTGCCTGATCTCGCGAGTGCGGTAGCACTCGTCAACGCGCACGAATTGGGGAACTGCGTATCGCTTTTCACATCCGACGGCGGCGCGGCGCGCGACTTCTCCCGGCAGATTCAGGTGGGCATGGTGGGCATCAACGTGCCGAGTCCGGTGCCGTCGGCGTGGCATTCGTTCGGGGGCTGGAAGCGATCGCTGTTCGGCGATCATCACGCGTACGGCGAGGAAGCCGTGCGCTTCTACACGCGCTACAAGAGCGTCATGCAGCGCTGGCCCGACAGCATCGCCAAAGGCGCGGAATTCACGATGCCCGTAGCCAGGTAAGCCGACGCGAGCGTTGCGGCGGACCGGCGTGCGCAGGGCGGCGTGGCCCGAGTCGGAACTTCGGCAGCCTTTTCAGCCTTTGCCTGTGCCGCCAATTGTTCGAAGCCCATTGCATTTAGTGGTGGATCGTGTGGAGCGATTTGAACAGCCGCGTATCCTGCGCTGAGCCGCAGGTGCGCCGCATATCCGTGGGCAAAGGCCATGGATTGGCATGCTTGCGGCCTACGTCTTCCTGGTCTAGTACGATCCCGTAAATACCTTGAATAATTAATCGCCTCCGATATCATGTCGGGATGAGCCGAGGTCGTCATGCAACGCCAGTGAAGTTGGCGAAGAAAGAACAACAGAAACTGCTCTCGCTGATCGAGCGGAAGACGGCTGCGCAGCGAGATGTGATGCGCGCTCGTATCGCCTTGTGGGCCCACGAGGGCCACTCCAATACTGTCATTGCGCGGGAACTGGGTGTATCGGTGCAAACGGTTTGCCTGTGGCGCAAGCGCATTGCCCAGCAAGGTGCCCAAGGCATTCGCGAGGGCGAGCGCAGTGGCCGTCCGCCACGCATTACGCACGAGGCGCGACTGCAGTTGATCGCGCTGGCGTGCGAAACGCAGGAACCTGAGGGACGGGTCACGCCCACGCTCGACGAGATTGTGGCGCGCGCGGTGGAGCGCGGCGTCGTTGAGCAGATCAGTCGCAGCCAGGTGCAGCGTATTCTGCAGGCCGGCGACGTGCGTCCGCACCGGGTCCAGCAGTGGCTACACAGCCCGGATCCGGCTTTTCGCGAGAAGGTCAACAGGATTTGCAAGCTGTACCGCAAGGCGCCTCGAAACGCGGTCGTGCTCAGTATCGACGAGAAGACAGGCATTCAGGCCGTCGAGCGTAAGCACCCAGGACGCGACCCCGCACCGGGCCGGCTTCGTCGGCGTGAGTTTGAATATGTTCGTCACGGCACCCAGGCGTTGATTGCCGCGCTGGACGTGCATACCGGACGGGTGCTGGCAGACTGCCGCGACCGGCGCACCCAGGAGGATTTGGTAGCCTTCATGGAGCGCGTGGCAGCCGCGTACCCGGGCAAACAGGTGCACGTCGTCTGGGACAACCTGAACACACATTGTGCCCAGGCCGTCTGGCAGGCGTTTAACGCACGGCACGATGAGCGGTTTCGCTTCCACTTCACGCCGTTGCACGCGAGTTGGGTCAATCAGATCGAACTCTGGTTTGCTCGCTACACGCGCCGGGTTCTGCGCCATGCGAGCCACACCAGCATCGCGCACCTGCGCGAACGCACCGAGCAGTTCGTCCGCGCGCACAATCAGGTGGCCCGCCCGTTCAAATGGAGCTTCCGGGGCTATCCGCTACAAACCGGCGCATCGTAATCGAGAATCGACATGCCAGCCTTACCCGCCAAACACTACGCTGCCGAATTGCAGGGGCAACTGCGCAGCCTGCTCGGCCACGAGCAGATCATCACGCAAGCCTACGGGCGTCACTTGCTGATCAAACGTCTGGACGACGAGGAGCCGACCGTGGTGGCTCGGCTGACCGAGCTCGGCCGCAATCGTTATGGCGCCGCCTTTCGCAGCCATAGTGGGCGTTGGGAACCTCTGCCAGGTACAGGTTCACTCGACGAGATGGCCCAGGTAGTCGTCACGCTCCTGCAGCCATATCTACAGCCCGATAATTATTAAATCAATTTACGGGATGTTGTACTAGCGCGCGGGCGCCGTATAGGGTCTCGGGCATGCAAGACCCGCGAGACGTCAAGATACTGTGGCGGGGGAAGTCCCGAAAGCGGCGGTGAAGGCCACTTGGATTTATTCCGTCGTGTACCAAGTGATGTTCCACGTTGGCGGCTTATTGGGGCGGCACTGGAGCCTATAGTTTGGCCAAAGGGGGATGCCGATCGTCTGCACCATACGTCCGGTGTGGTGGATCGGATTCCGCATCTGCGGCAACGCGGTTCCCGTTGTTAAACAATGAAAGCGGTGGCTTCCACGGCCGCCTTCTTGAGATCTGGGTGAGTCAGTATGTTGTCAAGTATCAAGAGTATGAGTGTGTCGGTCGCTGTCCTCGCCGGTCTGATGAACGGTGGGTTGGCGGCGGCCGAGGGGCTGTCGCCGAAGCAGAACGGCGCGGTCTTGCAGGAAGACATCAAATGGTCGTCCTTTGCAGCATTCCCGCAGCGGGCCCAGCTCGCCGTCCTTGTGGGCGATCCGACCAGGCCGGGCCCCTATGTCGTACGGGTCAACGTCCCCGCCGGCGTCAAGCTGATGCCTCACGTCCATCCCGAGGACCGCATCTACACCGTCATCGCAGGTGTCTTCTACATCGGACTCGGCGATGAATTCGATCCACAAAAGCTCGTCGCGTATCCGCCAGGGAGTGTTGTCGTGTTGCCAGGCGGCACACCGCATTTCCATTGGGCAAGGTCCGGTGGATATATCACCCAAGTTACCGGCAACGGTCCATTAGGGATCGATTACGTCAATTCGGAAGACGACCCTCGCCAGAAGTAGCAGATGGCTTACGGCAAGCAGGCTGAGCCAACCAACCAATCAATCTTAAGATGTCTTTGTTCCGCTGTAACCATTCAGGAACCGAAAATGTCCGTGGAATCCAAACTCGCAGATCTTGGCCTTGCGTTGCCACAGCCACCGCAGCCCCTGGGCAGATACACCGCAACCAGTGAAGCAGGCGACCTTCTCTTTATATCGGGGCAACTGCCGCTTCAGGAGGGCCGCGTTGTTTTTCAAGGGCGCGTTGGCGAAGTCCTGACTGTGGAGCAAGGCAAGCAGGCGGCTGAGCTGGCCGCTTTGAACGTTCTGGCGCAAATCAAGCACTACCTCAGTGGATTTGAGAGGCTGGATCATATCGTGCGCGTCGAAGGCCATGTGAGCAGCGCTGAGGGCTATTTCGATCAACCTGCGGTGATCAACGGCGCCTCGGATTTGTTTGCCGCCGTGCTGGGTAAAAAGGCCGGGCATGCACGTTCGGCGTTCTCGCATAACCAGTTGCCTGCCAACGCCGCTGTCGTGCTAGTAGCCATCGCGAAGATACGGCCGGCGCAGTAGCTCAGTGCGCGAACTTCTCCACCAGGAAATCGACGAAGGCTCGCACGCGCAGCGACAGATGGCGCGCGTGCGGGTAGAGCAGGATGAACGGCCGGGTGGCCCCGCCATACTCCGGCAACACCTCTACCAGATTCCCCTCGCGCAGGTCAGACTCCACAACAAATCGATAGGTCTGAAACAATCCCGCTCCGGCGCGCGCCAGGGTGGCTCCACCGAGCACATCCTCCGAGGATCCGTAGCTTCCTGTTGTCGTGATGTCGATGTGTTTCCCTTCATGATTGAAGGTCCAGGCCAACCTGCGTCCGCTGCTGGGAATATCGAACTGAATGCATTCATGCCTGTGCAGGTCGTCGAGCGTCGTCGGCTTGCCCGCGCGCTTAAGATATCCCGGCGTAGCCACGACCACGAGTTCGGCGTCCTCCAGTTTCCTGGCGATGAGCGTGGAGTCCTCCGGCGCCTTGCCACGGACCGACAGATCGTAGACGTCGTCTGCGAATTCGACATTGCGATTGCTGATATGGGTTTCGACGGAAACATCGGGGAAGCGGCGATGGAATTCCGGCAGTACCGGGAGCACCCGGTAGTGCGCATATGGGGTTGGCAGGCTGATGCGCAGCAGGCCTGCCGGACTCCCGTGTTGACCGCTCACTTGCCGCTCGGCATCGACCAGTTGTGCCAGCGCGTTGCGAGATTGCTCAAAATAGATCCGGCCTTCATCCGTCAACCTGATCTGTCGTGTCGTCCTGACAAAGAGGCGTACACCCAGGCGCGATTCCAGGCGGGAAACGGAGCGGCTTACCGCTGCCGGCGTTACGCTGGTAGCAATCGCTGCTGCCGTAAAACTGCTGAGTTCTGCAGCGAGACAGAAGAGCTCAATGCTACCGAGCTGGAGGTCATCAAATTTGCGTTTCATCGTTTTGCGGGCATGTAACGACTGTTATGTCGCGAGAGGCGTTTATCGGTGCCGGCCCATCCAATAGATTGGAGTGCCCGGGCTGGGCACGCACTGCAATCAGCCCGTCATTCAGGAGAACTCGATGCAGTTGATCTACGTTGGCGACCCGATGTGTTCGTGGTGTTATGGATTTGGGGGGATTTTGACAGAACTCATGGAAACAAGGCCGGACCTCCCCCTGAGAATTGTAGTAGGCGGCATTCGCGCAGGGGCAACGGACATTCTGGACGATGCTGGCAAGCGCCTCCGCCTTCAGCATTGGACGCGCGTGGAGCAAGGCTAGCGGTTTTCAATTCAACCGCAAGGGGTTCCTGGCTCGCGAAGGCTTTGTATACGACACGGAACCCATCTGCCGAGCGGTGGTAACCGCGCGCGCATTCGCTCCCGGACAGAATCTGCTTCCGCTATTTCGTACTCTTCAGCGAGCATTCTACATTGATGAGATACCACAGAAACGGAAGCTCTAGTCGAAGTGGCTGCCGGTGCCCTTGCAGACAGCGGTCTCGATGTATCGAAGCAAGCATTTCGTGATCTCTTCGAATCCGATAGTGTGAGGCAAGCGACGCAGGCGGATTTTGCCCTCGCCCGTAGCTGGGGTATATCAAGTTTCCCGAGTTTGCTCGTCGAAGATCGAGGACAGTTGCAACTTTTGGCGATGGGGTTCACCTCCCTGGACATCTTGAACAATCGATTGAACAAGGTATCGGGAGGGCGCGCATTTACTGCGGCATGAACGAGGCGTTGTCTATATGGCCGGGGGGGCATGCGTTGGCAGTCCAATTTTGCTACGTGGATCGTGCTTCTTCCATGGCGGGATCTGACAGGCCGAACCACTGCTGCAGGAAGTGAACGCGCAACATCGTCCCGATCGGAAATGGTGGGCGTCCGGTCTTCTTCTTGGGGCAATGGGGTTCGATCAGGGCAATCAGGTCTGCCCACGGGGCCACCTGACTCATCTCATCCAAGAACTCGCGCTTACGCGTGCGCTTTGTCGACAGGTTCAATCCCAATTCCCCTTGCTTCATGGCAGCTTCCTCCTGACTATTGCAACGTAGGGGAAGCGCCACTCGCTGACACGTTTTGCAGAGAATCCTTAATCTTACTGTGTCACAAGAGAAGTCGTTCGTTCGGCCTCCGACAGCAGGGACACATGGCAAGTCTGCCGATCAATAGAATGCTGAGTTGATGGCGGATCGTGGTGATCGAATCAGCCACGTGTCGCTGGGCTCGCTGGGCTGCCCCGCGGGATGTAATCTGCGGGAAGCGCAGGCGTTTGGCGTGCGATGAAGTTTTTTTGGCGCCGACTGAACCGCCGGCGATAATTCGTTCAGAGAGCAGGAATCCATAGGCGGCTATGCTCAGTGCGGCATGGTGGTGAAAGCCCCGCCACCCTCGGCCTTCGTAATGCCCGAGGCCCAACTCCTGCTTCAAATCCTGGTAGTCGCGCTCGATGCGCCAACGCATGTGCGCCTGGGCGACCAGTTCATCCAGCGCAATGTCGGCCGGGAGGGTCGATAGGAAGTACTTCAATGGGTCAGCGTCCCCAGCGGGCCACTCGATTAGCAGCCACTGCTCGGGGCGCAGACGCGCCTTGCCGCTATTACCGCCGGCGTGACGCACGCGTACGGCGGCAAAGCGCCCACTGTGCGTTTCGTTTGAGCCTTCGCACCAGCTAATCGTCTGGAATGCGGTAGGCGGCAGCGAAGCAAATGGCCGAGCGTGCCGGCTTCGCTGCGCTGGGCGTGCGCGACGTGCTGTTGAGGAGCATTAATTCTGCGAGCGGCGCCCACTGAAACCCGTTTGCCCCGCGCATGCTGCGTAAGTGAATGCACTTCCGGACGGTTCAATGCTGGTCAACCGTTGCGTGATTAAGGCCAGCGTGGCGCGTTGTGCCGCGATCCTGTTCAAATCCCAACCGCCGCGTCGGGCAAGATGGACAGCCGTTTCTGGCGAGCTGACTTCGCTTTTTTGGACTCTGGGGCGGCGCGCTTGCCCCAAATTGGAATCGTATTGGCTGCCTGACAAGCTCGCTCAGCTATCGGAGCCTTGCAAGGCAGGACTGTTCGGCCTTCTAAATACATGAGATTCCGGAAATCTAGACGTGATGGCCAGAAAGAAGCAGGAAATGTCCCCAAATCACCACAGTTAGAGCATCGGTGAAAACCCGTGAGAAGTAAACTGTTCTCATCGGCGATCAGAAGATTGCTGGTCCTGGCGGGCACCGGGACCTGGTGACTTGAGTCGCGGGGTCTTGCACAAGTTGATGCGGACTGGATGGCACTAAATCTTGCCTTCTTTCGCGGCGTTCTTCTTTTGGCAACGAAAGGGGCCGCGATGGAGTAAGGGGACCTGGGATTGAACTTGTCGACCAAGCGTACGCGCAAGCGGGAGTTTCTGGAGGAGATGAATGTGGTCGTCCCTTGGGATGCCCTGGTGGCGTTGGTGCATGAGATATCGGCCTCAGTCGTTGGCAACACTGCCGTTTGCCAACCTATCCGCGCTGTACAAGACATGGTCAGGATCCCAGCCGGTCGTGCCTTGATGAATGGCTTCGCGACCAGCTCCTCGGAACTGGGACTGCTCCGCGGGGGACGCATCTATTCTGCCACGGGCCACCCACGGTTAAGCTAACTCAGGGCGCTTGGTACGAGGTGCACCATCCCGTGCACGGTGCCTGCTGCTTCCACTGCCTCTACTTCCAGGGGCTCCCTTTGACCTCGTTCCTCGGCCGGTCCACGATGGCGCAATGCCATGGATCAATTTTTCTGGGATATTTAGGGCTCAAGGAGCTGGCTGCGTCGCGGGTCTCGCTCGTGGCCATTGAAGTTTCCAGAGCAAAGTCGAGCGCGCCGAATTTTCCTTATCCATTGCAGATAATATGATCCTGTGCCGACTCCAGTATGATGATTATGCGTTGCCGTCAGCCTTCACGCATACGGCCAAGAGCCATGATATGCAGCATATCCATGCTGCCATCCTGCTCGCCCGGCGGCCCGTGGAGTCATTCAATTGACCGCGCTCTTGCAAACACAGTCAACCCGGAATTTCAAGACCACTCCCGCACCCAATCGCAAGAGCGTGCTGCACGACGCCAATCAGGTCCAGCTCGCCATCGATCTGATCGGCATGGGTGCGCGGCTGCAGGTGCTCGAGGCTGAGACTACGCTCTCTCGCGACCGGTTGATCCGACTCTTCAAAGAGCTACGGGGCGCGTCGCCTCCCAAGGGCATGCTCCCCTTCTCGACCGATTGGTTCACCACCTGGTTGCCAAACATACACTCCTCGCTGTTCTTCTCGGCCTATCGGTTCATGGTCCAGCAGGGAGAGACGGTTCGCATTCACGCCGTGGTGGCGAGCTATCGGCTCTATCTTGAGCTTGTATCGCTGCTCGGCGGCGAAATTGTCTTAAGTTTCACCCGTGCCTGGACTTTGGTACGGTTTGTCGACAACAAATTGCTGCAGCTTTCCACCTGCACGTGCTGCGGCGGGCAATTCGTCACACACGCGTACGAGCCGCATGTAAATTTCGTGTGCGGCCTGTGCCGGCCTTCCTCGCGCGCAGGCAAGGGCAAGAAGCTATCAAAATAGGCATGTCCGAGGGACTCAAAAATTTAGCAGAGATAAAGAGAATACGCGACTGCCGCCACGGGAGATGGACCCCAAGACTGGCGCCACCTGGACCGGCCGTCGTCGGGCACCGGCGTGGCTAGGGAAGAATCGCGACAAGTTTCTGATTCCAGAGGCGTGAGCCGTTGGTGAGAGGATGCGGGGGGTTGCGGAGATGCAAAATCTCCATTGACCAGCGTTGCGCGCGACCCACCGGGATTCGTCAATATGTCGTGCAGGTCAGCGCCGATGGCTAGCGAGAAGACTGGATACGCAATCGACAGTAGCGTCGCTAGGCACCTTGCGCAAAGGCCGGCTCGAGGCCAGTGGCGACATTGCCTCGGAAGAGTGAGGGCGACGGTGACATCGCCCGGCGCGGGGTGTTAGTTGAACTGGGCTACAGCCCTTGACTCCCTTCATGGGCGGCCAGCAATCGTGACATCTCGGGCCACGCCATTGCCTCGGCCATCTCGCGCGCGGTTTCGTAGTCGTCGATGCGCGTCCGGCAAATCGCGTCCGCACCGGCTGCAAGTAGCATCTCTACCGCAGGTAGATTACGCATGCTCACCGCCATGTGCAGCGCGCTATAGTCGTTGATGCCACGCTGCGCAGGATCGGCGCCGAAGGCCAGCAGCAGCCTGAGCACCTCGATAACATCTGTTCGTGCGGGTGCGCCTGGCCGGGCGAGACTGCATGAAAGCGCGGCAATTGGTGGCGGAAAGCCCGCGTGATCAACCGGCCGGGGATCCGCCCCGATTTCGAGCAAGATGCGGATGAGCGTCCGCGGGCTATGGTAGATCGCGTACTCCAGGTGGGCGTCAATCCCCGGCGGCATGGGTCCGTTGGGAATGCCGGCCGGATCGTCAACTGCCGCTCGTAGCGGATCGATGTCGCCGGTGCAGAAGGCCGCATGGATCTTCTCGAACTGCCGGTATTCCTCGCATCGCTCGACGCCTGGTTTCTTCATTTCGTGCTGCCTGGTCGGGTCCCATTGTAGCTTTCGGGTGAGAGCGTCGGGGCGAGGACCAACGCGGCGAATTTACTGGCTTCGCACGCGTGTACTCGGGGGAACTCGAGCGAGCTCGTAAATCCCTGCATTGTTGACGACGATGTCGAGACGGCCGAAATGCTCGATGGCAGTATCGACAATGGCTTCCGCGCCAGCATTTTGCGGCGAGTGCCGTCTACAGCGGCACGAAGGGCGCGGTCGACGCGATCACGGGCGCACTTGCAGGCGAGCTAGTACAACATCCCGTAAATTGATTTAATATTTATCAGGCTGCAGATATAGGTGCAGGAGCGTGACGACCACCTCGGCCATCTCGTCGAGCGAGCCTTCGCCTGGCAACGGTTCCCAACGCCCGCT
>Ga0255338_1000780_pt1 | contig 80399 bp, 73 predicted proteins | sample MeOH1_35cm_T4_19_FD_203715 | JGI IMG/M metagenome (GOLD analysis project Ga0255338, IMG submission 203715) | Sandy soil microbial communities from University of British Columbia, Vancouver, Canada - MeOH1_35cm_T4_195 | ecosystem: Engineered > Artificial ecosystem > Sand microcosm > Unclassified ... | reverse complement strand
ACCGCGGCCAGGACGCCCTGATCATCTATGACGACCTGTCCAAGCAGGCCGTCGCCTACCGCCAGGTCTCGCTGCTGCTGCGCCGCCCGCCGGGCCGCGAAGCCTACCCCGGCGACGTGTTCTATCTGCACTCCCGCCTGCTGGAGCGCGCCGCCCGCGTGAACGCCGACTACGTCGAGAAGTTCACCAAGGGTGAAGTCAAGGGCAAGACCGGATCGCTCACCGCGCTGCCGATCATCGAGACGCAGGCCGGCGACGTGTCCGCGTTCGTTCCGACCAACGTGATCTCGATCACCGACGGCCAGATCTTCCTGGAGACCAGCCTGTTCAACGCCGGCATCCGGCCCGCCATCAACGCCGGCATCTCGGTGTCACGCGTCGGCGGCGCCGCGCAGACCAAGCTGATCAAGGCCCTGTCCGGCGGCATCCGGACCGACCTCGCGCAGTATCGTGAACTGGCCGCGTTCGCGCAGTTCGCCTCGGACCTGGACGAAGCGACCCGCAAGCAGCTGGACCGCGGCGCCCGCGTGACCGAACTGCTCAAGCAGCCGCAGTACAGCCCGCTGCCGATCAGCCTGATGGCCGCCTCGCTGTTCGCCGTGAACAAGGGCTACCTGGACGACGTGGACCTGAAGAAGGTGCTGGCGTTCGAGCACGGGCTGCATGCGTTCCTCAAGGACAAGCACGCGGCGCTGCTGGCCAAGCTCGAGTCCGACAAGGCGATGGACAAGGACGCCGAGGGCCAGCTCACGGCGGCCATCGAGGCGTTCAAGAAGACCTTCGCTTAAGCCGATGACCTTGCGGGACAGACCAGCGAGCGAAGCGGCTGCTCTGTCCCCAACTGAATAGGACACTTCAATGGCTGCAGGCAAGGAAATTCGCGGCAAGATCAAATCGGTGGAGAACACCAAGAAGATCACGAAGGCCATGGAGATGGTGGCCGCGTCCAAGATGCGCAAGGCGCAGGACCGCATGCGCCAGGCCCGGCCGTACAGCGACAAGGTGCGCAACATCGCCGCCAACCTGGGCAAGGCAAACCCCGAGTACCGGCACCCGTTCATGCGGGTGAATGAGGCCAAGGCCGCCGGCTTCATCGTGGTGTCCACGGACAAGGGCCTGTGCGGCGGCTTGAACACCAACGTGCTGCGCATGGTGACGGGCAAGCTGCGCGAGTTGCAGGAGCAGGGCACCGCCACCCAGGCGGTGGCGATCGGCACCAAGGGGCTGGGCTTCCTCAACCGGATCGGCGCGCAGGTGGTCTCGCACGTCACCCAGCTGGGCGACACGCCGCACCTGGAAAAGCTGATCGGGCCGGTGAAGGTGCTGCTGGACCAGTACGCGCAGGGCAAGATCAGCGCCGTGTACCTCAGCTACACCCGCTTCATCAACACGATGAAGCAGGAGCCGGTGGTCGAGCAGCTGCTGCCGCTGTCGGACGCCACGCTGAAGGCCGACGCCGGCCAGCCCGGCTGGGACTACATCTACGAGCCCGACGCGACCACCGTGATCGACGAGCTGCTGGTGCGCTACGTCGAGGCGCTGGTGTATCAGGCCGTGGCCGAGAACATGGCATCGGAGCAGTCCGCGCGGATGGTGGCGATGAAGTCGGCCACCGACAACGCCGGCAACGTGATCGCGGAACTGCGCCTCGTCTACAACAAGACCCGCCAGGCGGCGATCACGAAGGAACTTTCGGAGATCGTGGCCGGCGCCGCGGCGGTGTGAACCCCGCGCCGACACCCATTTATTGATTGGAGCAACGCAAAATGGCTCAAGGTAATTCCCAGGGTCACGTCCAGGGCAAGATCGTGCAGTGCATCGGCGCCGTGGTGGACGTGGAGTTCCCGCGCGACAAGATGCCCAAGGTGTTCGACGCGCTGAAGATGGAGGGCTCGGCCCTGACGCTGGAAGTGCAGCAGCAGCTGGGCGACGGCGTGGTGCGCACCATCGCGCTGGGCTCGTCCGAGGGCCTGCGCCGCGGCAACATGGTCTACAACACCGAAGCGCCGATCACGGTGCCGGTGGGCAAGGGCACGCTGGGCCGCATCATGGACGTGCTGGGCAACCCGATCGACGAGCGCGGTCCGGTCGATACCACGCAGATGGCCGCGATCCACCGCAAGGCGCCCGCGTACGACGAGCTCTCGCCCTCGCAGGAGCTGCTGGAGACCGGCATCAAGGTGATCGACCTGATCTGCCCGTTCGCCAAGGGCGGCAAGGTGGGCCTGTTCGGCGGCGCCGGCGTCGGCAAGACCGTCAACATGATGGAGCTGATCAACAACATCGCCAAGGCGCACTCGGGCCTGTCGGTGTTCGCCGGCGTCGGCGAGCGCACCCGCGAGGGCAACGACTTCTATCACGAGATGATGGAGTCGGGCGTCGTCAACAGCGACAACCTGGGCGAGTCGAAAGTGGCCATGGTGTACGGCCAGATGAACGAGCCGCCGGGCAACCGCCTGCGCGTGGCGCTCACGGGCCTGACGATCGCCGAGTCGTTCCGCGACGAGGGCCGCGACGTGCTGTTCTTCGTCGACAACATCTACCGCTACACGCTGGCCGGCACCGAAGTGTCCGCGCTGCTGGGCCGGATGCCTTCCGCCGTGGGCTACCAGCCGACGCTGGCCGAGGAAATGGGCCGCCTGCAGGAGCGCATCACGTCGACCAAGGTCGGCTCGATCACCTCGATCCAGGCCGTGTACGTGCCGGCGGACGACCTGACCGACCCGTCTCCCGCCACGACCTTCGCCCACCTGGACGCCACCGTGGTGCTGTCGCGCGACATCGCCTCGCTGGGCATCTACCCCGCGGTCGATCCGCTGGACTCCACCAGCCGCCAGGTCGATCCCAACGTGGTCGGCGAGGACCACTACGAAACGACCCGCGCCGTGCAGGGCACCCTGCAGCGCTACAAGGAACTGCGCGACATCATCGCGATCCTGGGCATGGACGAACTGTCGCCCGAGGACAAGCTGGCCGTGGCCCGTGCCCGCAAGATGCAGCGCTTCCTGTCGCAGCCGTTCCACGTGGCCGAGGTGTTCACGGGCACGGCGGGCAAGTACGTGCCGCTGAAGGAAACGATCCGCGGCTTCAAGATGATCGCGTCGGGCGAGTGCGACCATCTGCCCGAGCAGGCGTTCTACATGGTCGGCGGCATCGACGAGGCGTTCGAGAAGGCCAAGAAAGTTTAATTGGGGATAGACCTTCAGCTCTGTCCCCAACTGACTAAAGGAAGTCATGGACCCCACCCACACCATCCGCGTCGAGGTCGTCAGCGCCGAGGAGTCGATCTTCTCGGGCGACGCCCGCTTCGTGGCACTGCCCGGCGAGGCCGGTGAACTGGGCATCTATCCGCGCCACACGCCGCTGATCACCCGCATCAAGCCCGGCTCGGTGCGGATCGAAAAGGCCGACGGCAGCGAGGAGTTCGTTTTCGTCGCCGGCGGCGTGCTCGAAGTCCAGCCCAACTGCGTCACCGTGCTGTCCGACACCGCCATCCGCGGCAAGGACCTGGACGAAGAGAAGGCCAACGAAGCCAAGCGCGCCGCCGAAGAGGCGCTGAAGAACGCCAGGAGCGACATCGACCTGGCCAAGGCCCAGTCGGAACTGGCCGTCATGGCCGCGCAGATCGCGGCGCTGCGCAAGTACCGGCAGAAGAAATAAGAATGACTTTGGGGACAGATCTTCAGCTCTGTCCCCAACGAACTGGAGGGGACGGATCTTCAGCTCTGTCCCCAACGAACTGGAGGGGACAGATCTTCAGCGTCCCCAGCGCCGCTGCCGTTGGCTCGCAGCCACAGCGACATAGGTTTTGTGTCCTGGCAATCGTTCCGGCGGCCTCGGCTGCACGACAATGACAGCTGGCCGCCGAAAGGCGGCACCCGATAACAAGCGCTAAAAATCCGCGCCCTCGCAGCCCCGTTTTCCAAGGACGGGGCTGTTTTCTTTTCCGCCCCCAATCACCCCAGCACCGGCTCGTCCGGCAGCTCGTTGGGATTGGCGGCGCCGGGCGCCGCAGGGAAATGCTGCACCAGCAAGGCCGACACCTCCGCCAGCGCCTGCGTCAGTCCGTCCTCGAAGCGGCGTTGCTGGAAGGCCGTGCCCATGCGTGCAACGATCGAGCGCCACTCCTGCTGCGGCACCCGGGCTGCCAGCGCGCGGTCGGCCACGATCTCGATCGCATGCTCGGCCAGCAATAGGTAGATCAGCACGCCGTTGTTGTGCTCGGTGTCCCATACGCGCAGCGTGCCGAACATCGCGACGGCGCGCTCGCGCGGCGTGGTGCGGCGCCACAGGTCGGGCAGCGGCAGCGCCGCCTCGACATAGATGCGCACCTCGCCGGTGTGGCGCTGCTCGCTGGCGCCGACCCGGCGCGCGAGCCGGTCGGACAGGTCCTGCGGGATGGCCCGCCGCAAGTCCGCGTCGTCCAGCCACAGGTGGCGCCAGATGCGGGCCAGCCTCGCTTGCGTGCCGTGTTGCCCCATCACCAGTCTCCCGAGGCGCCGCCGCCGCCGAAGTCGCCGCCGCCGCCCGACCCACCCCAGCCGCCACCACCCCCACCGCCCCATTGGCCCCCGCTGCCCCCGCCGATGAAGGGGCCGCCGCCCCAGCCGCCGTGGCCGCCGCGCGAGCCCAGCCGCGGGACCGCTGCGCCCAGCAGCGAGAACAGCAGCGCGGCCACGGCGGCGATGACGGCGATCACGGCACTGGAGGTGAGCACCAGCGCGATCGCGCCGACGCCGCCGCCGGTGACCAGCGATCCCAGCTTGCGCCCCAGCATCGAGCGCAGCACGCCGCCGGCGATGGGCACGGCGAAGAACAGGAAGATCGCCAGGTCCATCCAGTTGAAGCCGTCCTGCGCGGCCTGCCGCACCGGCGCCTGCTGCGCCGCCGGCAGCGACTCGCCCCGGATGCGCGCGCCCAGCTGGTCGGCCGCCGCCTGCAGCCCGCCGGCGTAGTCATCGGCGCGAAAGCGCGGGCGCACCGCCTCGTCGATGATCCGGCTGGCCGCGAGGTCGGGGATCGCGCCTTCCAGTGTCTTGGCGACCTCGATGCGGATCTTGCGGTCGTCCTTGGCCACCACCAGCAGCACGCCGTCGCCCACCGCCTTGCGGCCGATCTTCCAGGCGTTGGCGACGCGGTTGGCGTAGCTGGCGATGTCCTCGGGCCGGGTCGTGGGGACCAGCAGGAAGACCACCTGCGAGCCTTTCTCCCGCTCGAGCGCGGCCAGCTTGTCCTCCAGCCCCTGGCGCTGGATGTCGTCGAGCGTGCCGGTCTGGTCGATCACCCGCGCTGTGAGCGCGGGCACCGCCTGCAGGTCCTGGGCGGCGGCCGGCCAGTTCCATGCCAGCAGCGCCAGCACGGGCAGCAGCAGCGCCCGGATGGCCGCAATGGCTGCAAGCCTGGCCGCGCGCGCGACGGCGTCCATCGGGCAGCGGCTACTTCTTCGTGCCGAAGTCAACCGTCGGCGGCGCGGAGATCTGGGCCTCGTTCTGCACCGTGAAGCTGGCCTTGGGCTGGTAGCCGAACACCATCCCGGTCAGGTTGGTCGGGAAGCTGCGTGCCAGCACGTTGTACTCCTGCACCGCCTTTATGTAGCGGTTGCGCGCCACGGTGATGCGGTTCTCGGTGCCTTCGAGCTGTACCCGCAGGTCGCGGAAGCCCTGGTTGGCCTTCAGGTCGGGATAGCGCTCGGAGACCACCATCAGCCGGCTCAGCGCGCTCGACAGTTCGCCCTGCGCCTGCTGGAACTTCGCGAACGCTTCCGGATTGTTGAGCGTCTCGGGCGTGACCTGCATCGAGGTGGCCCTGGCGCGCGCCTCGACCACCTTGGTCAGCGTCTCCTGCTCGAAATTGGCTTCGCCCTTCACGGTGGCGACCAGGTTGGGTACCAGGTCGGCGCGCCGCTGGTACTGGTTCAGGACCTCGCTCCAGGCCGACTTGGTCTCCTCGTCGAGCCGCTGGAAGTCGTTGTAGCCGCAGCCGGCGAGCGTCAGAACCGTCAACAGGATGAGAACCCAGCGTTTCATGGTGTTTTCCCGGAGCGATGACCGATCACGTTAGCATAGATAGGATGCATCGCGCGCCGTTTCAAGTTCCGGCCGCATCCGTGAAAGCGGGCACAATGCGCCCGGATCCATGCGCAAGACCAAACTCCAGGTGGCCAACCTCGAAGGCGACGCGGACGACGTCGAGGCCGCGTTCTACGACGCGCTGCAGACCGGCGACATCGACAAGCTGATGGCCTGCTGGGCCGACGAGGACGAGATCGTCTGCATCCACCCGGGCGGACCGCGCGTGGTCGGCGCCGTGGCGATCCGCGCCACCTTCGAATCGATGTTCAGCAACGGCAGCATCCGCGCCTGGCCCGAGCGGGTGCGCAAGACACAGGGCGCCGGCAGCGCGGTGCACAACGTGGTCGAGCGCGTCGAGGTCCTCGCCGCCGGCACCCCGGCGCAGGCCTGGGTGATCGCGACCAACGTCTACCACAAGACGACCCAGGGCTGGCGCCTGGTGGCGCACCACGCCAGCCCCGGCACCCACAGCGAGGTCCAGGAAGTCAGCGCCGGCGGCCAGGTGCTGCATTGAGGTACACGGCGCCCTGGTGGCTGCCGGGCGGCAACGCCCAGACGATCTGGGCCGCGGTCGCCGCGCGGCGCCGCTTCGGCCCGCCGCTGGGCTGGCGGCGCGAACGCTGGACCGCGCCCGACGGCGATTTCGTCGACCTCGACTGGCTGGCCCCCGCGGCCGGCGAGGCCGCGCCCCTGCTGGTGCTGTTCCACGGTCTCGAGGGCTCCTCGCGCAGCCACTATGCGCAGGCGTTCGCCGACTTCGCCCGCGAACGCGGCATCGCGTTCGTCGTTCCGCATTTCCGCGGCTGCAGCGGTGAGCTCAACCAGGGGCCGCGGGCCTACCACAGCGGCGACCACCAGGAGATCGGCTGGATCCTGGAGCGGCTGCGGCAGGGGCGGCCCGGGCCGCTGGTGGCGGTCGGGGTGTCGCTGGGTGGCAATGCGTTGCTGCGCTGGGCCGGGGAGGCCGGCGCAGGCGCCGCGCGGCTGGCCGAGGCGGTCGCCGCCGTCTGCTCGCCGCTGGATCTGGCGGCGGGCTCGCGGGCCATCGGCCGCGGCTTCAACCGCGCCGTCTACACCGCGATGTTCCTGCGCAGCATGAAACCCAAGGCGCTCGCCAAGCTGCGGCAGCACCCCGGCCTGTTCGATGCGGCGCGGCTGGCCGCGGCGCGCGACCTGTACCAGTTCGACGACGCGTTCACCGCCCCGCTGCACGGCTTTCGCGGCGCCGACGACTATTACCAGCGGGCTTCGGCCGGGCCGCACCTGCACCGCATCCGCATTCCGGCATTGGCGCTCAACGCGCGCAACGATCCCTTCGTTCCGGCCGCGAGCCTGCCGCGGGCCGCCGACGTGGGGCCCTGCGTGACGCTGTGGCAGCCCGAGGATGGCGGGCATGCGGGATTCCCGTGCGGGCCCTGGCCGGGCCACGTCCGGTCCATGCCCGACCAGGTCGGGGGCTGGCTGCTGGAGCGCATCGCGCGTCAGCGGGTCGAGGTGGGCACGGTCGCCGCGGCGGGCACCAGCGCGAGCGGCGCCGATGCCGCCGGTGCGGCGGCGATCGCTGCCGCGCCGCCAGCCGGCGGCGGCCAGGCTGCCTCGGCGGCGTTGCGAGGCTTGCCGATCGGCGCGCCGGCCTGGCCCTTGCGCACCGCGTCGAGATCCTCTTCGCTCGGGTACTGGCCCAGCAGCCAGTAGTCGAACAGCCGGCGCGTGATCGGCGCCGCCGACGCCGCGCCGAAGCCGGCGTTCTCGACCACCGCAGCAACCACGATCTTCGGATCGTCGGCCGGCGCGAACGCGATGTACAGGGCGTGGTCGCGCTGGTGCTCCTCCAGGTTCCTGGCGTTGTACTTCTCCTTCTGGCCGATCGTCACCGCCTGCGCGGTGCCGGTCTTGCCGCCGGACAGGTAGGGCGTGCCGGCGAACGCCCGGGCCGAAGTGCCGACCTGCGTCACGCCGACCATCGCCTTGCGCACGATCGCCACGTGCTCCGGCTTGAGGCCCAGGTCCTGCGCCGGCGGCTGGGCGACCGGCAGCCTGGCCTTGCTGACCGGATCCTCGGTCGCGACCACGATGTGCGGCCGGTGCTTGATCCCGCCGCTGGCCAGCGTGGCCGTCGCCTGCGCCATCTGCAGGATGGTGAACGCGTTGTAGCCCTGGCCGATGCCCAGCGAGATGGTTTCGCCGGCGTACCATTTCTGCTGCTCGGGACGCTTGAAGTACCCGCGCTTCCAGGCCTGGCTGGGCAGCACGCCGCGCACCTCGCCCAGGATGTCGATGCCGGTGAGCTGGCCGAGGCCCAGCGGCTTCATGACGTCGTGCATCAGGTCCACGCCCATGTCGTTGGCCAGCGTGTAGTAGTACACGTTGCTCGACTTCACGATGCTCATGTACATGTCGACCGGCCCCAGACCGTGGTCGCCGTGGCTGCGGAACACGTGGCCGCCGAAGCTCCAGGAGCCGCCGTCGTTGACGATGTGGCTGGGCGAGCGCTTGCCGGTCTGCAGCGCACCCAGCGCCATGAACGGCTTGTAGGTGGAGCCGGGCGGATAGGTGCCGCGCAGCGCCCGGTTGAGCAGCGGCTTGTCGATCGACTCGTTGAGCAGTTGCCAGTTCTCGGCGTCGATGCCGTCGACGAACAGGTTGGGGTCGAACGTCGGCTTGCTGACGAAGGCCAGCACCTCCCCGGTCTTCGGGTCCAGCGCCACCAGGGCTCCGCGCCGCTCGCCGTACAGATCCTCCACCAGCCGCTGCAGCTTGATGTCGATCGCCAGCTGCACCGTCTGGCCCGGCGTGGACGGGCTGCTGGCCAGCCGCCGCACCGCGCGCCCGCCGGCGCTGGTCTCGACCTGCTCGACGCCCGTCACGCCGTGCAGCTGCTTCTCGTAGGCCTGCTCCACGCCCAGCTTGCCGATGTACTCGGTGCCGCGGTAGTTGGCCTGGTCGTCGTCCTCCCATTCCTCCATGGCCTTCTTCTCGGCCTGGTTCACCCGTCCGATGTAGCCCACGACATGGCTGGCGAGCTCGCCCCACGGATAGCTGCGGAACAGCCGGGCCTTGATGTCCACGCCCGGGAAGCGGTAGCGCTGCGCGGCAAAGCGCGCCACTTCCTCGTCGGTCAGCTTGGTGCGGATCGGCAGCGAGTCGATGCTCTTCATCTCCTCGAGCAGCTTGCGAAAGCGTCGGCGGTCGCGGTGGGTGATCTCGACCACCTTGGCCAGCTCGTCGATCGTCTGGTCGAGGTTGCCCGGTATCCGTGCCGGCGACAGCTCCAGGGTGTAGGCCGAGTAGTTGCTGGCCAGCACGATGCCGTTGCGATCGAGGATCAGCCCGCGGTTGGGCACGATCGGCACGATCGCGGTGCGGTTGTTCTCGGCCTGCTCGCTGAAGTCCTCGTGCCGCACCACCTGCAGCCACACCAGCCGGGTGGCCAGCAGCAGGAACGCGATCAGCACGACCAGGCTGGCCACGAACACCCGCACGCGAAAACGCGCCAGCTCGGCTTCGACGTTGCGCAGTTCGGTCACTTTGGTGAGAGAGGGGCTGGAGGCTGAGGGCTAGGGGACGACACGCGACCTTGGACTCGAAATTGGTGCTCGGGTTGCGGCTGTTTCCCCGGCCCCTGGGCCCTGGCTCCTGGTCCCTGGCTTTCCTACAGCGGTCTATTCTCGTCCGGATCGGGGGCCCTCCGCTGAGGCGCCAGCAGGATGATGCTGATGAGCGGCCAAAGCAGGGATTCGATCACGGGCGCGAGCAGCAGCGAGCCGCCGGGAAAGCTGCCGCCGGCCATCATGCGCACCGCCAGCTGGATGGCATGGGCGGCGATGAACAGCGGCAGGACCTGCAGCGCCTGCGACGGCACGCTGAACCAGAGCAGGCGGCGGTGGATGGTGATCGCGAAATAGCTCAGCGCCGTGTAGGCCAGCGCGTGCTGCCCCAGCAGGCCGGTCTCGTGCACGTCCATGGCCAGGCCGAACAGGAAGGCCGCCACGATGCCCACGCGCAGCGGCTGGTGCACGCTCCAGAACACCAGCGCCAGCGCCAGCAGGTCCGGCAGCCACGGGGTGCGTCCGAGCGGCACCATGTTGGCCAGCAGCGCCAGCAGCAGGCTGCCCCAGATGAACACCGGATTGGCCGGCAGCAGCAGCTGCTGGCCGGGACGCATGATCATCGGCGACGTCCCCTCACTTGCGCTGGCCCTTCCTGGCGCCGGCGGTCGCATCCTCGGGCACGGCCGGCCGCTGCGGCCCTTCGCTGCCCAGCGGCGTCAGCACCATCACGTGCCGCGCCCCCTGGACCAGCGCCTGCGGCGTGCATTCGATGCGCGCGAACGCCGAGTCCTGGCGCCGGTCCACCTTGCTCACCCGCGCCACCGGCAGGCCCGGCGGATACACGCCGTCGACGCCGCTGGTGGTGAGCAGGTCGCCCGGCTGCACGTCGGCATTGCCCGCCATGAAGCGCAGCTCCAGCGTGCCGCCCTGGCCGGAGGGATCGCCGTAGGCCACGCTGCGTGCGCCGGTGCGCGCGTTCAACACCGGGATGGCCTGTTCCCGGTCGATGACCAGGGTCACCTCGCTGACCAGCGGGTGCACCCGGGTGACCTGGCCCAGCACGCCCAGTTCATCCAGCACCGGCGAGCCGGGCTGGATGCCCTGCGCCAGTCCGGCGTCCAGGATCACCTTGCGCGAATAGGGGTCCGCCGCGTCGTACAGCACCTCGGCGGCACGGGCCGGTGCCCCCAGGCGGTCGCGCAGTTCCAGCAGCTTGCGCAGCCGCCGGTTCTCCACCTCGAGCTGTTCGACCTGGTTGGCGCGCAGCGACAGCTGCGCCAGGCGTTGCCGCGCTGCGGCCTCGCCGGCCTGGGCGCTCGCCAGCGACTCGAAATAGCCGGCGACGAAACGCAGGCCCAGCACCGGCCGCATCGCCAGCCACTCGACCGGGAACAGGATCGTCGCCACCGCGGCACGCACCGGCTGGGCGATGCGAAAGCGTGCATCGGCGACCATCAGGAACAGCGCCAGCGTGCTGCACACCATCAGCTTGGAGAGCGCCGACGGCCCCTGCTTGAAAAAGGGCGGCGGACTGCGGTCGAGGGTGCCGAGGGGCATGCGCAATTGTGCACCGTCGCCCCTGCGCGGCATGGCCGGATCGGGCGGTGCCGCCCCGGCCTGCCCCGGCGGGGGCGGGCGCCCGGGTCACTCGCTGGTGAAGATGCTGCCCAGGCGTTCCATGCGCTCCAGCGCGATGCCGCAGCCACGCACGACGCAGGTCAGCGGGTCCTCGGCCACCAGCACCGGCAGGCCGGTTTCCTCGGCCAGCAGGCGGTCGAGGTCACGCAGCAGGGCGCCGCCGCCGGTGAGCATCATGCCGCGCTCGGCGATGTCGGCGCCCAGTTCCGGCGGCGTGCTCTCCAGCCCGTTCTTGACGGCCGAGACGATGTTGTTCAGCGGATCGGTGAGCGCTTCCAGGATCTCGTTGGACGAGATCGTGAACGAGCGCGGCACGCCTTCGGAGAGGTTGCGGCCCTTGACCTCGATCTCCTTGACCTCGCTGCCGGGAAAGGCAGAGCCGATGTTCTTCTTGATCGCCTCGGCGGTGGGCTCGCCGATCAGCATGCCGTAGTTGCGGCGGATGTAGCTGATGATGGCCTCGTCGAACTTGTCGCCGCCGACCCGCACGCTGCCCTTGTAGACCATGCCGCCCAGGGAGATCACGCCGACCTCGGTGGTGCCGCCGCCGATGTCCACCACCATCGAACCCGACGCTTCCGACACCGGCAGGCCGGCGCCGATCGCGGCGGCCATCGGCTCCTCGATCAGGTACACCTCGCTGGCGCCGGCGCCCAGCGCCGACTCGCGGATCGCGCGCCGCTCGACCTGGGTGGAACCGCAGGGCACGCAGATGATGATGCGCGGGCTGGGCCTCAGGATGGAGCGCGGGTGCACCATCTTGATGAACTGCTTGAGCATCTGCTCGGTGACGGTGAAGTCGGCGATCACGCCGTCCTTCATCGGGCGGATGGCTTCGATGTTGCCGGGCACCTTGCCGAGCATCGCCTTGGCTTCGTGGCCGACGGCCTGGATCGTCTTCTTGCCCTGGGGGCCGCCCTCATGGCGGATCGCCACAACCGACGGTTCATCCAGGACGATGCCACGGTCGCGGACAAAGATCAGGGTGTTGGCGGTGCCCAGGTCAATGGCCAGGTCGGTCGACAGGTACCGACGGAAAGCTCCGAACATCAGGAAGTCCTCTCGAGGGTGGTGGGCCGGAAGCCCCCCGCCACCGCAATCAAATGTGTTTCTTTGGGGCGCCGAAGCCCTCTTTTGCCTGCAAAACCGCGTGCGCAGGTCGGCAGCCGCGATAAAGACGGGATAATACCCGATCCCCTGTGCAGCGACGGCGCGCGGCAGGCCGCGCGCGCGGCCCGCGCCGGCGCCGCCACGACTGTTCCCGCCATGTCACTGACCTCCCACGATATCGCCAGGATCGCGCGGCTCGCGCGGCTGGAGCTCGGCCAGCACGAGAGCGAGCGCATGCTCACCCAGCTCAACGGCTTCTTCGACCTGGTGGAGAAGATGCGCGCCGTCGACACCGCCGGCATCGAGCCGCTGGCCCACCCGCTGGACGTCGTGCGCGATATCCCGCTGCGCCTGCGCGAGGACGTCGCCGGCGAGCAGGTGGACCGCGCAGCCAATCAGCGCAGCGCCCCGGCCGTCGAGCGCGGCCTGTTCCTGGTGCCCAAGGTGATCGAATGAGCGGGCTGCACGATCTTTCGGTCGCCGAGCTGGCGGCGAAGCTGCGCGGCCGCGAAGTGTCGGCCGTTGAAACGGCGCGCCATTTCCTGGCCCGCGCCAAGGGCCATGAGTCGCTGGGCGCGTTCCTGGCGATCGACGAGGACGTCACCCTGGCCCAGGCGCGCGAGGCCGACGCCCGGCTGGCCGCCGGCGACATCGCGCCCCTGCTGGGCGTGCCCGTCGCGCACAAGGACATCTTCGTCACCCGTGATTTCCCGAGCACCGCGGGCTCCAGGATGCTGGCCGGCTACCGCTCGCCGTTCGACGCGACCGTCGTGGCGCGGCTGGCCCAGGCCGGCGTCGTGAGCCTGGGCAAGCTCAACTGCGACGAGTTCGCGATGGGCTCGTCCAACGAGAACTCGGCCTGGCACGTCGCGCGCAACCCCTGGGACCTGGAGCGCATTCCCGGCGGGTCCTCGGGCGGCAGCGCCGTCGCCGTGGCCGCCCGGCTGGCGCCGGCGGCGACCGGCACCGACACCGGCGGCTCGATCCGCCAGCCGGCATCGTTTTGCGGCATCACCGGCATCAAGCCCACCTACGGCCGCGCCTCGCGTTACGGGATGATCGCGTTTGCCTCCAGCCTCGACCAGGCCGGGCCGATGGCGCGCACCGCGCAGGACTGCGCGCTGCTGCTGTCGGCCATGTGCGGCCCGGACCCGGACCGCGACTCCACCTCGCTGGAAGCGGCGCCCGAGGACTTCAGCGCCGGCCTGGGCGCGTCGCTCGAAGGGCTGCGCATCGGCGTGCCGCGCGAATTCTTCGGCGCCGGGCTGGCGCCGGACGTGCGCGCCGCGATCGACGCCGCCCTGCAGGAATACCGCGGGATGGGCGCGCAGCTGGTCGAGATCTCGCTGCCGCGCACCGAGCTTGCGATTCCCGTGTACTACATCATTGCGCCGGCCGAGGCGTCGTCCAACCTGTCGCGCTACGACGGCGTCAAGTTCGGGCATCGAGCCGGCCAGTACGGCGACCTCACCGACATGTACCAGAAGACGCGCGCCGAAGGGTTTGGCGCCGAGGTCAAGCGTCGCATCATGGTCGGCACCTACGTGCTGTCGCACGGCTACTACGACGCGTACTACCTGCAGGCGCAGAAGATCCGGCGCATGATCGCCGACGACTTCCAGCAGGCGTTCCGGCAGTGCGACCTCATCGCCGGGCCGGTCGCGCCGACGGTGGCCTGGAAGCTGGGCGAGAAGGCCGACGATCCGGTGGCCAACTACCTGGCCGACATCTTCACGCTGCCCGCGTCGCTGGCCGGCCTGCCCGGCATGAGCATTCCCTGCGGCTTCGGCGCCGGCGGCATGCCGGTGGGGCTGCAGCTGATCGGCAACTACCTGGACGAGGCGAGGCTGCTGAACGCCGCGCACCGCTACCAGCAGGCCACCGATTTCCACCTGCGGGCGCCGGCGGCCATCGCCGCGGAGGAGGCGCGATGAGCAAGCTGGTCCAGGGCTGGGAGGTCGTCATCGGCTTCGAGACGCACGCGCAGCTGTCCACTCAGTCGAAGATCTTCAGCCGCGCGGCGACGGCGTTCGGCGCCGAGCCCAACACGCAGGCCTGCCCGGTCGACCTGGCGCTGCCCGGCACCTTGCCGGTGATGAACAAGGGGGCGGTCGAGCGCGCGATCGAATTCGGGCTGGCCGTGGGCGCGCACATCGCGCCGCGCAGCGTGTTCGCGCGCAAGAACTACTTCTATCCGGACCTGCCCAAGGGCTACCAGATCAGCCAGTACGAGATCCCGGTGGTGCAGGGCGGCGTCGTCGAGTTCTACCTCGACCAGGAGAGGAAGTCGGTGCGCCTGGTGCGCGCCCACCTCGAGGAGGACGCGGGCAAGTCGCTGCACGAGGATTTCGTCGGTCAGTCCGGCATCGACCTGAACCGCGCCGGCACGCCGCTGCTGGAGATCGTGACCGAGCCCGACATGCGCTCGTCCGACGAGGCGGTGGCCTATGCGAAGGAGCTGCACAAGATCGTCACCTGGATCGGCATCTGTGACGGCAACATGCAGGAAGGCAGCTTCCGCTGCGACGCCAACGTCTCGGTGCGCAAGCCGGGCGCGCCGCTGGGCACGCGCCGCGAGATCAAGAACCTGAACAGCTTCAAGTTCATGCAGCAGGCGATCGACTTCGAGGTCCGCTGGCAGATCGAGGAGCTGGAGGACGGCCGCGCGATCGAGCAGGCCACCGTGCTGTTCGATCCCGACACCGGCGAGACCCGCGCGATGCGCAGCAAGGAGGACGCGGCCGACTACCGCTACTTCCCCGATCCGGACCTGCCGCCGCTGGTGGTCGCGCCGGAATGGGTCGAGCGCGTGCGTTCGCAGATGGCCGAGCTGCCCCGGGTGATGGCGGCGCGCTTCGTCAAGGATTACGGCCTGCCCGAATACGACGCGACCACCCTCACGCAGAGCAAGGCGATGGCCGCCTACTTCGAGGCCGCCGCCCAGGCGAGCGGCCAGCCCAAGCTGGCCAGCAACTGGATCATGGGCGAGCTGTCGCGCCGCCTCAACGCGGAGAACCTCGCCGTGGAGCAGGTCCCGGTGGCCGCGCAGCAACTGGCCGCGCTGATCGGCCGCATCGCCGACGGCACGGTTTCCAACAGCGCCGCGCGCCAGGTGTTCGATGCGCTGTGGAGCGGCGCCGGCGCCGACGTCGACGCCGTGATCGAGGCCAAGGGACTGCGCCAGATGAACGACGCCGGTGCGCTGGAGGCGATCGTCGACGAGGTGATCGCGGCCAACGCCGACAACGTGGCGCAGTTCAGGGCCGGCAAGGACAAGGCGTTCAACGCCCTGGTCGGGCAGGTGATGAAGGCCAGCAAGGGCAAGGCGAATCCGGCGCAGGTGAACGAGCTGCTGCGCCGCAAGCTCGCCTGAGGCGCGGCGTCAGCGCACGGCCGGCCTGACCGCGGAGGCCGGCGCCACCGGCGTCTGCGCCTTGCCCAGCCACAGCTCGCGCAGCTGCGCCAGTTCGTCGTCGAAGCGGGCGTTGATGCGCTGCTTTTCGCCCTCCTGGCTGGCGACGAAGCGCTGCTGCGCGCCGGTGTGCTGCTCGTTTTCCTCGATCTGGCGCTTCAGGTGCGCCGGCGCCCGCGCCGGGTCCTTCTGGTAGAACTCCAGCTCGGCGTTCAGCCGCTGGCGGTCTTCCGCCAGCGCGGCGATGCGGCGCCGGGCGGCGCCCGCCATCTCGTCGGCCACCGCCAGGGCGGCACGGCGCTCCTTGTCGTGGGCCGCCTTGTCCGGGTAGCGCGTGATCAGCGCGTGGTGGCGCTTGCGCTCGTCGGCCAGCCGTGCCTTGTCCTGCTGCGCGAGCCGCGCCTTCTCCTCTTCCTGCGCCCGCTCCTGCGGCGACAGCGTCGGCGGGACCTTGCGCCTGATGCTCCCGCTCGGATTGAGCTCCTTCTGCTCGCGGTCGCTGCACTCGGGAATCGGACGGTCGGCGGTGACGTGGCGGCCCCGGGCGTCGACGCAGCTGTAGATGCCGGTCTGGGCCGCCGCGGGCAGGCCGATGCCCGCCGCCAGCAGGGCGGCCGTAAGAAGATGGACGCTGGGGGCCACGGTGATTGCTACTCCTGCACGCCGTAGCGCTCGCGGTACGCGAGCACCTGGGCGTGGTGGGCGCCCAGTTCGTCGCCCTGGTGCGCCTGCAGATAGTGGAGCAGATCGGCCAACCGCGCAATCGCGCACACCTGGAGCCCGAGCTTGTCGCGCACGTACTGCACGGCGCTGTGCTCCACGTCGGCGCCGCCCTCGGTGGCCTTTTCCTGGCGGTCCAGCGCGATCGCCACCGCGTGCGGCGCCGCGCCGGCGGCGCGGATCAGGGCGATCGACTCCCGGGCGGCGGTGCCGGCGGACATCACGTCGTCGATGATCAGCACCCTGCCGCGCAGCGGCGCGCCCACCAGGGCGCCGCCCTCGCCGTGGTCCTTCGCTTCCTTGCGGTTGTAGGCGTACGGCACGTTGCGTCCCAGGCGCGCCAGCTCGATCGCCACCGCCGCCGCCAGGGTGATGCCCTTGTAGGCCGGGCCGAAGATCATGTCGAACTCGATGCCCGAGGCCAGGATGCGCTGTGCATAGAATTGCGCCAGCCGTCCGAGCTTGGCGCCGTCGTCGAACAGGCCGGCATTGAAGAAATAGGGTGACAGGCGTCCGGCCTTGGTCCTGAACTGGCCGAAGCGCAGCACGCCCGAGTCCACCGCGAACTGCACGAAGTCCTGCGCCAGTCGATCCTGCCCGCTGTCTGCCATCATGGGAAACTCCTCGTTCAAACTGACCAGCCTCAACCTGAACGGCATCCGCTCGGCCGCGAGCAAGGGTGTGGAGGCCTGGCTTGCAAAAACCACGCCGGATTGTATTTGCCTGCAGGAGGTCAAGTGCCAGGCGCCCGACGTGCTGGGCCGGTTCGAGCAACTGGCGGGCCTGAAGGGTCACTTCCATTTTGCCGAGAAAAAGGGCTATTCGGGCGTCGCCGTGTACAGCCGGCATGAGCCGAGCGACGTGCTCGCCGGCTGGGGATCGCCCGAGTTCGACGCGGAGGGCCGCTACCTGGAGCTGCGCTTCGACACGCCGGCGCGCAAGCTGTCGATCATCAGCTGCTATTTCCCGAGCGGCTCCTCGGGCGAGCACCGGCAGCAGGCCAAGTTCCGCTTCCTGGACCAGTTCGAGCCGCACCTGGCCGGCCTGCGCGGCGGCCGCGACTTCATCCTGTGCGGCGACATCAACATCGCGCACAAGGAGCAGGACCTGAAGAACTGGCGCGGCAACCGCAAGAACAGCGGTTTCCTGCCCGAGGAGCGCGACTGGATGACAAAGTTGTTCGACCAAACGGGCCTGGTGGACGTTTACCGTCGGCTGCAGCCGGAGGCGACCGACGCCGCCTACACCTGGTGGAGCAACCGCGGCCAGGCCTGGGCGAAGAACGTCGGCTGGCGACTGGACTACCAGATCGCGACGCCGCCGCTGGCCGGGCAGGCTCGCCGCGAGTCGATCTACCGGACGGAACGCTTTTCCGACCACGCTCCGATCACCGTCGAATACGAGCTGGCGCTCTGAGCGTGCCGCCGGCCGCCGCCTGGCGCGCTACTGCTTGCGCAGCACGAAGGCGCGGCTGCGCGGATCGCCTTCGGCCCGCCAGGTGCCGCGGATCTCGCGGCCGCACGAGCCGGCGACGATGTCGCCCAGCCAGACGGCGCTGATGTTGGTGCCGTTCACCGATTCTTCCAGCGTGAACTCGCCCTCGTCGGCGTCGCCCGCCAGCAGCGCACGTTCGCCGCCGCGGCTGATCGCGCCGCGCAGGCCCTGCGCGTAGTCGGGATGGGGCTCCAGCAGCAAGGTGGCGCCGTCCGCTCCGGCGTCGAACTGCGCGCGCCACAGCCCGACCAGGTGCGACTGGGCCACCTCGGACGGCGCGGGGCAGGCGGCATCGGCCCAGGCCGGCCGCGCCAGCGCCAGCAGCAGGAGCAGCGCGAGCGGCCTCACGCCGGGCCGGCGGCCGCTGCGGCCGCGGCGCTGTCCTGCGCCTTCTGCGCGAACTCCGCGCGCAGTGCCTTGAGCTTGGCGCGCGGATCTTCCTTGACGGTCGACTGCTCCAGCGCCATCTCGGCGATGAAGCGGCTGGGCTGGGCGGCGACCATCTCGCGCCCCTTCTTGCGCCGCTTGGTCCAGCTCACCGCCAGCGAGCGCTGCGCCCGGGTGATGCCGACGTACATCAGGCGGCGCTCCTCCTGCAGCCGCGCGAGGATGCCCTCGCTCATGGCGCCGTCGGCGCGCGCCGACGGGCCGTCGTCGTCGCCCAGCTTGAACGGCAGCATGCCTTCGGTCACGCCCACCAGCATCACGTGCGGCCACTCCAGGCCCTTGGCCGCGTGCAGCGTCGACAGCGTGACCACGTTCTGCTCCTGCTCGCGCTCGCTGATGGTCGACAGCAGCGAGATCGTCTGCGCGACTTCCATCAGCGTCTTGCGCTCGCTGGCCGTCGTCGCGCCCGCGGTGTCGTCGATCTGGCCGCCGCAGCGCTGGGCCATCCAGTCGCAGAAGTCGAGCACGTTGGTCCAGCGCGCGGCCGCCAGCTTCTCGCTGTCCTCGCCGTCGTACAGGTGCTTCTCGTAGCCGATGTCCTTGAGCCAGTCGGCCAGGAAGGCGCGCGCGTCCTCGGCGCCGGTGGTGTGGCGGGCCCGGTATTCCAGGTCGTTCACGTAGCGGCCGAACTCGTGAAGGCCGCCGATGGCGCGGGCCGGCAGCGCCGATCCCAGCGAGGACGAGAACAAGGCCTCGAACAGGCTCAATCTGTACTTGCCGGCGAACACGCCCAGGCTGGCGAGCGTCTGGTGCCCGATGCCGCGCTTGGGGGCGGTGACCGCGCGCAGGAAGGCCGGATCGTCGTCGTTGTTGACGATCAGGCGCAGCCAGGCGCACAGGTCGCGGATCTCGGCGCGGTCGAAGAAGCTCTGGCCGCCCGACACCTTGTACGGGATCTGCGCCTTGCGCAACGCCTGCTCGAACACCTTGGCCTGGTGGTTGGCGCGATACAGCACCGCGAAATGCTTCCAGTCCTTGCCCAGTCCCGCGCTGCTGGCGGCGCCGTTCGATCCCGCGCGGATCGACTGGATGCGTGCGACCACGCGCTCGGCCTCGTGCTCCTCGTGGTCGGCGTCGACCACGCGCACCGGCTCGCCCTCGCCCAGTTCCGAGAACAGCGTCTTGGGGAACAGCTTCGGGTTGGGGCCGATCACGTTGTTGGCCGCGCGCAGGATGGCGCCGGTGGAGCGGTAGTTCTGCTCCAGCTTCACCACCTTCAGCTGCGGGTAGTCGACCGGCAGCTGCTTCAGGTTGTCCAGCGTCGCGCCGCGCCAGCCGTAGATCGACTGGTCGTCGTCGCCGACTGCGGTGAAGCGCCCGCGCCCGCCGACCAGCAGCTTGAGCAACTCGTACTGCGTCGCGTTGGTGTCCTGGTACTCGTCCACCAGCACATGGCCCAGGTTCGCCTGCCACTTCTCGCGCACCTCCTGGTGCTCGCGCAGGAGCTTCAAGGGCAGGCCGATCAGGTCGTCGAAGTCCACGCCCTGGTAGGCGGCCAGGCGCTCCTCGTAGCGCGCCATGATGCGCGCCGTCACGCGCTCGTTGTCGTCGCGGGCGGCCTGCTCGGCCCCGGCCGCGTTCAGGCCCATGTTCTTCCACAGGCTGATGGTCCACTGCCACTGGCGCGCGGTCGCCGCGTCGGTGGTGCCGCCGGCGTCCTTCAGGATGCCCGTCACGTCGTCGCTGTCCAGGATCGAGAACTGCGGCTTCAGGCCCAGAGCCGCACCGTCCTGCCGCAGCATGCGCACGCCCATCGCGTGGAAGGTGCAGATCAGGACGTCCTTCGCATCGCGCCCGACCAGTCCCTTGGCGCGCTCGCGCATCTCGGCGGCGGCCTTGTTGGTGAAGGTGATCGCGGCGATCCGCCTGGCCTCCAGCCCGGCCTGGATCAGGCGCGCGATCTTGTGCGTGATCACGCGCGTCTTGCCCGATCCGGCGCCGGCCAGCACCAGGCAGGGCCCGTGCAGGTAGTTGACGGCTTCTTGCTGGGCGGGATTCAGGCCGGCGGACATCGGATGGGTACAGCGGGGGAGCGGCGAATCATACCGGCGCGGTGGGCCCCATGCCGCAACTCTGCCGTTGCACGGAGAATACGCGGGTGCTTGACATCCTGCTGGTCACCTTTCCGTTCTTCGCGCTGGTCCTGGCCGGCTACGTCGCGGCGCGGCGGCGCCTGCTGCCGCTGGAGGCGATTCCAGGGCTGAACTCGTTCGTGCTCTATTTCGCGCTGCCGTGCATGTTGTTCACGTTCGGCGCCCGCACCCCGGTGCACCAACTGCTGGACCTTTCGGCGCTGGCCCTGTACCTGGGCTGTGCGCTGGCGGTGGTGGCGCTGGTGGTGCGCACCAGCCTGAACCCGCGCATCGGCTGGAGCGACGCTTCGTTCGGCGCCCTGGTCGCCGCCTTCCCCAACACCGGCTTCATGGGCGTGCCGCTGCTGGTGGCGCTGCTGGGCGCCGCGGCCGCCGGCCCCGCCATCCTCACCATGCTGGTGGACCTGATCGTGACCAGCTCGCTGTGCATCGCGCTGTCGCGCCTGGACGGCGCCGACCAGCATGGGGCCGCGCAGGCCGGGCGGCGCGCGCTCGAGGGCGTGGCGCTCAATCCGATGCCCTGGGCCATCGCGCTGGGCGGGCTCGCGTCGGCGCTGCAACTGGAGCCGGTCAAGCCGGTGATGCAGACGGTGGAACTGCTGGCCAACGCCGCCTCGCCGGTGGCCCTGTTCACCATCGGCGCGGTGCTCGCCCGCTCGCAGTACGTGGCGGCGCGGGCGCAGCACGCGCCGCTGCGCCCGCGCGACTATCTGCCGGTCGTGGTGGTCAAGCTGGTGGTGCATCCGGCGCTGGTGTTCGCCGCCGGCCATGCCGCGATCGCCCTGGGCCTCCCGCTGGACCGGTTCGCGCTGCACGTGATGGTGCTGGTGGCGGCGCTGCCCAGCGCCAGCAACGTGGCGGTGCTGTCGGAGCGCTTCGGCGCCGACACCGGCCGCATCGCGCGCATCATCATGCTCACCACCGCGGCGGCGTTCCTCACGTTTTCCGCCGCGGTGGCGCTGCTGTCCTGACGCCCGGCAAGGCGCCAGCTCGAGCGTTCACCAGCCGCCGCGGCGCGCCGGATTTGCTATAGAACAAAGTCAGGCGCCTGCATCCCTGGGAGACTGGAGATGCATGCCCGGCCGGCAGCGCCAGCCGCATCCGACATCCACGATGTCCCTTGTCCGACGCGCCGACGGCATGTCCGCTGGTAGCGTGGTGCCAGCACATCAAGGAGAGCGACCCGTGCACGTTGACATCTACCGCCGTCCCGAGCGGGGCAACAAGTTCTCGTACCTGCTCGTACCCCATGGCGAGCCGATCCCGGAAGAAGCGACCAACGTCGACTGGGCCTTGCGGCAGCGCGACATCCATGTGGACGACACGGCGACCCATGTGGAGCCGTACGAAGTTGACGAACCGAGGCGGCAGATCGAGGAAAAAGGCTATGCGATCACCAGCGTGTTCCACCAGGTGGACGCGCGTCCCGACGTCCCCTGACGGTCCGCGCCGCGGTTGAGCCGCGGCCGCCACCTCATCTCATCCGGCGATGCCGGCGCGCCAATGCGTGGCGATCGTCGCCACGGTCGCGACCGGCTCGCGCAGCAGCCCGCGCGCCAGCCGGCGCACCAGGGCCTGCCGCTCGGGCCGGTCCATCAGGTATTCCACCGGCGACTTGCCGTCCACCCGCGCCAGCGCCAGCGCCGGCAGCAGCGCGGCGGCCCGCCGCTGCAGCCCTTCCCGCTCCTCGAAGTCGACCGCTTCGAAATATGCCGCCGCCATGGCGTCGAAGGCCCCCATCAAGGACTGGGCCAGTGCCGGCAACAGGACCGCCTTCAGCAGCAGATGGTTGAGGCAGAACGCGATGTCGAACGCCGGGTCGCCGTACCACGCGCATTCCGCGTCCAGCAGCACCGGCCCCTGCGGCCCGGCCAGGATGTTCTTGGGGCTCACGTCGCCATGGACCAGCGCGATGCGCGCCGCGCCGGTGCGCCGAGCCAGTTCCTGCAGCACGGCGGCCAGATCCGGGTGGCGCTGGGCGGTGGCCAACAGATAGGGCTCCAGCCGCAGCGCATGGAAATTGGCTTCGCAGTCGAAGGTTCGGGCGACGTCGGCGCGGCCCGCGGTGGCGTTGTGGATCGCCGCCAGCAGCTGGCCGACCTGGGCGGCGGTGGCGGGCTGGACCTGGCCGTCGAGCAGCTGGCGCTTCCAGAGCGGATAGCGCTCGGGCGGCAGGTACTCCATGGCGAACAGGCCCAGCTGCGCGTCATGGGCCAGCGGCCGCGGCACCGCCGTCGGCGCGATGCCGGCCGCCAGCTGCAGCCATTCCCATTCATAGTGGTTGCGCGAGACCGGCGCGAACCAGTCGGCCTGCACCCGCAGCTTGGGCAGGGCGCGCTTGACGCAGAGGCTGCGCTGCGGCAGGTCGACGCGCCAGATGTCCGACGACACCCCGCCGGCCAGCGCGGTGCAGCGCATCGGCTCGTGCGCGCCGGCCAGCGCGTGCCGGCGCAGAAAGTCCGCCAGTTCGGGCGGCGGCTCAGGTGCGGTCACGGTGGCTCCGCAACGCGGCCGCGCCGGCATACGCCGCGCCGCTGTGCTCCTCGATGCGCAGCAGCTGGTTGTACTTGGCGACGGTGCTCGAGGTGCGCAGCGAGCCGATCTTGATCTGGCCGGCCGCGCTGCCCACCGCGAGGTCGGACATGAAGGCGTCCTCGGTTTCGCCGGAGCGCGCCGACACGACCGTGGCGTAGCCGGCACGGCGCGCCTGCGCGACTACCTCGAGCGTGCCGCTCACGGTGCCGTTCTGGTTGGCCTTCACCAGCACGCCGTTGGCCGCGGCGGCGGCGATGCCGCGCGCCAGCCGCTGACCATTGGTGGCGAAGAAATCGTCGCCCACCAGCTGCACCCGGCCGCCGAGCGCGCTTGTCAACGCGGCCCAGCCGGACCAGTCCTCCTCGTCCAGCCCGTCCTCGATCGAGACCACCGGAAAGTCGCGCGCCCAGTCGGTCAGCATGGCGATCACCGCCGCGCTGTCGCGCTGCACGCCTTCGCGCGCGAAGCGGTAGCCGCCGGGCCGCTCGCGCAAGGTGCTGGCCGCCACGTCGATGGCGATGCCCATGTCCTCGCCCGGCCGCAGGCCGGCTTGCTCGATCGCCTCGACCATCATGGCGAGCGCGGCCGCCCCCGATTCCAGGCCGGGGCTCAGACCGCCCTCGTCGGCCAGCAGCGTCGGCAGGCCGCGCCGCTGCGCCACCCCGGCCGCCGCGTTGCGGACCCGCGAAAGCAGCTGCAGCGCCTGCGCGAAGCTGGTCGCCCGCAACGGCACGGCCAGGAAGTCCTGCACGTCCATGCCGCGGCCGGCGTGCAGGCCGCCGCTCAGGATGTTGGTCATCGGCAGCGGCAGCAGCGGTGTCGCCCCGGACAGCTGCGCGATCCGCTGGTACAGCTGCTGCCCGGCCGCCGCTGCCGCCGCGCGGCACGCCGCCAGCGACACGGCCAGCACGGCGTTGGCGCCCAGCCGCGCCAGTTGCGGCGTGCCATCCAGCGCGAGCAGCCGCTGGTCGAGCGCCGGCTGGTCCAGCGCGTCCCGGCCGTGCAGCGCCGCCGCGATTTCGCCATTGACGTTGGCGACGGCCCGCAGCACGCCCAGGCCGTCGTACTGTTGCGGATCGCCGTCGCGCAGCTCGTGGGCTTCGGCGGCGCCGGTGGAAGCGCCCGAGGGCACGCTGGCGCGGCCGGTCGCGCCGCCGGCCAGCCAGGCGTCGACTTCGACCGTGGGGCGGCCGCGCGAGTCGAGGATCTGCCGCGCGAGCAGTCCGGCAATGGCGGTCTTCATGGCGTCAGAGCACCGCTTCGATCAGGAACGGGCCGCGGCGCGACACCGCCGCGCGCAGCAGTTCGCAGAACGATTCGGCGCTGGTGGCACGGCCGGACTCGACGCCCATCCCGGCCGCCAGCTGGGTCCATTGCAGCGCGGGATTGTCCAGGTCCAGCATGCGGCGGGCGTTCTCGCCGGGCGCACCGGCGCCCACGCCGCGCAGTTCGCCGTGCAGGATGGCGTAGGAGCGGTTGGCGAACACGATGGTGACGACGTCGAGCTGCTCGCGCGCTTGAGTCCACAGCGCCTGCAGCGTGTACATGCCGCTGCCGTCGGCCTCCAGCGAGATCACCTTGCGGTCGGGGCAGGCGATGGCTGCGCCCACCGCCATCGGCAGGCCGCCGCCGATGGCGCCGCCGGTCAGCTGCAGGTAGTCGTGCGGCGGCACCGTGCGGGTGAACTGGAACAGGTTGCGCCCGGAAGACACCGACTCGTCGCAGATGATGGCCTGCTCGGGCATCAACGCGGCCAGCGCGGTCGCCACGGCCGCCGGCGTCAGGGCGCCGGTCGGCAGGGCCGGCCGCTGCAGCTCCATGCGCTCGGGCTGCACGTCGGCACCCACGCCCAGTTCGTCGGCCAGCCACTGCAGCGCCTGCAGCAGGTCGTCGCCGGGATCGGCCAGTTGCAGCACGCTGCAGCCTTCGGGCAGCATGTCGCCCGGCTTGCCGGGATAGGCGAAGAAGGCCACCGGCGGCTTGGCGCCCAGCGAGATCAGTTGCTCGACGTCCTTCATCGTCTGCAGCGCCTGCTCGACCGGGTACGGCACGCGCTCGATCGCCACCCGGCTGGCGCCGCGTTCCATCCGCGCGTTGGACTGTTGCGCGATCAGCCGCACGCCGGTCGCCTTGGCGATGCGGCCGGCTACCTCCAGCGCCGGCGCGCGCAGGGCGGCGCCCGACAGCATCAGCGTGGTGCGCTTGCCCGAGCGGATCGCCTGCACGGCGGCGCGGATGTGCGGCTGCAGCACCTGCGGCCGTGGCAGCGGCGGTGCGATCGTCGCCAGCGGCGCTCCGGTCTCGTTCCAGGCCGCGTCGGCCGGCAGGATCAGCGTGGCGATGCGGCCCGGCGCCGTGCGGGCCTGGGCGATCGCCTGCGCGGCGTCGCGCGACACGGTGTCGGCGCTCGCCACGCGGCCGACCCAGTGCGACATCGGCCGCGCCAGCGATTCGATGTCGCTGGTGAGCGGCGCGTCGTACTTCAGGTGGTAGGTCGCGTGGTCGCCGACGATGTTGATCATCGGCGAGCGGCCGCGCTTGGCGTTGTGCACGTTGGCCAGTCCGTTGGCCAGGCCCGGCCCGAGGTGCAGCAGGGTGGCCGCCGGCTTGTCCGCCATGCGGGCGTAGCCGTCGGCGGCGCCGGTGACGACGCCCTCGAACAGGCCCAGCACGCAGCGCATCGCGGGCTTGCGGTCCAGGGCCGCCACGAAATGCATCTCCGAGGTGCCGGGATTGGCAAAGCAGGTGTCGACGCCGCCGGCCAGCAGGGTGTCGCACAGGAGGTCGGCTCCGTTCATGTCAGGACTTTCGATGGGATCATGGGAAGAAACAGCCGCGCGCCACCGGCACGGGGAGATTCGGGAAGGGTGACGAGGCGACGCGATCTCATGCGGCGGCACCGCCGGCCATCATGACGTCGACCAGCGCCGGCTGGCCGCCGGCGATCGCCTGCCGCAGCGCGTCGTGCAGTTCGGCCGGATCGGCGACCCGGCGCGCGGCCAGGCCGAAGCCGCGTGCGACGCTGACCCAGTCGACGGCCGGCTCGCGCAGTTCCATGCCGACGAGGTTGCGCGAGCGCCCGCGCGCCAGCAGCCGCTGCTGCAGGATGCGGTAGCCGCCGTTGTCGATCAGCACGTAGGTCACCGGCACCTTCTGCTGCGCAGCGCTCCACAGCGCCTGCACGCCGTACAGCGCGCTGCCGTCGCCGACCGCGGCCACCACCGGCCGGCCCGGATGCGCCAGGGCGATACCCACCGCTCCCGGCAGCGCGAAACCCAGTCCGCCGCTGGCCAGGCCATAGAAGCCGGTGGGCGAACGCACCGGCAGCAGGCGCGCCAGGGCCGGGGCTGCCGTCAGCGCTTCCTCCACCACGATGGCATCGCGCGGCAGCGTCTGCGTCAGCGCCGCCATGAGGAACGCGGGATCGATGCCGGCGCCCGCCGGCCGCTGCGCCACCTCGCGCCGGGCCGCATCGGCCCGGGCCCGCCAGTTGCGCGCGGCCAGCCCGCGCAGGCGCTGCGCGGCGGCTTCGGCGTGGGCCGGCGTGATCCGTTGCGCCAGCAGCGGCAGCAGCGCGCGCAGCGTCTCGGGCACGTCGGCGCAGATCGCCAGTTCGGTCGCGTGGTTCTTGCCCAGCTCCCAGTCGCGGTTGGACAGGTGCAGCACCGGCATCCCCGCGGGCAGCGGATCGACGGGACTGTGGACCGACATGCGCAGCAGGTCGGCCCCGACGCAGACCAGCAGGTCGAACGGCTCGAGCAGCGCGCGGGCGGTCTCCTGGCTGCGGGTCAGGTCGCCCAGGAACGCGGGATGCTCCACGTCGAAGCGCGCGTTGTACGGCACCGGTTCGTGGAAGACGGCCGCCCCCAGCAGCTCGGCCAGCCGCGCCAGCTCGGCGAAGGCGTCGCCGGCGGCGACCTCGCGGCCGGCGATGATGACCGGGCGCTGTGCCGCCAGCAGCCGCTGCGCGAGTTGCTCCAGCACCGCGTCCGCCGGCCGCACCCGTTGCTCGACGCGGGTCGGCCGGCCCAGCTCCAGCGCCGCGCTCGCGTCCATGATGTCACCCGGCAGGCTGAGGAACACCGGCCCCATCGGCGCCGCCAGCGCCACCTTGGCCGCGCGATGCAGGATGCGGGGCAGATCCTCCAGCCGCGGCACCTCCACCGCCCATTTCACCAACGGCTGCGCGATCCGCACCAGCGGCTCATACAGCATGGGCTCCTGCAGGCCGTGGCCGGTCTCGTGCTGGCCGGCGGTCACCAGCAGCGGCGAGCCGGCGAACTTCGCGTTGTAGAGCGCGCCCATCGCGTTGCCCAGGCCCGGCGCGGCGTGCAGGTTGCAGGCCGCCAGGCGCTGGCTGGCGCGGGCGAACCCGTCGGCCATGCCCAGCACCGCGGCCTCCTGCAGCCCGAGCACGAAGCGCAGGTCCGGGTGGTGCCCCACGGCTTCCATGATTCCGAGCTCGGTGGTGCCGGGGTTCCCGAACAGATGGGTGATGCCCTCGTCCTGCAGCAGCCGGACGAAGGCATCGGCGCCGCGCAGCGTTTCCGTGGCCATGCCGTATTGTGTCGTGGCCCGCGCGGGGCCGGCCGCATCGGCGGTCACGCGCGCGCCACCCCCGGCGCCGCGCTGCGCAGGCACTCCATCAGGCGGCTGGTGGTGGCCGTGAGGGCGCGCCCGCGCATCGTCATCATGCCCACCGGCGGCAGCTCCAGGCGCACCGGCAGCGCCAGCACCTGCAGTGCGCCCTGCCGCTGGAAGTGCCGCGCGACCGAGCGCGCCATGAAGCCGACGGCGTCGCGCTCGGTCATGAAAGTGAGCAGCGCGAGGAAGGATGCCGTCTCGACCACGTCGGTCGGCGGTTGCAGGCCATGCCGGAAGAACTGCTGTTCCAGCTTGACCCGCAGCGAGGCCCAGGGCGGCGGCATGACCGCGGGCCGCGCCGCCAGGTCGGCCCAGCCCGGCCTGGCCTGGCCGGCCAGCGGGTGGCCGGGCCGCACCACGGCCACCATGGGTTCGTTGTACAGCGCCTCGGGCACCAGGTCCGGCGCGGCGTAGCCGGGCTCCAGCCGGCCGACGAACAGCTCCAGCTCGCCCAGCCGCAGCTTGGGCAGCAGCTGGGTCAGGTCGCCTTCCTCCACCAGCACCATCGCCTGGGCCGAGCGCTGCTTGAGCAGCGCCACCGCGCGCGCCAGCAGCACCGGCTGCGCGACCACCATGGCGCCGACCCGGGTGCGGCCGGCGGCGCCGCTTTCGACGGCGCGAATCTCTTCACGGGTGCGCTCGTAGTCGGCCAGCACCGAGCGGGCGAAGCGCACGATCGACCGGCCGCCGGCGGTCGGCTCGGTGCCGCGGGCCGAGCGCTGGAACAGCTGCAGGCCGAACATGGCCTCGACCTCGCTCAGCATCTTCGAGACCGCCGGCTGGCTGACCGACAGGAATTCGGCGGTGCGCCCCAGGTGACGGAACTGGTCGAGCGCCACCAGCAGCTGCAGATGGCGCAGCTTGACGTTGGAGCGCAGCACGCGGTCGATCTGCGACATGCCGCATCGTACATAACCTTTTGGTCATGTAACGATGCCATTTCGCGATTTGTCCGTTATGCAGGGCTGGCCAACAATCCGGGACGGGCCCGCGACGGACGGGTCCCCAGTGCCGTGCCTGCGCCGTCGCCGATCCCGTTCGAAGGACCATCATGCGATTCACCAACGACTACCGCATCCAGCGCCGCCACCTGCTGCTGGGGGGCGCCGGGCTGGCGCTGCCCGCCTGGGCGGCCGCCGACGACTACCCCTCCCGGCCGATCAACTTCATCTGCCCGTGGCCGGCCGGCGGCACCGCCGACCAGTCGATGCGCGCGATCTGCCAGGTTGCCTCGCGCATCCTCAAGCAGCCGGTCGCCGTGGTGAACCAGGCCGGTGCGGCCGGCATGATCGGCGCCAAGGCGATCGCCGGCGCCAGGCCCGACGGCTACACCATCGGCCAGATCCCGATCTCGGTCACCCGCTTTTCCCAGCTCGGTTCGCTGCAGGCCGACCCGCGCAGCGACTTCACCTACCTGGCCCGCACCTCCGGCCAGACCTTCGGCATCGCGGTGCTGCCCGCCTCGCCGCTCAAGACGCTCAAGGACATGGTGGCCGCGGCCAAGGCCAGCCCCGGCCGCATCACCTATGCCCATTCGGGCATCGGCGGCGCCACCCATGTCGGGATGGAAGAGTTCGCGCTGGCCGCCGGCATCCAGCTCAACGCGATCGCCTACAAGGGCGGCGCGCCGGCGCTGCAGGACACGCTGGGCGGCCAGGTCGACATGCTGGTGGATTCCAGCTCCTGGGCGCCGCACGTGGAGGCCGGCAAGCTGCGGCTGCTGGCCACCTGGGGCGAGCAGCGCACGCCGCGCTTCAAGGACACGCCCACGCTGAAGGACGCCGGCTACAACGTGGTGGTCGACGCGCCCAACGGCATCGGCGCACCCAAGGGCCTGCCGCCGGCGGTGGAACGCACGCTGCGCGAGGCGCTGCGCCAGGCGGTGCAGAGCGAGGAGTTCAAGGCCGTCGCCGACCGCATCGACGCTCCGGTGATGTACCTGGACGGACCCGACTACCAGAAGTACGTGCTGACGGTCTACGAGCGCGAGACCCAGCTGATCCAGCGCCTGAAGCTCAGGGAACTGCTGCAAAAGGGCTGAGCGCGCCGCGCAGGAACACCGCCGATGACCGCCAGTCCCCTGATCCGGTTGCATCCCAACGACAACGTCCTGGTGGCCAGGACGCCGCTGGCGCTCGGGCAGGAACTGCCGGAGCTCGGCCTGCGCGCCCGCGCCCAGGTGCCGGCCGGCCACAAGATCGCCGCGCGGCGCATCGCCGCCGGCGAGCCGGTGCGCAAGTACGACACGGTGATCGGCTCGGCGGCGCGCGACATCGAGCCGGGCGACTACGTCCACACGCACAACGTGGCGCTGGTCGATTTCGACCGCGACCCCGGCTTCGGATTGGACGTGCGGCCGGTGGACTACCTGCCGCCGGAGCGGCGCGCCAGATTCATGGGGTTCGTGCGCGAGGACGGCCGCGTCGGCACGCGCAACTTCATCGGCATCCTGTCGTCGGTCAACTGCTCGGCCACCGTGATCAAGCGCATCGCCGCGCATTTCACGCCCGAGCGGCTGGCCGCCTTTCCGAACGTCGACGGCGTGGCAGCCTTCGCCCAGACCAGCGGCTGCGGCATGTCTTCGCCGAGCGAGCACTTCGACGTGCTGCGGCGCACGCTGGCCGGCTATGCCCGCCATCCCAACCTGGCCGGTGTGCTGATCGTCGGCCTGGGCTGCGAGCGCAACCAGGTCGCCGACCTCGTCGAGTCGCAGGGCCTGGCGGCCGGCCGGCTGCTGCGCACGCTGGTGATGCAGGAAGTGGGCGGCACGATCGAGACGATCGAGGCCGGCGTCGCCGCGGTCGAGGAGATGCTGCCGCTGGCGAACGCGTGCCGCCGCCAGCCGGTGGACGCGAGCCACATCAAGATCGGGCTGGAATGCGGCGGCTCGGACGGCTTTTCCGGCATCACCGCCAATCCGGCGCTGGGCGCCGCGATGGACGTCCTGGTGCGCCACGGCGGCACGGCCATCCTGTCGGAGACGCCCGAGATCCACGGCGTGGAGTACATGTTGACGCGCCGCGCCGTCACGCCGCAGGTGGGCCAGAAGCTGCTCGACCGGCTGGCCTGGTGGGAGCGCTACACCGCCGGTCACAACGCGCAGTTCAACGGCGTGGTCGGGCCCGGCAATCAGGCCGGCGGGCTGGCCAACATCTTCGAGAAGTCGCTCGGCTCCGCGATGAAGGGCGGCACCACGCCGCTGCGCGCCGTCTATGAATACGCCGAGCCGGTCACCGAGCCGGGCTTCGTGTTCATGGATTCGCCCGGCTACGACCCGGTGGCCGTCACCGGCCAGATCGCCAGCGGCGCCAACCTGATCTGCTTCACCACCGGCCGCGGTTCCATGTTCGGTTCCAAGCCGGCGCCCACGATCAAGCTGGCGAGCAACACGCCCATGTTCCGGCGGCTCGAGCGCGACATGGACATCAACTGCGGCGCCATCCTGGACGGCGAGGTCGACGTCGCGCAGATGGGGCAGCGCATCTTCGATGCGATACTGCGCCATGCGTCGGGCGAGCCGACCAAGAGCGAGATCCTGGGCCTGGGCGACCACGAGTTCGTGCCCTGGCACCTGGGCATCGTGAGCTGAACTTCATCCTCCGGAAATCCCCATGACGAGCGGCAACTCCTTCAAGACCGCGCTCGCTGCGAAGCGCGCGCAGATCGGCCTGTGGCTGTCGATGGCCGACCCTTACCTCGCGGAGGTCAGCGCCACCGCCGGCTTCGACTGGCTGCTGGTGGACGGCGAGCATGCGCCCAACGACCTGCGCAGCACGCTGGCGGCGTTGCAGGCGGTGGCGCCGTACCCGGCGCACCCGGTGGTGCGCGCGGTCAACGGCGACACGGCCCTGATCAAGCAATTGCTGGACATCGGCGCCACGACGCTGCTGATCCCGATGGTCGACACCGCCGAGCAGGCGGCGCAGCTGGTCAGGGCCACGCGCTATCCGCCGCTGGGCGTGCGCGGCGTTGGCAGCGCGGTGGGCCGCGCCTCGCGCTGGAGTGCGCGTGCCGACTACCTCGACGTGGCCGATTCGCAGATCTGCCTGCTGGTGCAGGCCGAAAGCGTCACGGCGCTGCGCAACCTCGATGCGATCTGCGCCGTGGATGGCGTCGACGGCGTGTTCATCGGACCGGCCGATCTGGCCGCGTCGATGGGGCATCGCGGCCGCGCCGACCATCCCGAGGTGGTGGCCGCGATCGAAGGCGCCATCCGGACCATCGTCGCGTCGGGCAAGGCGGCCGGCATCCTGCTGACGAACGAGCCGGCCGCCCGGCGCGCGCTGGAACTCGGCGCCACCTTCGTCGCCACCGGCGTCGACGTGCTGCTGTACGCCGCGGCCGCCCGCAAGCTGGCGCGCGACTTCATCCCGCCCGCGGCGCGTTGAAGGCCGGCGGCCGCGCCGGCCTTCAGGAGCGGCCCAGCTCGACGCTGCGCTGCTCGGCCGGCGGCGGCGCCACATGCATGTGCTCGGTCCTGGCGTCGAGCAGCACCTCCGGCTCCTGCGCGGCCAGCCAGGTTTCGTGGTCGAGTTGCTGCTGGAGCTGCGTGGCGTCGAGGTCGCCGGTCCACTTGGCGACGACGATGGTCGCCACGCCGTTGCCCACCAGGTTGGTGAGCGCCCGCGCCTCCGACATGAAGCGGTCGATGCCCAGAATCAGCGCGAGCCCGGCCACCGGCACGGTGCCGACGGCCGACAGCGTGGCGGCCAGCACGATGAAGCCACTGCCGGTGATGCCGGCGGCGCCCTTGGAGGTGAGCAGCAGCACCGCCAGCAGCGTCAGCTGCTGGGTGAGCGTCATCGGCGTGTTGGTCGCCTGGGCGATGAATACGGCCGCCATCGTCAGGTAGATCGACGTTCCGTCGAGGTTGAACGAGTAGCCGGTGGGGATGACGAGGCCGACCGTGGTCTTGCGGGCGCCCAGGTTCTCCATCTTCTCCATCATCCGCGGCAGCACCGACTCGGAGGACGACGTGCCCAGCACGATCAGCAGTTCCTCCTTGATGTACTTGATGAACTTCCAGATCGAGAAGCCGTGGAGGCGCGCGATCGTTCCCAGCACCAGGAACACGAACAGCAGGCAGGTGAGGTAGAACGCGCCCATCAGCTTGCCCAGCGCGAACAGGCTGCCCACGCCGTACTTGCCGATGGTGAAGGCCATCGCCCCGAATGCGCCGAGCGGGGCCAGCTTCATGATGTAGCCGACGATCGTGAACAGCACGTGCGAGGTCTTCTCGATGAAGTCGAACACCAGCGTGCCGCGCCCGCCGAACCGGTGCAGCGCGAAGCCGAACAGCACGGCGATCACCAGCACCTGCAGGATCTCGCCCCGGGCGAAGGCGCCGACCAGCGTGTCGGGGATCAGATTGAGGACGAACTCGGTCGTGGTGCCGATCTTGCCCGGTGCCGTATAGGCGGCGATGCCCTTGGTGTCGAGGGAGGCCGGATCGACGTTCATGCCACTGCCGGGCTGGATCGAGTTGACGATCAACAGGCCGATCACCAGCGCCAGCGTGCTGACCACCTCGAAATAGAGCAGGGCCAGGCCGCCGGTCTTGCCGACCTTCTTCATGTCTTCCATGCCGGCGATGCCGACCACGACCGTGCAGAAGATGATCGGCGCGATCAGCATCTTGATCAGCTTGATGAAGCCGTCGCCGAAGGGCTTCATCGCCGCGCCCAGGTCGGGCGCGAAATGGCCCAGCAGCACGCCGACGACGACGGCGGCGATCACCTGGGCATAGAGGGAACGGTACAGCGGCAGCTTGCGCGCTGCCGCGGAGGGGCTGGGGGTCATGCCTGTCCTTCGAATGGGGAGTGCCGGCGCGGTCCGCCTGGCGTTCATCTCACAGCAGCGGCAGGCGGGCGGCTGTGGGTCGCCACCGCGCGCCCCTGACGGGCGCGTCCGATGCCGGCGTTTCCCGCCCTGCCTCCGCCGGCGCGTTGGCGGCGCGACCCAAGGGTTTCCCCGGGGCGCGTCGGCGCGCATGGTAACACCTTGGACCTCACCGGAAGCTGACTTCGCCCGGTCCGATTCCCGGCGCGCGGCCAGGGCGCAGCGCTAGGTGCCCAGCGCCTGCAACCGGGCCGCGGCTTCCCGCTTGCCCATGGCGCGCAACGCCGCGATCTGCGGCAGGTGGCGCGCCTGCGGCCGCGCCTTGCCGGATTCCCATTTGTAGACCGACTGGCCCGACGCTCCGATCAGGGCGCCGAAGGCCTCTGCGGACAGCTCCAGCCGGCGCCGCTGCGAGGCCAGTCCCTTGGCGCTGAAGCGCAGCCTGCGGTCGGGCTCGTCGGCCGCGGCGGCTTCCCGCGTGGGCCGGCCCGCCTGCCGCTTGATCTGCTGCTCGAGCGTGCCGATGCGCCGCTTGAGGCGGGCGATTTCGCTGCGGTAATTCGCGCTCGCCTTCTTGAGTGTTTGCAGTTCGGCGCGGACTTCCCGGCGCGCCACCCGAGCGATCTCGCTCTTGAGAATACTTGCGAGGTTGGGCATCCCGCCATTGTGCTCCGGATGAGCCCGCAACGTGCTGGCGGCGGCGGCACAATGGGCCGATGCATCCGTTCGTCCCACTCATTGAGACCAGCCGCGGCGGCACGCCGGAGTGCCTGCATTTCGGCGCCATCGCGGTCTGCGACGCGCACGGCCGCGTGCTGGCGCACGCCGGCGATCCGCAGCTGGTCACCTTCACGCGTTCCACGCTCAAGCCGCTGCAGGCGCTGCCCTTCATGCAGGCGGGCGGGCCGCGCGCGCTCGGCTTCACGCGCGAGCAGGTGGCGATGCTGTGCGCCAGCCACAGCGGCGAGGCCATGCACGTGCAGCAGGTCGACGGCATGCTGCACAAGGCCGGCGTGTCGTCGCGGCAACTGCAGTGCGGCTGCCATGTGCCGCTGTTCGTGGAACCCGGGCAGGCGGCGGGCGCGTATGACGAGCGCCACCACAACTGCAGCGGCAAGCACGCGGGCTTCCTGGCCTGCTGCGTGCAGCACGGCTGGTCCGCGCAGAGCTACCTGGCCCCGGAACATCCGCTACAGCAGGCGATCCGGCGCGACGTCGCGCGGGCGCTGGGCCTGGCGCCCGAAGCCATGAAGATGGGCATCGACGGCTGCTCGGCCCCCAACTACGCGGTGCCGCTGGCGCACCTGGCGGCGGGCTACGCCCGGCTGGCCAGCGGGGATCAGGATGCCGAGTTCGGCTCCAGCTTCGCTCACCTGGCCGACGCGATGACGGCGCATCCGGAACTGGTCTCGGGCAGCGGGCGCAACGACCTGGAATTCATGCGAGCCGGCCGCGGCGACTGGGTCAGCAAGGCCGGCGCCGACGGCGTGCAGGTGGTGGCCAGCCGCAGCCGGCGGCAGGCGGTCGCGGTGAAGGTGTCCGACGGCAGCAAGGTCGCCGCCACGGCCGCCACGGTGGGCGCGCTGGACCAGCTGGGCTGGCTCGACGAGCAGCAACGCGAAGCATTGCGGCCGTGGTGCGCGGCGACCGTCACCAGCGTGCGTGGCGCCGCCGTGGGGGCGCGGCGGGCGGTGTTCGCGTTGCAGCGCGCCGGCTGAAGCCCGGCCGCTTCGCCAGCGCCGCCTCGGGCGAAGGCGCGGCCCCACGACGGGCGCCGCCACTTCACAATGCTACGGATGAAGAACGTCTCCCTGATCGGCGCGCCCACCGACGTCGGCGCCAGCGTCCGCGGCGCGGGCATGGGACCCGACGCGCTGCGCGTGGCCGGGCTGGTCGATGCGCTGCGGGCCCAGCGGCTGCACGTGCAGGACCTGGGCAACCTGGCCGGCCCACCGAATCCCTGGGCGGCGTCCAGCGGCGGCCTGCGCCACCTGGACGAGGTGGTGGCCTGGAATCGTGCCGTGTTCGATGCAGTCGATGCCGTGCTCGCCGGCGGCGGCTTCCCGATCCTGATGGGGGGCGACCATTCGGTGGCCGTCGGGTCGATCAGCGCCGTCGCGCGTCACTGCCGGCGGGAGCGCCGGCACCTGCGGGTGCTCTGGTTCGACGCCCACACCGACGTCAACACCGAGGCGATCAGCCCCAGCGGCAACCTGCACGGCATGCCGGTGGCCTGCCTGCTCGGGCACGGGCCGCAGGCGCTGGTCGGCTGGAGCGGCGAGCGCGCCGCATTGCGGCCCGAGGACGTGGACTTCATCGGCATCCGCAGCGTCGACGCCGACGAGAAGGAAGCCATCCGGCTGCTCGGGCTGCAGGTGTTCGACATGCGCCACATCGACGAGCACGGCATGCGCAACACCATGACCGAGGCGCTGCACGACATCGACGAGGGTACGCATCTGCACGTGAGCTTCGACCTCGACTGCCTGGACCCCGCCGATGCGCCCGGTGTCGGCACCGGCGTGCGCGGCGGCCCCACCTACCGCGAGATGCAGCTGTGCATGGAGATGATCGCGGACACCGGCGCGCTCTGCTCGCTGGACGTGGTGGAGATCAACCCGGCGCTGGATGTGCGCAACCGTACCGCCGAGCTGGCCGTCGAGTTCGTGCAAAGCCTGTTTGGCGCGTCGACGCTGGCGCGCTGAGCCACGCCGCCGGCTCGCCCGCCGGATCAGCGCTCGTCTTCGTCGTCGCCCGGTTCACCGGCGTCGATGTCGGTGAATTCCTGACCGCCGAGATCGGCGTCGGCCAGGCCGTCGCCCGCGCGCACCACCCGGTCGGGCAGGATGTCGCCGCCCTCGACCGCGTCGCCCGGTGTCACCGAGCCGCGCTCGCCGGTGCCCACGGCATCGCTGTCGGCATGCGACTCGTGCGTGCCCACGGCGTCGCTGCCGCTGTCGGAGTTGTCGCTCGGCCCGAGCAGGTCGGCGTCGCGGCCGCTGGGGTGGGAGGGCGCCGGGTCGGCGCCGACGATGCTGCTGTACGCCATGGTCCTTCCTTCACTGCTGGCGTCCAGTGTGCTGGGGACCCGTACGGCAGCGCCGTCGGCAGCAGCGCAGCCGCACTGTCGGACGGGCCTGACGGGTCGTGGCCGGCGCCCTTTCTTTTTGAACCTTCGGTCTACCGAAACCAGGCGCGGCGCAGACTTTGTCACGCCGCGTGGGAAACAACACGCTAGGAAGAGTGACATTTTGAAACCGGTGACCGATACTCCGACCGGGCGGCCATGGCCGCTCCCTCATTTTCCATTTCCACTCCAGGAGCCCCCATGAAGTTTCCCTTGGTGAAGAAGCTGGCCGCCGCCGCGGCCATGCTGGGCCTGTGCGCGACGGCCTCGGCCGAGCTCAACGTCGATTTCTCCAATGCTCGCGGCACCGGCACCGCGCCCGGCAAGATCCTGATCGAGAACATCAAGGTGCTGACGCCGGTCCTGAACCCATTCACGGGTACGAGCACGACCGTCGAGACCGGCTACAACGTGATCTTTGACTTCGTCCCCTCGACGCTGCACCTGGTGCCCTCGGGCATCACCCAGGCCAGCGGCAGCGGCGCCAGCACCTGTGCCACCGCCCGGGTCCAGGTGTTCAATTCCGTGCTGGGCGCCAACGGCGGCGCGCTGGCCGGCGCCACGGTGTCGGTCGGCACCCGCAGCGCCACCACCGATGCCACCGGCGTCGCGAGCCTCACGGGGTTGCCGGAGGGCCTGAACTCGATCGCGGTGACCAGCGGCGGCTACGTGTCCGCCACCCAGTCCGCCAACCTGAGCTGCGCCGTCCCGAGCAACGACATCGCCGTCGCGGTCTCGCCGGCAGCGGGCAGCACCGGGGGCCTGACGAGCGGCCAGTTCCGTGCCATCCTGACCTGGGGCCAGAACCCCAGCGACCTGGACTCGCACCTGACCGGCCCGAACGCTGATACCACGCGGTGGCACCTGTATTACTCGAACAAGACCGCCGGCGGCATCTGCAAGCTGGACGTCGATGACACTTCGTCCTACGGTCCCGAGACGGTGACCTGCCCCGCCAGCGGCACGACCACTGCGCTGCGCGACGGCGTCTACCGTTACTCGGTGCATCACTATTCCGGCACCGGAACCATCGGCAGCTCCGGCGCGACCGTGCGGCTGGAGTTCGGCAACGGCACCGTCTACAACTACACGCCGCCGGCCAGCGGGTTCACCGGCAGCAGCAACGTGTGGACCGTGTTCGAACTCACGGTGAGCGGCGGCACCATCAGCGTGGCGCCGGTCAACACCGTTACCACCGGCGTCAGCAGCGGCTCGGTGCGGGCCCAGAAGGCGCCGCTGTTCGGCCAGCCGGAAGACGGGCGGCTGTTCCAGGGCCTGAGCAAGTAAGTGAGGGCCGGCGCGCGCCTGCTCTGGGCCGGGCTGCTGGTGGCAGGCCTGGCCGGCGCCGCCGCCTTCTGGTGGCCGGCGCCGCCGGTCGAGCCGCCGGCGCCGGCTGCGCTGCCCTTCGCGGGCGTGCCGGCGCCTGCGGCGCCGACCTCGGCCGCGCCGGCGGCCGATCCTGCCGCCATGCCCCAATTGCGGGTGCCGCCGCGCAGTGGCGGGCAGGACCCGCTGGCGGCGGCTCTGGCGGCGGCGCGCGAGCGGCCGCAAGCGCCGCCGCCGCCCGAGATCGCCAAGGCCGGGACGCTTGAAGACGCGTTTGCGGCGATGCAGGCCGCGCAGGGCCAGCCGCCGCCAGCCGCGGCGGGCGCCAGTCCCTTCGGCGGCCGCTAGCCGGGCCTCCTGCCGCGCCTCGGCGCCCGCGGCCCCTTATCATTCGCTTCCTCCGGGGCCGCGCATGGTCGGCCCCTGCGACCTTTTCACCGCAGTCCCCTCGATGAACGAACCCGCGACCGCCGGCCCGCCGGCGCACGATGCAGCACCAGATGCAGGCCCCGGCGCGGACGCCGCCGCGTCGCAGGAGCGACCGCCGCGCGAGCGCAAGCGCGGACCGCGCGCTGCCGACGTGCAGCCGACGCTGGAGCAGCTGGCGGCGCTCCACCCGCAGCTGTTCGGCGCGGTGTTCCGGCCGCTCAAGCGCGGCATCTTCCAGGACCTGCTGGCCGCGCACCCGGACGCGTTCGGCCAGGACGCGCTGAAGGACGCGCTGGGCTTTCATACCCGCTCCACCCGCTACCTCACGGCGGTGGCGGCCGGCCAGGCGCGCCACGACCTGCAGGGCAAGCCGGTGGAGGCGATGGCGCCCGAGCACGTGCACCACGCGCTGCTGGAGGTGTTCCGGCGGCGGCAGGCGCGCGGCGCCGAGGACCTGCGGCCAAAGCTGCGCGATCGCATCGTGCAGGCCTTCGAAGCGTCGGGCCTGTCGCGCGAGGACTACGAGCAGCTGGTGCGCGGCCGCGACGAGGCGGCCAATGCGCTGCTGGACGAGGCGATGGCCGTCGCCGCCGAGCGGCGCGCCAAGGACGAGGCACTGCTGCGCGCGTTCGAAGCGAGCGGCGCCAGCGTGGAGCGTTTTGCCGAAATGTACGGGCTGGACCCGCGCACCGCCGCCCGTTCGCTGGAGCGGGCGCGCCGGGGCGGCTGAAGCCCGCACCGCGTCAGGTCGGCCCCAGCCCCAGTCCGGTCAGGTAGGCGTCCAGCGTCTGCCGCCCGGCGGCCTCGAGCTGGAATGCGCCGGGATCGAGCAGCCAGTCCTGGATCAGCCCGCTCAGCAGTGCGTGCAGGCCGCGCGCCGCCGCGATGGCGGGAATCGGCAGGCGCAGCCCGCGGCCGGCGGCGCTGCGTTGCAGCACGCGCTTCATCTGCAGCACGGCCCGGCGCTGCATCGCCAGGTGGCGTTCGCGCACCTTGCCCAGGGCGTCCACGTATTCCACCTTCTGGGTGGCGACCTCGAACACCCGGCGGGTGCGCGGATCGGTGGCGGTGCGCCGCAGCGCCCCCAGCAGGGCCGCGCGCAGCTGCGCCAGCGGATCTTCGTCGCCTGCGTCGCGCTCGCGCACCAGCGCCTCTTCGAGCGGCAGCGTGACGCGTGCCATCATCGCGTTGAAGAGGTCGGCCTTGTCCTTGAAGTGCCAGTAGACGGCGCCCCTCGTCGTGCCGGCCGCCGTCGCGATGTCGTGCAGCGAGGTGCCGGACACCCCCTGCGCCTGGAACAGCCGCTCGGCCGCGTCCAGCAGGCTGGCGCGGGTCGCCTGTGCCTCTTCCTTGGTGCGTCGGACCATGCCGGCAGTATACATTCAGGAATGCATGTATACTGCGGCGCTTTCCGGGACCGCCGCGCCGGCCCCGGCGCCACAGCACGAGGAATTCCATGCCTGCCCTGCCTGCGCACCCGCGGCCCTCATCCGTCGCCTTTTCTGCAGTCCGCGCCGCCGCGCTCGCCGCGCTTGCGCTCGCGCTCGCCGCCTGCGGCCAGGGCGCCGGCACAGGACCAGGCGGTGGGGCCGGCGGCGGCATGCCGCCCGCGGAAGTCGGCGTGGTGACGGTGGCGCCGGGCGAGGTCGGGCTGGTCACCGAGCTGCCGGGCCGACTGGAGGCTTCGCGCGTCGCGCAGGTGCGCGCCCGCGCCGCCGGCATCGTGCAGCAGCGGCTGTTCCGCGAGGGCACCGACGTGCGCGCCGGCCAGCCGCTGTTCCGGATCGACCCGGCGCCCTACGCCGCCGCCAGCGCCAGCGCCCAGGCCGCGCTGATGCGCGCGCAGGCCAGCCTGGGGCAGGCCAAGGCGCTGGCCGAGCGCTACAAGCCGCTGGTGGAAGCCAACGCGGTCAGCAAGCAGGAATATGCCAACGCCGTCGCCGCCGAGCAGCAGGCACAGGCCGAGGTGGCTGCCGCGCGCGCATCGGTGCAGACGGCGCAGATCAACCTCGGATACGCCTCGGTGGTCGCGCCGATCAGCGGGCGCATCGGCCGGACCCTCGTGACCGAAGGCGCGCTGGTGGGCCAGGGCGAGGCGACGCCGCTGGCCGTGATCCAGCAGATCCACCCGATGTACGTCAATTTCACGCAACCGGCGGCCGACGTGCTGCGGCTGCGCCAGGCGCTCGCGCAGGGCCGGCTCAAGCGCGCCGCCGGGCTGGACGGCGCGCTGGTGCGCGTGGTGCTGGAGGACGGCAGCGAGCATCCGAATCCCGGCAAGCTGCTGTTCTCCGACCTGTCGGTCGATCCGACCAGCGGCCAGATCACGCTGCGCGCGGAAGTCCCCAACGCGAATGGCGCGCTGCTGCCGGGCCTGTACGTGCGGGTGCGGCTGGAGCAGGCCAAGGCCGGCAACGCCGTGCTGCTGCCGCAGCAGGCGGTGACGCGCACGGCGCAGGGCGACACCGTGATGGTGGTCGGCGCCGACGGCCAGGTCGCGCCGCGCAAGATCCAGGTCGGCAACGCGCAGGCTGGCCAGTGGGTGGTGCTCGACGGCCTGAAGGCCGGGGAGCAGGTGGTGGTGGACGGCTTCCAGAAGATCCGGCCCGGCGCGCCGGTCAAGCCGGTGCCGTGGACCGCTGCTGCGGGCGTAGCCGCCCCGGCAGCGCCCGCTTCGGCCGCGGCGCCCGCCGCCTCCGCCGCGTCGGCGGCCAAGCGCTGAGGGACCGGCCGTGGCGCGTTTCTTCATCGACCGGCCCATCTTCGCGTGGGTCATCGCCCTGTTCATCATCGTGGGCGGGGGCGTTGCGATCACGCAGCTGCCGATCGCCCAGTATCCGCCGGTGGCGCCGCCCTCGATCGTGGTGACGGCGTTCTATCCCGGCGCGTCGGCCAGGACGCTGGAAGAGAGCGTCATCAGCGTCATCGAGCAGGAGATGAACGGCTCGCCGGGGCTGATCTACATGGAGTCGGTCAGCCAGGCCAACGGCGGCGGCCAGATCACCCTCAGCTTCCAGCCCGGCACCAATCCGGATCTGGCCCAGGTCGACGTGCAGAACCGCCTGTCGCGCGCGACCCCGCGGCTGCCGGCGGCCGTGACGCAGCAGGGCGTGCGCGTGGACAAGTCGCGCTCGAACTTCCTGCTGTTCACGATCCTGTCCTCCGACGACCCGGCCTACACGCCGGTGGCGCTGGGCGACTATGCCTCGCGCGCCGTGCTGCCTGAAATCCAGCGCATCCCCGGCGTCGGCCAGGCCCAGCTGTTCGGCACCGAGCAGGCGATGCGCGTCTGGGTCGAACCGGCGAAGCTGGTGAGCTTCGGCGTCTCGGCCGCCGAAGTGAACGCAGCGATCCGCGCGCAGAACGCGCAGGTCTCGTCCGGCTCGATCGGCGACCTGCCCAACGTCACGGGCCAGGGCATTGCGGCCACCGTGGTGGTGAACGGCCAGCTCACCTCGGTGGAGCAGTTCGGCGCCATCGTGCTGCGAGCCAACACCGACGGTTCCACCGTGCGGCTGCGCGACGTCGCCCGCCTCGAGCTGGGCGCGCAGAACTACGCCACCTCGGCGCGGCTGAACGGCAAGCCGTCGACCGGCATCGGGGTGCAGCTGTCGCCCAGCGGCAACGCGCTGGCGACCGCGGCGGCCGTGCGCACCCGCATGGAGGAGCTGTCCGCGTTCTTCCCGGCTGGCATGAAGTGGGAGATCCCCTACGACAGCTCGCGGTTCGTGAAGATCTCGATCTCGCAGGTGGTGATCACGCTGCTCGAAGCCGTGGCGCTGGTGTTCCTGGTGATGTTCCTGTTCCTGCAGAACTGGCGCTACACGATCATCCCGACGCTGGTGGTGCCGATCGCGCTGCTGGGCACCTTCGCGGCGCTGCTCGCGCTGGGCTTCTCGATCAACGTGCTCACGATGTTCGGCATGGTGCTGGTGATCGGTATCGTGGTGGACGACGCCATCGTCGTGGTCGAGAACGTCGAGCGGATCATGAGCTCCGAAGGCCTGCCGCCGCGCGAGGCGACGCGCAAGGCGATGGGCCAGATCCAGGGTGCCATCGTCGGCGTCACGGTGGTGCTGATTTCGGTGTTCGTGCCGCTGGCGTTCTTTGCCGGCGCCACCGGCAACATCTATCGCCAGTTCGCCACCGTGATGGTGGCGTCGATCAGCTTTTCGGCCTTCATGGCGCTGTCGCTCACCCCGGCCCTGTGCGCCACCCTGCTCAAGCAGGTGGAGGCGGGGCACCACCACGAGAAGGGCGGCTTCTACGGCTGGTTCAACCGCGGCTTCGCCAACACGGCCAAGGGCTACGAGAGCGTGGTGGCCCGCGTCCTCAAGCGCGCGGCGCGTTACCTCGTGATCTACGCGGCGATCATCGGCGCCGTGGCCCTGCTGTATTCGCGGCTGCCGACCTCCTTCCTGCCGCAGGAGGACCAGGGCACCATGCTGGTCAACGTGCAGTTGCCCCCCGGCGCCACCCAGCAGCGCACCAGCAAGGTGATGGAGCAGGTCGAGGCCTACGTCCTGAAGCAGCCCGAGGTGCAGAGCATGGTCAGCGTGCTGGGGTTCAGCTTCTCGGGTCAGGGCCAGAACGCCGCGCTGGCGTTCGTCACCTTGAAGGACTGGGACCTGCGCCATGGCGCAGGCCAGGCCGCGCACGAGATCGCGGGCCGCGCCTTCGGGGCCCTGGCGGGCATCCGCGACGCGTTCATCTTCCCGCTCAGCCCGCCGCCGATTCCCGAGCTGGGCGTCGCCTCCGGCTTCACGTTCCGGCTGCAGGACCGCGGCGGCGCGGGGCACGAGGCGCTGACGGCCGCGCGCAACCAGCTGCTCGGACTGGCCAGCCAGAGCAAGATCCTGACGCAGGTGCGGCCCGACGGCCTGGAGGACGCCCCGCAGCTGCAGATCGACATCGACCGCGACAAGGCCAGCGCGCTGGGCGTGTCGTTCGACGCCGTGAACACGGTGCTGTCGACCGCGCTCGGGTCCAGCTACGTCAACGACTTCCCCAACCGCGGCCGCCTGCAGCGCGTGGTGGTGCAGGCCGACGCGCCGGCGCGGATGCAGCCGGAGGACCTGCTGGAGCTCAATGCCGCGAACCAGCAGGGCAAGCTGGTGCCGCTGCGCGCCTTCGCCACCACCCGCTGGGTGAGCGGCGCCATGCAGACGGTGCGCTACAACGGCTATCCGGCGATGCGGATCTCCGGCGCCCCCGCCCCGGGCCAGAGCACCGGTGCCGCCATGGCCGAGATGGAACGGCTGGCCGCGCAGTTGCCGCAGGGCTTCGGCTACGAATGGACCGGCCAGTCGCGCGAGGAGAAGCTGGCCGGCTCCCAGGCCATGATCCTGTACGGTTTCGCGATCCTGGCGGTGTTCCTGTGCCTGGCGGCCCTGTACGAGAGCTGGTCGATCCCGCTGTCGGTGATCCTGGTCGTGCCGCTGGGCGTGCTGGGCGTGCTGCTGTCGACCACGCTGCGCAGCTATGCCAACGACGTGTACTTCCAGGTCGGCCTGATCACGATCATCGGCCTGACGGCCAAGAACGCGATCCTGATCATCGAGTTCGCCAAGGACCTGCAGGCACAGGGCAAGAGCGTCATCGAGGCTGCCCTGGCGGCGGCGCATCTGCGGTTCCGGCCGATCGTCATGACCTCGATGGCGTTCGGCCTGGGCGTGCTGCCGCTGGCGCTGGCCACCGGCGCCGGATCGGCCAGCCAGCGCGCGATCGGCACCGGCGTGCTGGGCGGCATGCTGACCGGCACCGCGCTGGCGGTGTTCTTCGTGCCGGTGTTCTTCGTCGTCGTGCGCGGCATCTTCAAGGGCAGCGAGCGGCAGAACCGGATGTACCGCCACGAGCTCGACGGGCCGGCGCCAACCGAGGGAGCACAGCGATGACACGATTCCGACTCGCCGCGGCGGCGCTGGCCGCGGCCATCCTGTCCGGCTGCTCGATGATGCCGGCCTACCAGCGCCCGGCCGCGCCGGTGCCGGGCCACTGGCCCGCGCCTGCTGCCGCCGTCGGCACGCCGGCAGCCGAGCTTCCCTGGCAGCAGTTCTTCGGCGACGAGCGGCTGCGCCGGCTGATCGCCATCGCGCTGCGCGACAACCGCGACCTGCGCATCGCCGTGCTGAACATCGAGCAGGCCCGCGCGCAGTACGACATTCGCCGCGCCGACCGGCTGCCCACCGTCGGCGTCACCGCCGGCGGGACGCGCGCGCCCAGCGGCGAGGGCAGCCGCACCAGCTACAGCGCGGGGCTGGGCTTCAGCGCCTGGGAGATCGACTTCTTCGGCCGCGTCGCCAGCCTGAGCGAAGCCGCGCTGTCCCAGTACCTGGCCAGCGAGGAGGGCCGCAAGGCGGCGCAGGTCAGCCTGGTCGCCAGCGTCGCCAACACCTGGCTGGCCCTCGTCGCCGACGAGGAATTGCTGGAACTGACGCGCCAGACGCTGGACACGCGCGAGGAATCGCTGCGGCTGGTGCGGCTGCGTTTCGACAATGGCGTCACGTCCGAGCTGGACCTGCGCCAGGCGCAGTCCCTGGCCGAAGGCGCTCGGGTCTCGCTGGCGCAGCTGGCGCGCCAGCGCGCGGTCGACCTCGATGCGCTGGCGCTGCTGCTGGGACAGCCGGTCCCGGAGGGCACGGCGCCGACCAGCACGGCCGCGCTCACCTTGCCCGACCTGCCGGCCGGCACGCCCTCCGAGGTGCTGGCGCAGCGCCCCGACGTGCGCCAGGCCGAGCAGCAGCTGATCGCCGCCAACGCGAACATCGGCGCCGCGCGCGCCGCGTTCTTTCCGCGCATCTCGCTGACGGCCGGCATCGGCGCCGCCAGCGGCGAGCTGTCGGGGCTGTTCAAGGGTGGCAACTGGGGTTTCACGGCGGCGCCGCAGCTGCTGCAGCCGATCTTCGACGCCGGCCGCAACCGGGCCGGGCTGGCCGCGGCCACGGTGTCGCGCGACATCGCGATCGCGCAATACGAGCGCGCCATCCAGGCCGCCTTCCGCGAGGTGGCCGACGCGCTGGCCGGCCGCGCCACGTTCGGCGAGCAGTTGCGCGCGCAGGGCCAGGTCGCCGAGGCCGAAGCGGCGCGCTACCGCCTGTCCGAGCTGCGCTACCGCAACGGCGTGGCCAGCCACCTGGACCTGCTGGACGCGCAGCGATCGCTGTTCGCGGCCCGCCAGGCGCTGGTGCAGACGCGCCTGCAGCAGCTGCAGAACCAGGTCGCGCTATACCGGGCGCTGGGCGGGGGGTGGACGGCGCCCTGACGACGCTGGTGCGGCCCAGTTGATTCCACTACATTGGAACCATGGGCCACCTCCTCGCACTCGACCAGGGCACCTCCAGTTCTCGCAGCATCGTCTTTGACCTGGAAGGACGCGTCGTCGCCCAGGCGCAGCAGGAGCTGCCGCAGATCTACCCGCAGCCCGGCTGGGTCGAGCACGATCCGATGGAGATCTGGCGCGGCCAGCTCGCCACCGCGCGCGAGGCGCTGCGGCGCGCAGGCCTCGCGGCCGGCGACATCGAGGCGCTGGGCATCACCAACCAGCGCGAAACGACGGTGCTGTGGAACCGCCGCACCGGGCAGCCGGTGCACCACGCCATCGTCTGGCAGGATCGCCGCGGCGAGCCCGCCTGCGCGCGGCTGCGCGAGCAAGGCCATGCCGAGCTGATCCGGTCGCGCACCGGACTGGTCGTCGACTCGTATTTTTCCGCCACCAAGATCGCCTGGCTGCTGGACCACGTGCCGGGCGCGCGCGAGCAGGCGCAGCGCGGCGAGCTGGCGTTCGGCACGGTCGACAGCTGGCTGCTGTGGCAGCTGACCGGCGGGGCGCTGCACGCCACCGACGTGACCAATGCATCGCGCACCATGCTGTTCGACGTGCATCGCAACCGGTGGGACCCCGAGCTGCTGGCCCTGCTCGACATTCCGGCGTCGCTGTTGCCGCAGGTGCTGCCGTCCAGCGCGCACTACGGAGAGACCGAGGCGACGCTGCTGGGCGCGCCGGTCATGATCGGCGGGGTGGCGGGCGACCAGCAAGCCGCACTGTTCGGCCAGGCCTGCTTCGACGCCGGGATGGCCAAGAATACCTACGGCACCGGCTGCTTCATGCTGATGCACACCGGCGACAAGGCCATCGCCAGCCGCAACAACCTGATCACGACGATCGCGTCGCAGGCGCCGGCGGCGGGCGCACTCCCCCGTGCGGGGGAGGGTGGGGGTGGGGGCGGGCACAGCGAGCGTGCGACGCTTCCCTCCAATGCGTATGCACTGGAGGGAAGCGTCTTCGTCGGCGGCGCCGTGGTGCAGTGGCTGCGCGACGGCCTGCACGCGATCGAGGCCAGCGGCGAGGTGCAGGCGCTGGCGCAAAGCGTGCCCGACGCCGGCGGCGTGGTGCTGGTGCCGGCGTTCACCGGCCTGGGCGCGCCGTACTGGAAGCCGGACGCGCGCGGCACGATCACCGGGCTCTCGCGCGGCACCACGATGGCGCACATCGCGCGTGCCGCGCTGGAAAGCATTGCCTACCAGAGCGCTGCGCTGCTGCAGGCCATGAGCCGTGACGCGGCCGCGGCCGGCGCCGCGCCGGTGGCCGAACTGCGGGTGGACGGCGGCGCCAGCGTGAACGACCTGCTGATGCAATTCCAGGCCGATCTGCTGGGCATTCCGGTGGTGCGCCCGGCCTGCGTGGAGACCACCGCACTGGGCGCGGCCTGGCTGGCCGGGCTGGCGGCGGGCGCGTACCGCGGCACCGACGAGCTGGCGGCGCTGTGGCGCGCTGAACGCCGATTCGAGCCGGCGCTGCCGGCCGGCGAGGCGGCCGGGCTGATGGCGCGCTGGGAGCACGCGGTGCGCCAGGCGACGGCCGCTTGACGGCGCGTCAGGCGGCTGGCTTCACCCGGGTCCCGAAGATCGCCGTTCCGATCCGCACCAGCGTCGCGCCGGCGGCGACCGCGGCCTCCAGGTCGGCGGTCATGCCCATCGACAAGGTGTCCAGCGGCAGGCCGCTGGCCCGCAATTCGTCGAACAGCGCCCGCGCGCGCAGGTGCATCGCCTTCTGCGCGTCGAAACCGTCGACCGGCTCGGGGATGGTCATCAGGCCGCGCAGTGCGAGCCGCGGCAGCCGCGCCACCTCGCGCGCCAGCGCCAGCGCGTCGCGCGGCGCCACGCCGGACTTGGTCGGGCCGCCGTCAGCGTTGACCTGGATGCACACCTGCAGCGGGGGCATGGCCTCGGGCCGCTGCTCGGACAGGCGCTGCGCCACTTTCAGCCGGTCGACGCTGTGCGCCCAGTGGAAGTGGCCGGCCACCAGGCGCGTCTTGTTGCTCTGGATCGGCCCGATGCAATGCCACTCGATCGGCAGGTCGCCCAGCAGGCCGATCTTCTCCACCGCTTCCTGGATATAGTTCTCGCCGAACGCACGCTGGCCCGCCGCGAACGCGTCGCGCACGGCCTCGGGGCCGAAGGTCTTGGACACGGCCAGCAGTTGCACGGCGCCCACGGGCCGGTGCGCTGCTGCACAGGCGGCCGCGATGCGTTCGTGCACCGACTGGAGATTGGCTGCAATCGTCGTCATAATTGGCCGCACCCGGAGCATGCGAGGAACGAGGGACCCGTGGATATTACCCAGCTGCTGGCATTCAGCGTCAAGAACAAGGCGTCCGACCTGCACCTGTCGGCCGGCCTGCCGCCGATGATCCGCGTGCACGGCGACGTGCGGCGCATCAACGTGGAGCCGCTGGACCACAAGCAGGTCCACGCCATGGTGTACGACATCATGAACGACACGCAGCGCAAGGCCTACGAGGAGTTCCTCGAAGTCGACTTCTCGTTCGAGATCGACGGCCTGGCGCGCTTTCGCGTCAACGCGTTCAATCAGAACCGCGGCTCGGGCGCGGTGTTCCGGACCATCCCGTCCAAGATCCTCACGCTGGAACAGCTCAACGCGCCCAAGATCTTCGGCGAACTCGCGCTCAAGCCGCGCGGCATGGTGCTGGTGACCGGCCCCACCGGCTCGGGCAAGTCAACGACGCTGGCGGCCATGGTCAACTACCTGAACGAGACCGAGTACGGCCACATCCTCACGGTGGAGGATCCGATCGAGTTCGTGCACGAGTCCAAGAAGTGCCTGATCAACCAGCGCGAGGTCGGCAACATGACGCTGTCGTTCGCCAACGCGCTGAAGTCGGCGCTGCGCGAGGACCCGGACGCGATCCTGGTGGGCGAAATGCGCGACCTCGAGACGATCCGGCTGGCGATGACCGCGGCCGAGACCGGCCACCTCGTGTTCGGCACGCTGCACACCTCCAGCGCCGCCAAGACGGTGGACCGCATCATCGACGTGTTCCCGGCCGAGGAAAAGGAGATGATCCGCGCGATGCTGTCCGAGTCGCTGCAGGCGGTGATCTCGCAGACCCTGTGCAAGACCAAGGACGGCAGCGGCCGGGTCGCGGCGCACGAGATCATGATCGGCACCTCGGCCATCCGCAACCTGATCCGGGAGGCCAAGGTGGCGCAGATGTATTCGGCGATCCAGACGGGCAACCAGTTCGGCATGCAGACGCTGGACCAGAACCTGGCCGACCTCGTCAAGCGCAACCTGATCAGCGCGTCCGAGGCGCGCGGCAAGGCCAAGATCCCCGAGAATTTCCCGGGGGCGTGACAGGGGCCTCCACGCTGCTCATTTCGCTGCAAAGGATTTCCATGGAACGCGACCAGGCGACCAAGTTCATCAACGACCTGCTCAAGCTGATGGTCAGCCGCAACGGCAGCGACCTGTTCCTGACCGGCGACTTCCCGCCGGCCATCAAGGTCGACGGCAAGATCACCAAGGTGTCGCCGCAGCCGCTGCAGGCCGGCCACACGCTGGCGCTGGCCCGCTCGATCATGAACGACAAGCAGGCGGCCGAGTTCGAGCGCACCAAGGAGTGCAATTTCGCGATCTCGCCGCCCTCGATCGGGCGCTTCCGCGTCAACGCCTTCGTGCAGCAGGGCAAGGTGGGGATGGTGCTGCGGGTGATCCCGCAGGTGCTGCCCACCATCGACAGCCTCGGGCTGCCGGCGGTGCTCAAGGAAGTGGCCATGACCAAGCGCGGCCTCACCATCCTGGTGGGCGCCACGGGCTCGGGCAAGTCGACCTCGCTGGCGGCCATGGTCGACTGGCGCAACGAGAACTCCTACGGCCACATCATCACGATCGAGGATCCGGTCGAATTCGTGCACCCGCACAAGAATTGCGTGGTCACACAGCGCGAGGTGGGGCTGGACACCGACAGCTGGGAGGCGGCCCTGAAGAACACGCTGCGGCAGGCGCCGGACGTGATCCTGATGGGCGAGATCCGGGATCGCGAGACCATGGAGCATTCGATCGCCTTCGCCGAGACCGGGCACCTGTGCCTGGCGACGCTGCACGCCAACAGCGCCAACCAGGCGCTGGACCGGGTGATCAACTTCTTCCCCGAGGAGCGGCGCGCGCAGTTGCTGATGGACCTGTCGCTGAACCTGCGCGCGATGGTGTCGCAACGGCTGGTGCCCAAGCAGGACGGCAAGGGCCGGGCGGCCGCGGTGGAGATCATGCTCAACTCGCCGCTGATCTCCGACCTGATCTTCAAGGGCGAGGTCTCCGAGATCAAGGAGATCATGAAGAAGAGCCGCAACCTGGGGATGCAGACGTTCGACCAGGCGCTGTTCGACCTGTACGAGACCAATGTCATCACCTACGAGGACGCGCTGCGCAACGCCGATTCGCTCAACGACCTGCGGCTGCAGATCAAGCTCAACAGCCAGCGCGCCAAGAGCACCGACCTGGCCGCCGGCACCGAGCATCTGTCGATTGTCTAGTCCTTAGTCCCAGTCCCTAGCCCCTACTCACATGAGCACCAACCCCAAGACCTACGAATCCACCGCACCGCGCAAGGTCGCCTTTCTCGGCCTGGGCGTCATGGGCTACCCGATGGCCGGCCACCTGGCGCTGGCCGGGCACGACGTGACGGTCTACAACCGCAGCGCGGCCAAGGCGCAGGCCTGGACCGGCGAGTTCAAGGGTCGTTCGGCGGCCACGCCGAAGGCGGCCGCCCAGGGCTGTGATCTGGTGTTCTGCTGCGTCGGCAACGACGACGACCTGCGTTCGGTCGTGCTGGGTCCGGACGGCGCCTTCGCCGGCATGAAGCGCGGCGCGGTGCTGGTCGACCACACCACGGCGTCGGCCGACGTCGCGCGCGAGCTGTTCGGCCAGGCCGGCCAGCACGGCGTCCAGTTCGTCGACGCCCCGGTGTCCGGCGGCCAGGCCGGGGCACAGAACGGCATGCTCACCGTGATGTGCGGCGGCGACGCGGCGGCGTTCGAGGCCGCCCGGCCGGTCGCCATGGCCTTCTCGCGCGCGTTCACGTTGCTGGGCGCGGCCGGCTCGGGGCAGCTGGCCAAGATGGTCAACCAGATCGCCATCGCCGGCCTGGTCCAGGGCCTGTCGGAAGCGATCGCGTTCGGCCAGAAGGCGGGACTGAACATGCCGCAGGTGCTCGAAGTGATCGGCAAGGGCGCGGCGCAGAGCTGGCAGATGGACAACCGCGGCAAGACCATGATCGAAGGCAAGTTCGATTACGGCTTCGCCGTGGACTGGATGCGCAAGGACCTGGGCCTGTGCCTGGACGAAGCACGGCGCAACGGCGCGCGCCTGCCGGTGACGGCGCTGGTCGACCAGTTCTACGCCGACGTGCAGCAGGCGGGTGGCCGCCGCTGGGACACCTCGAGCCTGATCACGCGGCTGAAGTAGCGAGCCGGAAGGCGGCCGCCAAACCCCAACAGCCGGCTGTCGGGTTTACCGCGCGGCGCTCGCCGGCTGCGCCGGTGTCGGCGCGGCGGTCGCGCCCCCGGCGGTGAGGCGGCGCAGCTCCTCTTCGCTGATGGTCTCGAACACGCGCACCACGCGCTGCACGCCGCTGACATGGCGCGCCACCTGGGTTGCCCGGTCGGCCTCGCGCTGCGTCACGCGGCCCATCAGGTAGACCGTGCCGCGCTCGGTGATCACCTTGAACGCCGACACCGACAGGCTGCCGTCGTCGACGATCGAGGCCTTGACCTTGCCGGTGACCAGCGTGTCGGAGGAGCGCTGGGTCAGGCTCGACGGCCCCATCACCGCCAGGTCGTTGACGGTGCTCTTGACGTTCTCCACCCGCGAGACGATCTGCTCGGCCTGCTGCTTGGCCTGTTCGCCGGGCACCTCGCCGGTCAGCAGCACCTGGCGGTTGTAGCTGGTCACGACCACGTGGGCACGGTCGCCGAATGCGTCGCGCAGGCGGCTGGCGGCGCGCAGCTCGATGCCCTCGTCCTCGATCTGGGCGCCCGAGGTGCGGCGGTCGACGACCATCATGGCGCCGACGGCGGCGCCGCCGATCACCAGCGGGGCGCAGCCGGGCAGCGCGGCGGCCAGGGTGGCGGCGAGCAGCGCTGCGGCGCCGGCGCGGGACAGCGTGGCGGGTTTCTTCATGTGGGGGATTCCTGTTCTCCGAGCAGTTGGGCGTCGACGCCGTCGCAGATGCAGTGCAGCGTCAGCAGGTGCACCTCCTGGATGCGGGCGGTGCGGTCGTGCGGCACGCACACGTGCACGTCGGTCTCGCGCAGCGCGTTGCCGATCCGGCCGCCGCCGCGTCCGGTCAGCGCCACCACGGTCATCTCGCGTTCGTGCGCGGCCTCGATCGCCGCCAGCACGTTGGCGGAATTGCCGCTGGTGGACAGCGCCAGCAGCACGTCGCCGGCCTGTCCGAGCGCGCGCACCTGCTTGGCGAACACGCGCTCGAAGTCGTAGTCATTGGCGATCGCCGTGAGGATCGAGGTATCGGTGGTCAGCGCGACCGCGCCGAGCTCGGGCCGCTCGCGCTCGAAGCGGCCGACGAACTCGGCGGCGAAATGCTGGGCATCGGCCGCCGACCCGCCGTTGCCGCATGCCAGCACCTTGCCGCCGCTGGTCACGCAGGCCAGCACGGCCTGCACCGCCGCGGCGATCGGCTTGCTCAGGGTCTGCGCGGCCTGGTACTTGAGGTCGGCGCTGTCGATGAAGTGCTGCTGGATCCGTTGTTCGAGCATGGCTCGGGATGATAACCCCCGGCTGCGGTACAGCACTGGCGCCGAGGGTCGATCAGCCGGCGTCGAACGCTGCCCGCAGCCACTCGACGCGCGCGCCCTCGAGGCTGACGACGTCGAAGCGGCATGGCGGCGGCGAGCCAAAGCGCAGCAGGTAATGGCGCGCGGCGAACACGATGCGGCGCTGCTTGGCGGCGCCCACGCTGGCGGCGGCGCCGCCGAAGTCGCGGCTGGCGCGCTGGCGCACCTCGACGAACACCAGCGTGCCGCCGCGCTCGCGCATGATCAGGTCGATCTCGCCCCCGCCGCGCCCGGGCGTCCGATAATTGCGCGCCAGCAGCTCCAGGCCGCCGGCTTGCAGGTGGGCGAGTGCGCGGTCCTCGGCGGCGCTGCCCGCCTGGGTCGTGGTGGTGGCCGGGACGGCCGTCTGGCGAGGAATATTCATTGAGCGCTTCCTTTTCGTTGGCCCTCAACGCAGCCCATGCCGCGGCTGCTGCCCAGCATTATCCGGAAGGTGCGCTGTACGTCGTGGCCACGCCGATCGGCAACCTGGCCGACATCAGCCTGCGCGCGCTGCACGTGCTGCAACTGGCCGATGCGGTCGCCTGCGAGGACACCCGGCACACGCAGGCCCTGCTGCGCGCCTATGGCATCGATCAGGCGCGCTGGCTGGCCGTGCACCAGCACAACGAGGCGCAGGGGGCGCAGGCCGTGCTGGAGCGCCTGCGCGCGGGCGAGCGGGTGGCCTACGCCAGCGATGCCGGCACGCCGGCCGTGAGCGATCCGGGCGCCCGGCTGGTGGCGGCGGTGCGCGAGGCGGGACTGCCGGTGGTGCCGGTGCCCGGCGCCAGCAGCGTGACCGCGGTCCTGAGCGTCGCCGGCGCTGTCGGCGAGGGCGGCGCCTTCGTGTTCGCCGGGTTCCTGCCGGCCAAGGCGGGCGAACGCGAGGCCGCGCTGGCGGCGCTGGCGCAGGAGCACCGTCCGGCCGTGCTGCTGGAGGCCCCGCACCGCATCGAGCCGCTGGCGCGCGCGCTGGCCATGCTGGGCGAGCGGCGGGTGACCGTCGGCCGCGAACTGACCAAGCAGTTCGAGGAGATCGCGACGTTGGCGTGTGACGGCCTGCCCACCTGGCTGGCGGCCAATCCGAAGCGACTGCACGGCGAGTACGTGCTGGTGCTGCATGCGGCGCCCCAGGCGCCGGCCGCCGACGAGGGGCTGCGCGTCCTGCAGCTGCTGCTGCAGGAGCTGCCGCTCAAGAGCGCCGTGAAGCTGGCCGCCGACATCAGCGGCGCGCCGCGCAACGAGCTGTACCAGGCTGCGCTGCGGCTGAAGGCCGCCGACTAGACCGGCGGCGGCGGGCGCTCGCTGCGCCTCGGCGCGCGTGCATTCTGGCCGGGGGGCGGTGCCGGCCCGCGCAGGCGTCAGATCGCCAGCGGATCGACGTCGATCGCCCAGCGCAGCAGGCCGCGTTCGCGCAGGCCGTGCAGCAGCGGCCGCCATTGCGCCAGGAAGCGCTGCAGCGCCACCCGCGAGGCGCTCTCGACCAGCATCTGGGCGCGTTCCACGTTGGCCACGCGCTGGACGCTCATCGGGACGGCCGAATAGAGCGTCACGGCGTGGCCGGCCGCCAGTTCCTGCGCGGCGTCACGACCGGCCCGCAGGAAGGCCTGCGCCGTCTCCTGGGTCCGTGCCTCGGCCCGCACCAGCGCCTGGAAGCCGAATGGCGGCATTCCGGCCTGCTGCCGCTCCTTGAGCTGCTGCGCCGCAAACGCCGGGTAGTCATGACAGCGCAGGGCGGCGAACAGCGGATGGCCGGGGTTCCAGGTCTGCAGCCACATCTGGCTGCCGGCAGCCTGGGCGGCGTCGCGGCCGGCGCGCCCGGCCGCCTGCGCCAGCAGGGCGAACAGGCGCTCGGGCGCGCGGAAGTCGCTGGAATACAGGGCCGCGTCCGCCTGCAGCGCCGCCACCAGCGTGATGCGCCGGAAGTCATGGCCCTTGGTCACCATCTGCGTGCCCACCAGCACGTCCACCGCGCCCGCGTGCACCTGCGCCAGCTGCGCCTGCAGCGCGCCCTTGGCGCGCACGCTGTCGGCGTCCATGCGGGCGATGCGCGCCGGCTGCCCGTCGGGCCGCCTGGCGTCGGCCAGCAGTTCGGCCAGATGCTCCTCCAGCCGTTCGGTGCCGCGGCCCAGCGGCGCGATGTCGGCGTTGCCGCAGGCCGGGCAGTGGCGCGGCACGCGCTCGGTGAAGCCGCAATGGTGGCAGCGCAGCGTCCGGTCGATCTTGTGGAACACGCGAAAGGCGCTGCAGTGCGGGCACTCGCTCTTCCAGCCGCAATCGGCGCAGGTGAGCACCGGCGAATAGCCGCGCCGGTTCAGGAAGATCAGCGCCTGCTCGCCGCGCGCGATGCGCTGGCGGATCGCATCGAGCAGTGTCGGCGCGAACACGGTCTGCCGGGGCTGCAGGTTCATGTCCACGACATTCACCGCCGGCAGCGACCCGCCCCCGATGCGGCTGGCCATTTCGAGCCGGCGGTAGCGGCCCTGGCTGGCGGCATGCCAGCTCTCCAGCGAGGGCGTGGCCGAACCGAGCAGCACCTTGGCGCCGGTCAGCCGCCCGCGGTAGACCGCCAGGTCGCGCGCCGAATAGCGCGCGCCCTCCTGCTGCTTGTAGCTGGGGTCGTGCTCCTCGTCGACCACGATCAGCTGCAGCGCCGGCATCGAGGCGAACACCGCCATGCGCGTGCCTAGCACGATGCGCGCGGCCCCCAGATGGGCGGCCAGCCAGCTCTTCAGGCGCTGCGGCGGGGTGAGGCCGCTGTGCATCGCCACCACCTGCGAGGGGCCGAAGCGGTCGACGAAGCGCGACTGCAGCTGCGGTGTCAGGTTGATCTCGGGGACCATCACGAGCGCCTGCGCCTGTGGATCGCGCTCCAGCAGCCGCTGCACCGCCTGCAGGTAGACCTCGGTCTTGCCGCTGCCGGTGGCGCCATGCAGGAGAAAGGTGCCGTCGTGCGTTTCGATATCCTGCAGCGCCGCGGCCTGCTCACTCGTGAGTCCAGGTGCGTGCGAAGCGGCTTGCGCCGCGCCGGTCGGGCTGCTGCGCTTGAGGCGGCGCGCCAGTTGCTGGGCCGTCAGATCGCGCAGCTGCGGCGGCAGTGCAGCGAGCGCGACTTCGCCGAGCGAGCGCTGGTAATAAGCTGCGCAAAACGTAACGAGCTTGCGCCATTCGTCCGGCAGTGCGCCGATGCCGTCCAGCACCCCGGCAACGGCGCGTTCCTCGACCTTGGCATCAGCTGCGAGCCGGGGGACGTCCTCTTCCCAGACCACTCCCAGCACCTCGCGCCGGCCCAGCGGCACCCGCAGCAATGTGCCGGCGCAAAGTGCCAACTCACTTCGGTAGGTCAGCGGGCCGGCGATCGTGCTGTGCGCAGGCGTGGGGACGACGACGGCGAGCCGATGCACCATCGAAAATGCTCAGTTAGCGCGCGAAGTTGAGGCTGGATTCAAAAAACACTCTTAAGTCATTGATTTTTCACAAATTGCCACAGGTGAGGCATTTCTGTGGATAACTTTGTTGAAAGCCTTCGGGCGTTGCCCGACACTCGCAGAAAAATCAAGGGCTTGGCGTTTTTGGCCGGCCCGGGCGCCGCGCTCCAACCTCTTGAAAATCAACGACTTACGGACGCTACAGAATTTGAAGCGCCAATCCCGCTGAAAGCCGGGCTGGAACATCGTTTTTGTGCATAAGTCGCGCTTCTGGCAAACATTTTGCAGAATCGTGCTAGGGAAAATCCCGATGCGACAAAGGTCAATCCTGCTTGCGCAACTTGGCCGAATGCGCGTGCACGGTGTCCACCAGCACCTGCACATGCTCGGGCGGCGTGTGCTGGCTGATCCCATGCCCCAGGTTGAAGACATGGGTTGGACCGGTGCCCGCGCCGGTGTGCGGCCGGCCGAAGCTGTCCAGCAGCTTGATCGCCTCGGCCTCGATCCGCTTGGGCGGTGCGAACAGCACGTTGGGGTCGAGGTTGCCTTGCAGCGCCTTGGTCGCGCCTACCAGCGCGCGGGCGCGGCCCAGGTTGACGGTCCAGTCGACGCCCAGCACCTCGCAATCGAGCCGGGCCATCTCTTCCAGCCAGAGGCCGCCGCCCTTGGTGAAGACGATGCGCGGCACCGTGGCGCCGTCGGCGCTGCGCTTGAGGCCGGCCAGTACCCGCGTGGTGTAGGCCAGGCTGAACTCCTGGAACGCGCCGTCGGCCAGCACGCCGCCCCAGCTGTCGAACACCATGACGGCCTGCGCCCCGGCGTCGATCTGGGCGTTCAGGTACGCGGCGACGGCGTCGGCGTTGACCTCGAGGATGCGGTGCATCAGGTCGGGTCGGCTGTACATCATGGTCTTGACCAGCCGGTAGTCGTCCGACCCGGCACCTTCGACCATGTAGCAGGCCAGCGTCCAGGGACTGCCCGAGAAGCCGATCAGCGGCACGCGTCCGGCGAGTGCGCGCCGGATCGAGGTGACCGCATCGAAGACGTAGCGCAGCCGGTCCAGATCGGGCACGCGCAGGGCGCGCACGGCCGCCTCGTCGCGCACGGGCGTGGCAAAGCGCGGCCCCTCGCCCTGGGCGAAGCTCAGGCCCAGGCCCATCGCGTCGGGCACCGTGAGGATGTCGGAAAACAGGATCGCCGCGTCCAGCCGGTAGCGCTCCAGCGGCTGGAGCGTGACCTCGGTCGCGTAGTCCCGGTTCATCGCCAGCCCCATGAAGCTGCCGGCCCGGGCCCGGGTGTCGCGGTATTCCGGCAGGTAGCGGCCGGCCTGGCGCATCAGCCACATCGGCGTGTGCGGCGTCGACTGCCGCAGGCAGGCCCGCAGGAAGGTGTCGTTCTGGAGCGGCGCGAAGCTCATTGCCCGGCCTCCGGGCGAGTCGCGGCAGCGAGGCCGCGGGAATGGTGATCGGCAGTCATCGGGCGATTGTCGCAGGCGCCGGCCGGCCGCTCCTCTGATCAAGCTCAGTCAGGCGGCAGATGGCCGGCTTACCCGCGGCGGGCCGGCTCAGCGGGTGGCGGCGCGCAGCGCCTGGTCGATGTCCCAGATGATGTCGTCGGCGTCCTCGATTCCCACCGACAGCCGGATCATGTCGGGCCGCACGCCCGCCCGCGCCAGTTCCTGTGCGTCCAGTTGGCGATGGGTCGTCGAGGCGGGATGGATCACCAGCGTCTTGGCGTCGCCGATGTTCGCCAGGTGACTGAGGAACTGGCAGGCGTCGATGAAGCGCTCGCCGGCGCGCGCCGGGTCGTCGGCCCTGATGCCGAAGGTGAGGATGCCGGATGCGCCGGGCAGGCCGTCGATCGCACGGAACTGCTTGCGGGCGAGCGCGTGGTGCGGCGAGCCTTCCAGCCCCGGGTAATTGACCCAGTTCACCAGCGGATGGTCCGCCAGGAAGCGCGCCACGGCGAGGGTGTTTCGGCAATGCGCCTGCATGCGCAGGTGCAGCGTCTCGATGCCCTGCAGGATCAGCCAGGCGTTGAGTGGCGAGAGCGCGCCGCCGAAGGTGCGGTTGACCTCCATGCGCGCCTTCATGGTGTAGCCGAAGTCGCCGAAGGTCTCGTAGAACTTGACACCGTGGTAGGCCCGGCTGGGCTCCAGCATCTCGGGGAACTTGTCGCGCGCGAGCGGCGAGCCCCAGTCGAACCTGCCAGATTCCACGACCACGCCGGCCATGGTGGTGCCGTGGCCGCCCAGGTACTTGGTGGCGCTGTGCACCACGATGTCGGCTCCGAAGGCGAACGGGTTGCACAGGTAGGGACTGGCGACGGTGTTGTCGACCACCAGCGGCAGGCCGTGCGCGTGCGCGACGGCCGCCACGGCCTCGATGTCCAGCACGTTCACCAGCGGGTTGCCCAGCGTTTCGCCGTACAGGGCCCGGGTGGTGGGCCGGATCGCGCGGCGGAAGTTGTCCGGGTCCTCGGGATCGACGAAGGTGGTCTCGATGCCCAGGCGGGCGAACCCGATGCCCAGCTGGCCCACCGTGCCCCCGTACAGCGTGGACGCCGCGACGATGTGGTCGCCGGCCTTCAGGATCGCCAGCAGCGCCGTCATCTGCGCGGCCATGCCGCTGGCGCACGCCAGCGCCGCGCGTCCGCCTTCCAGCGAGGCCACGCGCTCCTCCAGCACGGCCACCGTCGGATTGGAGATGCGGCTGTAGACGTTGCCGAAGGTCTGCAGGTTGAACAGGCTGGCCGCGTGCTCGGCGGAGTCGAACACGAAGCTGGTGGTCTGGTGGATCGGGGTCGCGCGCGCGCCGGTGACCGGATCAGGCACGGCGCCGGCATGGATGGCGCGGGTGCCGAAGCCGTAGTCGTGGTCGGCGCCGGAGCGCTGGGTGCGGTCTTCGTTCATCTCAGTAAGGCAGGTGCTGCGGCCGGCGCGACGAGATCACCCGGGTGTTGACGCCCGCCCAGTTGAGGCCGCCGAACAGGCGGGCATGCTCGATCTTGACGCAACGGTCCATCACCGCATCCAGCCCGGCGGCCCGCGCCAGGGCGGCGGCTTCCTCGTTGACGACGCCGATCTGCTGCCACAGGCACTTCGCACCGATCGCGATGGCCTCCCGGGCGATCGGCAGGATGTCCTCGGTGCGGCGGAAGCAGTCGACCATGTCGATGCGCTCGCCCCGCAAGGCGAGGGCACGCGCCGCCTCGGCCACGCTGGGGTAGCACGGCTCGCCCAGGATCTCCCGAGCCGTTGGATTGACCGGCACGATCCGGTAGCCGTGCCCCTGCATGTACTTGGCCGCGAAGAAGCTGGGCCGATGCCATTGCGGCGACAGGCCCACCACCGCGATGGTCTTGCAGGTGCCCAGGATCCGGCGCAGGGTGGGAATGTCCGTCATGCGGCCAGTGTACGCACACCGGCCGCCGGGCTCACAGCGACGCGAGCGCCGCCTTGACCTCGGCGGGACTGATGATCTCGGACAGGACCACCGGCGCTCGCCCCTTCTTGTAGAACACGTACACCGGCACGCCGCTGCGACCCAGCTGTCCGAGCGCGGCGGTGATGGCCGGATCGCGCCGCGTCCAGTCGGCGCGCAGCAGGGCCACGTTCCGGGCCGCCAGGTCGTTCATGACATCGTCGCGGCCGAGCGTGGTCTGCTTGTTGTACTGGCAGGTCACGCACCAGGCGGCGGTGAAATCGACGAACACGGTCCGTCCGGACTCCACCAATTGCTCGACCCGGCCGGGCTGCCACGGCTGCCACGGTCCGCTCTCGGCGCGCTGCGCCGGCTCGGCGGTGGCGTGCGTGATGTTCGGTCCGGTCGACCAAGCCAGCAGCGCCAGCAGCGCCAGGGCCGCCGAGGCCAGCACGGTACGCGCACGCCCGTGCAGGGTGAGCGTCCATGCCACCATGCTCAGTGCCACCAGCAACGCCAGCAGCGCGCCGGCGCCGTCGATCCCGCTTTGCTGTCCGAGCACCCAGACCAGCCAGGCTACCGTCGCGAACATCGGGAAGGCCATCAGCCGGCGGAAGGTCTCCATCCAGGGACCGGGGCGCGGCAGCAGCCGGGCGACGGCGGGAACCCAGCTGGCGGCCAGGTAGGGAACGGCCATGCCCGCGCCCAGGGCGACGAACACCAGCAGCGCCTGGGACGCGGGCAGTCCGATGGCAAAGCCCAGCGAGGCGCCCATGAACGGCGCGGTGCAGGGCGATGCCACGGCGACCGCCAGCACGCCCGACAGGAACGCGTTGGCCGCCGGGTGCCGCGCCTCCAGCGTCGCGACGCGCGACGGCAGGACGTTGCCGAAGTGGAACAGGCCGGCCAGGTTCAGCCCGATCAACGTGAACAGGGCCGCCAGCGCCGCCACCACGCCGGGCGACTGCAGCTGGAAGCCCCAGCCGAGCTGCTCGCCGGCCGCGCGCAGCGCCAGCATCAGCGCGCCCAGCGCGGCGAAGGACATGACCACGCCGGCGGTATAGGCCAGGCCGGCCACCCGGTGGCCGCGATGGTCGCCGGCATGGCGCGTGAAGCCCACCACCTTGATCGCGAGGATCGGGAACACGCAAGGCATCAGGTTGAGGATCAGCCCACCGACCAGCGCACCCAGCAGCGCGGCCAGCAGCGTGGCGGAGCCGGCAGTCGCCGCGGCCGGCGGCGTGCCGGCCTGGGCCAGTGCGGCGGCCAAGGCCGGGGATACCGTGGGCGCCTGGGCGGCGGGCCAGTCGCCGATCACCTTGGCCTCGGCACGCCAGCCCTGGCCGTCCGCGGCCACCACCAGCGGCAGCACCGTCGGGCTGACGGCGCGATGGGCCGACAGCGGTACCTGGGCGGTCCAGGTGTCGCCCTGCCAGGCCTGGGTCCATTTGGCGGCGGGCTCGATCACCTCACCGGTTTCGGGGAAGAACTCCAGGTCACGTCCGCGCGCCGACGCCGGCAGCCCCTTGACCTGGACCTTGATGGCCTGGCCGGCCACTTCGACCCGGCTCTCGCCGGCCAGCGGCTTGGGCTGAGCGGCGAAGGCGGCCTGGAACTGGTCGCCGTTGGCCGCCGTCGTGCTGCGCACCGGAATGCTGAGCGCGAACTCGCCATCCTCGGGGATGCATTCCTGGCGGCAGACCAGCCAGCTCACCTTCAACCTGACCGGCAGGTCGCCGGCGACCGCCGGCTTGAAGTCGGACGTGACGGTCAGCGGCACCGGCAGCAACACCGTGCCCTCGTAGCCGTAGTTGGCGAGGTGCCCGATCGGGATCTTCCTGGGCACCGGCCAGGCGATGTCGCCGGCCGTCACGCCGGCCGGCAGCGTCCATTGCAGGCTGGTGGGCAGGCCGGAATCGCCCGGGTTCTTCCAGTAGGTGTGCCACTCCGGGGCGTGCGCCAGCTGCAGCCCGAGCCAGACCTGCTTGCCCGGGCCGATGCCGTCGGGTGCGTGCGCCATCAGCTCGGCGCGCACGCGCTCGGTCTTCACCACGGCGCCGGGGCCGGTCTGGGCCAGGCCCGCCAGCGGCAGGATGCACGCAGCGGCCAGGGCGAGGCCGGCAATGCGGCGGACGGAAGGCATCATGATGGGTGGAGCTCGGCGGTAAGGCGAAGTTCCTCAGGCGAAGCCGAGGACGACGCGCCGGGTGGTGGCGCTCTTTTTCTCGATCTTGGTGACCGTCACCGGCCCGATCTCGGCCGTGTTGGCGACGTGGGTGCCGCCGCAGGGCTGGAAGTCGACCTGTTCGCTGTCGCCGATGCGGATCGTGCGCACGCGTCCCGTGCCGCGCGGCGGCTGCACCGACATGCTCTTGACCAGGGCCGGATTGGCGTCGAGCTCCGCGTCGCTGATCGAACCGACCTGGACCGGCAGTGCGGCGGCCACCAGTCGCGCGATGCCGGCCGTGAGCGCTTCCTTGTCCAGCGGAGCTGTCATGTTGAAGTCCAGCCGCGCGTACTCGGGCGTGATGGAGCAGCCGTTGACCAGCTGCGGCACCAGGTGGCACAGCAGGTGGGTGGTGGTGTGGAACCGCATCAGCCGGTGGCGGCGCTCCCAGTCGACGCGCGCCGTCAGCGCCGTTCCCGGCTGCAGCCGGGCCAGCAGCGCCTCCTGCCCGGGCGCCGGCACGTGCACGATGTCCGCGCTGGGCCGACCGTCCTCGTCCCTGCCTTTGCGGGTGTCGGCGATGACCAGCTCGGCCGCGTCCGCGAGCACCAGCACGCCGGCGTCCCCCGCCTGCCCACCGCCGAGCGGATAGAACACAGTGCGATCCAGGGTAATGGCGGCCTCGCCCACGGCCGTCACGACGGCCGTACATTCCTTCAGATAGGCGTTTTCGCGGAACAGGTCCTGGGTCATGGCGCTATTTTCGCGTTTCCGGCCGGCCGGTCGTTCGACATCCGTCAACGGGCCGCGGTCCATCGAGGTTTCCCTGGGTGCGGCAGTGCTGGCGGCTGCGCTGCTGGCCGCCTGCGGCGACACGGCGCGGTTGCCGCCGGGGGCCGACGAGGGTGCGCGCCCGACGCTGCTGCCGCCGGTGCACACCTGGATTCCGACCGTGAAGATCGCGCCGGCCAAGGGCTGGCCGCAGGACGGCGCGCCCAGACCGGCCGCCGGTTTCGCGGTCACGGCCCTGGCCCGCGACCTGGCCCATCCACGCTGGCTGTACGTGCTGCCCAACGGCGACGTGCTGGTGGCCGAGAGCAACAAGCCGGCGCCGCCGCCCGGCCAGGAGCCCAAGGGCGTCAAGTCCTTGGTCATGAAGCTCGTGATGCGGCGCGCGGGGGCGGGCGTTCCCAGCGCCGATCGCATCACCTTGCTGCGCGATGCCGACGGCGACGGCCAGGCGGAACTGCGCGGCGTCTTCCTGCAGGGCCTGCATTCGCCGTTCGGCATGGCCCTGGTGGGGGGCGACCTGTACGTGGCCAACGCCGATGGCATCGTACGCTATCCCTACCAGGCCGGGCAGACCAGCATCCAGGACCCGGGAACCAGGGTGACGGACCTGCCGGCCGGGGTCAACCACCACTGGACCAAGAACATCGTCGCCAGCCGCGACGGCAGCAAGCTGTTTGCCACCGTGGGCTCCAACAGCAACGTGGCCGAGCGCGGGCTGGCCGTCGAGGAGGGGCGGGCTGCGATCTGGGAGATCGATCGCGCCAGCGGCGCCAAGCGCCTGTTCGCAGGCGGCTTGCGCAATCCGAATGGGCTCGCGTGGGAACCTCGCACCGGCGCGCTCTGGACCGTGGTCAATGAACGCGACGAGATCGGCAGCGACCTTGCTCCCGACTACCTGACCGCGGTGCGCGACGGCGGCTTCTACGGCTGGCCCTGGAGCTACTGGGGGCAGAACGTCGACCAGCGCGTCCAGCCCGCACGGCCCGACATGGTGGCCCGCGCCGTGCCGCCCGACTACGCGCTGGGCTCGCACGTGGCGCCGCTGGGGCTGGCGTTCGCCGACGGCCGCCTGCCGCCGCCGTTCGCCGAGGGCGCGTTCGTCGGCGAGCACGGCTCGTGGAACCGGCGGCCGATGGCCGGCTACAAGGTGGTGTTCGTGCCGTTCCAGGCGGGCCGCCCGTCAGGGCCGCCGGTGGAGTTCCTCGGCGGCTTTCTGAGCCCTGACGGCGACGCGTGGGGGCGCCCGGTGGGGGTGGCTACGGACGCGCGCGGTGCCTTGCTGGTGGCCGACGATGTGGGCAACACGGTCTGGCGGGTGGCGCCGGCCAGAGAGGGCCGGGCGGCGCCGCTCAGGTCGGCGCGGGGTTCGTGACGTCGGGCGTGCAGTTGCTCTTGACGATGACCGACGGGTTGCCCGACACCACCGAATAGGGCGGGACGCTGTCGGTCACGAAAGCGCCGCCGGCGATCCGGCTGCCCTCGCCGATCGTCACACCCCCGACGATCACGGCGTGGGGGCCGACCCAGACCTGGTCTTCCAGCACGGGGTACTCCGTCATCCGCTCGCCGTGCTGCGATATCCGGTCGCGCCGGCCCAGCGTGACACCGTGAAACAGCGTCACGTTGCGGCCGAGCCTGACCCCCTGGTTGACCACCAGGCCCCAGCCGTGCGTGAGCGCCACGCCACCGCCGATCTGGGTACGCCAGGACAGGTCCATCGCGGCCTTGTGCGTTGCCATGCGGTGCAACAGCTGAAAGAACGGGAGTACTGCGCGAAACAGCCCGCTCGATGCTGCGGCGCCCTGGCACAGCCTCATGGTGACGACCACGCGGAACGTCCTGTTGACGAGTGCGCCCCGCAGCAGCGACCCGAGGGTATATCGACCGTATTGACGATGGGTGTCGGCCTTCAAGGCCATCCATGGATTCATCCACAACTCCGAGCACAGGGACCGGCGCCACTGTCGAGGTCGGGGCGCCAGCCGAAGGCGCGATGTTGGGCGAGGGCCCCGCTTTCCGGGGGCCACGGCAACAGAGTGTTAACGCTGCCCCAGCGGCAGCGCGGTCTTGTAGCGCACCTGTTTGAGCGCGAAGCTGGAGCGGATCTTCTCGATGCCCGGAATCGGCGTCAGCTGTTCCAGGATGAACCGTTCCAGCTCGGCGATGTCGCGCACCGCGACCCGGATCAGGTAATCGCTGTCGCCCGTCATCAGGTAGCACTCCATCACCTCATCGTGTTCGGCGATGCGGCGCTCGAATTCCGCCAGCGATTCCTTGGCCTGCTCCTTCAGACTGATCGAGATGAAGACGTTGACGCCCAGCCCGATCGCCTTCGGGTCGGCCAGCGCCACGTAGCGCCGGATCACGCCGGCCGATTCGAGCGCCTTGACGCGCACCAGGCAGGGCGAGGGCGACAGATGGACCCGCCTGGCGAGTTCGACGTTGGTCAGCGAACCGTCTTCCTGCAATTCGGCCAGGATTTTCAGGTCGACGGCATCGAGTTTCATCAAATGCTTTCAAATCAAATGTCAGAAGCATTTTATGCTGCGACGCGCGATTCAATGGCACATCTGCGAACCCCTATTTCGCCGCATTTTCCCTACAGTGGGGCATGACCGACCACAGCCTCTCCCGCTTCCTGGCCGCGGAAGGCGGCGACGTCGATCCGGTGGAAACCGCCGAATGGCGCGACGCCTTCGGCTCGCTGGTGGCCGCCCACGGGCCGGCGCGGGCCCGCTTCATCCTCGACCAGCTGGCGGTTCTGGCGCGCGGGCCGCACATCGGCTGGTCGCCCGAGCTGGTCACCCCCTATGTCAACACCATCGCGGTCGACCAGCAGCCGGCGTTCCCGGGCGACCTGGCGATCGAGGAGAAGCTGGCCTCGCTGATGCGCTGGAACGCGCTGGCGATGGTGGCCCGCGCCAACATGGCGTACGGCGAGCTCGGCGGCCACATCGCCAGCTATGCCAGTGCCGCCGACCTGTTCGAGGTCGGCTTCAACCACTTCTTCCGGGCCTCTGGCCCGGACCACGGCGGCGACCTGGTGTTCTTCCAGCCGCACAGCGCGCCCGGTGTCTATGCGCGCGCCTTCCTGGAAGGGCGGCTTGGCGAGCAGGAGCTCGCGCACTACCGGCAGGAGATCACCGGGCCGCGCCGGGGCGCCCGCGGGCTGTCGAGCTATCCGCACCCCTGGCTGATGCCCGACTTCTGGCAGTTCCCCACCGGGTCGATGGGCCTGGGGCCGATCAGCTCGATCTACCACGCGCGGTTCATGCACTACCTGACGCACCGCGGCCTGCTGGACTGCGGCGGCCGCAAGGTCTGGGGCGTGTTCGGCGACGGTGAAATGGACGAGCCCGAGAGCATGAGCGCGCTGACGCTGGCCTCGCGCGAGCGGCTGGACAACCTGGTGTGGGTGGTCAACTGCAACCTGCAGCGCCTGGACGGGCCGGTGCGCGGCAACGGCCGCATCATCGACGAGCTGGAAAGGCTGTTCCGCGGCGCCGGCTGGAACGTGATCAAGCTGGTCTGGGGCAGCGACTGGGATGGCCTCTTTGCCCGCGACACCGGCGGGGCGCTGACGCGGGTCTTCGCCAACACGGTGGACGGCCAGATGCAGACCTTCGCGGCCAAGGACGGCCGCTTCAACCGCGACAACTTCTTCGGCCAGAACGACGAACTGGCACGGCTGGCGCAGGGCATGACCGACGAGCAGATCGACCGCCTCAAGCGCGGCGGTCACGATCTGGTGAAGATCCATGCCGCCTACGCGGCGGCGGCGGCGCACGTCGGCGCGCCGACGGTGATCCTGGCCCACACCAAGAAGGGCTACGGCATGGGCACGGCCGGCCAGGGCCGGATGACCACGCACAGCCAGAAGAAGCTGGACGACGCCGCGCTGATCGAATTCCGCAACCGCTTCAACCTGCCGATCTCCGACGACCAGGCGCGCCGCCTGGAATTCATCCGCCCGGCCGCCGACAGCCCGGAGATGCGCTACCTGCACGAGCGGCGTGCGCAACTGGGCGGCTTCCTGCCGGCGCGCCGCAGCGACTCGGCGCCACTGCCGGTGCCGGAACTGGCGTCCTGGGCCAACTTCGCGACGGCGGCCGGCGGCAAGGAAATGTCGACCACCATGGCGTTCGTGCGCATGCTGGGCAACCTGCTGAAGGACCAGGCGCTCGGCCCGCGGATCGTGCCGATCGTGGCCGACGAGGCCCGCACGTTCGGCATGGCCGCCATGTTCAAGCAGGTGGGCATCTATTCCAGCGTGGGGCAGCGCTACGAGCCGGAGGACATCGGCTCCGTGCTGTCCTATCGCGAGGCGCTGGACGGGCAGATCCTGGAGGAAGGGATCAGCGAAGCCGGTGCCATCGCCAGCTGGACCGCCGCGGCCACCAGCTACAGCGTCCACGGCTTCCCGATGCTGCCGTTCTACATCTACTACTCGATGTTCGGCTTCCAGCGCGTCGGCGACCTGATCTGGGCCGCGGCCGACCAGCGGGCGCGCGGCTTCCTGCTGGGTGCCACCTCGGGCCGCACGACGCTCGCCGGCGAGGGGCTGCAGCACCAGGACGGCAGCAGCCACCTGGCAGCCGCGACCATTCCCAATTGCCGCGCGTGGGACCCGGCGTTCGCCGGCGAGCTGGCAGTGATCGTCGCCCACGGCATGCAGGAGATGGTGGTCGAGCGGCGTGACGTCTTCTATTACATCACCCTGATGAACGAGAACTACGCCCAGCCGGACCTGCCGGCGGGCGCGGCGCAGGACGTGGTGCAGGGCTGCTACCGCGTCGCGAGCCGGCCCGGGGGACGGCGCGTCACCCTGCTGGGTTCGGGGGCGATCCTGACCGAGGCGCTGAAGGCAGCCGACGAACTGGCCGCCGAGGACATCGGCAGCGACGTGTTCAGCGTCACGAGCTGGAGCGAGCTGGCCCGCCAGGGGCAGGCCGTCGAGCAGCAGGTGCTGGCCGGGCAGGCGTCCCAGCTGCCGTTCGTCACCCGCCAGCTGGCCGGCGCCGGTGGGCCGGTGATCGCCGCCAGCGACTACGTGCGGGCGGTGCCCGAGAGCATCCGCGCGTTCGTGCCGGCCGGCCGCCGCTACCTGACGCTGGGCACCGACGGGTTCGGGCGCAGCGACACCCGGGCGGCGCTGCGCGATCACTTCGGCGTCGACGGCGCCGGCATCGCGCGCGCGGCACGGGCGGCCCTCGCTGCGGCCTGAGCCCCGCGTGCGGCCCGGGTGGCACTACCATCGGGGCATGAGCACATCGCGCTACTGGGCCGAACTGGGCACGAGCGACTTCGCCGGCCTCGATCCGGCCCGCACCGTGGCCGTGCTGCCCCTGGGGGCCACCGAACAGCACGGGCCGCATCTGCCGCTGGGGGTGGACCAGGTGCTGGTCGACGGCGTGGTCGAGGCCGCGTTGCCGCGGCTGCCGCCGGATGTGCCGGTGCTGGTGCTGCCCACCCAGCGCGTCGGCTACAGCCCCGAACACGCGTGCTTCGACGGCACTCTGACGGTTTCGGCCGCGACGCTGACGGCCATGTGGACCGACATCGGGGCGTGCGTGGCCCGCGCCGGGGTGCGCAAGCTGCTGCTGTTCAATGCCCATGGGGGCCAGGTGAGCCTGATGGACATCGTGGCGCGCGAGCTGCGGTCCCGCTGCGCCCTGATCGTCTACAGCTGCAGCTGGTGGAACCTGCCGCTGGGCGATGCCGTGACGGGACTGTTCTCCGCGCAGGAGCACCGCTTCGGCGTCCATGCCGGCGACATCGAGACGTCCATGATGCTGGCCCTGCAGCCGCAGCAGGTGCGCATGGACCAGGCGCGCGATTTCGAGTCCTCGGCGCAGCAGCGCGCGGCCCGCTACGACATCCTGGGCAACGGCCGCAGCGCCAAGCTGGGCTGGCAGATCCAGGACTACAACGCCAGCGGCGCCGCCGGCAATGCCGCCGCCGCCAGCGCAGCGAAGGGGCAGGCCCTGGTCGCCGCCGCCGGCGGGCAACTGGCCCGGCTGCTGCAGGAACTCTCCGAGCTGCCGCTGTCGACGCTGGCGGACGATCCCCGCCGCTGACTTCGGCCGGCCGGGGCGAACACTGCATCAATCGCCTCCTACGCGAGCTTGCGAGCCGGCCGACAGCGCCGTCCGGGGCGCGCGCTAGATTTGGGTTCGTGAGCCGGCGGCCGCCGGCTCGGGTCCCGATCAAGGAGCGTGACATGAGGACAGTGGCAGACGTGATGACCCGCGGTGTGCGGACCATGGCCCCTTCGGACACGGTGGTGCGCGCGGCGCAGGCCATGGACGAACTGAATGTGGGTGTGATCCCGGTATGCGACGGCCAGAAGCTGGTCGGCATGGTGACCGACCGCGACATCGTGCTGCGCGGGGTGGCGCAGCAGCGTGATCCGGCCAGCCTGCGGCTGGCCGACGTCATGAGCGCCAACGTGCGCTGCGTCCGCGAGGGCGACGACGTCGACATGGTGCTGGGCGAGATGGGCGATGCGCAGATCCGGCGCATGCCGGTGGTGGACGACCGCGACCGGCTGGTGGGAATCGTCACGCTGGGCGACATCGCGGCCAAGGACGCCGGCGGCAACGAGGAAGTGGCGGCTTCGCTGGGTGAGATCTCCGCGCCGGCCGAACCCGATCGATCGGGCCAGTCGCAGGCCAGCGGCGCTGCCGGTGGCGGCTCCGCCAAGCCCCACCGCCAACCCGGGTGAGCCGGCCAGCCCGACCGTGGCACGGTCGCCGCGCGCAGGCCGTTGCGCGGCGTCCACTGACGCTCGGGTTTGCAGCGCGAATGTGACGGCGGACACATTCCCGTCACGGTGATGTTCCTACACTGGCGGCAGGAAGGAGCAGCGCATGCGATTTTCAGCCGCCATCCAGCCCACGGCGCCGCGCCGGCCGCTGCCCGTGCAACCGCCCGCGCCGCCGCGCGAGGGGCCGACCGCCCTGCACCAGGGGACTGTCCCGCCGCCGGTCCCGGAGGTTCCTCCCGACCTTGACCAGCGGGTGCGGCTGACCGGCGAGTGGTGAAGCGCCGGGCGGCGCTCCAGACGCAAAGAGAGGCGCCGACGGCGCCTCTTTTTTGTTGGGGAGCGGCCAGGACCAGGCCGCCCGCCGCGTCAGCTCATGCGGCCGCTCTCGGAATTCTTGCTTCGATTGGCCTGGCTGCGGGCCTGGCCGCCCTTGCGGCCGGCTTCACGGGCCTCCTCGGAAGTGAACTCGTGGGCGGTGCCCTTCTCGTGGGCGGCACGCCCGCCTTCGCTGGCGATTTCGCGCTGCCGCTGCGGGTCCATCGAGGCAAAGCCACGGTTGGACTTGCCGCTGCTGCTTTGATTGCTGGATGCCATGGTGCTGATCTCCTGACAGAAAGACGGATGGAAGAAGCATGACGGGCACGCGCCCTGCCATGGCGTGATTGAGCGTTGCCGGCGCTGCCACGCTCGTCAGGAAGCAATGGCGGGATGTGTAGGACGGAGCCTTGCCCCGTTACCCCTTGTTGCTATCAGTTCCGTAGCAACGTCGCAAGGCGCGGGAAGAGGGCAGTGACGTCGGCCGTGACGCCCGAGGGCGCCGCGCCGGGCGCCAGCACGCTGGCCAGCAGGCGCTGGACTCCGGCCGCTGCGGGCGGCACCGGACCGAAGAACACCGGCCGGCCGGCCGCGGCGACCAGCAAGGTCGGGAAGGTCTCGATGTCGACGTCGCCCATGGCCTCGGCCTCGTCCTCGACGTCGACCCAGGCGAAGCGCGCCTGGGGATGGCCCAATGCGGCCTGCTCGAACGCGGCGCGCCACTCGCGGCACACGCCGCACCATTGGGCACAGAGGCAGATCACCCACTGTTCGCCGGCAGCTTGCGCGTTCGCTTCCATCCAGTCCAGTGTAGCAAGCCGGCCGCGCCGCTCGAGCGTGCGCAAGGGGTCAGGTATAGGTGACCCAGTGCGCGAAGTCGGGATGCTCCAGGTGCGGAATCGCGTTGTAGGAAACCAGCATGTGGCGCTTCGGGTTGAACGTGAACTCGGTGATCGAGGTGTTGCGGATGCGCATGTTCAGCTCGATCGTGGTCTCCGGGCTGGTGCCCAGGACCAGTCCCATCGCGGTGGCGATCGGCCCACCGCTGCTGACGACCAGCACGCTCTGTCCGTAATGGTTCGCCCGCACATGGTCCAGGGCGCCCGCCACCCCTGCGGAGAACTGCTCGTACGAGGGCATCCCCCGGGGGCTCACCACGCCGGCCATCCACTGCGCCAGCCCGTCGCGCAACAGCCTGAAATGGTGCCGGTAGCGCTCCGGCGAGTCGGGCCGCTCCAGCGGATGGGGATGGATGGCGGCGATCACCGCGGCGCTGTCGTATTCGTTCAGGCCGTCCCACTCCAGGTGCTCGCCGGCCTGGTTCATCCCTTCCAGGATCGCCGCCATGGTCTGCTGGTGGCGCCGCAGCGTGCCGGCGATCAGCCCGTCGAAGCGAATGCCCTGGCGCGCGAAATGCTCGCCCAGGCGCAAGGCCTGGCGCCGGCCGAGGTCGCTCAGCTGGTCGTAGTCGTCGGCGCCGAAGGACGCCTGGCCGTGCCGCACGAGGTAGAGGGTTCCCATCGGCGCGATTCTCGCGGCCGCGCCGGCACCGTTCAGTCGCGGTTGCGACCGGCGCCGGTCAGATGCCGCCCGAGTGCAGCGTGACGCGCCCGGCCGGTGTCGCGAACGTTGCCACCAGGGCGGCCTCGCCTTCCCGCACGCCGACGCCCTGCAGGCCGATGGCCGCATGGGCGGCCTGCAGGGCGTCGGGGTCCGGATGGCGTGCCACCAGGGCCAGCAGTTCGAGGCCTGACGCCGGCATGGCATCGGCCGGATGCATGCCGTTCCACTCGATCAGGGACGGCACGGTGCCGTGGTGCAGGCGCTGCCCGTCCGCCCGGATCGTGATGTCCCATTGCAACAGTCCGCCCGCCGCCGGCCGCTCGGCGCGCACCAGCTCCCCGGGATCGATTCCACGCTGGCGCAACGCGTCGACGGCATGGCCGGCCTGGTCGCAGCGCGCGACGAAATGCACCAGCCGCGGCTCCAGCGCAATGGCTGCCCGCAGCCGCGGGTCGTCCAGGTCGAACCAGCGAGCCCGGCCGGGCGCGGCCGCCCGCGGATCGACCGCGATGATCTCGAGGTAGCAGCGCGAAAAGTGCCGGCCGTCCAGCCGCAGCAGCCGGTTGTGCGTTCCCATCAGGGCGTGCGCGCCGCCGGGGCCCGGCGCGACGCCGAACGTCGCTTCGCACCACTGCGCGCCCTGCTCGAGCGTCGCGGCCGCGACGACGAGGTGGTCGACCACCGATGCCCGAGTCACAGCTGCACGGTTCCGTCGATGCAGGTGACGGCGTCGCCGCCGACCCAGACCTGGCCATCGGCGTCGCGCTCGAGGTGGACTCGCCCGGCGCGCCCGAGCGATGCGCCCTGCGCAGCCAGGTAGCGCTCGGGCAGGCGTCCTGCGGCGACGAGCCATTGCGCCAGGCTGGCGTTCAGGCTGCCGGTGACCGGGTCTTCCGCGACCCCGATCGGCGCGGCAAAGGCACGCACCTCGAGCTGCGGATTGCCGGCCGCCGGCGTCTGGTAGACCGCGGCGACGCCGATCTTGTGGCCCAGTCGCGCGAGCTGGCCGTGGTCGGGCGCCAGGCGCAGGACCGTGGTCGGCTGGTCTACCAGCAGTCCCAGCCAGACCGGCCCGTTGTCCAGGGTCTGCGCCGCCAGCACCTCGTGCGGCTGCAGTCCCAGGACCGGCAGCAGCTGGGCAACCACGCCCGGTGCGGGCTCGCTGCGGCGCAGCGGCGGCGCGCCGAACGCCAGGCGCGAGCCCTCCCGGCGCAGCGGCACCGGTCCGACCTGGCACTCCTGCACGATGAGCCCGGGGTCGCGGGGCCGGCCGCCGGCCTCCAGCCAGGCGTGGCAGCTGCCGATGGTGGGATGGCCGGCAAACGGCAGCTCGCCGCCGGGCGTGAAGATGCGCACCCGGTAGTCGGCGGCCGCGGACTGCGGCGGCAGCAGGAAGGTGGTTTCGGACAGGTTGGTCCAGCGGGCGAAGGCTTGCATCTGCTGGTCGTCCAGCCCGCCGGCGTCCAGCACCACCGCCACCGGGTTGCCGCGGTACGGTTCGGCTGTGAAGACATCGACCTGCTTGAAATTGCGGTTTCGCACGAGTGGGGTCCTGGCCGCGTGGCGGTTGAAGAGGGGCGCCCGAGGGTCAGCCTTGCGCCAGTTGCTCACGGATGGCTGCGGCCAGGGCCGCGATGCCGGAGTCGATCTGCTGCACGCTGGCCGTCACGAACGAAAGACGCATGCAGCGATTGTCGGCCTCGCCGGCGAAGAAGGCTTCGCCCGGCACGAAGGCAACGCCCCGTTGCACCGCCTTGGGCAGCAGCTCGGTCGCGTCCAGCCCTTGCGGCAGCCGCGCCCAGAGGAACATACCGCCATCGGGGGTGTTCCATTGGACGTCCAGACCCTGCATCTCCCGCTGCAGCGCGGCCACCATCGCCCGGCACTGCGACTGGTAGAGGGCGCGGATGGCGGGCACGTGGCGGTCCAGGAATCCGCCTTTCATCACCTCGGCGATCATCCGCTGGTTGAACCCGGGGCTGTGCAGGTCGGCCGCCTGCTTGGCTTGCAGCAGCTTGGGATACAGCATCCTGGGTGCGACGATGAATCCGAGGCGCAGCCCTGGCGCCAGCACCTTGGAAAAGGAGCCGAGGTAGATGCAGCCGTCAGGATTGCGCGAGGCCAGTGGCGGCGGCGGCGCGGCGTCGAACCACAGGTCGCCGTAGGGGTTGTCTTCGACGATTGGCAGCCCAAGCGCTGCCGCGTGCTGCGACAAGGCGGCCCTGCGCGCCTCCGACATGGTGCGGCCGGTGGGATTCTGGAAGTTGGGCAGCACGTAGAGAAAGCGCGCCGGACCATCCTTCAGGCACCGGCCGAGGTCGTCCACCTGCACCCCGGAGTCGTCGCTCGCCACCGCATCGACCTGCGGTTCCATCGGCGTGAAGGCCTGGAGGGCGCCCAGATACGTGGGTGTTTCCACCAGGATGCGCGAACCGGCATCGATCAGGATCTTGGCGACGAGGTCCAGCCCCTGCTGCGAGCCGGTGGTGATCAGCACCTGCGCCGGGTCGACCGGCCAGGGCAGCATCGCCGCGACCTGTTCGCGCAGCGGCCCGTAGCCTTCGCTGGCGGCGTACTGCAGTGCCGCCGGGCCGTCGTCGCGCAGGACCTTTTCGCAGGCCGCGGCGAATTCGGGGACTGGAAAGGTCCTGGGCGACGGCAGGCCGCCGGCAAAACTGATGATCCCGGGCCGCTCGGTCACTTTCAGGATCTCCCGAATCACCGACGGGTTCATGCGCTGGGCGCGGCGGGCCAGCGTCCATTGCTTGGGGGGCAGGTCGTTCATCCTCATCGGGTTCTCCAGTCGGGGGCAGGTTGGGTGACGGCGGCGAGGCCAGGCCGCTCGACGGTGCGCACGGGCATCCGCTTGCCGACGAAGACGGTGATGATCACGGCGGCCGCGAACCCCAGCGTCAACCCGTCCAGCGACTCGCCCAGCAGCGGTACCGCGAACAGCATACTCATGAAAGGCTGCGCCAGCTGAACCTGGCTCACGCGAACCGTGCCGCCCAGTGCCAGCCCCCGGTACCAGGCGAAGAACCCGATCCACATCGAAAACACCGCGACGTAGGCAAACCCCCACCATGCGGCCGCCTGCAACGGGGCCTGCGGCCGGGTCAGCCAGGCGGCCGGCACAGTGACCGGCAGCGCGATCACGAGCGCCCAGCAGATGACCTGCTGGGCGCTCATGCGCCGGGACAGCCGCGCGCCCCACGCGTAACCCACGGCGGCGCAAGCCGTGGCGGCCAGCAGCAGGATGTCCGCCGGCTGTACCGACAGGCCGTCGTGGCCCGATCGCGCGATGGCGAAGCCGACCACCAGGGCGCTGCCGGTGGCGGCACAGATCCAGAACCCGGCGGCGGGCCGCTGGCGATGAAGCCAGGCGCCCGCCACCGCGGTGGCCATCGGCAGCACTCCGAGGATGACGCTGGCGTGCACGGCCGGCACATGCCGCATGGCCACCGAGCTGAACAGCGGGAAGCCCAGGACCACCCCGGCCGAAGTCACGGCCAGTGGCAGCCAGTCGCCCCGGCGCGGCAGCGGCGCGCGGGTCGCCAGCAGGAAGGCGACCGAGAGCGCGGCGGCCACCACGGCGCGGCCCCCGGCGACGAACACTCCCGCCAGTTGCGGTGCCTCGGGCGTGCCGACCGCGAGCCGGGTCATCGGCAGCGTCAACGCGAAGATCGCGACGCCGGCAAGGCCGAGCCAGAGCCCTTGGCGTTCGTCGGATTTCATGCAGCCGCCCCGTCGATCCGCGCCGCGCGAATTCCGGCTGCCGCCAGGGCTGGCGCGGTGTCCGGGATGGCGGGGGGTTGCCGGTGCATGCAGTTCAATGTAGCCTCGGTGAACAGTACACAGCCAGTACAGTTTGGCGATTCAGTTTGGCGCGTGTATCGGCCGTCGCAGCAATACACAAGGGCTTTTCGAATGTTGACCAGGACCTCCTCGCAATCGCTTGCCGAACAGCTGTCGGCCCGGTTTGCGCAGCGCATCCGCGACCGGCTGCTGGCGCCGGGCGCGCGCCTGCCCTCGGTGCGGCAATGCGCGCAGCAGCAGGGTGTCAGCTGCGCGACGGTGGTGGCCGCATACGACCAGTTGCTGGCGCAGGGCATGGTGGAGGCCCGCAAGAATCGCGGCTTCTTCGTGCGTGAGCGCCGCGCAGAGCCAACCCCCCGGCGCTTGGCGGGGAAGGACTCCCTGCCAGCGGGCGCGGAGACGGGGGCGCCGGCGGCCCGCGGCCCTGCGCCCATCGATGCGACGGCGCTGATCCGCGGCATGTTCCACCGGGTCAGCAGCAAGCCGCAGCCCGGCATGGGGGTGCTGCCGCCGGAGTGGCTCGAATCGAGCTTCATGCCGGCGGCGGTGCGCAAGGTCACCGGCAGCCGCGTGCTTCAGGAATTCTCGCTGCAGTACGGCGAGCCGCTGGGCGACAGCGGCCTGCGCCGCGCGCTGGCCAAGAGGCTTGCCAGCCTGGCGGTGCCGGCCGCGCCCGAGAACATCATCACGACCGTCGGCGCCACGCATGCGCTGGACATCGTCAGTCGCACGCTGCTGCGCCCCGGGGACCATGTGATGGTCGAGGAGCCGGGATGGGCAGTCGAGTTCGCCCGCCTGACGGCGCTGGGGATGCGCCTGCTGCCGGTGCCGCGCGGCCCCGACGGACCCGACCTGGAGGTGATGGCGCGCTATTGCGAAGCGCACCAGCCCAAGCTGTATGTGAGCGTGAGCGTGTTTCACAACCCGACCGGCTACTGCCTGTCACCGGGCAGTGCGCATCGCGTGCTGCAACTGGCGGCGCGGCACGACTTCCATGTCGTCGAAGACGACACCTACACCCACATTGCGCCCGAACACGCCACCCGCATGTGCGCACTGGACGGGCTGCAGCGGACCATCCACGTCAGCGGTTTCGCGAAAATCCTGGCGCCGAACTGGCGCGTGGGGTTCCTGGCCGCGCCGCCCGGCCTGGTGGACGCGCTGCTCGACACCAAGCTGCTGGCGACACTGACCACCCCCGCGTTGCTGGAAAAGGCGCTGGCCCTGTGCATCGAGCAGGGCCAGTTGCGGCGTCACGCCGAGCGCATCCGCACGCGGCTGGACGCGGCGCGCAGCCGCACGGTCAAGCTGGCGCTGCACGCCGGCTGCCGATTTGCCGCGGAGCCCGCGGGCCTGTTCGGCTGGGTCGACACCGGCGTCGATACCGATGCCTTGGCGCAGCGGATGCTGGACGAAGGTTATCTGCTTGCCCCCGGCGCGCTGTTCCACGCCCGGCGCACGCCCAGCACGCTGATGCGGATCAACTTCGCCACGACCCAGGATGCGGCATTCTGGCGCAAGTACTCGGAGCTGGTGCGCAGCATGTGAGCCGGACTGTATGAGCCGGACTGTATGAGCCGGACTGGCACCGGCATCCGGGAACGGCGTCGATCCGGCCCCGGCGGCTACAGCATCTCGTCAGGTGCGAACGGAGCGATCAGCCGCACCAGTGCGCGCAGTCGCAGGCTGGCGTCGGGCTCGCTGCGCGTGCTGCCGAAGCCGGCGCCGGCCGGCGCCTGCCAGGCGAGCCGACCCGCCTCCAGCACCAGGCGGTAGGCGCCCTGCGCCACCATGGCCTCGACCTGCCGCGCCGCCTCGACCGCGAGCGCGCGGCTGCGGATCAGCAGGGCCACCTCGCTGTTCTTGCGCTGCGAGCGCAGGTCCAGATTCATGGAACCGATCACGGCCAGCCGCTGGTCGATGACGACGGCCTTGGCGTGCAGGCTGGCGCGCGACGCGCCGCTCTTGGAGCCACCCCCGCCGGCGGACCCGAGGCCGGCGGCGGCGCCTTCCTGGCTGGAGCGCATCTCATGGAGTTCGATGCCAAGTTCCAGCAGCCGCCGGCGGTACCGTGCGTACCCGGCGTGAGCAGCGGGCGCGTCGTTCGACGCCAGCGAGTTGGTGAGCACACGGATACGGACTCCTTGGGCACGCAACTGCCCGAACAACTCCAGCATGGCCGCGCCCGGGACGAAATAGGGGGAGACGATCACGATCTCCTGCCGGGCCTGCCGCATCAGGTGCAGCAGCCCGTCGACCACCGTGTCGCCCGCGTCCGCCTCGTCGTCGCCGGGACCGATCTTGCCCGGTTCGTCCGCCAGCAGCAGCGCCGGCGCCCAGGTCAGGCGCACCCGGGCCAGATCCATTGGTGGTGGCGCCGCCGTGGGCGGCACGGTCGGCAGGATGCCGGGCAGAACCGCGCTGCTCGCCGCGGGCCGGAAGGCGGCCGCGACCGCCGCTCCGGTCGAGGCGGCGGATGCGCCGGGCGCCGCCTGCCGCAGCTGTTCCAGGTCGTCGGGCGAGACCAGCGCGCGCATCGGATAGGCGAGCTCGTCGTTCCAGTAGCGGTCGAAGCTCGCGGCCATGTCGCGCACGATCAGGCCCGCGGCGAGCACGTCCAGGTCGACGAAGCTGCTCTTGCCGTCGCCGCCGAAATAGGCGTCGCCCAGGTTGCGCCCGCCGGTGATGCCCAGCGCGCTGTCCGCGATGAAGAGCTTGTTGTGCATGCGCTTCTGGACGCGTTCGAAGTCCTGCAGCGACGTGAGCAGCCGGCCTACCAGAGAACTGCGCGGGCCGGTGAGCGGATTGAACAGTCGGATCTCGACGTTCGGCTCGAACGCCAGGCGCAGCACCTGGGCATCCTTGCCCACGGTGTTGAAGTCGTCCAGCAGGATGCGGACGCGCACGCCGCGCCGCGCCGCGTCGCGCAGCGCCTGCAGCAGGATTTCGGTGCTGGCATCGGCATGGATCGCGTAGTACTGCAGGTCCAGGCTGCGCTGGGCGGTGTCGATGAGGGCCAGCCGGCTGGCGAAAGCGGCGTCGACGTTCTCCAGCAGATGAAAGGCCGACTCGCTGTGCGCGCCTTCGCGACTGCGGCGATCCTGCACGAGGCGCCCCAACGCCGTCTGCTGCGGCGCGGCGAAGGCTGCGGCCGGCGTGCGGCCGGCATTGCTCGGCAGGCTGGCGCAGGCGGCGGCGGACGTCGCCACGAGCAGCGCGCAGAGGCTGCGACACAGCCGCCGCGGTGCTGCCCGCGCGCGCGTTGGAAGGCCGCGGATGGTCTCGTTCATGTCGAGCCACTGTACGGCCGCGCCGCAGCGCGCGGGGCCCCGGGCGGTCGGCCGACGGCGTCAGTTGCTGCCGGACAAACGCTACAGCGCGCCCAGCGCCTCCCAGCGCTCGAGGGCCGCCATGAGCTCGTCCTCGATGGCGGCGCTGCGCGTTGCCAGTTGCGCGGCGCGTTCGGGGTCGTCGCCGTACAGGCGGCCGTCGGCCAGCGCGCCGTGGATGTCGCGCTGTTCCTGTTCGAGCGATTCGATCAGGGCCGGCAATCCCTCCAGCTCCCGCTGCTCCTTGTAGCTGAGCTTGCGTTTGGGCGTGGCGCCCGGGGGCGCGGAAGCGCCTGCATTGCGCGGCGCGGGCGGGCGCGGCGCGGGGGCAGCGGCCGGCGGCGCCAGCGCCTGCGTCCGGCGCGACTGCGTCAGCCAGTCTTGCACGTCGCCTTCGTATTCGCGCCAGCGGCCCTCGCCCTCGGACACGATGGTGCTGGTCACGACGTTGTCGAGGAACGCGCGGTCATGGCTCACGAGGAACACGGTGCCGTCGTAGCCCTGCAGCAGGTCTTCCAGCAGTTCCAGCGTGTCGATGTCCAGGTCGTTGGTGGGCTCGTCCAGCACCAGCACGTTGGCCGGGCGCGCGAACAGGCGCGCCAGCAGCAGCCGGTTGCGCTCGCCGCCGGACAGCGAACGCACCGGCGATGCCGAGCGCGCCGGCGAGAACAGGAAGTCTCCGAGGTAGCTCTTGACGTGCTTGCGCTGGCTGCCGATCTCGATCCACTCGCTGCCCGGGCTGATGAAGTCCTCCAGCGTCGCATCGAGGTCCAGCGCTTCGCGCATCTGGTCGAAGTACGCCACCTGCAGGTTGGCGCCCTGCCGGACGGTGCCGCTGTCGGGCTGGAGTTCGCCCAGGATGAGTTTGAGCAAGGTGGTCTTGCCGGCTCCGTTCGGCCCCATCAGCCCGACCTTGTCGCCGCGCAGGATGGTGGCCGAGAAGTCGCGCACCACGACGTTCGCGCCGAACGATTTTCCGACGCCGGTGAGTTCCGCGACGATCTTGCCGCTCGGCAGGCCGGAGGCGACGCCCATCTTCACGCGGCCGAGCGCCTCGCGCCGTGCGGCACGCTGCGCCCGCAACCGCTGCAGCCGCGTGATGCGCCCCTGCGCGCGGGTGCGCCGGGCCTCGACGCCCTTGCGGATCCACACTTCTTCCTGCGCCAGCAGCTTGTCGGCCTTGGCCGTGATCACCGCCTCCTGGGCGAGCTGCTCCTCCTTCTGCGCCTGGTACTGGGCGAAGTTGCCCGGGTAGCTGCGCAGCTGGCCGCGGTCGAGCTCGACGATGCGGGTGGCCACGCGGTCGAGGAACACACGATCGTGGGTCACGGTCACCAGGGCGCCCCTGAAGGCGACCAGCAGCGTCTCGAGCCACTCGATCGAATCGAGGTCAAGGTGGTTGGTCGGTTCGTCCAGCAGCAGCACATCGGGCCGGCGCACCAGGGCCTGGGCCAGCGCAACGCGCTTGCGGTTGCCGCCGGAGAGCGTGCCGATGAGGGCGTCGCCGTCCAGGTGCAGCCGCTGCACTGTCTCGTCGATGCGCTGCTCCAGGTTCCATCCATCCTGGGCCTCGATCTGTCCTTGCAGGCGGTCGAGGTCGCCGCCCCCGTGCGTGTAGCGCTCGATCAGGGCCGACACGTCGGCCACCGCCGCGTGCACGGCCTGCCACACCGACTGGCTCGCGTCGAGCGCCGGTTCCTGCGGGACGAAGGCGATCCGCAGACTCTGCTGGAGCTGGAGCGAACCATCATCGGGCCGCTCCAGGCCGGCCAGGATCTTCAGCAGCGAGGACTTGCCCGCGCCGTTGCGACCGATCAGCCCGACCCGCTCACCATCCTCCAGCGAGAACTCGGCGTGGTCGAGCAGGGGCACGTGGCCGTACGCCAGCTGGACGTTGAGCAGAGTGATGAGGGCCATGGAGGGCGGATTATCCGGGGACCGAAGCGGCTTCCCCGGCGTGCCCGGCCATCCGTTCACGCCGACGCGCGAGGGCGCCGGAAAAAAAGATGCTGCGTCGTTTGCGGAACGGGCCAAAGACGTGCTACAGTCTATGGCTCTGCTGACGAGTGCAGCGATCTGGTTTCCCTGACGATTCCTGGTCGACGCCACATCAGTAGAAACCCTCAAGTTTGACAGGATTTAGAAAAAACTGTCATAATGCAAGGCTTCGCTGATCGCAGCGAGCGGGACGAAACGAGACGCAAGGTCGAGTGGGGTCCGGGTGGGTTCGTTAACA
>Ga0255338_1000779_pt1 | contig 80408 bp, 65 predicted proteins | sample MeOH1_35cm_T4_19_FD_203715 | JGI IMG/M metagenome (GOLD analysis project Ga0255338, IMG submission 203715) | Sandy soil microbial communities from University of British Columbia, Vancouver, Canada - MeOH1_35cm_T4_195 | ecosystem: Engineered > Artificial ecosystem > Sand microcosm > Unclassified ... | reverse complement strand
GGCAGATGGGCAGTGGCCAGGAGATGTTCACCGCACGGGAGGTGTCCCAGCTCGGCGCGGCCCAGGAGTTCTTCACGGCGCTGGCGGTGGGAGTGGCCGCTGGGAAGTTGATGACCGCCACGCGGCCGGTGCCCGGGTGGGGTGTCCCGGAGCCGGTGGAGCCGGTGCGCCCTGGCAAGGTGGAGGCTCCGCCCCCTGCGGCGAGAGCTGTGGCGCCTGCTCCTGAACCCGCTCCAGCGCCAGCACCGCCCCCTCCAGCGCCGGGCACCCTCGCGCCCTCACCCGAACTGGTCCAAGCCCTCACGGGCAAGAACCCAACGCCCCAGGTGCCCGCAGGCCCGCGTCTGCGTCAGGACGTCACCGTCAGGCCGAAGGTACCCAGATTGTTGCCACTGGAACGCCCCATTAGCCCCAGCCCCAGGCAAAATGCGCAACTCCAGAGGGACATCAAGTACCTGGAGGACGAGCTAGGCGCTGAGAACATTCGAGTGAACCAGCAGCAAGTGACGCTGGAGAACGGCCAGCGCGTGGGAATCAATCGGCCGGATCTGCAATTCGACTACAACAACCGCCGCTACTCTGTGGAGTATGACTCACCCACTTCGGGCCGTGGCTCTGGCCACCAGTCGCGCCTCACCTCCAACGACCCGGACACCGACGTCATCCTGATCATCCTCCCTGAGGAATGAGGCGAACCTGAATGACGCAAGAGATGAAGGGCTTGCTGCTGGAGGACCGCTGGGCGCCTGTCACTTCAGAGATGGGCTTTCTGGAGCTGGGGGCGGAGCAGGCGGCGCAAGCCTTCGCCACGTGGCAGAGAGGGCTGCCAACGTCCCGTGGCAGCACCATCGAGGTGATCCCCGTCTCGGGCACCCTGGAGCAAGCCCTCTCCAGCCTGCTGCCCCTGAGCGGTGGGGAGACCCAGCGGCGCCTGTTCATCCCGACGCGCAGCGCCTGGACAGCCTACGTCTCCAGCCAGTGGACTGGGACGGATGCCGCCAGTCCCATGAGCACCATGGCCCGGAGGCTGAGCATCCGGTGCCTGCGGGTGGTCGCCGTGCCTCACACGCTGGGCAAGCACCAAGGCGGCCGCTATGGTGGGGTGATGCTGGATGTGTTCGGTCCGGAGCAGCCGGGGAAGATCCTCAACTATGTGCGCAGCATTTATGCCGCGAATGATGGAGGACGCTGGGTCTTCGGTCACTCCGGTGAGCCCTTCCCCTTCGAGCAGGTGGAGCAGTATCAGGCCCGCCGGGTGAGGGACCGCTTCACCTTTGAGATGCTCAAGGACTACCTGCGCCACCTGGGGCTGGCTCCCTTCGAGGAGGACTTCTACCTGCCTCCGGGCTCCTGCGCGTGGCTCCTCCAAAAGACAGGCCCCTTCGCCACCGTCGGGCGGGAGTACACGCTGGAGCAGGCCCGCGCCGCTCACGTATTGTGACGCTCGGGCCTGTGGAGCACGCCCGCGGGCCTGGGCAGGGTGCGGCGCCGCTCAGAGCCGCTCGTCGATGGCGCGGTTGCTCATCTCGTCCGCTTCGGCGTTCATCGCGCGCGGCACGTGGACGAGCTTCACCCGGGAGAAGTCATTGAGGAGCTTCACCGCCTCCTCATAGAGGGGGCGCAGGGTGGGGCTCTTCACCTGGTAGCGGCCCCCGAGCTGGCGGATGAGCAGCTCGCTGTCGGCGAAGATCTCGATCTCCTTGGCGCCCAGGGACTTGGCGTGCCGCAGGCCGAGCAGCAGCCCCATGTACTCGGCGTAGTTGTTCGTCTGGTTCCCCAGGTACTTGCCGACCTTGGCCACCACCTGGCCGCCGGGCTCCACCAGCACCGCGCCCGCGCCGCTGGGACCCGGGTTGCCGCGCGCCGCCCCATCCGAGTACAGCCGGAGGCGGGGTGTGCTGCCGCGGGAGGAGGACTCCTCGGTGGTGGGCGGAGCCGCGCTGGGGGCCTCGGCCTGGGGCTCACCCTCGCTGCCCTCCAGGCGCTGGGCGGCTTCTTCCAGGAGCTGGCCCAGCCGCTCGCGGGTGAGCCCGCGGAAGGCACGGACCGTCGCCGTGAGCGGCTCCTCTCGCGCGATGTGGCGGAGGAGGTCGGCCTCGGTCGGCTTCGGCTTCGGCATAAGCAGCGAGGATCCGGCGCTACTTCGAGGGGGGCTCGGCCAGCGCCTCGACCGCATAGATGATGCGGTTGCACGAGGGGCACACGTCGGTGCCCAGCGAGGTGCGCAGCTGGTTGTAGAGCTGCGGGGGCACGTTCATGTTGCAACCCTGGCACGTTCCGCCCGCCATCACGCCGACCAGCGCGGGCAGCTTCTTCTTGCGGATCGTCTCGTAGCGGCGAAGCAGGGTGGCATCCACTTTGGCGGACACCCCTGCGCGCTGCCCCTCGAGCTGCTTCACCTGGCTCTCGGCCTCGGCCAGCTTGGAGCGGAGCTCGGTCATCCTCGCGGCCAGCTGCTGCTGCCGGCTGGAGAACTCCACCTCCTTGCCCTTCACGGCCTCGCGCGCGGTGGCCAACGACTTGGTGATTTCCACCAGCTCGTCGGCCATGGTGAGGTTCGCCTTCTTGGCGATGTCGATCTCGCGGGCCAGGGCGGAGTACTCGCGGGTCGAGCGCTGCTCCGCGAGCCGCGCCTCCCACTTCTTCACCTTGTCCTTCTCGTCGACGATGTTCTGCTCGAGTTGGAGCTTCTGCCGCTCGATGTCCGCGACCCGCGCGCGCTCTGCCTCGATCGCACTGCGCGCCGCGCCGAGCTCACGCTCCAACTCGGCGATCTGCCGGGGGTGGACGTCCGCGGCCTTGCGCAGGGTGGCGGCTTCCATGTCCACCTTCTGCAGCTCTGCCAGGGCCTTCAATTTCTCCCGCAAGTTTGCTGCCTCCCACGAGGTCCACACTGGCGTGTGGCCAGCGCACCCTCTACCAACAAAACCGATTGGAATCCAACGCCCATATGACACCTCGTCATCCCTGGGTAGGACGAGGAGGGTTTGAAATGGACGCCAGGAACCATTAGACGAGCCCCGTGCACCACTCCCTGCTCCTGTCCGCGCTCGCGCTTCTGACGCTGGCGGCCGCCTGCCGAGGCTCCTCGGAATCCAACTCCGCTCCGCCTGCCTCCACTCCCACCCCGCCCCCGGCCCGGGCCGCGGCCTCGCCCGCTGGGAAGGGGTTCATCGAGGGGGTGGTACGGCTGACTGGCACCCCGCCTACCCCCGCGCAGTTCGACACCACCCCCTCTGTGTCCGCCACCTGTGGCGACAAGGTGCCCGATCGCTCGCTCACCGTAGGAGAGGGGGGCGCGCTCGCGCACGTGGTGGTGTCGATTGCCGAGGGGGCCGCGCTGCCGGCCGAGGGGATCAGCTCCCCGCCCGCCTTCCTGGACCAGAAGAAGTGCTCCTATGAGCCGCCGGCCCTGGCCGCCCGCGCGGGCACCGCGCTGGAAGTGCGCAACTCGGACCCCGTCATGCACAACGTGCGCGCCGTGGCCGGAGCCCAGTCCGTCTTCAATGTGGCCATGCCGCTGGAGGGGATGAGCCTGCGCAAGCCCCTGCCGCCCACTCCCGGTACAGTCCAGGTGAAGTGCGATGTACACCCGTGGATGCGCGCGGTGGTCCGCACCTTTGATCATCCGTACTTCACCACCACGGATGCCCAGGGCCGGTTCCGGCTGGAGGTTCCCGAGGGAACCCACACCGTGCTGCTCTGGCACGAGCGGCTGCCCGAGGCCTCGCGCCCCCTCACCGTGAAGGCCGGGGAGACCGTCCGCCTGGAGCAGAGCTGGGCCGCGGAGGCGCTGCGCTAGCCGGATCGCCAACCCCCGAGAAGGTCGGGAAGCGGATGGGGCATTTTACCTTGGCGGAAAAATTGCTATGTAGTGGATCCAGCAAGGGGGAGGTGGCGCACATGCAACCCAAGAAACGAGCCCAGCACGATCCGGAGGTCCGCACCGAGGCACCGAAGCAGGTGACCCGGCCGGAGGGCATCCAGACCATGGGGCCGACGCTCTACGAGCAGATCCGCCGCATCGTGGGCGAGCTGAAGCTGGTATCCGATAACTGATCGGGCACCTGGTGTAGCGGGCTCCACCTCAAGGGGTGGAGCCCTTCGAAGCAGTCGAGGACGCGCTGGGGCAGCGAAGACTCACCCCCCGCTAGATGTCCTCCTCCTCCTCGGCCCCCTCAACGGGCTCATCGTCGAAGGACTCGAGATCCTCTTCCTCCTCCTCCGCGGCCGGCTCTTCGGGCTCGATGGGCTCGATGACCTTGGGGGCAGCGGCCAACCGGCCACGGCGTCCCTCGGTCGGCGCCTTGAGGGCCGGGCTCTCCCTTTGGTCCGCCCCGCATTTAGGGCAGAGCGGATCGGGCTTTTTCATGTCATAGAACTTCGTCGAGCACTTGAAACAGACGTACTTGTTCCCGAGGTCCTTCGCCGGCATCTCGCCACCTTCTGAAACGAGGAAAGCTGAAACCCAAGGGGCAGGTGCATAGTTGGCCCTTGGCAAGGAGTCAACGGGACGTTTTGCACTCGAAGAAGCTGGAGTAGCATCCCCCCCCTCGTTTCCCCAGCGCGCATCGGTCGCTCTCTTGAACTTCTCCTGTGACAATTGCCAGCGGCGGTACTCCATTGCGGACGAGAAGGTCCGCGGGAAGACCGTCAAGGTCCGTTGTAAGAACTGCCAGAACGTCATCTCCGTTCAGGGTCCCCCCATGGAGGTGGAAGAGAGCACCCGCGTGGTGTCTCTCGCCGACGTGGAGCGGATCCGCGAGCAGGAGCGCGCCATGGCTGCGGCCGCGAGCGCCCCTGTCGAGGCTCCCGCCAGCGCGAGCCCCTGGGAGGACGAGCCCACTCGCGCCGCCCCGGCCCGCCAGGCTGCCTCTCCCTGGTTCGTGATGGTGAAGAGCAAGCAGGAGGGCCCGCTGGACGAGCCCGGCCTGCGAGAGCTCATGGAGGGCGGCGCCGTCAACTCGCGCAGCTTCTTCTGGCAGCAGGGCATGGCGGACTGGAAGCGCGGCTCGGACATCCCCGAGCTGGCGAGCCTGTTCGCGGAGCCTCCACCGCCTCCGCCCGCGCTGCCTCCCGAGCCCGCCACCGTGGCCATGCGGGGCCAGCGTGCTGCCCCTGCCGCCTGGGCCGAGCCCGCGCCGCAGCAGGAGGACAACTCGTGGGACGACATGCCCACCACGGTGGGCCAGGCTCCGGCCGGCCGGGAGCCGTGGGATCTGGATCAGCCCGTCGCCGAGCAGCCGCAACCGCGTCACGCGCAGCGCCAGCAGCAGGCCGCCTGGGACCAGCCCGCGCAGCAGGATCAGGCCGCGTGGGACGATCAGGCGGCCCAGGCCGAGGGGCAGGAGGAGCAGCCCGCGTGGGACGATCAGGCGCAGCAGGATCAGCCTGCCTGGGAGGAGCCCGCGCAGGAGGATCAGCCCGCGTGGGACGATCAGGCGCAGCAGGAGGAGGAGCCGGCGCAGAGGCCCGCCGCCCGTTCGAGCGCCGCGGCCAGCAAGGCGGGCGTGGGCGATGATCTGTTCTCGGATCTGGATCTGCCCGACAAGAACGAGCTGCAGGACGAGCTCGATTCTCCTCTGGCGGCCCAGGCCGAGAACACGGATCCGCTGGCGTCGGTGCGTGGCAGCAAGGCCGACAAGAAGCCGGTCGAGGACACGCGCTACTTCATGAAGAAGTCGGGCGTCACCCGGCGCAACCCGGCCTGGAAGGTGGCGCTGTTCATCACGCTGCCCATCCTGCTGATCGTGGGCGGGGCGTTCGCGCTGGACAACCTGAACGTCGTCCCCAAGGTGAAGGTGGTGAACGCCCAGGGGCAGACGGTCGAGAAGTCCCTGCTGTTCTCGGGCGAGGGCCGCAGCGAGCTGAAGGATCTGCTGCTCGGGCGCAAGAAGACGCCGCCCCCGGCGCCCACCCCGGCCCCCGCGCCGGCACCTCCCGACAAGAAGCCTCAGCCGGGGAGCACCGCGCCGAAGCCCGAGGGCGGGGCCACGGCGCCGGAGACGGGCAAGTCCGCCGAGGAGCTCCAGCAGCTCTACGGGGACTCCGCGAAGACGGACGTGGGGCCGAACGTGCGCAAGGACACGGAGGTCGCGGCCAAGGACGCGGCAGACAGCGGCGGGCTGCCACCCGAGGACGTGATGAAGGTGGTGGAGAAGTCCCAGGGCGCCTTCCAGGGCTGCGTGGAGACGGAGCTGCGCAAGAACCCCAAGTTCAAGGGTGGCAAGGTGATGCTGGTGGCCACCGTGGGGACCTCGGGCGTGGTGAAGGGCACGAAGCTGGACCGCAAGGAGCTGGATGCCTCGCCGGTGGGCGACTGCATCAAGAAGAGCGCCAAGCGGATGGTCTTCCCCGCCTTCAAGCTGGAGGACGGGACCGAGGAGATGGAGCTGCAGATCCCTCTGGTCCTCACCTCCGGGGCGATGTAACAGGCGCCTATGTACCTGGGTCGCGTCCTCGGCACGGTGGTCTGCGAGCGGAAGTACGAGGGGCTCGAGGGGAAGCGTCTCCTCGTGGTCCAGCCCCTGGATCATCACCGGGAGCCCATGGGCAGCCCCGAGGTGGCCGTGGACACGGTGTCCGCGGGGCGGGGCGAGCTGGTGTACCTGGTGGGCAGCCGCGAGGCGGCGCTCGCGCTGGATCCCTGGTTCGTGCCGGTGGATGCCGCCATCGTCGGCATCGTGGACGCGGTGGACGTATGAACCTGTGCAAGGTGCTGGGCAGCATCACCTCCACCCTCAAGCACCCGGCCTTCGCGGGCCGGAAGCTGATGGTGGTGCAGCCGCTGGATGAGAAGCAGCAGCCCCTGGGCAAGAGCTTCATCGCCGTGGATCACACCTCCTCGGCGGGGCCGGGGGACGTGGTGCTGGTGATGCGCGAGGGCGGCGGCGTGCGGCAGATCCTGGGCGACAAGACGCTGCCCATCCGCTCGCTGATCGTCGGCGTGGTGGACGAGGTGGAGGCGTGAGCGAGGGCTTCGTGCCGCTGCCGAAGCTGCGGGCGGACGTGGTGAGCACCTCCCACCGCCTGCACGCGAACGGCTGGGTGGCCAACCACGACGGCAACGTCTCCGTGCGCCTCAAGGGCGAGCGCTTCCTTATTACGTGCACGGCGGTGTCCAAGCGGGACATTGACGACGCGGCGCTGCTGGTGGTGGACCCGCAGGGCAAGGTGCTGGAGGGGCGCCGCAAGCCCTTCGGCGAGCTGGAGCTGCACCTGGCCGTGTACCGGGGGCGCCCCGAGGCCAAGGTGGTGCTCCACGCGCACCCGCCGGTGGCCACCGCGTTCGGGCTGGTGGGGCAGGAGCTGTCGCCCATCGCGCTGCCGGAGATGGTGGTGTCGCTGGGGGAGCGGGTGCCCACGCTGCCGCGCGCGATGCCCAAGGATCCCGAGGGCGTCAAGCGCGTGGAGGCCACCGCCGCCGAGTACGACGCCTTCCTGCTGGCCGGCAACGGAGCCCTCACGCTGGGCGAGGATCTGACGCAGGCGCTGCTGCGGATGGAGCTGGTGGAGCACTACGCGAAGATCCTCATGGCCGCGCGCTCGCTGGGCACCGTGCAGCCGCTGGCCCCCGCGGACGTGCAGAAGCTGCTCGAGGCGCGCAAGAAGGCGGGCCTCGGACCGCGCCGCTAGGCTCCCGCGCTGCGGGTGGCCGCTCGAGGTGGAGATCCATGTCAAGAGCAGCGCCAGCCCGGAGCAGATCGCGAAGCTCAAGAGCGAGGTCGAGGCGCGCTGCCCGGTGAGCGACAACCTCGCGAACCCGACGCCGGTGCACATCACGATGAAGGCGGCCGCCTAGCCGTCCCCAGGCTCTTCAGGTGCTGGCATCCAGGGAGAGAAGAGGAGGCGCGTGAGGAACGGCGAGGTGCAGGAAGCCAGGGTGTCCGGGAAGCTGCCGCGCACCGTGGTGGTGCTCGGCGTGGTGTCGCTGCTGACGGACGTGAGCAGCGAGATGATCTTCCCGCTGCTGCCGGCGTTCCTCGCCGCGCGCCTGCCCGCGGCGCCGCTGCTGCTGGGGGCCATGGAGGGGCTGGCGGATCTCGTCTCCGCGCTCCTCAAGTACCAGTCCGGCGTGTGGGCGGATCGGGCGCGGCGCCTCAAGCCGCTGGTGCTGCTGGGCTACGGGGTGTCCTGCTTCGCGCGGCCGCTGATGGCCTTCGTCACCGCCGTGTGGCAGCCGCTCGTCATCCGCTCGCTGGATCGGGTGGGCAAGGGCGTGCGCACCAGTCCGCGAGACACGATCATCGCCCACACGGTGCCCGAGGGCGCGAGGGGCCGGGCCTTCGGCTTCCACCGGGGCATGGACCATGCGGGGGCGGCGCTCGGCTCGCTGGTGGCGATCATCCTCGTGGCGGCGGGCCTGCGGGTGGAGCAGGTCTTCCTCGCGGCGGCCGTGCCGGGCTTCCTGGGCGTGCTGGCCATCCTGCTGGCCTCCGAGCCGCCACGGGCGCCGGTCCTGGCGCAGGCCTCAGCCACCGCGCAGGAGCCCGTGCCGGGGCGGCTGGCGTACTACCTGGTGCCGGTGGTGCTCTTCGGGGTCGCCAACTCCACGGACGCGTTCATCCTGCTGAAGCTGAGCGAGGAGGGGGCGAGCCCGGCCCTGCTGCCGCTCGCGTGGCTGATGCTGAACGCGGTGAAGGCGGCGGTGTCCTATCCGGCGGGCTGGCTGGCGGATCGGCTGGGCGCCTCGCGGCTGGTGATGGGGGGGTGGCTGCTGTACGCGCTGAGCTATGTGGCGCTCTCGCGTGTGCACGGGGTGACGGGCACGCTCATCGTCATGTGCATCTATGGGCTGTACCACGCGCTCGCCGAGGGGGCGGAGAAGTCGCTGCTCACCTCGCTGGTGCCCGCGGCGGCACGTGGGCGCGCCTTCGGCCTCTACAACGGGCTGGTGGGGGGAGCCTCGCTCGCGGCGGGGCTGCTCTTCGGGTTTTTGTGGACGCGCTGGGGCAGCTCCGTGGCCTTCACCACCGCGGGGATCCTCGCGGCCCTGAGCGCGGTCCTGCTCGTGCTGCTGCTGCCGCGCGCCCGCGCGGCCTGATCGGAGCCAAGAGCGGCTTCAGTGGGTGTGCTGGCGTGAGAGGCGCTGGGCCTCGCGGAAGAACTGGGTGCACGAGTAGTCGAGAGGCGCGTCGAGCCCACTGAGGCCACGATACGCGCGCAGGAAGGGCAGCCAGGCCCTGTCGCCGATAATGACGGCGGACTCGAAGATGTTCTTGCGAGGAACCCACCGGCCGCCGAGCAGGTTCACCAGGTAGCGGCCCAGCCAGGCACCCAGCGCGGTCATGAGGGTGACGCGCTGATCCTGGGTAATGTCCTTCCCCCAGCGGTTGTGCCACAGGTGCCAGTCCAGGCGGGGCAAGGCCTCGAGGGTTCCGTCCATGACGGCGGGCACCGGGGTATGGAACAGGGCAATGAGCTCCTCGGCGGAGCGGTTGGTGTAGGTGGCGATGCGGACGCTGACGTTGTCGACGTCTGGGGGAGGGCACTCCGAGGCGGGGATCCACTCGGAGACGGGGGGAGGGCGGTAGTGGTTGAAGAGCTCGACATTCTGGCGCTTGTGCTTGAGGCCTCGGATGTCCACTTCCCGCGAGAGGATCTCGGCCACGTCCGGGTGGAACTGGATGGGGATGGGGGTAAAGACGAGGGAGCGCTGGCGTAGGGTGGCGAGGGTGGACTCCAGGCTGAGCTCGGGGCGCAGGTGGACGAGGGCACGGGCCTGGGCAAGCCGGGCCTCTTCGGAGTCGAAATCCGCGGGAGTTGGGCGGGTGAGCCAGAGGAACGCGCCGCCAGGCAGCTCTTCCATGAGGGCGCACGGGGTGGAGAGCAGGCGCTGACGGCCGATCCGCTCCACCATGTGTGGGCCGAAGATGTTGAGCCAGAAGACTTCGTAGATGGGACGGTCAGGGCTCGTGTCTTTCACATGGGGGTCTGGCCCCATGCAGAGGTCGACGAAGCTGTGCCCTCTGCCCAGGGAGAGGGGGAGGTGTGCAGCCATGGCACGCACCAGGGTAAGGAGGTGCTCCGCTCGCTTCTCGGCCTGTCCCGGCTCGCGGAAGAAGGCGAAGGGCCTCAGGTGGAGTGACACGGAGAATTCGGGTCCGTGGTCTCGCACCGCGCCGGTGAGCGTCAACCTGCCTTCGGGTGGCTTGGAGCGCACCAACATGAGGCTCCGGACACTTCCTCCGAAGACCGTCTCGTGGAAGCGCTTGCGCAGCATCTGCCGTGAGTATTTCAGATCGCGCTTCAGCGAGAGCTTGTCCGGGCGCAACTCTGGCTCGAGGGACTCGATGACCTCCAGCACTGGCTCCAGCCCCTCAAAGCCGCGATCAAACGGGTTGAGAGGAGAGTAGAGATCCAGCATGAACTCATCGGATTTGTTCCATTCGTCAGGGGACATGGAAGTGGAGTTCGACTCCCTGAGCACGTGCTTCAATGAGAAGAGCCTCTCTGACTTCGGCTGAAAGGTTCTCCCCGTCATAGACGATGTGCACTCGGGTGACGACGACCTTCTGACCGAAGAGCGGATGGCCGCGTCTTCGCACTTCGACAGCTCCTCCGTACTTCGTAATCGCTTCCTTGGCATCTGGCCGGAACTGCTTCACAGCGTCCTCCGGGCTCTTGCCGGAGAAGTCGTGCTGCTTGTCACTGTAGGAGTGCGCGTTGGGGCGCTTGCCAGGGCCCACGGTGGCCTCATCCACGACGAACTGGTCCGAGTAGGTGATCGTGGCACTGTCCTCGTGAGCCAGACCCAGGTTGTCCGCCACCAGGGGCCGCTTCATCCCCTGTGGCAAGAGCTGCCCCCCACCCGCGGCTCGTGCCTCCTGCAGCATCTCCTGCGTCACTCCGCGCTGGAACTCCAGCGAGCGCTGGAAGCGCCCCAGCAGGGCGTCGTAGCCCGTCCACATCAGAGGGAACTTGGCTTCTGTCTCGCCGGGCGGGAGCGGCCGTTTGCCCGTGAGTTCGTCGTACCGACGCGCCCAGTACGCCACGTACTTGCCCCACCGCGGGTGGTCCGTTGGCACGCCCGAGGGAGGCCGACTGTACACAGGGCGGTAGCGTTCGAGCTCCTCCACGCTGACCGAGTACCTGGGGCCCCGGTCCAGGGCCTCGGCCTCCGCAAGCTGGGCCTCCGTCGCTGCAGTGGCCTCCTCCGCGGTCGCGCGCACCTCCAGGCTCGGCACCCACCGCTGCTCAAGAGCAGCCTCGCGTGCCAGCTGTCCTGCCTCCATTGAGCTGGCTCTCGCCTCAGCTGTTGCCGCTTCCGCCCCTGCGGCTCCCCCGGCGCCGACCTTCAGCGCGGTGCCAGCCACCAGTACGCTCAGCGCCGCGTTGAGGACGGCGTTGCTCACGCCCTTGAGCTTCGCCTGGCGTGCGAAGCTGTCGGCCAGCAGCTCCCGCAGGCGCACCCCTCCCGCTTGGCGAGAGGGGATCATCTCGTCCAGGAAGTGCCACTGCAGCGCGCATGCGGGCGCCGTGGCGCACTTGAACCCCAGGGCCTCGTTCGCCAGACCTGCTCCGCTCAGCCGGACCGCGTTCTCCAATTGGCTGAACAGCGCCACCGCTCGCGCATCACCCGCTTGCGCATCCGCGTACACCCGCTCCAGGTGCTCGGAGCGGTGCACCAGCAGCACGGCGGAGCGGTCCCCCACCAGCCTTCCCTCAGCGTCGCAGTACCGGCTGTAGTCAAAGGGCGGCGCTACGTCCTTGCGCAGCTCCTCCAGGGACACGGCTTCAGGCGCGCCGCAGTCGCTGCCCAGCAAGACGGTGGACAGCGCCAGGAGCAACGCCAGGGGCAGGTGACGGGGCATGAGGCCAAGCCTCACACTCGTACGGATCCGTCAGAAGAACCCAGCGGATCTGGCACGCCCTTTAGCCGCCACGTCCAACTGTACCCACGCTGCTCTCGGGGTTTACGAGCGCGCAGCGAACCCTGGAGGGAGTCGCCGGTCAGAGATCGAAGTTGCCGGGGGGCGCGGGCTTCTTCTTCCTGGCCCGCTGCCGCGCCTGACGCACCTGCTCGCGCAGCGCCGCGGTGGCCTCACTGTCGATCTTCCCCGTGTCGAGATCGATCACGTCGCCCTCGCGCGCCTCCGCGGGCAGCTCGGCTCGGGGCCGGGTCACCTGCTGGCCGTCGATGATGAGCACAGCCAGTTCTTCCTCGAAGCGATCCACCGTGGCCTTGGGCATGTGGGTTCCTCAGGGCTTGCAGTCGTTGGCGGGCTTCTTGTTGTCCCTCAGCGCCGCGTCGCGCGAGGCGTACTCGCGGAGGTTCTGCTCGGAGATCTGCTTGACGCTGCGGCAGGTCGCCTTGTGGAAGAGAGGCCGCTGGCTGCTGGCGTAGTACTTCTCGCCTCCCGCCGCGGCCCCCTTCTTCTCCGTGCGGCCTCCGTGCTCGCGGGGAGTGCCCAGAGCGTCGACGTCCATCACCTTCCCGAAGCGCGAGATCTCCTCGTCCTCCCTCGGCTTCGGGCTCACGGCCTTCGCGGGCGTCACCTTCAGGGGCTCTGGCTTCTCGGCCACAGGCGGGGGCGGGCTCGGGACCTGGAGCGCCAGCTCCTCCTCCTGCGGGCCGAAGACATGCTGGGTGTTGGCGGCCTCGCCCGGAGCGAGCTTCTGCGTGGTGAGCACGAGCTGCGTGCCATCACTCATCGCATGCACCTCGCCATATTGATCGGTGCGGAAGAGGCGGGCCTTCGCCTCCTGCAGCCGGGCGAGCACGGGCTGGGCCGGCACGCCGAGCTGGTTGCCGGCGCCGGCGCTGACGATGGCCGCCCGTGGCCTCACCTTCTGGAGGAACTCCCGGGTCGTGGCCGAGTCCGCTCCATGCGCGCCCACCTTGAGGAGCGTGGAGCCCAGCTCCGCCCCGCGCTTCAGCAGCGCTGCCTCTGTCTCGGAGCGCGCGTCGCCCGCGAAGAGCACGGACGTCTTCCCGTAGGTCAGACGCAGGACGATGGAGTTGGCCTCATGCTGTGCGCCCTTCGTCCCCGCCAGCTGCACCAGCGGCTCGGTGGGCGCCCGCGGCCACAGGACGGTCAGCTCCGCTCCCTTGCCCAGCGGCACGCGCGTCAGCTCCTGAGGCTGCGTCGGGTTGGGCGCGGGCGAGAAGATCTCCACGCCCGCCGAGCCGAGCGCCGTGAGCAGGCCGTCGTAGTCGGAGGGAGTCGCGGGCAGCTGCGGCTCGAGGAGCCGGCGCGGATCCGCGATCTTCTGCACCGCATTCAGCCCGCCGTAGTGGTCGGGCGCCGGGTGGGTGAGGACCACGAGATCCAACCGCGCGGCGAGCAGCTCCGGGAGCCGGTTGACGAGGTGGTTCACGGCGGAGGCCGGGCCCGTGTCGACGAGGACGGTGCGCCCCTCGGGGGAGACGATGAGCGCGGAGTCACCCTGGCCCACGTCGAGGAAGTAGACGTGGAGCTTCCCGTCCGGCGCGTTGCCCAGGTAGTGCTTCGGCGCGGCGGGCCGCGAGGACGCCGGCGGGGCGGGAGGGGGCGGAGGGGGCTCCTTGCACGCGGCGGCGAACAGCAGGGCCAGCAGGGGCAGCAGGCGCGGGGTCATGGCTTGCAGTCCTCGGCGGGACGGCGCTCGCGCGCGGCGGCGGCGCGGCTCGGATACACCGTGCGCTCCTTCGTCTTCGCCCGCTTGAGGGTGGCACAGTCCTCCCGGTGGAAGACCTCGCTGCCCTTGAGGCTCACGAAGCTCGGGGCGCTCGAGGGAGCAGGGGCCGGGGCGGGAGGCTTCCACCCGGCCGTGACGGTCTCGCTCCCCGCCCGGGCCTGAGGCGGCGCGGCGGGAGGGCTCGTGGGGGGCTTGGGGGCGCTGGCGCTCGCGGGAGCCGGAGAGGGGCTGGGACTCCCAGCCAGGGGCCGGACCTCCCCGGGCACGACCAGGCGCGAGGGACTGCCCCGCTCGGACTGGAGGGTGACGGCGACGCCATCGCTTACGGCCTTGATCTCGCCGTTCCGGTCGGTGCGGAACACCTGGGCTCCCATGGCGGCGAGCCGCTCGAGCGCCTCCGGGGTGGGGTGGCCGTACTCGTTGCCCTCGCGGCAGGAGATGACGGCGGCCTTGGGCTTCACCGCCGCCAGGAAGTCCTCCGTGGAGGAGTGCTTGCCGCCGTGGTGCGCCACCTTCAGCACGGTGGAGGTGAAGTCCGCGCGCTGGCGGAGCAGGGCCTGCTCGGTGTCCGGCTCGCTGTCCCCCGTGAAGAAGAAGGCCGTCCGGCCATAGGTGAGCCGGGTGACGATGGAGTTGGAGTTCGCGTCCGAGCGGGTGTTCTTCAGGAACGGCTCTTGCGGGTACCGAGGCCAGTACACGGTGAGGACGGCGCCTTCCCCGAGCCCCACCGTGAGGAAGGTGTCCGGCGACTGGGGGTTCGGCTCGGGAGTCATCACCTGGCCCACCTCTTTGCCCACGAACTCGAGCAGGTCCCGATACGCCTCGCTCGGGTGGTCGAAGCCGGGATCCATGTAGCGCCGGGCCCCGACCGCCTGGACGGCGTCTCTCATGCTCCCGAGGTGGTCCAGGTGGGGGTGGGTGAGGATGACCAGATCCAGCGGAGCGCGGACGAGCTGCTTCATCCGGGCCGCCAGGTGCTCTCCCGCCTCCGGGGGCCCGCCGTCGATCAGCACCGTCTTTCCCGTGGGCGAGACGATGAGTGCCGCGTCACCCTGGCCCACATCGAAGAAATACACCGTGAGCGGTTTGCCCGGGACAGAGGGAGCGGGGGCAGGCTGCGCCAGGCCGGAAGAGGCCGTGAAGAGGACGAGGAGGAGGCTGAGCAGCCGCAGGAGGGACATCACAGGGAGACTCTAGCGCCTGCTACCCCCTGTGAGGCACTCGGCAAGCACCCAGGCTGCCCTCGTCCGAATGCTTCCCGAGGGACCCCCTTCTGAGCTACATCCGCCTCCCATGGCCGCTGACGAGATGAACCAGGTCGTCGACGAGATCGCCGATCGTGTCCGCCGTAGGATGCAAGCCCTCCGAGCAGGCAAGGAGCAGCCCTGCACCACCTCGCCCGGGCCCGCCGCCCGCGAGGCGGAGGGGGCCAGCCAGCCCGGCAACTCCATGGCCGCCAGGGAGTGTGCGCCTTCGTGCGATGTGTGCCCGAACGTGGACAGCTGCGGCACGGTGAGCGCGGTGAAGTCCGGCGTGGCCCGCATCTCCCCGGAGTCCATCCGGACCAGCGCGGACATCGCCCCCTACATCGACCACACGCTGCTCAAGCCCGAGGCCAGCCGCGAAGAGGTCATCAAGCTGGCCGAGGAGGCACGCAAGCACGGCTTCGCCACGGTGTGCGTGAACTCGGTGAACGTGGCGGTGGCGGCGCGGATCCTGGCGGGCTCCAAGACGGTGCCCATCGCCGTGGTGGGCTTCCCGCTCGGGGCGGCGCTGCCCAGCGCCAAGGCCTTCGAGGCCCGCGAGGCCATCCGCTGCGGCGCGAAGGAGATCGACATGGTGATCAACATCGGCGCGCTGAAGGCGAAGGACTACGCGCTGGTGTTCAAGGACATCTCCATGGTGGTGGAGGCCAGCCGCCCGCACCCGGTCAAGGTCATCCTGGAGACGAGCCAGCTCACCCACGAGGAGAAGATCTCCGCCTGTGCGCTCTCCAAGGCCGCGGGGGCCGCCTTCGTGAAGACGTCCACGGGCTTCAGCTCCGGGGGCGCCACCGCCGAGGACATCGCGCTGATGCGCAAGGTGGTCGGGGACGACGTGGGGGTGAAGGCCTCCGGCGGCGTGCGCTCGGCCGAGGACGCGATGAAGATGATCCAGGCGGGGGCCAACCGCATTGGCGCCTCCGCCTCCGTGGCGATCATCACCGGCCAGAAGTCCACTGGGAAGTACTGACCCTAGCAACCTCGGGGGAGCGCCGTGACGGACGCCCAGCGAGAGGAGATGCGCAGGCTGCTGCTTGCGCTCCATGCCGAGCTCACCGGCAAGACGCCGATGAAGATCGAGCCCAACCGGACGGATGACGCGAAGGTCGGCGGCGACGAGGACGAGCAGCCGCTCAACGAGATGATGCAGGCCATCGCGTCCAGCCGGAACCGGAACATGGACGGCGTGCTGGCGCGCGTGGTGAAGGCGCTGGGCAAGCTGCGCAACGATCCGGACAGCTTCGGCGAGTGCGAGGAGTGTGGCGACCCGCTGCCGTATGGGCGGCTCAAGGCCATGCCCTATGTGGAGTTCTGTGTGGAGTGCCAGGGCAAGAGGGACAGGCCCAAGGGTGGCCCCACGCGCAAGAAGCTCACCGACTACACCTGAACGCGTCACGCGGGGCCCCAGAGCCAAGGGGACGAGGAGGCGGGATATGAGCAACACCGGGCTGAGGGAGCAGGCGGAGGCGTGGCGCAGGGCGGATCCGGATCCGGCCACCGCGCAGGAGCTGGCGAACGTGCTGGCCGGCACGGACACGGCGGAGCTGGCGGACCGCTTCGCCGGGAACCTGGAGTTCGGCACCGCGGGCCTGCGAGGCGTGCTGGGCGCGGGGCCCAACCGGATGAACCGGGCGGTGGTGCGGCGTACCACGGCGGGGCTGGCGCGCTACCTCAAGGCCCAGGTCCCGGAGGTCGCCACCCGAGGCGTGGTGGTGGGCCGGGATGGGCGGCGGATGAGCGCCGAGTTCGCCGAGGACACCGCCTGCGTGCTCGCCGCCGAGGGCATCCCCGCGCTGGTGTTCTCCACGCTGGCCCCCACGCCGCTGACGGCGTTCGCCGCGCTCCACCTGAAGGCCGCCGCGGCGGTGATGGTCACCGCCAGCCACAACCCGCCCGAGTACAACGGCTACAAGGTCTACTGGGGCAACGGCGCGCAGATCATCCCTCCGCACGACAAGGGGATCGCCGCCGCCATCGATGCGGTGGAGCCCGCCAACGAGGTGCGGCTGCTCACCCCCGCCGAGGCCCGCGCGAAGGGCCTGTGGAGGGATCTCTCCGAGGAAGTCGGGGAGGCCTACCTGAAGGCCATCCTCGGGTTGCGGATGTACGGGCGCGGCTCGGACACGCTCTCCATCGTCTACACCGCCATGCATGGTGTGGGTGGCGTGTGGATGGAGCGGGCCATGAAGGCCGCGGGCTTCCCGCGCTTCCACCCCGTGGCCGAGCAGCAGCAGCCGGACGGCGCCTTCCCCACCGTGCGCTTCCCCAACCCCGAGGAGCCCGGCGCGATGGACCTGTCCACCGCCGCCGCCGAGCGCCAGAAGGCGGAGCTGGTGCTCGCCAATGATCCGGACGCGGATCGGCTCGCGGTGATGGTGCGGGACACGCAGGGCACGCTGCGCATGCTCACCGGCAACGAGGTGGGCGTGCTGCTGGGCCACTACCTGCTCACCCAGGGCACGAAGCGGGCACGGCCCCACGTGGCCACCACCATCGTCTCCTCGGTGCAGCTCGGACAGATCGCCCACGATCTGGGCGCCGCCTATGACGAGGTGCTGACCGGCTTCAAGTGGATCGCCAACCGCGCGCTGGAGCGCGAGCAGAGCGAGAGCGTCCAGTTCCTCTTCGGCTACGAGGAGGCGCTCGGCTACACCGTGGGTACGGTGGTGCGCGACAAGGATGGCATCAGCGCGGCGCTGGTGTTCGCGGACCTGACGGCGTGGTGCCAGTCGCGCGGGACGACGGTGCTCGGCTACCTGGAGGAGATCCAGCGCCGGCATGGCCTCTTCATCGGCGGGCAGCGCAACTTCACCTTCAAGGGCGCCGATGGCGCGCAGACCATCGCGCGCATCATGGAGGGCTTCCGCCAGGCTCACCCCGAGCGCATCGGCGCCTACGCCGTCCTGAGCACCAAGGACTACAAGAAGCCCGGGGCCACCACTCTTCCTCCTTCGAATGTCATCGCCTACGAGCTGGAGGGTGGCCATCGCGTCACCCTCCGGCCCTCCGGCACCGAGCCCAAGATCAAGTACTACTTCGAGCTCAAGGAGACGCTGGGCGCCGGCGAGCCTGTGGCCGAGGCTCGCACGCGGGCCGAGGGGCGCCTCCAGGCGCTCATGGAGGCCTTCGTGGCGCTCGCACGTGATCGCGGGCAGCCCGCCTGAGTCTCTTCGTGCGGCTCTCTTCTTCCCACCGGCCACGTGCAGCGCGGCCCTTCCCCGAGGTTGCTTCGTGAAGTGTCTCGTCCCTGGGTTCTTTCTCTGCTGGGTCCTCGCCTCCACTGCCGCGCTCGCGCAGGACGAGGAGGGCTCCTACGGCCGCGGGCAGGGCTGGTCCCTGCTCGCGGGCGATACCGTCGGCGCGGGCCAGAACGTCCTCTCCGCCCAGATTGGCTGGCCGGGCATCTCCGTGGGGCTGCTCCACGGCGGCACATCCAAGTTCGACATTGGCGGCAAGTTCACCTTCAACTGGGGCCAGGAGGGCATCGTCCAGATCGTCGAGCCCGGCATCAAGCTCCAGGCCTGGGTGAGGCTGATGCTCGCGCGCACGCCCCAGGCCACCCTGGCGCTCGTCTTCCAGCCGGGGCCGATCTTCTACTTCCATGACACCGGTACGCAGGTAGGGCTGGCGCTGCCGGTGTCACTCGTGGCCGGGATTCCCGTGGGCAGCGCCATCATGCTCAACCTCGGCCTGGACGTGCCCTTCCACGTCTACTTCGGAACGAACGGCGGCCCCGTCTTCCCCCTCCTCGTCGGCGGGGGGCTGGAGTACTTCATCGACCGCAGCCTGGAGGTGAACTTCAACGTCCGGATGGGGCCCTCCCTCTACCCGGACGAGGGCCGCCGGGGGCGCAACCACGCGGACTTCACCCTCGAGGCCCTGATGGGCGTGGGCTGGCGCTTCTAGCGAGCCGCTACCAGGACCGGACCTGCTCGGCCGGCAGCTCCACGGTGAAGATGTTGCCGCCCATGGGGCGGTTCTTCACCGTCAGCTTCGCGCCCAGCGTCTCCGCGCGCGCGATGGCCTCCTGCAGCGCGTCCTCGACGATGACGCTGGCGCCCGTGTCCTGCACCCGCAGCCGCGGGCCAAAGTCGCCGAACGGATCCGCATCCTCCACGATGACCCGCAGGACGTGGGAGCGGTCCGTCAGCGCCTTCATCGCCTCGGCGGCGGCGGCCACCATCTGCTCGATGACCTGCGAGAACTGGCGCCGCGGCAGCTCCACCGACACCCGCTCTTCCGGCAGGTGGTAGTGGATGTCCACGTTGTCCAGCCGGCCCTCGGTCAGCAGCTGCGCCACCACGTCCTGCGCCAGCTCGCTCAGATCCAGCGGCAGCGTCTCTCGGAGGTAGGCGGAGAGGATGCTGTTGAGCCCCACCTCGCTCTGCGTGTGGGAAGCCTGGGGGGATGCAGGCTCCACCGACACGGGCTCGAGCGCGGTTTCCGTCGTCGCGGGGATCACCATCATCGCGCCACCTCCACCGGGGGCCACCTCATGGGTGGCGGGCAGGAGAAGTTCCGTACTGTATAATTACACCTGCTAGATACGTGCCGGGTCTCCTATTCAAACCTTCCTTCTCACTCTGAGAGAGGCCGCTCTCTTTCCTCAGGAATGACGCGGCCTTACAAAAGGCCTGCGCTCCTCTGGAAGAAGAGGGGGAGGGCAGACAGCCCAGAAGGGTGGGTCAATCCTGAATCCTGGTCAGCCCTGACCCGGGTGTTCACTACCCCTCACCGTCAGGTGGGGTGCTCAGCGGGATTCCTGCTCGTAGGGGGTGCCGAGCGCCGCGGGGGCGCTGCTACGTTGGCCCTGGATGGCCAGCAGGAGCAGCGTCAGGAAGTAGGGCAGGGCGAGCAGGAAGCCTTGGGGGATGACGTCGAGGATCTCGGGGGCGCTGGAGGCCAGGCCGATCCGCAGGGCATTGCCGAAGGCGAAGAAGGAGGCGGCCCCGAAGGCGCCCAGCGGCGTCCACCGGCCGAACACCATGGCGGCCAGGGCCATGAAGCCCAGGCCGGCCGGGGTGTGCTGCTCGAAGCGATCCAGCACGGCGGTGGAGAGCACCGCGCCGCCCAGGCCCGCCAGCAGGCCCCCTCCGAGCACCGCGCCCCAGCGCAGCAGCGGCACGCTCAGCCCCAGGGTGGCCACCGCATGGGGCTTCTCGCCCACGGCGCGCAGCCGCAGGCCATAGGGCGTGTGGTGGAGCACCGCGTGGAAGAGGAAGGGCAGCACCAGCGCCAGGTACGCCAGCCCGGGGTGATCCGAGAGGGCCCGCAGCAGGGGCACATCCTGGATCAGCGGAAGCTGCCAGCGAGGGAGCTGCTCGATGGGAGGCGTTCCGTTGGGGCTGAAGAGGGCCTCGAGGAGGAAGGTGCCACCGGCGAGCGCCACCAGGTTGATGGCCATGCCGGAGACGACCTGATCCGAGCGCCAGCGGATGCTCAGGTAGCCATGGACGGAGGCGAGCCCCGCGCCCGCCACCATCCCCACCACCACCGCCAGGGGCGTGGGCATGGAGAGGGCCGCCACGGCGGCGACGAAGGCCCCGGCGCGCATCTGGCCTTCCACACCGACGTTCACCACCCCCGCGCGCTCGGAGAGCACGCCTCCGAGCGTGGCGAAGATGAGCGCGGGGGCTGCGTCCAGGGTGGAGAAGAGGAGCGCCTCGAGGATCTCAAGCACGCGGCACCTCGGTAGAGGCGGGATGGGCCCGGCGCCGCCGCAGCAGCGTCAGCCACACCAGGCGGCCCGCGACGAAGAGCAGGGCCAGGCCCTGGATGAGCTCCGGGAAGCTCTTGTGAACCCCCAGCAGCTGCATCCGCGTGCCACCGGCGCGGAGGATCCCGAAGAAGAGCGCCGTCAACGTCACGCCCAGCGGGTTGTTGTTGCCGATGAGCGCGATGGCGATGCCGTCGAAGCCGTACGGCGCCGCGAGCGAGCCGGGGTAGCGGTACTCGGTGCCCAGCACGAGCACCGCGCCGGCCATCCCCGCCAGCGCGCCGGACAGCGCCATGGCCTCGGCCGCGCGCTGCTTCACGGAGATGCCCGCGGCGCGGGCCGCCTCGGGGCCGAGGCCGGCCGCCTGGGTCTCGAAGCCACGCCGCGTCCGGGTCAGCCACACCCAGACGAACAGGGCCAGGGCCAGCGCCACCGGGAAGCCCAGGTTGAGGCGCGAGATGTCTCCCAGCAGCCGGGGGAACTGCGCGGAGGTGTGGATCTCCGCCGTCCCCGCCACGGAGTGGCCGCCGCTGGCCACCGCGCGCAGCGGGCCCACCGAGAGCCAGTTGTCCACCAGGCTCACCGCGACCCAGTTGAGCATGATGGTGGAGATGACCTCGTGGACGCCGCGCCACAGCTTGAGCGCGGCGGCGATGAGGGCCCACGCTGCCCCGGTGACCGCGGCGGCCAGGATCGCCAGGGGGATGTGCAGGACGGAGGGCGCGGAGAGCTGGGCGCCCATCACCGCCGCCGCCAGGGCGCCCACCACCATCTGCCCCTGGGCGCCGATGTTGAACATGCCGGCCTTGAAGGCCACCGCCACCGACAGGCCCGTGAGGATCAGCAGGGCCGCCTTGCCCGCGGACTCGCCCAGCGGCCGGGCCAGGAGCGCTCCACTCCCGGTCTCCAGGAACTTGGGCACCTGGCCGATGCCGCCATAGAGCATCTGCAGGTAGGCCTCGCCGGCGACCTTCACGTCGCGCGTGAGCGCGATGGCCACCCAGCACACCACCAGCGCGAGCACCACGGAGAGGATCGACGGCAGTGCCGCGCGCAGGCGCTCACCCATGGCCTGCTCCCGCTCCCAGCATGCGCCGGCCGATCTCCCGCTCGTCGAACTCGGGGCGGGTGAAGCTCCCCGTCACGCGCCCCTCGAAGAGCACATAGACGCGGTCCGACAGGGTCAGCACTTCCTCGAGATCCAGCGAGATGAGCAGCACGCCCACGCCCCGGGCCCGCTCCTCGCGCAGCCGGGAGTGCACCTGCGCCACGGCGCTGATGTCCAGCCCGCGCGTGGGCTGCACCACCACCAGCAGCTTGGGATCGGCGTCCAGCTCGCGCGCCACCACCACCTTCTGCTGGTTGCCGCCCGAGAGCGCCTGGACGGGGAGCAGCGGATCCGGAGGCCGCACGTCGTACGCCCCCAGCAGCTTCTTCGTGCGCTCGCGCCGGCCCTTGAAGTCCAGCCACGGGCCCCGCGCGAACGGGGGCAGGCCCTGCCGGCCGAGCGCCACGTTCTCCTCCACGCTCATGCCCTTCACCACCGCGCGCCGCAGCCGATCCTCGGGCACATGGCTCACGCCTCGCCGCCGGGCCTCGTGCGGGTTCAGGTTCTCCAGGGGCTTGCCCAGCAGCGTCCCCTGGCCGGACTCCAGCCGGCGCAGGCCGGTGAGCACCTCGGCCAGCTCGCGCTGCCCGTTGCCATCCACCCCGGCGATGCCGACGATCTCGCCCGCGTGCACCTCGAGCGTCACGCCGTTGAGCGCGGTGCACCCGTCCTCGACGCGCACCTTCAGGTCCCTGGCCGACAGCACCACCTCGCCCGTGGGGGGCTGGTAGGGCTCCACGACGGTGTGCCCCGTGCGCGCCTCGCCCACCATGAGGTTGGCCAGCGCGTCCGCGGTGGTCTCCTTCGCTTTGACTTCGGCCACGAGCTTGCCGCGCCGCATGACGGCGATGCGCTCGGCCACGCTGAGCACCTCGCGCAGCTTGTGGCTGATGAAGACGACGGTGTGCCCCTGCTCCTTCAGCCCGCGCGCCACGCGGAACAGATCCTCGGCCTCCTGGGGCGTGAGCACGGCGGTGGGCTCGTCGAGGATGAGCACCTTCGCGCCGCGGTGGAGCGCCTTGACGATCTCCACCTTCTGCTGCGAGCCCACGGTGAGCGTGTCCACCCGGGCCCGCAGATCCAGGTGGAAGCCGAAGCGCTGGCAGGTGTCGGAGACCTCGGAGTGGGCCCGCTCCAGGTCCAGCCGCCCCCAGCGCTGGGGCTCGCGGCCGAGCACCACGTTCTCGACGACGGTGAGCGTGGGCACCAGCATGAAGTGCTGATGCACCATGCCGATGCCCCGGGCGATGGCGTCCCGGGGGCTCTTGAAGCGGACGGGCTTCCCGTCCAGGACAATGTCACCCTCGTCCGGGAGATAGAGCCCGTACAGGACGTTCATCAGGCTGGACTTGCCCGCGCCATTCTCGCCCACCAGCGCGAGCAGCTCGCCCGCGCCGATGTCGAGGGACACGTCATCCAGGGCCTGGACGCCGCCGAACCGCTTGTAGATGTGGCGGAGGGAGATCAGGGCGTGGCTTTGAAGGCGGAGAGCTCTTCCTTGGAGGCCGGCACCTTGATCTCACCCGAGTTGATGCGCTGGCGCAGCGCCTCCACCTTCTGGAGCGCCTCGGCCTTGCCCGGGAAGTCCAGGCGGACATCGGCGTAGCCCACGCCACCCTCCTTGAGGCCCAGCGTCTCGTCACCCGCGGCAAACTTGCCCTCGGCCAGGTCGCGCGAGGCGGTGTAGATGGCCAGATCCAGGTGCTTGAGCATGGAGGTGAGGACCACCTCGGGCGCCACGTGCGACTGATCCGAGTCCACGCCGATGACGTAGACCTTCTTGCCGGCCGCCTTCGCCTCCTTCACCGCCTGGATGACGCCCAGGCCGTCCGCGCCGGCCGCCTGGAAGATGACGTCCGCGCCCTTCTTGATGAGGTCCTGCGCCGCCTGCTTGCCAGCGGCCACGTTGTTGAAGCTGCCGGTGTAGACGGCCATCATGGTCGCCTCGGCCTTGGGGTTGGTGGTCTTGACGCCCGCGCGGTAGCCCGCCTCGAACTTCTTGATGATGGGCACCTCCATGCCGCCCACGAAGCCCACCTTGCCCGTCTTCGACACCAGGCCGGCCAGCGCGCCCACGAGGAAGCTGCCCTCGTGCTCCTTGAAGGTGATGGTGCGGACGTTGGGCAGGCTGTAGGGCTTGAAATCCGGGTCCAGCAGCACGCTGTCCACGAGGAGGAACTTCGCCTTCGGGTTGGCCTTGGCCACCGTCTCCACCGCGGGCTCCAGCAGGAAGCCGTTGCCGATGGTGAGGTCCACGCCCTGGTCCACGAGCAGCTGCAGGTTGGGCTCGTAGTCCTCGGGGGACTTGCTCTGGATCACCTGCGGCTCGATGGGCAGCGCGGTGATGGGGGGCTGCAGGCTGGCCAGGTCCGAGGTGATGGACTGCTTGATCTCCTCGGGGGTGGCGGCGACGTACTGGCCGCCCTCGTACTTCTTGCCCGCGGCCCAGGTCTCCAGGCCCCGGAGCGCCGCGTCATTGAAGGAGTGGTCGCCACGGCCGCCCAGGTCCACCACGAGGCCTACCTTGAAGGTCTTCGCCTTCGGGGGCTCCGGGGGCTTGGCCTCCGCCTGAGGCTGCTGCTGGGCGGGGGGAGCCGCGGGAGCAGGAGCAGGGGTTTCTTCCTTCTTGCAGGCTCCGAGGAGCGCCACAAGGGCCAGGGCAGAGAGGCGGAGGGTCTGGGTCATGGGAGGCGTATCTAGCAGATGATGGACCCGATGGAAGGGGTAGGCTATGGCCAGAGGCGTGAGACCCTACGAACTCATCAAAGCCAAGCGGGAGGGCCGGGCGCTGGATCCGGACTCCATCCGCGAGTTCATCGCCGCCTACACCCGGGGTGACGTGCCGGACTACCAGATGTCCGCCATGTGCATGGCGGTCTTCTTCCGAGGCCTGAGCCCGGTGGAGCTGGGGGCCTGGACGCAGGCCATGCTCGAGTCCGGCGAGGAGCTGGATCTCTCCGAGACCCCCGGCGTCAAGGTGGACAAGCACTCCACGGGAGGGGTGGGGGACAAGGTCTCCCTGAGCCTGGCGCCCCTGGCGGCGGCCTGCGGCGTGCCCGTGCCGATGATCTCCGGCCGCGGGCTGGGACACACCGGCGGGACGCTGGACAAGCTGGAGTCCATCCCCGGCTTCCGGGTGGACCTGTCGGTGGCGGACTACCGGCGGCTGGTGCGGGACGTGGGGGCCTGCCTCATCGGGCAGACGGCCACGCTGGCGCCCGCGGACAAGAAGCTCTACGCGCTGCGGGACGTGACGGCGACGGTGGACTGCCTGCCGCTGATTGCCAGCTCCATCATGAGCAAGAAGCTGGCGGAGGGCATCGACGCGCTGGTGCTGGACGTGAAGACGGGCAGCGGCGCCTTCATGAAGAGCCTGGAGGACTCGCGCGCCCTGGCCAGGACGATGATTGGCATCGGCACGCAGATGAAGCGCAAGGTGACGGCGCTCATCACGGACATGGATCAGCCGCTGGGGCGCGCGGTGGGCAACGCGCTGGAGGTGATCGAGGCGGTGGACATGCTCCGCGGCAAGGCTCCGGCGGACTACACGGAGGTGACGCTGGCACTCACGGCGGAGATGCTCGTACTGGGGGGCAAGGCGGCCACCCCCGAGCAGGCGCGGCAGTTGCTGCAGCGCGCCGTGGACGACGGGAGCGCGCTGCGCAAGCTGAAGGAGATCGTCCAGGCGCAGGGGGGCGATCCGCTCGCCATCGATGACTACGAGCGGCTGCCCCAGGCCCGGGCCACGGCGGACGTGCTGGCGCCGGGGGACGGCTTCGTCACGGGCATCGACACGGAGGCGGTGGGGCTGGCGGCGGTGGCGCTGGGGGCGGGGCGGCAGCGGGTGGACAGCCTCATTGATCCGGCGGTGGGTTTCACGCTGCTACGGAAGGTGGGCGAGCCGGTGAAGGCCGGCGAGCCGGTGGTGCGCGTGCACTACAACAACGAGGGGCCCCTGAAGGACGTGAAGGAGCGGTTGCTCGCGGCGTACCGCTTTGGCCCCCAGGCCCCGGCGCCCCGGCCGCTGATCGTCGAACGGCTGGAGTAGGCCCCGGACGGGGACCTGAACCTCCGGGAAGAGGCGGGGCCGTGCGGCCGGTACGGATCCCAGAAGCACGGCCTGTGTCATGAATGCTTGAAGACGCAGGGGGTCTCGTGCGAGATCGCCCGCGCCATCCGGGAGGGGTGCCTCATGACTCGCAAGTTGTTGTTCCTCGCTACGCTCGCCGCCGTCTGTTTCTCTCCGATCAACGCCCACGCGGGAGTGTGGTTCGAGGTTCTCCACGCCCCTTGCTGGACGGGCAATGAAGACAACGTGAAGCGCCCCGCGGGGGCGGAGATCGTCTACGGACGCTACCGGGGGTCCGTCGACTGCTTCAACGACGACTTCAACGGCCGCGCGGCGCGCACCGTCCTGTCGATCAAGGCCTTCCAGGCCTGGGAGTACGGGACGATGTTCCTGTACTACGACATCACCGGCCCCTGGAACGGAGCCAACTCCAAGACGGGCGAGGATCAGGATCGGGCCAACGAGCGTGGCGGCTTCTTCGGCGGCATCACCACGACGGTGTCCCCCAAGAAGATCGGTGAGAAGCTCACCGGCCGCGAGTTCGACTGGGGCCCCATCGCCGACCTGGAGATCAAGTACGAGATGGAGCACGTCGCGAAGTTCGGCATGCTCAACTACTACGGTCTGCAGTGGAGCCTGAAGCAGCCGTTCTTCGACTTCGTGTCGGTGACCACGGTGATCCGCGACGACAGCGTGTTCAAGGGGGTCGACCTCCAGGTGGGCGCGGCGTGGCAGAAGTCGTTCTCGCTCGTGAGCCAGGACTTCATCTTCGGCGGCTTCTTCCAGGCGGGCCTCTTCGGCGAGGGCGAGGGCGTGGGCAACTTCGAGGGCTCCGAGGGCAACCAGTTCTTCATCGCCCAGCCGCAGCTGCTCTGGGACTTCGGCAAGCCCCTGACGTTCACCCCGGGCAAGCTGTACGCCGGCTTCGAGTATCAGCTCGCGTTCAACCGCTACCTGATCACCGGCAAGACGGAGAGCGTGCTCCAGGGCATGCTCCGCTGGAACATCTGATTGTGGTATCTCCTGTTCCCGCGCGAGGTGCTCGCGCGGGAGCAGGTTGAAGTGGAGGGCCGCACGCAGCGGCCCGTGCAGTCAGGGGGGATGAAAAATGACAGAGTCGTTCGAGGCGAGGTGTCTCCGGTGTGGCGCGCCTGATCCGGGAGACAAGGCGAGGTGCATCTGCGGGGCCAGCCTCCTCGTGGATGTGGTGTTGAAGGCGCCTGTTGGGGAGGAGCGCCAGCGCTTCACGCTCGCACGCGCCGTGGCGCTGCTGGGCCCGCCGGCGCCAGTGTTCACCCAGGCCCGCACGTCACTGGCACTTCCCGGAGAGCCGCTGGTCCGTGGCGTCTCGCGTGCGTTTGCCCAGAAGCTCCTGGAGGTGCTCTCCGAGCATGGGGCCAGCGCGGTCCTCCAGCCCACGCAGGAGCTTGCGGCCGCTGCTCCCCAGCGCTCATCGCGCGCGGGGCTGACGGCGGTGCTCACGATCGGGGTTGTTGTGGCGGCCGCGTTCGGGGGCTGGTCGTCCCTGTCCGCCGCGAATCGCAAGGAGCTGGCGACCTCCGTGGGGGTTCCCGCGCTGGCGCCCGAGGGGGCGGGAGGAGCCGCCGCGCCCGGCATGCTCTCCACGCAGGAGCTCGCCAAGCTGGCCACTCCCAGCACGTTGAGCCTCCGGTGTGGGGGCAAGATGGGCTCCGGCTTCTTCGTGGAGCCGGAGCTGGCCCTCACCAACGCGCATGTGGCCTGCCCGCCGGGCAAGCTCATGACGGTGGTGCTCCCCGATGGCCGCCAGCTCATCGGCGAGACCGTGAAGCGCGACGAGGAGCTGGACCTGGCGACCGTCCGGGTGGTGGGCGCGAACGCAGCCCCCCTGAAGCTCGGGGATGTCACGCTGCTGCAGCCCGGAGACCCGCTCGTCTTCATCGGCAGTCCCCGAGGGATGGACTTCACCGTGCACGAGGGGAAGGTGGGCTTCCTGGGCCGCCACTACCTGGGGCTCGGCTACGTGCAGTTCAACGCATCGGTCAATCCGGGCAACAGCGGCGGGCCGCTGCTGAACGGACGCGGCGAGGTGATGGGGGTCGTCTCGCTGAAGATCGAGAACTCGGACGGCCTGGGCCTGGCGCTCCCCATTGAGTATGCGAGCAAGCTCATCTCCGTGCCCTCCTCGCCCGAGGCGGCAGCGCGCTGGGAGGAGCTGCTGGCGCGCGTGGCCCGCGATGAGGAGCGCGAGGTCGAGCACTTCAAGGTCGAGGCCGCCCGGCCGGTCCTGGTCTCGGTGAAGGAGATTGATGGGCTGGGGCTGGTCGCCATGGTCCTGGAGCGCTTCGATGCGCCCCCCTCGCGTTCCAGGCACGGCGTGGCGTTGCAGGTGGGCGGCGAGTCGTGCTCGATGTACGTGGACTTCGAGTACTGGAAGCCCATCGAGGAGGCGCTGAAGGACGAGAAGGAGGATTCCCGCCGCATTCGCTGGGTGGCCGCGCGCGGCATCACTGAGGGCGTCCACGTGGGGGCCGCCCGGCTCCCTGTCGAGCAGTGCTCCCTGCCCGGTGCTGGCAAGGCCTGGGTGAAGCTGGAGCAGGCCCCAGGGCCGGAGGCCGAGGGGCTCGACCGGTACGAGGTGCCGCTCGAGGCCATCACCGCGGCGCGCGCGGCCTGGGCCCGCCACCAGGGTGGCATCCAGTCCTGGGAGCAGCAGCTCGGGCGGCGGCGCGTGGAGGAGGAGCGCTCGCGGGAGGACGCGGGGGAGTGGCGTACCTCGTTCCGCCGGGCCCGGGAGCGGATCTCCCGGAATGAAGAGGAGAGGCGCCGCCTGGAGCAGGAGGTGGCCTCGGGCAGGCCGGTGCGGCAGCGGTTGTCGGAGGTGGAGGCGGAGCTGAAGCTGGCGAACGAGCAGCTCGCGGAGCTGGAGCGCTACGCCTCCCAGAAGAATGTGCCCCAGGAGTGGCGGCAATAGGGCGTGCGCACCGGCCGGCCTGCCCCCATTCGGGTCAGAGCTTCCACACCCTTTCGAATTGATCCAAGGGTTTGAACTTCACATTCCGGATCTTCGCCCGTTCGAACGCCTTCTTCACTGCTTCCACCATGAACACATAGCCTGAGCCGTCAGCGGACATGAAGAAGTCGGAGCCATCCCACGATTCAGGATCGAAGAAGAGGCCCTTCCACACGGGGGAGATGCCGGCCGGAAAGATGCGGGGTACCTCGATACCTTGAGCCCAATCGATGTTTCCGCACCGGCCTGTGACAGCGAAGCCGTGATAGCTTGGGCACACGTGGCCCTGCTTGTCTCGGACGGAGACCTCGTAGAGAGACCACCCGGTAAACTCGTGTGATCGCAGAAGTTGCACGACGGAGTCGGCAACGATGAGTGGTGTCGCGTAGGTGGTCCACATCACGTCGACCGGCTTGTCGCTCCCCATTGCCCATGTGACTGTAATCGGGCGATTCGGGTGCAACTCGGCGCGAGTCAAGGCGAAGGATTCCTCAGTCGTCTCCACGCCCAGGTCGCCTCTGAACGCCCTGCTGTTCCCCGATTCCCCAAGACTGAAGATCCTATCGAAGCCAGGGAAAACCTTCGTAGTTGACTTGGAATCCATCTGCTGGAACGTCTGATCGTTGGAGGGACTGGCCACTCCCAGGGGGTGGCCTGCTCCCAGGGGTCAGAGCTTCCACGACCTTTCGAATTGATCCAAGGGCTCGAACTTCACGTTCCGGATTTTCGCCCGTTCGAAAGCCTTCTTCACCGCTTCCACCACGAATACATAGCCTGAGCCGTCAGCGGACATGAAGAAGTCGGAGCCATCCCACGACGCAGGCTCGAAGAAGAGGCCCTTCCACACGGGGAAGATGCCGGCAGGAAAGATTCGGGGTACCTCGATACCTTGAGCCCAATCGATGTTGCCACACCGACCTGTGACGGCGAGGCCGCTATAGCCTGGGCTCAACTGCCCCTGCTTGTCGCGGACGGAGACCTCGTAGAGAGACCACCCGGTGAACCCGCGTGATCGCAGAAGTTGCACGACGGAATCGGAGACAACGATCGGTTCTCCGTGCGTCGTCCACGTGACTTCACCCGGCTTGGCACTCCCCATCGCCCATTCAACTGTGACTGGGTGGGATGGGTGCACTTCAGCGCGAGTCAAGCCGCGGCCATCTGTCTCTAGGGGCATCCTGCCCCTGAACGGCCTCCGACCAAATGTATCCGTAAGGTAGAAGAGCCTGTCGAAGCCGGGGAAGCCCCTAGTAGTTGACTTGGAATCCATACTTGTTTGCCAGTTCTCTACCGAACTGAAGGATCTGCTCGACAGTGGGTGGGGGCTTCTCGGAAAGAAACTTCCGCCACCGCTGGGTGTATTCGCCTGCCTTCTTGAGATGGCTGGAGCGCTCCCACCATGTACCGAACTTCGGATCGTGAATATTAATCCCCGCCTTCTTGAAGATGTCTTCGAGCGCCTGAGGGAACACATGATGTGCATGCGCCCCTTCGGGCATCTTGCCCGTCAGGCGCGCGAGGTTCTCCCGGAAGTTATCAGCCGTGAAGGGCTTGAAGCCACCGCCTGCCTCCTTCGCGCCGCCACCATCTGGATCCTTTGAGGACTCCATGAGGACGTAGACGGCACCAGCGCCTGTCCCCAGCGCCGCCACCGATGCGCCCACGGGGACCGCCACCTGCTCTATCGCGAGGGCTCCCTCTACACTGAGTGATAGCACCGGCAGCTTCGCACCCATCGTGCCGATGCTCGTCGCTGTACCGGCCGCGCTGCCGTAGAGCATCAGCAGGTGGGTGGACAGCCGGGCGGCCTCCCGAATCTGCTCCTGCAACGGCAGGGCCGAGTAGTGCTTGAAGTACTCGGGTGAGGAGGCAATGAGCGCGGCCACCGCCGACGGCAGCTGCTGGAGCCCCTCGATGCTTCGAATCGGGTCGTGGACGAGCTGGGCCAGCGCCTGCGCCATCTCCACCAGCGCATCCCCGCCCCCATCCAGCGCGGCGTTGAACCAGTCCCGCTCCAGGCCCAGCTCTCCCACCATGGCCCCAGGCTTTTGCAGCGTGTCGTCCACCGTATAGAAGACGCCGCCCCTGTCCCGGTAGAAGGTCCCCACCTCGAAGGCGCCCGCCATCAGCCTGCCCTCGCGCAGCTCCACGCGCCCCATGCGCTGGAGCGGCTTTCCCGTGAGGGCGCCCACTAGGTACCCGTCTGGGCGCATCACCACCAGGAAGTGGAAGGGACGCAGGCGCTCCAACAGCTCGGCATACGGTACGTCCTCATCCTGGGTGAGCACCTGGCGCAGCACGACCATGAGGGAGCGGCGAGGGCCGAAGGTCTGGAGCGTCGGCCCCGTGCGCGCCAGCGCTTCCCACATCTCCCGGGCGTCATCGGTCTCCAGCTCCTCTCCCGCCTCGTGCCAGGAGTCCTCCTCCAGTCCCGCCGCCCGCTGGAGCAGCTGGAAGTCATCCCGCTTCTCCCAGAGGCCCCGGTCACCACAGCCCTGCTCGCAGTCGGGCGGAGTGGCTTCGCCTTGGACGGCAGAGTGCCTGCCTCCGGCACCGTTGGTCGCACAGCCGGTCATCCACGCCAGGACCACCAGCGCGAGCAGTGCGGAGACGGGCCGATTCGCTTCATGACGCAAGCACGTCCGCATGAGGGCGCGTCGCGTCGGAGAGCTGATCTTCGCCATCCTCCGATTCTAGCGCTGGACGCTGTCATCCCTGGAGCCGTGGGAGGAGGGGGCCTTGGCGCGCGGATCCTCGTCCATTTCCCGGTGGCGTGTATGATGCCGGGGTAATGGGGCTTTACGAGCAGGTCCAGGAGACGGTTCAGGCCATCCGCCAGCGAGCAGGCGGGCTGGCGCCGCGGGTGGGCATCATCCTCGGCAGCGGGCTGGGCGCCTTCGCGGACGGCTTCGAGCGCAAGGTCGTCATCCCCTACGCGGAGCTGCCGCACTTCCCCCACTCATCGGTGCCCGGGCATGCGGGCCGGATGGTGCTGGGGCTGGTGGGCGGCGAGCCCGTGGTGGCGATGCAGGGCCGTGTCCACTCGTACGAGGGCTACTCCTCCGTGCAGGTGGCCTTCCCCGCCCGCGTGCTGTGCGCGCTCGGCATCCGGGGCCTGGTGGTGACCAACGCCGCCGGGGGCATCAACCCCCAGTTCGGCCCGGGTGACTTGATGGCCATCACGGACCACCTCAACCTCTCCGGGTGGAACGCGCTGACGGGCCCCAATGACGACCGGTTAGGGCCCCGCTTCCCGGATATGAGCCGGGCTTATGCCCCCGCGCTTCGAGAGCTTCTGCTGGAGTCCGCCCGGCGCACGCAGGTGCCCTTGCGGCAGGGCGTGTATGTCATGGTAGCGGGTCCCTCGTACGAGACGCCGGCGGAGATCCGCATGTTCCGCACGCTGGGGGCGGACGCGGTGGGGATGAGCACGGTGCCCGAGGTGGTGGCCGCCAGCCACATGGGCGTCCCCGTGGTGGGGATCAGCTGCATCACCAACCTGGCGGCAGGGGTGGGAGACAAGCCCCTGACCCATGATGAAGTGGCCGAGACGGCGAATCGGGTGGCGGGTATCTTCTCGCGGCTGCTGACGGACTTTCTTCCTGTGGTGGCACGCGCGTGAGCAAGGATTCGACAGCGATGGCGGAGCAGAATGATTCCACGGGCCCCAAGAGCGAGGAGCGGCGCGACTCGCCGCGGGTGCCCATGAGCTTCCTGGTGCGGCGCGCCGGGAGCGAGGCGGTGTTCGAGTCCCGCGAGGGCGATCTGTCCCTGGGCGGGTGTGCCTTTCGGAGTGAGGCGTTGGAGCCTGGCACCCCGCTGGAGGTGCGCTTCCGCCTGCCCACTCTGACGGACGAGCTGAAGGTGCGCGGTGAGGTGCTCCCCGCCCCCGACGTGGCGCAGGGTGGGCCTACGCGGGTGCGCTTCGTGGAGCTGCCCGTCGAGGTGGAGCTGTCCATCGCGCGCCACCTGGACGACATGGCGCTGGCGGCATCCAAGAGTTGAGCGGGAGGGACCATGGCCGAGGAGATCCCCTGGGAGGCGCTGTTCCAGCAGGCGGCCAAGGTGCGCGAGCGCGCCCACGTGCCCTACTCCCGGTTCCCGGTGGGAGCGGCCGTCCTCTTCGCGGATGGGAGCATCGTCCCGGGCTGTAACGTGGAGAACGCCACGTACGGACTCACGGTGTGTGCCGAGCGCAACGCGTTTGCCGCGGCGGTGGCCCAGGGGCAGTCCCGCCCCATCGCGGTGGCCATCGTCGTGGACACCCCCACGCCCTGCCCCCCGTGCGGCATGTGCCGGCAGGTGATGGCCGAGTTCGCCGGGCCGGACCTGCCCGTGCGCAGCCGCAACCTCAAGGGGGAGGAGGCGCAGTACTCGCTCCGGGAGCTGTTGCCCCACGCCTTCACGCGCGACTTCCTCTGAGACTGGCCTGCTCTGTGTTAAGAGCAGCCGCGCGTGGACCTGCTCCTCACCCATGGCACCGTCGTGACGATGAACCGCGAGCGCGAGGTGCTCGCGGACACGGATGTCCTCATCCAGGACGGCCGCATCGCCCGCATTGGCCGCGGGTTGAAGGTGAAGGGCGCGACGCGGCGGGTGATCGACGTGGCGGGCCAGGTGGTACTGCCCGGCCTCATCCACGGCCACCTGCACGCCTGCCAGACGCTGTTCCGCAACCACGCGGATGGGTTGGAGCTGCTGGACTGGCTCCGCGAGCGCATCTGGCCCTACGAGGCGGCGCATGACTCGGAGTCCCTGCGCGCCTCGGCGGACCTGACCTTCGCCGAGCTCATCCAGTCCGGCGCCACCGCGGCGCTCGACATGGGCACGGTGCGCCACTACGACTCGGTGTTCGAGTCCGCGCGAGACTGTGGCTTCCGGCTCACCGGCGGCAAGGCGATGATGGATACGGGCCACTCGCTGCCCGCGGGCCTGCGCGAGACGACGGAGGGCTCGCTCGCCGAGAGCGTGGCGCTGCTGGAGCGCTGGCACGGCACGCACGGGGACCGGCTCCGCTATGCCTTCGCGCCGCGCTTCGTCCTCTCGTGCACCGAGCCGCTCCTCAAGGAGGTATCCCGGCTGGCGAGGGAGAAGGGCGTGCGCGTCCACACCCACGCCAGCGAGAACCCCACCGAGTGCGATCTGGTGCGCCAGCGCATCGGCAAGGACAACGTGGCCTACTTCCACTCGCTGGGGCTCAGCGGCCCGCATGTGACGCTGGCCCACTGCGTGTGGCTCACCGCAGAGGAGCAGCGCCTGCTGCGCGAGACGGGCACCGTGGTGTGCCACTGCCCCAGCTCCAACCTGAAGCTCGCCTCCGGCATCGCCAAGGTGCCCGAGCTGATGGACTCGGGCGTGCACGTGTGCCTGGGCGCGGACGGCGCGCCCTGCAACAACAACCTGGATCTCTTCCTGGAGATGCGGCTGGCGGCCCTGCTGCACAAGCCGCGTGCTGGCCCGCTGGCCATGCCCCCGCTGCGCGTGCTGGAGATGGCCACCCTCGAGGGAGCGCGGGCGCTGGGGCTCGAGAAGGAGGTGGGCTCGCTGGAGGAGGGCAAGCGCGGGGACGTCACCGTGGTGGACATCCGCGGCCTGCACACCCTGCCCACCCCCGAGAGCGTCCTGGGGGTGCTCGTCCACGCCGCCCGCTCCACGGACGTGTCTCACGTGGCCATCGATGGCCAGCTCGTGCTCCGCGACAGGCAGCTGCTCACCCTGGATGCGCGCGACGTCGCCGAGCGCGCCCAGAAGCACGCCGCCCGCATCGTGGAGCGCGCGAACCTCTGACGCGGGCCTGGGGTCAGGCCGCGCGGGTCGACTCGCTGCGCGCCGGCAGCCGCGCGACGAACGAGGTGGCCCACCCCTGCAGCTCCTCCACGGCGATGCTCCCGCCGTGGGCCTCCACCGCGAGCCGGGAGAAGTAGAGCCCCAGCCCATAGCCCGTCCGGGCGCCTTGCTCGTGCGCCCCCTGCACGTGCTTGTCGAAGAGGCGGGCTCGCAGCCCCGGGTCGATCGGGATGCCGTCGTTGCGCACGGCGAGGTAGGGGGCGCCGCCCTCGTTCCCCGCCTCCAGCCGCACCCGCCCGCCCGGGGGCGTGTGCCGCAGGGCGTTGGCCACCAGGTTCTCCACCACCCGCATGAGCAGGGCCTTGTCTCCCTGGATCACCAGCCCCACCGGCGCCTCCACGTCCAGCGTGAGCCGCCGGAACTGCGCGGCCTGACCGAAGGCCTGGCGCACCTCCTCGAACATCGCGGTGAGGTCCAGCCGCTGCGGGCGCAGCTCCAGCTTGCCCTCCTCCAGGCGGGGCAGGTCGAGCAGCTCGGTGATCATCCGCTCCATCCGCCCGGTGACGGCCAGGCCCGAACGGACGCCCTGCATGAGCTGGAGATCGCCGCCGATGGCGAGCTCCGCTTCCAGCCAGGAGAACGTCATGGTCAGCGCGGACAGCGGCGAGCGCAGATCGTGCACGAGGAACTGGGCCAGCTGGTCCTTGTCCCGCTGCAGCGCGAGGAGCTGCTCGTTCTGCGCGCGCGTCTCCCCCAGCATCTGCTCGATGGTCTGCCGGGCCTGCGCGCTCTCCTGGACGCGCCGGCCTTCCATCTGGCGCTCCACCTCCGTGCGGGTGAGGACCAGGACGAGCTGCCGCAGGCGCTGGATGCCGTACTGGCTCATGAAGGCCACCATCAGCAGCACCACCGCGGCCAGCGTCACCGAGCCCCAGCTGACGTCCGCCTCGCGCATGAGCACGGCCTGGGCCACCGCCGCCAGCAGCGCTGTCGTATAGGCGACACCGCGCACCAGCGTGAGGCTGCTCAGCACCACCACCAGGGAGAAGAGTCCCAGGCTGAAGCCGGCGATCCCCGCGGGGAAGCGGGCCATGGGCAGCGCCGCGTGCTGCACCCAGAAGACGAGCCCCACGTCCACCACGGACTGCGCCACGTCCAGCCACTGGACGAAGGGCTTGCCGTGCAGGGCCAGCAGCGCCGCGGCCACCAGCAGGTAGAGCGAGAGCGGCAGCAGATAGGAGGCCAGGTCGTGCCGGCCCGCCAGCCACAGGGCCCCGATGATGACCAGGAAGATGAGCGCCCCCGCCACGCGCACCGCCGCGCCGACCCTCAGCACCCGGCGGCGCTGCTGATCGACTGCCTCATCCAGGAGCGCGTCGACGGTTTTGGTGTCCTGCGGGGTCATGTGAGAGGGAGCCAGACATTAGCACCCCGATCGGCCCGCCGTGGACTGCCCGCCGGTCGGAGGCGGAGGGGGCATCGCCCTGCTCAGCCGTCCGGAGGCCAGGGCGCCAGGGGGCAAATCGAGATAGGTAGGCAATCTCCCACCCGGGATAGGCGTAGGGGAGGGAGAAGGGTAGGCTTGGGCCCCACGGGATCATATAAGGGCTGGGTATTCGGGATCTTTGGAGGAGGTAGCAGCCGACATGTGGCAACGGTTCAAGAGAGCAATGCGCAGCTTCGCTGGCTTCTTCGTCTCCTCCATTGAGGATCCGGAGCTCATCCTCGAGCAGAACGTGCGGGACCTGAACGATCAGGTGCCGAAGATGAACGAGTCCATCGCCATGGTGCGGGCGAACGTGACGCTGCTGGAGAAGGAGAACGCGAAGTACCAGCAGGACGTGCGTGAGCTCACCGCCAAGGTGAAGGCCGCCATCCAGGCGGGCCGGGACGATCTCGCCGGGCAGTACGCCTCGCGCCTGCAGATAGAGAAGCAGGCCCTCGAGCGCAACGAGCAGCAGCTGCTGACTGCTCGCGCCGCGTACGAGAAGGCGATGAACGTCAAGAAGATCTTCATGAAGGAGAAGGAGCGGAAGACCCAGGAGGCGATGAACGCCATCCGGGACGCCCGCCGCGCCAAGTGGCAGTCCAAGGTGGCTGACGCGATGGAGTCCTTCCAGGTGGCCGGCATCGACGCCACCCACGACGAGATGCTCCGCAAGGTCCAGGAGGGAGCCGCCGTCAACGAGGCGCGCATGCAGATGGCGCTCGAGTCGGTGGACCACCAGGCGCTCTCCATCGAGGAGGAGGCCGAGAAGCTGCAGGCCAACGAGCTGGTGAAGCAGTTCAAGATGGAGATGGGCCTGGAGAGCCCCGCGCCGGTGTCGGACGTGGGCGCGCCGGCGGAGAAGACCATCGGCAAGAAGGTGGAGATCAAGTAGCCCTCCCGAAGGGAAGGGGCCCAACCCATGAAGCTGCACCGCGGGCCAGGCCTCTTCCTCTTCCTTGCCCTGTGCCTGGGCGGCGTGGGCTACACGCTCGCGTCCCGGCTGGGGTACCTGGATCGCCTCCAGCGGCGCTTCTTCCCGGCCGCGCAGGAGGCGATCCGCCTGTCCCCGGGAGACTTCCCCGCGGGGGTGGCGGCGCCGGTGGCGGACGTGGCCTCGGTGCCCCTGCGGCCGGTGCTCATCGGCTTCACGCCTCGGGGCTCGGCCTCGGCGCTGCTGCTGGCCACGGGCGGCTCCATGACGCTGGATGCACCGGCGGCTCCGCCGGGTGCGGCGCAGGGGCTGCTCAAGACGGCGTACGCGCTGGAGGCCCGCGCGGTGCTGTTCGCCCGCGAGGAGGAGCTGCGGCAGGCGCTGGCCGTTGGCGCGGAGAACGGCGGGGTGGACATGGCCTGCCTCTCCGTGGACCGGCTGGCGGCGTGGATGCCCTCGCTGCGGGATGCGGCGCCGCGCACGGTGATGTTGCTGGGACGCAGTCGCGGGCAGGAGGCGCTGGCGGCGGTAGGGGTGGCGGACCTGGCGGGCCTGCGTGCAAAGCGCCTGGGCGTGTACCCGGGGAGCTCGGCGCACTACTTCGCGCTGTGGGTGCTGTCGCGCATGGGCCTGCGGACGACGGACGTGAAGTGGGTGGACCTGCCCTCCACGCTGGATGCGGGCCGGGCGCTGCGCGAGGGCCGGGCCGACGCGGTGGTGGGGCTGTGGGGGGACGTGGAGCTGGCGGCGAGGGATCGCGGCGGGGCGGTGCTGGCGACCACTGCTGACGCGCCGCACCTGCTGGCCACGGTGCTGGTGACCCGAGGGGACTTCGCGGCGCGCTACCCGGATGCGGTGCGGCGGGTGCTGCGAGGCCTGCTGGATGCAGGGCAGAGTGTTCAGAAGGACCCGGGCCCGGCGGCGCGGATGCTGGGGGACGTGGCGCCGTACCTGGGGGACCCCACCGAGGCCATCCGCTCGGCGCCTCCGGCGACGCTGGCGGACAATCGAGCGTTCTTCGGGCTTTCCGGCGAGGCGCCCGTCACCTATGACGAGTTGTTCCAGAGCGCCTCGGCGCTCTTCCAGAAACTCAAGCGGGGGGCCGTGGCGCCGCCCGCGGAGGACACGCGGGATCTCGGAGCGTTGAAGTACGTGTCGGAGGCCCGCGGACCCTGACACCCCCGAGAGGGGGAGGAGAGCTTCGGTGGCGGATTCGCCCAGCTTCATCAAGGCCGCCTTCTTGTTGCCAGCCAACCTCGTGGGCCTGCTGACGGCGGGGGCCTCGTCGCTGATGACGGGAGAGCCGCTGCCGGCGCTGGTGGCGCTGGGGGTGGAGGGGCTGTACCTGGGGATCGTCCCGTCGATGAAGCGCTTCCAGCGGGCGATCCGCGCGCGGGGCGGCGGGGTGGATGAGAGCGATCCGGCGCGCAAGGAGGTGGACACGCTGCTGGCGGAGCTGGCGCCCTCGCAGCGCGAGCACTACCAGGCGCTGGTGGGGCTGAAGGAGAAGATCCTGGAGAGCTACCGCCGGCTGCCCGGGGGCAAGGTGCTGGCGACGGACAGCGAGCCGCGGCTGGATGCGCTGCTGACCTCCTTCCTGCGGCTGGTGGCGGCGCTGAACCACCACCGCACGTACCTGAACAGCACGGATCGCGAGCAGCTGGAGAAGGAGCTGCGCGAGCTGGAGGCGGAGGTGGTGCAGGAGGCCAACGCGCGGCTGAAGGACGTGAAGGAGAAGCGGCTGGAGATCCTGCGCAAGCGGCTGGGGCGGTTCCAGCAGGCGGGCGAGAGCCGCGAGGTGGTGAGCCACCAGCTGGCGGGGATTGAAGATCTGCTGCGGCTGACACACGAGCAGTCCATCACCATCCGGGATCCGGAGACGGTGAACCGTCAGCTGGACGTGGTGAGCGCCGAGGTGCAGGCCACGGACGAGACGGTGCGCGAGATGGAGCGCTTCATGGACTTCCAGGACGAGATCAGCAAGCCGCTGCCGCACGGCACGCGGGTGCGGTGAGGGGAGTCCTCGCTCACCGTCCTCCCTGGGTGCGCGCTTGCTGCGCGAGGGGGAGATAGCCGAGCCGTGTGGCCTCCAGCTCGATCTCCAGGCACCCGGCTCGGGCCCCGTCCGTGTCCCGGGGCCGGACGAGAGCGACCAGGCCCAGCCGTGCTCGGAGCTCCAGCCCTTTCAAGCCTCCTCTCTGGGCCCGGGTGATGAAGTCCTGGAGCTGGCGCTCTGCCTCCTCCCGCTCGACAGTGGAGCCCAGCGGGGCCATCGCCGCGCCGGTGAGCAGGACGTCCGCCTGAATGAACACGTCCTCGCTGTGCGCTGCCAGCGCCTGGGCGCGCGCCAGGGCCTCTCGAGCCCGTGCCGTCTCACCTCTCAGCTGGAGGGCCCGAGCCACTTGCGCGTGGGCCAGCCCCTCTCTGTCGCGGTTCTGCTGCTCCACGTAGAAGGCGCGGGCCTGCTCCGCCAGGGAGAGGGCCTGCTCCGTGAGCCCCTCCTCGAGCGCCAGCTTCGACAGCTCCAGCTCTGTCTCGATGACGAAGGCTTTGAGGCCGCGGGCCTGTCTCAGCGTCAGCGCCCGCTCGAACCGCGAGCGAGCCTGGAGCCGATAGCCCCGGTCCATGAAGAGCTGCCCCAGCTCCTGCTGAGCCCAGGCCTGGGTGTAGTCGTCTCCGTTGGCCTGGGCAGCGCGACACCCGGCCTCCAGCCGCCGCTGGGCCTCCTCCAGCGCTCCCTGGTGGCGCAACACCACGGCCCACTGGACATCGTAGTGGGCCTGCTCCGCGGGCATCTCCAGGCCCTGATAGAGCGTGAGGGCCTCGCGGGTGAGCGTCAGCGCGGCGTCGAGGTCTCCGAGGTGGCAAGACAGCCAGCCGGTGATCCCGCGGGCTTCGCCTTCGAGCAGTGAGCCCCGGTAGTCCTGGAGCAGCCGGAGCGCGTCCGCCGTGACACGCCCGGCGTCCCGCAGGCGCATCAAGTCGATGAGCGCGATGGCCTGCCCGAGCATGGCGCGGATGGCGCCACCCCGATCACCCGCCTTGAGGAAGAGCTGGCCGGCCTCCGCAGAGAGCCCGACCGCTTGCACGGGATTGCCCAGGTTGCGGACCGCGAAGGACTCGGAGATCAGCGCGGAGGCGGCGAGGACCCATTGCCCGGCCTGGCACGCCTTCTCCACCGCGAGCCCCGCGTGCCGGCGGGAGGCCTCGAAGTCGGCGGCAAGCCACGTGGCGGCCGCGTTCACCAGATCGATGCGGGCATCCTCGCTCAGCGGCGGAGGCAGGCGCCGCAGCGCCTCCACGGTGGCCAACGCCTCGCGAGGCTTGCCCGCGGACACCTGAGCGGAGACCAGGGCCGTGCCGTACTCCAAGGAGTCCGGACAGAGCTTCACGAGCTCGCGGTAGGCCTCGATGGCGGGGCCCCAGTCTGCCTGGGCCTCGTGATGTCGGGCCTGGACCAGCCAGCGCTCTTCAGGGGAGAGGCCCTCGGACAGCTCGAAGGCCCGGCGCGCGGCCGCCTTCGCCCGCTCGGCGAGGAAGAGCGCCTGACAGGCGGCGGCGAGCGCGGAGTGGGCCAGCGCGAAGCCCGGCTCTCTCTCCACCACCTGCTCGAGCCGCTTGACGGCGAGGGCCGCCTCGTAGTCGCGCAGGGCGGCGAGTCCCTCGGCGTAGAGGCGAGCGACCTCGGGGTGGGAAGGCATCGCGTCGCGGACCCGGAGGGCCTGCTCGGGGGTCAGCGGCTCGAGCCCCAGGTGCTGGCGGAGCGTGCTCCCCACGCGCGAGAGGAGCGCCAGCAGGTCCTGCTCCGAGCCCACCTCCGTCAGGTGCGCGACGGCCTCGCCGCTCGCGGCATCGCGCAGGTGCAGGTCGAGCCTCAGCGTCGAGGCGCCCGCCGGTCCGAGCGCGAGGTAGGTGCCCATGAGCACCAGATCGACTTGCGAGTGGGCGCGGATGCGTCCCAGGGTCTCCCGGGCGAAGCCCTCCTCCTCCGGGAGGGAGAGCTCCTTCCGCATCCGGGCGACCTCCTCTCCCGAGAGCAGGCGCACCTGCCCGCTGGCGGCCAGCTCCGCGGAGAGCACCTCCGCCAGGGCCGTGGAGAGCCAGGCCGTCTCCGGGCTGGCTCGCAGGCTCCGAGGGGTGAACACCGCCAGGGAGCGGCGGGCCTTGGAGGTGGGGAGGGAGGGCAGCCCCCAGCGCGGCCCTGAGCGGAGGGCGGCCACCGCCTCAGCCGCGGTCGCGAAGCGATCCTGGGGGTTCATGGCCAGGCAGCGCAGGAGGGCCGTGTCCCACTGAGGCTCCAGCTCGGGCACCCAGGTTCGCGGTGGGGGGGGCGGGGCCTGGAGGCGCTGGGCGGCCGTGGCCTGTGCCGTCTCGCCGCTGAAAGGGAGGCGTCCGGTGGCCAGCTCGTAGAGGACCACCCCGAACGAGTAGATGTCCGAGGCAGGGGAGAGCGCGTCGCCGAGCACCTGCTCTGGAGACATGTAGCTGGGAGTCCCGATGAAATCACCGATCCAGGAGTCCGAGGCGCCCTTCTCCCAGACCAGGGCCATGGCCAGGCCAAAATCGGTCACCACCACCCGAAGGCTCGCCGGGGAAGAAGGAGAGGGGATCAGCACCACGTTGCTGCTCTTGAAGTCCCGGTGGATGATCCGGGCCGCATGCGCCGCATCGAGCGCCGAGGCCATCTGCTCCGCCAGTGGCAGGATCTGGTCTGGAGGGATGCGCCCCTTTCTCGCCACGTAGGCCTGGAGGGTCTCCCCTTCCAGCAACTCCATGGTGAGAAACATCACGGGGTGGGGATCCCCCGTGCCCTCCTGAGCACCCGGGTGCTCTCCCAGGTCGAAGACCCGGCAGACATTCGGGTGCGTCACGCGGCGCGCCAGACGCAGCTCGTCCTTGAACCGAAGGAGCGCGTCTGGCCGGGAGGCCCGCTCCGGGTGGATGGTCTTCAGGGCGACGCACTCGTGGAGAGAGAGGTCCTCCACCGCATACACTTCGCCCTGGCTGCCCTTGGCGATGAAGCGCAGCACCTGGTAGCGCCCGGCAATCCGTGCGCCGTCGAGGAAGGTTCGCTCTGGCGGGGCAGAGCCCTTCAGCGCCCCCTCCGCCCGTCGACCGTTCTGTCCCGAGGTCTCTGTCGAGTGGACTTCCTCGCTGGGGGGGCGCTTCATGGGGAGGAAGCAAAGCATCAAACCGCGCTGTCACTCCAGCGGCAGGGGAGCCTCCTCGGCCGGCGAGCACCTGATCGAGCCGCCGCTCAGTACACGGTGCTCTGCCATGGGAAGAGGTACGTCAGAGGGATGTTCAGCCGCGCCGCCCAGGACGCCTCGTTGTGTCCCGCCCCCTGCGCCACGTAGTAGTAGAGGTCCTTACCCTGCACATAGCCGTCCGCTACCAGCGCGTCCCGCATCCGCGTCGTCTCCGTCAGCCCGTCGCTGCTCGTGCCCGCGTCGATATAGAAGTTCACCGGCACCTTCGTCGTCGACGCCTCCACCTGCTTCGTCAGCGCCTCGCCGTTCCACCAGAACGAGCTCGACATGCCTCCCGACTTCGAGAACACCTCCGGGTGCCTCCGCGCGATGTAAGTAGACACCAGCCCGCCCAGCGACGAGCCCAGGAGCGCCGTGTTCTTGTTCCCCGGCAGCGTCCGGTAGTTCTGGTCGATGTACGGCTTCACCGTCTCCAGCAGGAACCGCTCGTACACGTCCGCCCCGCCACCCCCGTACTGCGGATCGCAGCACGGCGTGTACTCGTAGATGCGGTTGGACCCACCGTTGTCCACCCCCACCACGAGGACTTCGTCCATCTGCCCGTTGTTCATCAGGTTGTTGGAGGTCTCGTCCACCTGCCACTCCACGCCTCCGAACGCCGTCGCCGCCTCGAAGAGGTTCTGCCCGTCATGCATGTAGAGCACCGGGTAGCGCTTGAGCGGGTTCTGCCCGTAGCTCGGCGGCAGGTAGATCCGCAGCGTCCGCGTGTTCCCCAGCTGCGGCGAGCTGAAGTTGTACACCTTCACCAGCGTGCCGGCCCGCCCCTGGAAGAACGGGTAGATGTTCACCGTGGTGCCCGCCCGCACCTTGTAGTTGGCCCCTACCGACCACGTCGCGTCGTTGATGAGCGGCTTGAGCTCCACGTCCCCCACGCTGTCGGGCCAGCTGTAGGTCCAGGCATGGCCCGTGGTCCACGTCGCGTTGACCCCCGTGGTCCACGAGAACGGCGCCTTGCTGCCGCGCAGCGTGATGCGGTTGCCGTAGCCCACGTCGTAGTTGACCCGGACAGTGGTCGCCTCGGCCGCCGCGGCGGACACGAGGAGCAGCAGGCAGGCCAGTGACCTGGCCCAGACCGAGACGAACTTGCGCATGTGTGAACCCTCCCAGTGGATGGCGCTGCGCAGCGGGGATACTTCGCCGCCCCTCGCAGGCCCGACTGCACTGTTAGCAGCGTGTCCAGCCGTGAACAAGCCGCCTACTGCGAATATCCAGCCCGGATGACAGGAAGAAATTGACTCTGGCCCCGGGTCCGTCTGCACTCCGCCCCATGCACCGCCGCGCCTCGTCCTGGTCCCTGCTCCTCCTCGTCGTGCTCGCCGGCTGCTCGCGCTGTGGGAAGGAGGCGGGCCCCACCGGCCCGGCCGGCAAAGCCCCCAGCGTCGAGCGGTTCCTGCCCCGCGACGTTCAGCTGGCCATCGTCGTCCAGGATCTCGGCACGCTCGGGGAGAAGCTCGCGCGCTTCCAGAACCTGAAGATCGCCTCCTTCCTGGCGCAGCTGCAGAACTCCTCGTCCGCGGACGCAGTGGTCACCTCGGTGATGCGGCAGATCGGCGTCGATCTGCGCAGCCGTCAAGCCATCGAGAAGGCGGGCATCGATCCCAGCAAGGGCGCGGGCGCGGCGGTCCTCGTCCCCGGCCAGTCCTTCTCGGTGCTCGGGGTGAAGGACGCCAAGGCCCTGGAGGAGACCTTCGCCAACCTCGCGCGCAACCGCCTCGGCGCCCCCGAGCGCAAGGAGGAGAAGGCCGGTGGTGGCACGCTCGTCACCTTCAGCCGGAAGGGCGCTCCCACGCCCCAGCTGGGCCTGCTCTTCATCGGGGACTTCGTGCTGGTGGCGCCCAGCAATGTCGTCGCACGGCTGCCCGAGTTCGCCTCGCAGCCCCTCGAGAAGTCCCTCGTCGAGGAGCCCGTGCTGGCCGCTTCGCTCGCGCGGCTCCCCAAGGAGCGTGACTTCCACCTCTACTTCCCCGGCGGCACCCAGGTCATCCGCGCAGGCACCGTGCAGGGGCTCACGGTCACTGGGCGCATCGAGGAGCAGGCGGTGACGCTGCGCGCGGACGCCCCGTGGCCCGACACCCAGGAGTCCCTCTCGCCGCTCGTTCCCAAGGATGGGCCGGACCTGCTGGGCTACCTGCCCCCGGACAGCTTCCTGGTCGCACGCTACCGCGGAGATCCCGCCACGCTCGGCGGCGTGTGGCCCTACATCGTCGGCCCCTACGTCACCCGCGCGGTGCAGCAGAGCAACTTCGACATCAAGGGCGAGGTGCTCGACAACCTGCAGAGTGGCATCTCCCTGGGACTGGCGCTGGCGCCCACGGCCCAGTTCGGCGCCGGCATCCCCGAGCTGGACATCCGCCGCACCAGTCCCTTCCAGTACGTGCAGCTGATGGCCGTCGCCGAGGCCCGGGATGCGGCCAAGGCCCAGGCCACGTTGGAGAAGATCCCCGCCATCGCCGGCAACTTCGGCGCGCAGGTGAAGCCCGAGGACCTGAACGGCAAGCGCGTGTACCTCACCTCGTACCGGGCCGGGGAGGGCGCTCACTTCGCGGAGGTGGGCGGGAAGCTGGTGCTCGCGGCGCCGCGCTCCCGTCTGGAGGCGGCGCTCACGGGCCTGGCCGCCAAGCCGGGTGAGAGCGTCGTGGCGCAGGACCTCCGGGACGCGGTAACGGACAAGGTCCTCTTCGTGGTGCTGGACCTGCGCAAGCTGGCGGACGCGGTGCGCAACCTCCCGTCCGAGGCCTGGGGCGTGGGCGGCTTCGCCATCCGGGCCACCGCCCTTCGCTGGCTGGAGGCCACGGACGACCTGCGCGCGGTGACCTTCAGCCTGTCTCAGAAGGAGAAGGCCCTGCAGGCCGAGCTCACCCTGAAGCTGACCCTCGCCCCGCCCACGGTGCAGCCGCCGTCCCAGCCCTCGCCGCAGCCCCCGTCCCAGCCCACCGAGGCCAAGTGATCCGCGCCCGAGACATCGTCAAGGAGTACCACGACGGGGACGGCACGCTGGTGCGCGTGCTGGATGGCCTGTCGCTCGAGGTGGCGCAAGGGGACTTCGTCGCGGTGGTGGGGCCCTCCGGCAGCGGCAAGTCCACGCTGCTGCACCTGCTGGGTGGCCTGGACGTGCATTACACCGGCGAGGTGGAGGTCGGCGGTGTGAAGCTGCGCGGGCTGCGCGACCAGGAGCTGGCCCGCTTCCGCAACTCGCACGTGGGCTTCGTCTTCCAGTCCTTCCACCTCATCCCCAACCTCTCCGCGGTGGAGAACGTGCTGCTGCCCTCGCACTTCGGCGCGGTGTCCCTCGACGCGCGCAAGCGGGCCGAGGCCATGCTGGACCGGGTCGGGCTGCTGTCCAAGAAGGACCGTGCTCCGGTGCGGCTGTCCGGCGGCGAGCGCCAGCGTGTCGCCATCGCCCGGGCCCTCTTCACCGGCCCGAAGCTGCTGCTGTGCGACGAGCCTACGGGCAACCTCGACGCGGCCACCGGCGCTGGCGTCATCCAGCTCTTCCACGAGCTGCACCGCGAGGGGCTCACCGTGCTCGCCGTCACCCACGAGGAGCGCATGAGCTCCGCCGCCCGCCGCGTCCTGCGGCTCAAGGAGGGCAAGCTCGTCGAGGAGCCCGCCTCCCCCCGCCCCGCTCCCGGAGGTGCGTCATGAGGCTCGCCGCCCTCTCGCGGCTGGTCCGCCTGAGCCTCGCCCGCGAGCGGCGGGGCGCGTTCTTCTCCGCCTTCGGCGTGGCAGTGGGCATTGGCGCGCTCGTCTTCTTCGTGGGCCTGGGCCTGGGCGTGGGCCGCGTCATCCGCGAGCGCATCTTTCCCACGGACGCGCGTCTGGTGGACGTGGTGCCACCGGCCGTGTCGCTCGGCTCGTTGATCGGCGGGGGCAAGCTGGACAATGAGACCGTGGAGCGCCTGACCGCCCTGCCCGGTGTGGAGAAGGTGTACCGGAAGATGAATGTCCGCGTGCCCGCCGTCAGCCGCTACGAGGGCGCCTTCTTCGGCTCCCGGCTGCGCATGGGCATGGAGGTCCTGGCCGTGGGCGTGGACCCGGGGCTGGTGGAGAAGGACGTCCAGCTGGGCACCTTCAAGGACCCTGGGCCCGATCAGCCCATCCCCGCCGTCATCTCCACGCGGCTCCTGGAGATCTACAACAAGACCTTCGCCCCGGCCCGCAAGCTGCCCCAGCTCTCGCCGCAGATGCTCGTCGGCTTCGGCTTCCCGGTGGAGTTCAACCGCTCCTACGTGGCCCAGGCCGCTCCGGGCCCGACCACCTCCGCCCAGGCGCAGGTGGTGGGGGCCTCCGATCGGGCCCTGCTCGCCGGCATCACCATCCCGCTCGACACGGCCATCCGCCTCAACCGCGCCTCCAACGTGGACGCCGAGACGTTCACCGGGGTGACGCTGGTGGCGAAGGATCCCTCCGAGGTCTCCCGGCTCGTCGCCGCCGTGAAGGAGATGGGGCTGGAGATCGACGACCAGGAGCGGCGGCTGGCGGAGAACGCGGGCGCCGCCGTGACGCTCACCACCTCCGCGCTCGCGCTGCTGTCCATCCTCATCTGCGTGCTGGCCGCGGTGAACATCGCCCACGCGCTCTCCGCCTCGGTGCGCGCGCGCGCCAAGGAGATCGGCGTCATGCAGGCCGTGGGCGCCTCGCGCTCGGATGTGCGCAACATCGTGCTCGCCGAGGCCGGGGTGGTCGGGCTCGTCGGCGGCGCCGCCGGCACTGCCGTGGCCCTGCTCCTGGCCCTCGTCATCAACCGGCTCGCGGCCCGGTACCTGCCGGACTTCCCCTTCAAGCCTGACAGCTTCTTCTCCTTCCCGTGGCCGGTGGTGCTGGGCGGCGTGGCGCTCGGGCTTGTCGCCGCGCTCGCCGGGGCCTACTTCCCCAGCCGTCGCGCCGCCGCCACGGACCCTGCTCGGACGCTCGCCGGATGACGCTCCCCTCTCGAAAGATCCTCCTGGCCAACGGGGGCTGCCTGCTGCTGCTGGCCTGGCTCTATGGCGGTGATGTGAGTGACGCCCTCCAGGCCCGCAGCGCCGAGGTATCCGCCTTCACCGAGCTGCCACCCCTGGTCCGCCCCTCCGTGGTGCTCGTCCTCGGCGCGCTCGCCCTGGGAGGGGCGCTGTGGGGCCTGCTGAAGCGCCGGGGGGATGACTACAAGGGCTACCGGCTGCTGCCCATCGTCCTGGTGGGCGCGCTCTTCGTCGATCTCGTCTTCGCCGAGCGGCGCACGCCCCTGGGCTCCCTCGAGCTGGCCAGCCTGTCGCTCAGATCCTTTCAGGAGCAGGCGCAGGAGCTGGCCACGCCCGACGCCGTCCCCGCCGACCCCGCCGTGCTCAGCTCCCTGCTCGAGAAGCTCGGCCGCCCCCCGTACCTCGTGAGGGGCCAGCCCCTCGGCCAGTACACCCTCCAGGTGCGCCAGGACTGCACCGGGCCCGTCGGTACGGCCCCCGGCCTCCAGCCCGGCACCTTCATCTACTGTGTGGCGCCGGGCCGGAAGGGCGCCTGGATCACCCTGGTGGGGCTCCCGGCCGGGCGGCGTTTTGGCCTCCCGGAGGTGATCTCCGCCAACGAGGAGGTGCGCTTCGCGGTGGTCGAGCCCGTGCTTCCCGGGGAGGAGTCTGGCGACGCCGACATGCCGCCGCCCCCGGCTTTCCGGGACAGGGAGCCCCCAGAGGAGGCGCCGCCCGCGCCCTCCAGCGGGGGGACGGACGCTCGCCCGGGGCCCTGAGCAGGGGCTCGCCTACACGTCTGTCCCGGCTGGCGATGGTTGACCCTAGAGAGGGGCGGTCGCTAGGCTCCGGTCCACCCACCCGAGAACCTAGAATCTCGTGACGACCTCTCAACCGAAGCGGCAGCCTATCCCTTTTGGGAAGTACCTTCTTCTCGACCGCATCAACATTGGCGGCATGGCCGAGGTGTGGCGAGGGAAGACCTTCGGCGCGGGGGGATTCGAACGGCTCGTCGCCATCAAGCGCATCCTCCCGAACATCGCCGAGGATGAAGAGTTCATCACGATGTTCATCGATGAGGCGAAGATCAGCGTCCAGCTGGCCCACGCCAACATCGCGCAGATCTACGAGCTGGGGCAGATCTCCAACAGCTACTTCATCGCGATGGAGTACATCCCCGGCAAGGACATGCGGGCGATCTTCGATCGCTGCCGGAAGAAGGGCGAGCCTGCCCCCATCCCGCTGGTGGCCTACTGCGTGGCCAAGATGTGCGAGGGCCTGGACTACGCCCACCGCAAGAAGGACCAGATGGGGCGGGACCTGAACATCGTCCACCGCGACATCTCCCCCCAGAACATCCTCATCTCGTTCGAGGGCGAGGTGAAGGTCATCGACTTCGGTATCGCCAAGGCCGCGGGCAAGGCGACGAAGACGCAGGCCGGCATCCTCAAGGGCAAGTTCGGCTACATGAGCCCGGAGCAGATCCGCGGCCTGCCGCTGGACCGGCGCTCGGACGTGTTCGCCATTGGCGTGTGCCTCTACGAGATGCTCACCGGCGAGCGCCTCTTCGTGGGCGAGAGCGACTTCTCCGTGCTGGAGAAGGTGCGCAAGGCCGAGGTGGCCCCGCCGTCCACGTACAACCGGAAGATCCCCGAGCAGCTCGAGAAGATCGTCCTCCGGGCGCTCGCCAAGGACGTGGACGAGCGCTACCAGTACGCCAGCGAGCTGGGCGACGATCTGCAGCGCTTCCTCATCACCAGCGACACCATCTTCGGCCGCAAGGACCTCATGCAGTACATGAAGTCCACCTTCGCCGAGGACGTGGAGCGCGAGAAGCAGCGCCTCGCGGAGTACTCCACCATCAAGCCTCCCGACGGGATGCTCTCCGCCATCGAGGCGGGGTTCGGCGGCACTCCGAATCTGGCCCTGAACGCTCCGCTTCCGGCTCCGGCTCCGGCTCCGGCCGTGGCCCCCATCCAGACGCCGCTGGAGACGCCCAGGGCCGGCGCCACGGCCATCCTGGGCCCGAGCGTGCCGGGGGGCGACGCCATCCGCCGCACCCCCTCGCTCACCGCGCTGCCCAAGCTCACGGCCGCGGCGGCCACCCCGGCTCCCAAGGATGACGAGTCCGCGGCGACGATGCTGGTGGACTCGAGCGAGTACTTCGACGAGAACGACGAGCCCAAGACCCAGCCGGGCGTCGGGCGCGCCGTGACGCCGCTGGAGTCTCAGCGGATGGGCCTGGGCGAGGGCGAGGCTCCCAGCACGGGGAAGACGGCCGTCATCGGCCCTCCGGGCGGGAGCGCGTCGCGCACGTCCACCGCGAACATCCCCGTCGTCACTCCCTCGCCCAACGTGCAGGTGCGGCCCTCCGTGTTCGGCATGCCCGCGGTGGGTGCTCAGCCCGAGGCGCACGGCGGGGCCAACCGCTCGTCCTCCCCGGGACGCAACCCGGGCGAGGGGTTGCCGCGCATCGTCCGTCCGGAGCCTCCGTCCGGGGGCCCGCCCATGCTCAGCCCGGCGGGGAGCTCCCATCCCAGCCGGCCTCCGCCCTCGGCTGCTCCCACGACGCCTTCACTGCCTCCCCTGGGGGCGCGGCCTCCGCCTCCGTCGGCGGGCCGTGAGGAGCGCGACTCCGACGAGGATCCGCCCGAGCGCTCGCGGGGCTCGAACCGGGGCGTGCTGCTCGGGGCCGTCGGGCTCGTGGCGCTCCTGGTGCTGGGCGCCGTGGGCTTCTTCCTGACGCGCGCGCCCCCCGTGGGCTTCATCATGGTGGAGCTGCCGCCGGGCGTGAAGGACAAGGCCCAGGTGCTGCTGAACGCCCAGCCCGCTCCGGTGTCGAACGGGGTCGTCCTGCAGCAGGTGGCCGCGGGCCCTGTCATCGTCGCGGTCAGCGCGGAGGGCTACAAGGCCTTCACCCAGACGGTGAACGTCCAGGAGGGCACGCAGGTGACGCGCGTGTCCGCCGAGCTCGAGTCCCTGGTGAAGGCGGTGTCGATGGTGCTCGCCACCGTGCCGCAGGACGCCGAGGTGAAGCTCAACGGCAAGGTCGTCCGGGCCCAGGGCTCGCAGGACTCGTTCATCAATGGGCTGCCCGCCAGCGACGAGATGGTCATCGAGGTGCACGCCCCGGGCTTCAAGCCGCTCCGGCAGAATTACACCCCGCCCACGGGCCCCGAGCCCCTCCAGGTGACGGTGCGGCTGGAGCCGGCGGAGCTGGCGGTGCGCGTGGAGTCCGAGCCCGAGGGCGCCACCATCCTGGCCAGCGGCAAGGAGCTGGGGGCCATCACCCCCGCGGTGGTGAAGCTGCCGGCGGGCGTGAAGCAGGTGACACTGAGGATGAAGTGCTTCGATGACGCCGAGCTGCCGGTGCCCTCCGCCTCGGGGGACACGCCGGTGCTCAAGGGCGCCTTGAAGAAGCAGCCAGGCTGCAAGTAGCCGCGCCCGCCCAGCCGGGTGGGCACGGGGGCCCCATTCAAGAGGGGCGGAGGGACGTTCGTCCGTGACGACCAAAGCGCGCAAGAACAAGTCGGATCCGCTGGCGGATCTGCCTCGCTGGGCCCAGAAGCTGGCCCAGAAGTACTACACGAAGACCGTCTCCACCTTCCTGCTCTACGGGGCGGTGAGGGATCTGCAGCCGCTCAACCTGGAGGACGGCGCCCGGGGCTACGGCACCATCAAGACGTTCCTGGCCGAGGAGCTCTTCGGCGGGCGCGATCACGTCATCTTCTATGATCGCTCGTCCGGCATCCGCGCCTCCTCGCCCGAGACGCAGAAGGATCTGCAGCGGGCGATGACGGGGTACGACGCCCTCTATGGCACGGACTACGCCAAGTCCCTGCCGCGCGATCCGGGCCGGGCGCTGCAGATCCTGGAGAACTTCCTCCGGATCCGCCTGAGCGAGGGCAAGTCGATGGCGCTCATTATCGACTTCGCGGAGACGCTGGTGCCCGGCGGGGAGATGAGCCACCTGTCCGCGGAGGACCGCTTCGTGGTGGCGACGCTGGACAAGTGGGCGCACGATCCGAACTTCCTCTCCAACGACATCTCCGTGGTGCTGCTGGCGGAGAACCTGGCGGACATCTCCCCGCGCATCGCCCGCAACCCGTACGTGGCTCCCATCGAGCTGCCCCTGCCCACCGAGGAGGAGCGGCTGGACTACGTGCGCTTCAAGCTGGAGGGCAAGAAGCTGCAGTCCGTGTCGGACGTGCCGCTGGCGGCCCTGGCGAAGATGACGGCGGGCCTGTCGCGCATCAACCTGGACCGGGTGCTCACCGAGGCCATCGAGCGGGACATCCGGATTACGCCCGAGCAGCTCAAGGAGAAGAAGAAGGAGATCATCCAGGCGGAGTGCCATGGCCTGCTGGAGTTCATCGAGCCGGCGCACAACCTGGACGCGGTGGCGGGCCACGCCCGGGCCAAGGAGATGCTGCGCCACGCCGCCAGCGCCCTGAAGAAGGGCCGCAACGAGGTGATGCCCATGGGCTACCTCATCAGCGGCCCGGTGGGCACGGGCAAGACGTTCATGGTCACCAGCTTCGCCGGGGAGATTGGCATCCCGGCGGTGAAGTTCCTCAACTTCCGCAGCCAGTGGCAGGGCGTCACCGAGGCGAACCTGGAGCGCATCTTCACGCTGCTCAAGGCGCTGTGGCCGGTGGCGGTGATGGTGGACGAGGCGGACACCTTCCTGGGCAACCGGGACTCCGGCGGGGACTCGGGGACGAGCAGCCGCGTGTTCGGCTCCATCGCCTCCTTCATGGGCAACACGCAGTACCGCGGGAAGATCGTCTGGTTCCTGATGACGGCCCGGCCGGACCTGCTGCCCATCGACTTGAAGCGGCAGGGGCGCGCGGAGGAGCACCTGGCGCTCTTCTATCCGCAGACGGATGCGGAGCGCGACGAGCTCTTCCGGGTGATGCAGAAGAAGACGGGCGTCTCGGTGGATGTGCCGTCCTTCGCCTCGCTCATCCCCGAGGGGACGCGCCAGTTCAGCGGCGCGGACATCGAGGCGGTGATGGTGCGCGCCAAGTTCAAGGCGCTGGCGGAGGGGCGGGAGCAGGTGGCCGTGGACGATCTGAAGGCGGTGCTGGCGGACTTCATCCCGCCCAGCTACCCGCTGGAGATCGAGCTGCAGAACCTGGTGGCGGTGCAGGAGTGCACCAGCCGCGAGCTGCTCCCCGAGGAGTTCCGGAAGATGGACCGGGATGAAGTGACGCGGCGAGTGCGCGAGCTGAAGATGCTGCTCGAGGAGCGCTGAGGCGTCAGCGGCGAGCTTCGGGCGAAGCAGCCTTGAACTCCCGGAGGGTGCCCAGCAGCCGGGAGAAGTCCACGGGCTTGACCATGTGGAGGTCGAAGCGGGCCTCCAGGGCCCGGCGCCGGTCGGACTCCTGGCCGTAGCCTGTCAGCGCGATCAGCTTCAGGTCGCGCAGAGGGGCGTGGGCGCGGAGCCTCTCCGCCAGCTCGTAGCCGTCCATGACGGGCAGGCCGATGTCCAGGAGCGCCACGTCCGGGCAGAAGGCCAGAGCGGTCTCCAGGCCGGTGGGGCCGTCGAAGGCCGTGCGCGTGGTGAACCCTGCCAGCTCGAGGGCCTCGGTGAGCAGCTCCGCGGCGTCCCGGTTGTCGTCGACGACAAGGATCCGCACGGGCTGGAGTGCGCTCCCTGCCGAGGACGGGGAGGGGCGGGGCGCCGGCACATCGCCCGGGGCGCGCGTCTCAGTGAGGGGCAGGCGCACCACGAACTCGCTCCCACGGCCGGCTCCCTCACTGTGGGCGGAGACCGTTCCCCCGTGGAGCTCGACCAGGCTGCGGACGATGGCGAGCCCCAGCCCGAGGCCTCCTTGAGAGCGATCAATGGCCTGGCTGTCCTGGACGAACAGCTCGAAGACCCTCGGTAGGACTTCGGGGGGGATGCCTGTTCCGGAGTCACGGACGCTCAGCACCACCTGCCTGCCCTCGCGCGACACGGAGACGCGGATTCGCCCACCAGGGTCCGTGTACTTCGCCGCGTTGTTGAGCAGGTTCGCCAGGACCTGGGCGAGCCGCGCGCTGTCACCTTCGACGAGGAGCGGCTCCGGTGGCGGGACGAGCTCCAGGTGGTGCGAGCGCCGCTCCAGGAGCGGTGCCGTCATCTCGACGGCCTTCGTCAAGACAGCCATCGGGTCGATCCGCTCGCGCTTGAGCTGGATCTTGCCCCGCGTGATGCGGGACACGTCGAGCAGGTCGTCCACGAGGCGGACCATGTGCTCGATCTGCCGCTCGATGGTCGCCCGCTCCCGCTCGCAGGCCTGGGGAGCCTTGCGCCGCATGAGCTCCAGGGCCGTCAGGATGGGGGAGAGCGGGTTGCGGAGCTCGTGGCCGAGCATGGCCAGGAACTCATCCTTGCGCCGGTCCGCCTCCTGGGCCGCCCGGTAGAGTTGGGAATTCTCGAGCGCCACGCCTGCGCGGAGCCCGAGCTCCTCGAGCAGCGCCAGTGTCTTGGGTCCGTAGCGGCCGGGCTCCTCGGTGCCGAGGATGATCACTCCGAGCACCCGGCCTCGCGCCATGATGGGAGCGATGGCCGAGTTGTTCGTGAGGCAGGCCCGAGGCTCTCCGCTCGCGGAGAGCAGGCTCCGGCTGTATTCGCGCGCCAGGCCGGCCTTGGACGGATCTCGGTGGACAGAGACCGTCCGGGTCTCCTCCAGGCTGGACGAGACGCGCTCTGACACCTGGAGCGTGATCCAATCCGCGAAGCGGGGCACCACGAGGTGGGCGATCTGGGTGAGCGCCTCCGGGAAGTCGCGGGAGGAGCCGAGGATGGCGCTCGCCTCCGAGAGCAGGTCGGCGTACTGCTGGCGGTCCTCGGCTTCGCGCCGGGCCCGCTGCTCGGCTTCGAGCAGGCGTGCGCGGTCACAGGCCTGCGCCGTCTGCTGGGCAATGGCCTGGATGAGGGCGCGCTCGTCGTCCGCGAACGCCCGAGGCTCGGCGAAGCCCAGGCTGAGCATGCCAAGGCAGTGGGTATCCACCCGCAGCGGGACCACCGCTACGGCCTTCGGGCGGGGCCGTGGCAGCCCATAGCACGCGGGAGGGACGCCCTCGGCCGGGGCGAGATAGAGCCCGTGCGCCCGACGAAACGCCTCGGCGAGCGGCCGGTCCGCGCTCACGGGGATGCGCCGGGGAGCGCGGGGGACGCGGGGGGACTCGGTGGGGGAGCGAGTGCCTGGGATGAGGCGCAGCTCGAACTGCAGGTCATCGGCCAGGTAGAGGCTGCCCGCCTGGGCGCCCATGGCCACCAACCCCTGGGACTGGAGCACGTCGGCGATCTGCGTGGAGGTATGAGCGCGCGAGAGGCCATCCGAGACGGCGTGGAGCCGGGCGAGTGCCAGGTTCGCGCGCTCGAGCCGGCTGCGCTCCTTGGCGAGGCTGCGCTGGGCGCGTGCCTCGCGGCTCGACTGCATGGCCAGCGCTGCCTGGTTCGCGGCCGTCTGAAGCAGCTGGAGCTCATGGGCCGTCGGGAAGTTGTGGCGCCACGAGCCGGCGAGGACGACCCCCTGCTCTCCCAGCGGTGAGATCGAGATCACGCGCACCCGCTGGCGCCCCACGCTGTTCGGCTCCGGGAGCTCGAACGTGGCGGGCCAGGCCTCTCCCGCCTCTCGTGCGGCTGACAGGAGGGCCTCGCTGGCCAGCCCGGACGGGAAGCGCTGCTCGAGCACCCCTTCTGGCTCGCGGAGGTGGATGAGCGCGACGTCGAGCCGCGCCAGCTGGATGATCACCTCGATGAAGCTCTGGGCGATCTCCTTCGGCTCCCGGCCTTGCCAGTGAGCAGGGAGCTCGAGCAGCGCGAAGAGGTCATGGACCTGCCGCCGGAGCGCCAGCGCTCCCTGCTCTGCGAGCTCCGCGAGGCGGAGGGCTTTGGGCTCCTCGATCAAGGGCGTCCGCAGGAGGGGCTCAGGAGAACCGGCGGGCCTGGGAGCCCATCAGCTTCTCGGGAGGGACGTAGTAGGGAGTCTCCCGTAGGACGCCATCGATGATCGCGTAGGGATGCGCACGGAGCGCATTCATGATGATCGCGCCGCTGAACTTGTTGAGATCGTAGACGCAGATCGCGGGCTGCTTCATCCGGTTGAGCAGGTTGTTGGCGAGCGCCTCGTACTCGAGGAGGCGATCCACGTCCGGCAGGGCCTCAGCGGCCCACTCCATGTGGCCGATGATCCGGACGCGCGGGAAGCCTTCAGCGAGGCTCGTCTGGATGGTCTCGTTGACGAGCGCCATCATCGTGTCGCCATCGAAGTGGCCATCCTTCAGATAGGTGTCCTGCCAGCTCAGCACCTCGAGCTGGCCTGTCCGGGTGCAGCTCGTGGTGGGCACCCCCATCCGATCGAGCTGGTGGAGGTGGTCGTGCCGCAGGTTGGGATCGCAGATGTGGATCGCCTTCTCGCCCTTGCGGATGCCCTCCTGGATGTACGACTGGAGTACGTCGTACTCCTCATCGCGTGAGCGGAAGAACGCCGCGACGTGGTAGTGCTGCAGAGTGCTTCCTGCGAGTGTGATGTCGTTCAAGAGCATCCCCCCAGCGAGCCGCGAGTGGCACTGCGCTGGGTAGGGTAGACCCGCGCTCACGACTCCAACACAGCCCGGCCGGGCATGGTCCGTGTCGAGAAGGCGATAGAGACCCTCAAGGGTTCAGCCTGCTCTTGAGGGCGGTGACGAGTGAGCCCTGGGCGTCATCCCCGCTCAGCTCCCAGATCATCGCGCCGGCCAGGTTGTTGCCGTTGATGTAGTCGCCCTTGACGCCCAACGAGATGGGATCGTCGTAGCTCACCCAGAGCCCCGTGGACGGGTTGTAGAGGTAGGGGACCTGGGCCTCGGGGTGCCGGCGCTTCACGCCCGAGGCCTCCAGGACATTCCGGATGTAGGAGTAGTCGAAGAGGCCGGTGGCGCCCGTCGTCGCGTCATCCCAGTTGCCCCACGCTGCCCCCCAGGTGGACTGGTACAGGCCATCTCCCGCCGGGCCCGCCTGCGTCCCCTGCCAGCCTCGGCCGTAGAAGGGCACGCCCACGACGAGCTTGCCCGCAGGCACTCCCGCGGCCAGGTGGCCCTGCACCGCCTCATGCGTGCTGTCGCGCCGCGCCTTCACCGGGTTCCCGCTCTGGTTGTAGAGCGCCGCGTGGAAGTTCGCCGTCGCATCCCAGCTCCCGTGCATGTCGTACGTCATGACGTTGACGTGATCGAGGTACGGGTGGACGCGGCCGAGCTCGATCTTCGAGTAGTTCCCCGGGGCCGAGGGGGTGGCGATGCTCAACTGCAGGCCCGGGCGCACCGCGTCGAGCTGGCGGCGGAACTCGGCCAGCGCCGCCGTGTAGTTCGCGGTGTCCTCGGGACGGCCCGGCACCAGCCCGCCCGAGACGGGGAACTCCCAGTCCAGATCGATGCCGTCGAACACACCCGCGGCCGCTCCGGCCGGCAGCCCTGGCACGTTGCCGCGGATGTACAGGTCGATGCAGGACTGCGCGAACGCCTGCCGCTTCTCCGGCGTGCTGACGGCATCCGAGAAGCCGCCGGACCACGTCCAGCCGCCCAGGGAGATGAGCACCTTCAGGTTCGGGTACTTCGCCTTGAGCTTCCGGAGCTGGTTGAAGTTGCCCTTGAGCGGCTGGTCCCAGGTGTCCGCCACGCCGTCCACGCTCTTGGTCGCGTCAAAGCCCATCTGGTAGTCGGCCCACGGATCGCCCAGCGGCGACGCCAGGATGCCGCACTTGCCGTTCACCACGTTGCCGAACGCGTAGTTGAGGTGGGTCAGCTTCGCGGCCATGCCGTTCTTGTCGAGGTTCTTCGCATAGAAGGCGCGGCCGTAGACGCCCCACCGGATGAAGTAGCCCACGATCTTCTTGGGGCTCAGCGTCGTCACCGTGAGCGGGGCGCTGGCGGAGGAGCGATTGCCCGCGGCATCCCGCGCCTTCACGGTGAAGGTGTAGGGCGTGCCCGGCATCAGCCCCGTCACGCTCACGCTCGTGCCCGTGGGCGTGGCGACAGGGGTGCTCCCGTTGTTGAGGAACACCTCGTAGCCGGTGACCCCCATGTTGTCCGTGGCCGCCTGCCACGCCAGATCGACGCTCTTCTGGGCCTTCGCCAGGACGCTCAGCCCGGTCACCACCGACGGAGCCTGGGTGTCCGCGGGAGGGCTGGGAGGAGGCACACTGCCACCCCCACACGCCTGACCATTGAGGGTGCAGCCGAAGGGCGTGCTGATCGTCCCAGTGTGGGTGCCACAGAAGCCGAAGGAGGCCGCGGCGCCGGCGGCGACGGCGGCGTTCCAGCCCTGGTCCTTCACCGTCTGAAGCGAGCCCTGCGCCGACCAGTTGCCATTCCAGAGCGAGGTGATCGTCATCCCGGGGACGAGCTGGAACGTGACGGTCCAGCCCTGGATGTTCAGGCCCGTGGTGTTGGTGACGCGCATCTCCGCGCAGTAGCCGGTTCCCCACGTGGTGGTCGGCGTGAAGGTGAAGCCATCGCCCGCCAGGGGCTGGAGGCGTGTGGCGCCAGGCCCGGGCTGTGGCTCCTCCGCGGCGAGCTCGCCGGAGCAGGCGGCGGAGGAGCCCAGCGTCACGAGGAGGCCGAGCACGAGGAAGGGAACAGCGCGAGAGGACGGTCGTTCCGCGGCGCAGAGACGCATGGGGCTTCTCCTGAGAGAGGGGCCCGAACGCTTCCCTTGCGGGCCCAGCGCTGGGTTGCGCGGAGAGCGCACGCGTACTGGAGGCCGCGACCGTGCGAATCGGGTTAACGCGCCCTGAGAAAACGAGAAGTGCTTGGAAAGTTCGCGCGAGCCCGCACGCGCGGAGCGTCAGCGCGAGGATCTGCGAGCACGCGCGCGGTGCGGGACTGCACCGCGGCGCACGCCACGCACGGAGCTCATGGGGGGAGCGAGGGGCTGCGCCACGCGGGCTGCGTCCAGCGCCGACCTCACCAGCTCGGAGGCCTTCTGGCGCGAGATGCGCCGCGCGGGGCCTGCACTGCCATCCAGCGGGAGGAGCACTCCCGGGAGGTCGTCAGGGTCCTCCGTGAAGTGACTCATGCGCAGTGTTCTCCTCGGCCTCCTCTTTCGCCGCCAGAGCCCGGAGCGCGGCCCGGCCCAGGCGGAGCCGGCTGCGCACGGTCTCGAAGGGGATCCCCAGCTCCGCCGCGATCTCCGGCACGCTCATCTCCAGCACGTGGTGGAGCACCAGGGCGTGCCGCTGCTCGTTGGGGATGCGATCCAGGAGCATCACCACGTGCTGGCGGTGGACGTACTCATCCAGCGGCGCGTCCTCCGAGGCCACCGCCACCAGCTCCACCGGCGGGTCGAACCGCGGCGAGCGGCTGTCACGCATCCGCTTCAGCCACGTGAACGTCGTGCGCGCCACCACGCGATCCGCCCACGAGCGCAGCAGCCCATCCCCGCGATACGTCGGCAGCCCGTGCAGCAGGGCGATGAGCGCCTCCTGGGAGATGTCATCCACATCCGAGTCCCCGCGCACCAGGTAGCGCACCAGGTTGCGCACGCGGGGGAGCAACTCCACCAACAGCGCCTCCACCGCCTCTCGCTCGGGGTGTCTTCCGCCAACCGCCTCTAGAGCCGTGCTCGTCATCACCCCTCATGGAGCGCGCAGGCGGTGAATCCGGGTCACCAGGATTCACCCGAAAAAACTCTAACGCCGGATTGTCCGCGCTGCTGCCTGCCCGGAAGAACAGGGGTGATCACTTCGTGGCGCGAAGTTTCCACCGCGATCACAACCGCGCGCGCGTGCGGGGCCTCACCGCAACACGGCGCACGGTTTGTGTTCACTGCATGTGGGGCGCTGCTGTGGTCGTGGCGCCTCAGCCCTGGGCGGATGCGCGCTGCGGTGCGTGCCGCAACGCTCGCGTAGGCCCACGCGGCACTCAGGCATTCAGTCAGGCCTCGAGCACGGTTGCGAGCGCGCGGAAGTCGGGTGCCAGCTGCCGCTCCGCCGGGCTGCCGGCGACGACCACCGGGAGCATCGCGCCCTCCAGCGCGGCGTCGGCCGAGAGCCTCACGGCGATGGGCGCCATCACCTTGGCCTCGATGAGGCGCTTGAGCGGCCGGGCTCCCAGCTTCGGATCATAGCCATGGCGCGCGAGCCAGGCCCTCGCATCCGGCTCCACCACCAGCCGCAGCTTGCGCCGCAGCAGCCCCGCGCGCGAGGCCGCCTTCTCCAGCTCGAGGTCGACGATGCGCAGCACGTCCTCCTCGGAGAGGCGGCGGAAGGGAATGACGTGGTCGATGCGGTTGAACAGCTCCGGCCGGAACGCCTGCCGCACGGCGCGCAGGAAGTCTCCGGCGCCGCGCTCGGCTCCGTAGCCCATCGGCTCGGACTGCTCGACGCCGAGGTTGCTCGTCATGCAGATGACCGTCATCCGGAAGTCCACCAGCCTCCCGAGGCTGTCGGTGAGCCGGCCCTCGCCCAGGATGCCGAGCAGCAGATCGAAGATCTCCGGGTGCGCCTTCTCGATCTCGTCGAAGAGGACGAGCGACATGGGCTGCTGGCGGACCCGCTCGGCGAGGCTGGTGATGCCGGGCCCTACCTCCATCAGCCGCTGCGCCGAGCCGGGCAGCATGAACTCGGACATGTCGAGCCGGATCATCCGGTCCTCGTGGCCGAAGAGCGTGCGCGCGAGCTGCTTGGAGAGCTCCGTCTTCCCTACGCCCGTGGGGCCGACGAAGAGCAGCGTGCCCACGGGCTTCTCCGGATCGTTGAGGCCCGCCTTGAACCGGGCGAGCACCCCCGCGGCCAGCTCGCACGCGCGGACCTGGCCGATGACTCCCTGGGCGAGCTGCGTCGAGAGCGTGGACTGCTCGGCGGGGATCTCGTCGCTGATGAGCTGCAGGGGCAGCCCCGTGTAGCGCGCATAGGCCTCCGAGGCATCCCTCGGGTAGAGCGTCCGGGCCTTGCCGCGCTCCGCCTGCTGGTCCAGCCAGTCGAGGAAGCGGAAGGCCTTGCCTGGGAAGAGGGTGTCGCGCTGGAACATCTCCAGGTGGCCGACGAGCTGCCGCAGGCCCATGGGGTGGATGCTCACGCGGCTGCGCCGGGTCTCCTGGTAGCGCCGCATCAGCTCCGGCATCTGCGAGGAGGCGGGCTCCTCCATGCGGACGACGCGGAAGGAGCGCAGGGCCTCCGGGAAGCGCCGCTGGCAGCGCTCGAACTCCGCCTCGGTGCACTCGGCGATGAGGGAGAGCTCCTCGTTCATCGCGGCGGGCAGGAGCAGATCGCCGATCGAGGAGCCATCTGGCTGCGGCGCCAGGATCGAGGTGAGCCGGTCCACGTAGAGGTAGTGGTTCTCGTACGAGAGCGCGTCGACGATCTTCAGGCAGCGCTCCTGCCACATGCCCAGGTACACCATGCCGGCCACGATGCGCTCGGCGCTGGTGCGCCAGATCTTCGGGTAGTGCCGCTCCTTGTCCTCGCGCCGCCGCTCCGCGATCCAGCGCGCCATCTTCATCACCTGGGTCGTCTTGCCAACCCCGGGCCCTCCCACGAAGAGGATGGACCGCGGCGGCTCGTGCAGCACATAGACCCGCCAGGGCTCCAGGGCGTCCGCGTCGTAGACCAGCGGCGGGGACCTGCCGCCCAGCGCGCGGGTGGTCAGCTCCTCGCCGATCTGTTCCAGCACCGCCGGTGAGTCCTCCTCGGTGGAGCGGCTCCGCTGGGACTGCTGCAGCCCGCCGGGATCCCAGCTCTGGACGTACTCCTCGCCCTCGTGGCGGAAGTCGTAGAGCCCCTTGGGCTGCTCGCCGAGCAGCGCCGTGGCGAGCGCGTGCTGCAGCACCTCGCGCGCGATGGACAGCTCCTCGAGCACGAAGGACCAGCCGAAGCGAGGCACCAGCACGCGGTACGCGCCGCTCTCCAGCTTGCCGTACACGTACGTGAGCTTCAGCGGCACCATCGCCTTGCCGATCACCGGCCGCTTCTTGTGCATCGTCTGCGGGTGGATCTCCACCGTGAGCGTCTTCGCCTGCAGGGACTCCTCCCACAGGAAGCGCTCCAGCGCGGCGGCATCCTCGAGCAGCAGCTGCCGCACGCGCAGCTCCAGCAGCGAGTAGACCTCGGCCTCGCTGGCGCCGTAGGCGGACGGGGCGGGCTCATCGAAGAAGCTGGCCCAGGCCGGGAGCAGCCGCCCGGTGAGGCGGCCGTCGTGGTGGGTGGTGAAGTAGACGCGAAGGCTCTTGTCGCTCATGGAGTCAGGCGCTCCCGTCCGAGGGGTTCTGGGTCATCCGCAGGCGCCAGAGGGCGGGCAGGGCCTCCCCCGGGTTGCGGACCCGGTGCGTGCCGCTGTGGGTGAGCAGGTAGTCATCCAGCTCCAGCGTCGAGACCGAGCCCGTCCTCGCGGGGGGCTCGAAGCGGTAGGCGCGGACCACGGGGGCGGCGGCCTCGGGGTTCTCCGGCAGGGGGCTCACACCCGCCTGACGGGCCTTGTGGAAGGCCTGGAGCTTCGCCTCGTGCTGGGTGATGAGCTCCAGCGGCTCCGGCGCGGCCGCATCGTGGACGCGCACCTTGACGATCTCCGGCAGGCGCCCGGTGGACTGCCAGACGTGGAGCCCGGCCTCGCCCTCGAAGAAGGGGCGCACGCCAGGGCCCACCTGCTTGAGCGCCAGGTGCACCGGCTCCAGGGGGGCTTGCAGGAGGTTGGGCAGCTCCCGAGGACCGCCCGAGATCAGGGCTCCTCCCGGGAAGCGGGCCGCGAAGCTCTCCAGCTCACCCCGCGCGCCCGCGTAGGCGTCACAGAGCCAGAGCCCCAGCAGCGAGCCAGAGCCCCCCTCCTGCCGCCACTGCCCGAGCGGCAGCAGCTCCAGCGTGATGACATGCTGATCGGAGCGGGAGAGATCCCGGAGGATGCGGCGCAGGAAGTAGACCTCCGCCAGCGCGTCCAGCAGCTGCTCGCGGGAGACGAACTTCACCGGCTCGAAGGCCCGCCGATCGAAGAGGCGGACGCGCTTCGCTTGGGACCAGGCATCGGCAGGTCCCCGCTCCAGGGCTCCGAAGCGCTCGACCTCGATCATCTCCCGCGCCTCGTCCTCGGGGGCGCGGGCCAGGGCCTCCAGCCGCCCCGCGAACTCCTCGAGGTACAGCCGCATCGCGTCCAGCGTGTAGAGCGACTCGGCGTGGCCGTGCTCTCCTGCCTGGAGCCGCGCGAGGTGGAAGCGGACCTGCTCGGACAGGGCGCCCAGGTCCTCGCTCTGATGGATGCGCTGCACCTCCTCGCGGGCCTCGAGCACCTTCTCGCGCAGCTTCGCGACGGGCAGCGTCAGGAGCGGCTCGAGCGCGAACCCTTCGACCGCCGGCTCGCGGGGCACGAGCGCGTCGGCCTGCACCTCGAAGCGGTCCTCCCGGGTGTAGAGCTGGAACAGCCGCATCAGCGCCTGGGGCCCGCGGATGATGGCCTCCGAGAGCACCTGGCCCACGTTCTCCTCCAGGTAGCGCTTGAGGGGCCGTGCGCCCAAGGTGGGATCAAAGGCCTCCGCGACGATGCGTCGCTTCACCGCGTCATCCGCTGACACGAAGATGTTGCGCGACGTCAGGCCGCGCCGCGCCAGCAGCCGCGCGAGCTCCTTCTCCACCACCTTCTCCCCGGACTCCCGCGAGAGTGGCGAGAAGTGCACGATGCGATCGATGCGATTGAAGAGCTCGGGCGGGAAGAACTCGCGCACCGCTCGGTCGGAGTCGAGCGCCACGGACCGGGCATCCTGCTCGCGGATCCCCACCACGGCCTTCTGACGGGCGCCGAGGTTGCTCGTCATCACGATGACCGTGTGGGTGAAGTCCGCCGTCTCGCCCGACGCATCGGTGAGCCGGCCCTCGTCGAACGTCTGCAGCAGCAGGTTGAGCAGCGCCGGGTGGGCCTTCTCGATCTCATCGAGCAGCACGAGCGTGAAGGGCTGCTCGCGGATGAGGCGCGTCAGGCGGCCCTCGGGCTGCCAGGCGTCACCGGTCAGCCGCGCGACGGCGTCCGGCGTCTGGAACTCGGCCATGTCGAGCCGGGCCATGCGCGAGGCATCGCCGTAGAGGTAGCTCGCCAGGGCGCGCGCCAGCTCGGTCTTGCCAGTCCCCGTGGGGCCGGTGAACAGGAAGACGCCATAGGGGCGCCGCGGATCGGTGAGGCCGGCGTGGATGCGCACGATGAGGTCGCTCGCCACCTCGACGGCCGCTGGCTGGCCCATCACCTTGCGGGAGAGGCTGGCGTGGATCTCGGCGGGATCCAGCCGCTTGTTGGGGTGGAGCAGGAAGTCCGGGAGCCCCGTCTTGCGTGAGAGGTGCTCGAAGAGCAGGCCGGAGTCCACCTCCGTGTTCTGCCCGCCGTAGTCCGTGGCCAGCTCGCGCAGCAGATCGAGCGCCTTGCCCGGCAGCGCCGCCCCCGCGAAGAGTGAGCTGGCCTGTTCCAGCAGGGTGGGGAAGAGCGAGGGCTCCCAGATGACGTGGTTCCGGCCCTCCAACTCCCGGGCCTCGTGCAGCAGCATCCGCAGCGTCTCGTCGGCGCTGGTGGGGCGGACGTGGAGCTGGGTGAAGAGGGCGGCGAAGGAGGGGGCGTCGGTCTCCAGCCGCTGGAGCTGCTCCGGCGTCACCGTCCCCACGAGGGTGATCTCTCCGCGGGCGAGGGGGCCCTGGAAGAAGAGGGCGAGGTTGGCGTCACTGTCCCGCGAGCGGCCGATGCGGCCAAAGGCGTGCAGATCCTCGATCAGGAGGATTCGCCGGCCTCCCCGCGCGTCCTCGAGGAGCTTCAGGCAGCGCTGCTCCCAGTCGCCGACGTAGCTCATGCCAGCGATGATCCGCTTGCCCGCGATGGTCCAGACCTCGGTCACCTTGTCCAGGTTGCGGTGGCTGCGGAAGTCCTCGGCCTCGAGCTGCTCGGCCACGAAGCGCCGGAGCAGGGTCCGCTTGCCACAGCCTGGGGGACCCACGAGCAGGACGGGGGTGCGTCGCTCTCCGCCGAGCAGGAGCTGGAGCTGCTCTCGGTAGGGGCTGCGCGGCATCCCGAGGTCGAGCGCGTTCTCCGCGGCCTGGACGGTGAGGTTCGTGCCCAGGTTGTTGAGCACCTGGAGCCCCCCGCGCGGCTTCGGCTTCTTCTTGCCGAGCCGGTCCTCCAGCTCGAGGTCGTCCCAGGGGCCCTTCTTCTTGCCGAGCTCATCGAGCAGCGACTTCGGGCGGGCGACGAACGAGACGGCCTGGAGGCTGTCCTTGCGGCCGGAGCGCAGCGCATCGAGCGCGACCTGATCCAGCCCTGCCCAGGTGCGGGTGAAGAAGGCCTTTGCCTGGTCTTCGAGGCTGTGCGCGGGATCTACGGGGAACCACTCGTCCTGGCGCGCGGGGTGGTAGGCGATGGTCAGCGGCTCGCTGCGGGTGCGCCAGCGCGGCTCGAGGATCAGGGGGAAGAGGCCGGCCACCTTGGGCACCTCGACCCCGGCGCGCACGCGCTTGAAGTCCAGCTCGAGCCGCACCCGCTCCAGCCGGATGCCGCGCGGGAGCTGGAAGTACGCCAGCTCACGGACGGGCAGCTCGCCGATGATGGTGCGGAGGTCATCCACGAGCTTGCGCTGCAGCTTGACGGTGCTCTTGCCCGTGCGGGTGCGCGTATGCGGACCGAGGGCTAGCGTGGTCCACTGGAGGCCGGAGGGCCCGCGGCTCTGGTAGATGGCGATGGAGAGGTTCATCGCTTCGCCTCCTTCACCGCGTCGAGCTCGAAGGAGAAGAGGCCCTCGCGGTCGAGGCCACCGGAGCGCTCCGCGTGGGTGAGGTGTTCGAGCAGGATGAGCTCGAACTCCCGGAAGTAGTCCTTGCGGTCGAGCTGGATGCTGCCCGCGCCCTCGCACAGGTTGATCCAGGAGTCGGCGACGTGCTCGCGCATGGGTGGCATCAGCCGAAGCTGCTTGAGGGGAGGGGGTGTCGGTGGGGCGATGATGGGCAGCGAGAGCTCCTTGTCGGAGAGGGTGCTGCGCATCGCCACCGGCTTGACGGTGAGCACGGGCACGTCGTCCTTCTCTCCTCCGTCGTGGAAGCGATGCACGCCGGCCTCGAGGGCCAGGAACACCCCGGCATTCGGTCCATGGATCGACAGGAGCACCTCGTGGAGCCCGTCTTCGGAGGTGGCGCGTTTCCGCAGGGCCTCGAGGCCGAGCGGCTCGTCCCACTTGCGCTTGCGGTCGCTGCTCTTGCTGGTGAGGGAGGGGCGGCCCTCGACCACCCAGCGGCGCCGTTGTGCGTCCTCGAGCAGGGGCAGCAGCCAGCGGCGGAGGCACGGCGTCTCGCCCGCCTCCTGGACAATCAGCGTGATGTCGTCCCGCCTGGGCTGGAGCGCCAGCAGCACCGCGGGCAGCTGCCGACGGAGGGCCTGGAGCTGGGCCTGGGCGTCCTCCACGAAGGGCTGGACGTCCTGTTGCTCGAACAGGGCCAGCAGCGCCAGCTCCTCGGCGGCCACGAGCGCCGAGCGCAGCTGCTGGACGTTCCGCCAGAGCCCATCGAGGCGGTGGTGCTCGCCGCGCAGGTTCGCCACCGAGAGTGAGCCGGGCCCCTTCTCGTCCCGGTCTCCCTGGGAGAGCTGGGCGACCAGGAAGCCGATCTGCTCCTCGAGCTGGATCACCGCATCGACCCGGAAGATCGCGTCGATGAACCGGCGCTCCGACTGGAGCGAGCGCACCAGATCAATCTGGCTGCGGGCTGTCTTGGGGCTCCCCTTGTGCAACTGTACCGCGAGCCCACCGTCGCGCAGCGAAATCTCCAGACGTCCACCCTGGGCCTCGCGGCCCGCCGCGGAGAGGGCGCGAGCCACGGGCACGACGAGCTGCTGGTCCAGGTGGCGGCGCATGGCGCGGGCACCGTAGGCCTCCTGGTAGCCGGAGGCGGCGAGGGCGGTGGTGGCCTCGGGCGGAAGCTCGAGCGTGATGCCCCGCTGGAGCAGCCCGCGCCGCTGCCGCAGCTTCTCCACGCCGAGCCGTGCCACCTCGGACACCTGCTCGGAGGTGAGCGCGTGGAAGGGGATGATCTGATCGATGCGGTTGATCATCTCCGGCCGGAAGTGCTTGTGGACCTCGCGCAGGTAGTGCGTGGAGTCATCCGTGGCCGACGCGCCGATGCCCAGGGGGCTGCGGCGGTGGGAGGCGCCGAGGTTGCTCGTCATGATGATGAGGGCGTTGTGGAACCAGGCGGTGCGCCCTCGGGCATCGGTGAGCCGGCCCTCACCGCAGACCTGCAGGAGCAGGTCGAAGACGGCGGGGTGAGCCTTCTCGATCTCGTCCAGCAGGAGCACGCAGAAGGGCTGCTGGCGGACGCGCCGCGTGAGCTGACCTTCTCCCTGGTCGTTGCCACGGATGAGCCGGTCCGCGGCCCAGGCGTCCATGAACTCGCTCATGTCGAAGCGGAACAGGCGCTCGGGCGAGTTGAAGAGGAAGCTGGCGAGTAGCCGGGCCAGCTCGGTCTTGCCGACGCCGGTGGGGCCCACGAAGAGGAACGTCGCCAGCGGCTTGCCCTGGGGCTGCAGGCCCGCCTTGACCATGCACAGCGTCTCCACGACGCGGCGCACCGCGAGCTCCTGGCCGATGAGCTGGCGGCGGAAGTACGCCTCCACGTCTCCGGCGAGGAGCGCGCGATCCTCGCGCAGCAGGAACTCGGGCACGCCCGTCTTCAGGCTGAAGAGGGAGTACACGCGCTCGCGGGTGAGCACCGGGACCTTGCCGTCGCCCGTGCGCTCCTGCTGGAGGCCCGCGCGCATCTCCTCATAGAGTCGGAGCGCCTTGCCGGGCATCGCGCGGCTGGGGAGGTAGCGGTCGGCCAGCTCCACCAGCGGCTCCACCGCATTGTCGGCCAGCGCCGGCCGCGTGGGCTCCATCTGCCGCTGCCAGGCCACCCGGGCGCGCAGGGCCTCGTAGGTGGTCTTCGTGCTCAGCGGCTCGAGGCGCACGCGCGTCAAGGTGGCAAACAGGCCGGGGTGCCGGCTCTCGAGCAGGTCGAGCGACTCGGGAGCGAACTCGCCCATGAACCGGACCTTGCCTTCCTCCAGGAAGGGCTTCATCGCCCCGGGAAGGTCCACGGACTCGGTGGAGTGCTGCGCGAGCAGCTCCCCCAGGTTCTCGAAGTAGAGCAGGGCGTCCAGGTCCTGGGCCGCGCGCATGACGCGGAGGACGCGCTCCTGCCACTGGCCGAAGCCGGACATGCCGGCGATGAGCCGCGAGCCGCTCGTGGCATACACCCGCCGCTCCCGGCCCGCCTTCCGCTCCGCGCGGAGCCAGGCGTAGAGCAGCTCCGTCTTCCCCGACAGCTCCGGGCCGACGAGCAGCACGCCCTGCCGCTTCTCGCCGCCGAGCAGGTTCGTCACCAGCGCCAGCTCGGTGTCCCGGCCGATGAGGGGGGGGCCGCGCTTGGCCTCCTCGCGCTCGTGAAGCTGCGTGGAGACAGAGAGGAGGACCTCGTGGGCCCGCTCCCGCTGGAGCTTCTCCTGGAGCTTCTTCCTGGCCTGCCGGGCCTTCTCGCCGGACACATCCTGGCGCCGGAGCTTGAGCTGCACCGTCTCCAGAGATACGGCCTTGGGCGGCAGCAGCCGCAGGTACTCGTGGGAGGTCGGCTCGCGGGCGGCGAGCAGGCGCTCCACGTCGGCGCGGACGGTCGCCAGGACATCCTGGTTCCGGGCCACGTAGACGGTGTGGTCGAGCGCGGGGACGAAGGCCCAGGTCTCCTGGGGGAGCGGCACGACCACGGTGATCAGCTCGATCGTGGCCGGCTTGAAGAGGCGCTTGGGCAGGTCGGCGCGGGGGGCCAGCACCTCGATCAGCTCGACGCGGGCCTGCCCGGGCAGGGCGAAGTGGGCGAGGACGTCGGGCTCGGCGCGGGAGAGGTAGTCCTCCAGGAAGAGACGCTGCTCGGAGAGGCAGGCCTCCTGGCTGGACGCGTGGCTGGTCAGTGCCGGAGCAGCGACGGGGAACGCCTGATGATTCCCGTTCCAGAGCTGCTGGCAGAGGAGCGGGGTGGCGAAGTCGAGGGTCCCTGAGACGTCAGAGGCGGCCATATCTCGGCCATCCTATGACGTCCCCCGACGGTGCGCGTCTTCGTCTAGGGCGCGGCCACCACGAGCTGCTTGCCGGCGGGGATGTTGCGGTGGTCCTTGATGTTGTTCCACCGCTGGATGTCCTCGACGGTGACGCCGTAGCGCTGGGCCACGGACCAGAGCGTCTCGCCCACGGCCAGCGTGTGCGTCTTGGCGTGGCTGTCCTGGGCCTTCGCGGGCTGGGTGGCGGCCACCACCGTGCCCGAGCGCTCCTGCACCAGCGGCGCGGGGGCGCTGCCCGGCCACACCTCGATGACGGTGCCGATCTTCAGCCCGCGCTTGCGCCGGGGCAGCTCGTTCCAGCGCCGCAGGTCGTCCACCGACACGTTGAAGCGCTGGGCGATGGCCCACAGGCTGTCGCCGTCCTGCACGCCGTAGGTGACGCGTGTGCGGCCGTCGATGACCTCCGTCTTGATGGGGCCCGTGGCCACGGGCGCCCGAGGCGTACCGGCGGGGATCTCCTCCTCGGGGCGCAGCACCGTCACGCCGCTGCGGCGGGCCTGGGCCACCTTGCGCTCCAGCACCGCTGTGGCGCCGCGCCCGGCGGGCACGGGGATGGCCAGCTCCGCGTTGACGCGCAGCGCGCGCGCGTTCTTGAGCTTGTTGAACTGGAGGATGGCCTCCGGCGCGCTGCCGTAGGAGATGGCGATCTGCGACAGCGTGTCCCCGCGCCTCACCTTGTGGATGCGGAAGCTGAGGCGCTCGTTGGCCGAGAGCTGCTTGAAGCTCTTCGCGAACTGCTCCGAGGAGCCCTTCGGCAGCCGCAGCAGGTACGGCTGCTTCTCGGAGGCGGGAGGCGTGCACCAGCGGCGCAGCTCCGGGTTGAGGTCCTGCACGTCCTTGACGCTCACCCCCGCCGCGCGGGCGATCGCGTCCAGGTCCGTGGCGTCCACCAGCTTCACCTCGTCGAACTCCAGCGGGGGCTCGTACTCGAACTCCTCCTCGCGGAAGCCGAAGGCGCTGGGGTTCTTGGCGATCAGCGCCGCGGCGATCAGCTTGGGCACGTAGTGCTGCGTCTCCTTGGCGAAGCCCTTCTCCAGGGACAGCGCCCAGAAGTCCGAGGTGCCGTGCCGATCCATCATCCGCCGCACGCGCCCGCCGCCGGTGTTGTAGCCGGCCCAGGCCAGGTACCAGTGGCCCAGCTCGGAGTAGAGCTGCTTGAGATAGCTCGCGGCGGCATGGGTGGACTTGATCGGATCGCGCCGCTCATCCACCCAGAAGTCCTGGCGCAGCCCGTACATCTTCCCCGTGCTGGAGATGAACTGCCACGGCCCGGCGGCGTGGGCCCACGAGTAGGCGGTGGCGGAGAAGCCGCTCTCGATCATCGCCAGGTACACCGTGTCCCGCGGCAGCCCCTTCTGCTCGAGGATGGGCTGCATCACCGGCAGGTAGCGCGAGGAGCGCGACACCCACTTGCGGAACCACTTGCGCCCCGGGCCCTGGAAGAACTGGATGTACTGGGCCACCAGCGGCTGCATGTCCAACGGGATGTCGTAGCGATCCTGGATCTGCCCCACATCGAAGCTCTGCAGGTCCGTGATGAGGGGGAGCTCGGCCGGGGTGTCGTCCTCTCGGAAGGTGGGCTCCTCCAGCGCATCCAGCATGCGCAGGCGCAGCGGGTTGGCCAGCCCCAGGCGGCGCAGCGACTGCAGCACCGCCGCGTTGGGCTTCGCCGCCGGATCCAGCGAGGCCCCCTCCAGGGCCCGCAGCTCCTCCAGCTCGGCGGACTCGGACTCCACCTCCTCGTTGGCCTCCTCGGGCTCCTCGGGCTCTTCACCCGCGGCGCTGCCCAGCAGCTGCTTCTTGTCCTCCGCGTCCAGCACATGCATGCCTGCGGGGGGAGGGGGCATGGGCGGCAGCTCCTCCTTCGAGGCGGAGGCCGACACAGCGAGGGTGACCAGCATCAAGCAGAGAGACGGCATGGAGACCCTGGGGGCGAAGGCCCGTGAAACAAGAGGAAGCCCAAGTTTCCGTCATTTTCCTTGACGGTCAAACAAGCAACCCGGCGGGCTGCTTCCCGAGCAGGCATTAACAGCCCGGGAAGTTCACTGCCAGAGGAAGCCTGCTCTACTTTTGGCCCATGGACGCCCCGTGCCCTGGCCCGAGGATGCGCGGGAGGTAGGTGGCGAAGTCGAAGTGGGGCGAGTTCTCCGGGTTGTGGCAGGTGACACAGAGCTCGCGCCCGGGGCTGCGGACGATGTTCTTCGGCGTCGGATCCTCGGCGTGGAGCGAGCCGGGGCCGTGGCAGCTCTCGCAGCCCACACCCTCGCGGCCCTCGACTTTATCCAGCCGGCAGACGCCGCCGGGCTTCTCGTAGCCGGTGACGTGGCAGCCCACGCAGTTGAGGTGGAACTGCTTGCCCTTCTCCTCCAGCGTGGCCCAGCCGTGGCTGTGCTTGGACTTCTCCCAGAGGGGGAAGGCCTCCTGGTGGCACTCCTGGCAGGGCTTGTTGCCCACGAAGGCGGCCTCGCCCTTCTTCGGCGCGGGGCAGTCCGCGCCGTGCTCCTTCGCCCAGGCGAGGTTCATCTTCCCCACCTCGCGGTCATACGCCGTGATGAGCTCCTTCACCTCGGGCTGGCCCTGCAGGCTGGACTCCAGCGGGAGGAAGCGCACGGAGAAGGCGTTGGTGCCGGTGGGGACCGCCACGGGCTCCGTCAGCAGCCGCTGCTTGCGCGCCACCAGCTCCTCCAGCTTGGCCTGCTTGAGCTGGTGGAGCTGGGGAGCGATGCCCGGGAGGTTGATCTCCTTGTTGAGCATCGCCATGCGCTGGTCGAGCGCGGCCGCCTCGCGCTCCATCTGATCCTGCGACTTCACCAGGGTGAAGGGGCCCTTCTGGGGGCCGTAGCTCAGGTCCACGCGCAAGAGCTCGCGGCCCTTGCTCTGCAGCCCCACCACGGGCACGGCGGCGTTCACCCGCTTGTGCTCCTCGCCGCTGAACTCGGTGGCGGTGTGGGTGGCGAGGATCAGGTTCGCCTCCAGCCCCGGCTGCTCGGCCGCGGCCTGCGCCTGCGCCACCGTGCCGTGGAAGAGGGCCACCACGAAGTCCGCGCCCTGCTTGCGTGCCTCGGCGCTGGCCTGGAGCAGCTGTGCGGCGTCCTGCGCGGCCACCACGCCCACCTGGCGTGCCCCTGCCTGGAGCAGCTTCACGCCCCCGGGCGGCAGCTCCGGCAGGCCCAGGCCCTGGCGGAAGGCCACGCCGCGCACGTCATCCAGCTCGCCCGTGGCGCGGGCGGCCAGGCCCATGCGCTTCATGGCCTCCGCGAGCGCCTGCGCCTTGTGCTCCTCCTGCGGCACCTGGGCGGGGGTGAGCGTGGGCTCGCCGAAGAGGCTGTCGCCCCCATCGATATAGAGGACGGGCCGCGAGCCCTTGCGCACTTCCATTACCTGGAAGGCCGCCCGGTCGATGCCGCCGCGCATGTTCTCGCTGCAGCCACAGGGGCCCAGGTAGCCGCGCGTGTCCGCGGAGAGCAGGAGGACGGCGCCCGAGGTGTCCTGCTGCTGGGCCACCGGCGCCGGGTCAGGTACGGGCTCCGGGGAGCGCTTGCATCCCGCGGCCAGCACCGCCGCCAGGGCGAGGACCGTGAGCGCCCGCATCACCAGAGGATGCTCTGCACCAGTTCGTCGATCTTCTCGCCCATTGCCTCCAGCCCGTTCACCTTGGAGAGCGAGCCGTCGGCGCCCACCTGCTCGGCCAGCTTGGACAGCTCGTCGTCCGGGAGGCTGGAGAAGAGGATGATGGGGATGTCCTGCGTGCCGTACTCGTTCTTCAGCGTGCGGCAGATGTCCGTGCCCTTGGCCTCGGGCATGTGGATGTCCGTGAGGATGAGATCCGGCCGCCACGTCCGAAGCGTCTTCTCGAACTCCATGAGCGTCGAGGTGGCAACGACTTCATAGCCGCGCGCCTCGAGAACGGCCTTCTCCATGGCGAGGGTGATCTCGCTGTCGTCGATGAGGAGGATTTTTCGCTTCTCTTGCACGGCGACCTTCCCTTGGAGCCCCGTTCTAACTTACCGCCTCCCGAGGTACCACGGCTTTCCGCCCGGCTGGCCGCCCGCCGCCCCCCTTGCCGTGTCCACGGGCATACGCTTCGCCGGGCCACCCCCCGCTGAAGAATGCGGGCAAAGCCGCGCCAAAGGAGTAAGGAAAGCGGCCATGTACCGAGCCCTCCCGGCCTTCTGCGCTCTCGTGCTCGCTGCTCTCCCGGCCTGGGCCCTCAATGCCGGCCTGGGTGCACCTCCACCTACCGTGGACCGGCAGACACCTCAAGCCGCCGTCCAGGGCTTCCTGGATGCCTCGCATGCGGGGGACTACAAGCGGGCCGCGCACTATCTGGATCTGGACTTCCTGCCGCGCGCCGAGCAGCCCGAGCGCGGCGCCCAGCTGGCCCGCCGGCTGAAGTTCGTCCTGGATCGCAAGCTCACGTTGGATGTCGCCACGCTGAGCAAGGTGCCCCAGGGCGACGAGACCGACGCGCGCTTCGATCAGATCGGCACCGTCCCGCTGGAAGGCGCGATGGTGCCCATCCGCCTCCAGCGGGTGGTGGGCGCCGAGGACGGTGCGCTGGTGTGGGTGTTCACCGAGTCCACGGTGAAGCAGGTGGACAAGCTCTTCGACGAGCATGGGCCGATCCTGGCGGAGACGCTGCCCGCGGTCTTCTTCGAGCGCCCGGTGCTGGGGCTGGAGCCGTGGCAGTGGCTGGGGCTGCTGGTGACGCTGGTGGCGGGGTGGGTGCTGGCGGTGCTGTTGGAGCGGGTGACGCTCTCGGCGGCGATGCGGGTGGCGAAGTGGACCCGCATGGCCTGGGATGACTCGCTGGTGGGGGCGGGCCGGGGTCCGCTGCGCATGCCGTACTACGCGGCGCTGCTGGCGCTGGGCACCTCCTTCCTGCTGCTGCCCCCGGCGGCGCGCAATGCGATCGATCGGCTCTGCTACTCGCTGCTCATCGTGGCGGTGGCGTGGTTCATCCTCCGCTTCCTGAGCGTCACCACCGTCTACGTCCATCAGAAGGTCACCCACACGACGCAGGATGCGGGGCGCCTGCGCAGCCTGGGGACGCAGCTGGCGGTGCTCCGGCGCGTCTTCGAGGTGGCCACCTATATCGTCGCGTCGGCGCTGCTGCTCATGCAGTTCGAGGTGGTCCGCAACGTCGGCGTCTCGCTGCTGGCCTCGGCGGGAATCGCCGGCCTCGTCATCGGTCTCGCGGCGCAGAAGTCCATCTCCAACCTGCTGGCCGGCATCCAGCTGTCGGTGACGCAGCCCATCCGCCTGGGCGACAAGGTGGTGGTGGAGAACGAGTTCGGCACCGTGGAGGAGATCACCCTCACCTATGTGGTGGTCCAGGTGTGGGACGAGCGCCGGCTGATCGTCCCCATCACCATGTTCCTGGACAAGCCCTTCCAGAACTGGAGCCGGACGGCCGGGAGCATGCTGGGAGAGGTGCTGCTCCAGGTGGACTACTCGACGGACATCGACGCCCTGCGCGAGGAGCTCCGGCGCATCGTGGAGCACGAGGGCCGGGAGCTGTGGGACGGGAAGGTGCAGAACGTGGTGGTGCTGAACGTCCTGGAGAAGACGCTCTCGGTGCGCGCGCTGGTGAGCGCCGAGGATCCCGGCAAGCTGTTTGATCTGCGGTGCCTGGTGCGCGAGCGGCTCATCGTCTTTCTCCGGAGCCGGCCGGGGTGGCTGCCCACCGTGCGCAGCGAGACACGGCCGCTGGTGGCGCAGGGCGAGCAGGCGGGCTCGGCGCCCGGCACAACGCCTCGGGCGTGACAACAGGTCGAAAGTCGTCTTGCCCGGGTGCACAGGCTGCTGAATATGCCGGGCGCTGGAACGTCGGTGGTCTATGAAGTCCTCCCGTTCGTCACTGGAGTCTGCCGTGGTGAAGTGTCATGCCAGAGTGTGGGGCGCCGTTGCGCTGCTGGCCCTCCTGCCCGTGTCGGCGAGGGCCCAGGAGCGGGGCCGGACGGATGGCCCGGAAGGATCCGAGTACGGCAAGGGTGGCTACCAGGATCTGAACGGGGGCCAGTTCTCGCTCGAGTTCAACTGGGGCGCGGCCGTCAACCAGGAGTCCTCGCCCGCGGGAGCGCCAGAGGGACCGCCGCTCTTCCTGGGCGTGACGGCCTCCTTCTGGGGCGATGACTGGTACCAGCTCGACTTCACCGGCGCCTATGTGTTGGACGGCGGACGGGTGGATCTGCTGGTGGGGCCGCGCTTCCGCACCTACGGCTACCCGCTGAGCCTCCATGCGGGCCTCAAGGCGGGGGCCATCGTCATCCCCGAGGTGGGGGTGCGCTTCGGCCTGTCTCCTCAGGTGGGCGCGGATCTGCTCGTGGGGAACCGGGACGACATCATCCTCGGCCTCGCCTACGCGCTGGACATCCCGCTGCCCGCGGAGGCCGACGGAGGGAGCAATACCCACCGTGTGTTCATGAGCCTTGGATACAGGTTCTAGCGCCATGATCGTCCACGCCCTCCTCGCCGCCCTCGCCCTCACCACCGGCCAGACGCCGAACGCCACCACCGCGCGTGGCACGGCCACCCCCACCTTCCCGTTCCCCACGGGCCAGGTGCAGACCATCAACCTCATCGAGTGGAACTCCCAGCAGCTCCCCCGCATCTACGAGCGCTCGGACCAGCTCCCCCTCACGGACGAGGAGGTGGCCAAGCTGTCCAAGGCGGGGTTTGCGCCCGCGCAGCTCGTGAAGATGATCGAGGAGCGCCGGTGTGCCTGTGACGCCAGCGCGGACGGCCTCATCCGGCTGAAGCAGGCCGGGGTGCACGCGGACGTGCTGTCGGCCATCTCCCTGCACTCGCTGCCGCCCAACCGCGCGCTCAACCTGCTGGTGACGCTGGACTTCACGGGAGAGAGCCGCAGCGCGCGCGAGGCCTTCCTCTACTTCTTCGTGGAGGACGGGGACCTGACGCGGGTGCTGAGCCTGAACATCCCGGAGCTGCTGTCGAACCAGAACGCGCACGACACGCTGGTGGATCGCAGCGACATCCTCCGGACCCGGACGGTGCGGCGCATCCAGCTGCCCGGGAGCGTGCCGCTGAAGACGTATGGGCCCCACCGGGTGATGGTGGCCGCCAGCGCGAAGCCCACGCTCACCCATCCCTCGCAGCTCACCGAGCAGGAGCGGGCCAAGGCCCAGCTCTACACCTTCGAGTACCCGCGCTCCTCGCTGCTGAGCCTCTGCCGGCTGACGGCCGGGTACCGGCAGGACGCGGTGCTTGGCTACAAGTGGCGCTTCGAGGGCAGCCGCTTCGAATGCGAATGGAACTAGGAGTGCACGCCCCATGAACACGCGACTCATCGTCTCCGCCAGCCTCGCCGCCATGCTCAGCGCCTGCTACGTGGGCGGCCCTCGCGCCTACACGCGCGGCACGTACGAGGATCCGAACACCATCGAGATGCTGTCGGATCAGTTCAACGAGAACGACTTGCAGCTCATCGCGAAGAAGGTGGCCGAGTCCCTGGCCAGCTCGCCGCGCTTCACCCAGCCGGACGCGCAGAAGCTGCCCATCGTGCTGGTGGGCAAGCTGAAGAACAGCACCTCGGAGCACATCGACATGCGCTCGCTGGGGGACAAGATCCAGACGGCGCTGGCGCAGACGGGCCGGTTCGCGCTGGTGGACCAGCAGGCGCGCTGGGACATCGCCGAGGAGTACGAGTACCAGGGGTCCGGCTACGTGAACCCGAACGAGGCCAAGGGGCCGGGGCAGCAGGTCTCCGTGGACTTCATCATGACAGGGGACCTGGCCTCCATCATCCAGGAGGTCGGCAACGACAAGCTCGTCTATTACAAGATGACGGCGAAGCTGAACAACGTGCGCACCGGCCTCATCGAGTGGACGGACGAGAAGCAGATCCGCAAGAAGTTCGAGCGGCGGAACGTGGGCTGGTGACGCGCCGCCGAGGGCTTGGGTGAGCCTCATGCCCCGTCGCCTCGGCAGGAGCCCGCGCCTTCGGGTGGGGGGATTGCTCGTGCTGCTGGGGCCTCTGCTGCTGGCGGGGTGCGCGGGGGACTACGTGGCGCGCACCCACGGCATCCGCGAGGCCTACCAGGCGGAGGACTACCCGCGCGCGCTGGACATGCTCGCGGACGAGGGCGAGCACGGGCACCCGAACGACCAGCTGCTCGTGCTGCTGGACCGGGGCATGGTGCTGCACGCCGCCGGGCGCTGGGAGGAGAGCATCCAGGTGCTGGCGCAGGCGGACCGGCTCTCCCAGGAGCTGGACGGCATCTCCCTCCGCGAGGAGGCGGGCGCGCTGCTGAGCAACGAGCGGCAGCGGGCCTACCGGGGCGAGGACTTCGAGAAGCTGATGATCTCCGTCCTCCAGGCGCTCAACTACGCGCAGCTGGGCAGGGACGAGGACGCGCTCGTCGAGATCCGCCGCGTCAACGAGCGGCTGCGGAAGATGGTGGTCGAGGAGAAGAAGCCATACGAGCAGCTCGCCATCGCGCGCTACCTCGGCGGGGTGCTCTACGAGGACCAGCACGAGTGGGACTCGGCGTACATCGACTATGCGCAGGCGCTCGAGCTGGAGCCCCGGCTGGGGCCGCTGGCCGAGCCGCTGCTGCGCCTGGCGAAGAAGACGGGCCGGGACGACGCGTACGAGGCGCTGCTCCAGAAGTTCCCAGGCCTGCCCCACGAGCCGCTCGGGCGGGAGGAGGGGCAGGTGGTGGTCGTCGTGGAGGCGGGGCTCTCGCCGGAGAAGCAGTCCGCCAACCGCCCGTACCAGCCCCATGCCGCGGAGCTCATCACGATCCCCGTGTACCGGGACCGGAGCACCACGCCCAGGGCCCAGGTGAGCGTGGGAGAGGCCTGGCAGGGCGCGGTGACGGTGACTTCCCTGGGGGAGGTGGCGAAGCTCCACCTGGAGGATCGGGTGGGGCGGATGCTGGCGAAGCAGCTGGCGGGGGCGGTGGTGAAGGGGGGGGTGGCGGCCGGGGCGGGCGCCGTCACCAAGAGCGAGGAGGTGGCCTACCTGACGTTCCTCCTGCTCAACCTGGCGAACGAGCCGGACCTGCGCTCCTGGCTGTCGCTGCCGGCCGAGTTCCAGCTCGCGCGCCTCCGGCTGCCCGCGGGCAAGCACCTCGTCCAGGTGGAGCTCGGGGGGCGTGTCACCTCGCGTGAAGTGGAGGTTCGGCCGGGGCGGGTCTCGCTGGTGGTGATGAGGCGCTACTACTGAAGCTCCCCCATCTGATGTAGGGTCCGCGCCCCAATGTCGCCGGTCGTGGCCACGGTCGCCACCTACTCGTTCATCATCCTGTTGGGCGCGCTGGCTGGCGCGCTGCTGGTGGTATTCACTGAGCGAGCCACCCGGCTGGTGACGTTCCTGGCGTTCGCCGCGGGGGTGATGCTGGGCGCGGCCTTCTTCCACATGCTCCCCGAGGCGTTCCACAGCGGGGGCTACCCGTCCTTCACGCTGGTGCCCGCCGGCTTCGTCTTCCTGGTGGTGCTGGAGCGCAACTTCCTCTCCCACACCTGCGAGGAGCCGCTGAACTGCACCGAGCACGCCCACCACGGGCTGGGGCTCGCCGCGTTCGTGGGGCTCTCCGTGCACACGCTCATCGATGGGCTCGCGCTGGGCTCGGCGGTGAACGAGGGGGTGGGGCTGATGGCCTTCATCGCCATCGTCTCGCACAAGATCCCGTCGTCGCTGTCGCTCGCCTCCATCCTCAAGTCGGAGGGCAAGAGCACCTCCGTCATCCTCGGCTACTCCTGCTTCTACGGGCTGATGGTGCCGGTGGGCGCCGGGCTCTACTTCGCCTCGGACGCGGCGCTGCGCATCGAGAAGTTCTCGCCGTGGGCGCTGGCCTTCTCCGCGGGCACCTTCCTCTATATCGCCGTGTCGGATCTGCTCCCGCACGTCAGCCGCCATGGCAAGGAGCGGCAGGGGCGCAACCTCGTGGCGCTCATCGGCGGCCTGCTGCTGATGCTCGCGCTGGCGCGGGTGACGGAGCACTGAACAGAGCTACCCCAAAGGAGGGGGCGGACGGCCGAGGGGGCCGCTATGTTCCCGGCTCGTTTCCACGAGGGGCTGGCACACGTCATGGCGCTGCGCACGAGGGGCTCCCGGCTGGCGAGGTGGGGACGGAGGCATCCGCTCGGGGCCGGGCTGCTCGTGCTGGCAGGGCTGCTGGCCGTCTTCGGGGTTGTCCGTTCGCTGCGAGGTGCCGAGGCCGAGGCCCTGCGCGTCAGCTGGGGGCCGATCGTCCACCGGATCGTCGTGAGCGGGCGGGTCTCTCCCCCGGCGCAGGTCTCGGTGGCCAGCGTGCTCTCCGGGACGGTGGAGATGGTGGCGGTGGAGGAGGGCGCGCAGGTGGAGCCGGGCCAGCTGCTGCTGAAGCTGGAGTCCGCCGCGCTGGAGGCGGACGTGGCCCGCGCTCGGGCGGGAGTCCTCCAGGCCCGAGCCCGGCTCAAGCAGCTCCTGGACGTGAGCGCTCCGCAGCGGGCCCAGGCCGTCCGTCAGGCCGAGCTGGAGCGGGACCAGGCCGAGCGCGCCTTCGAGCGGGCCCGGACGCTGCGCGAGGTGGGCGCCATCACGCAGGAGCAGCTCGAGCAGGCGCAGAGCGCGCGGGAGGTGACGCGCAGCCGCCTGGCCAGTGCCCAGGCTCAGGCCACCGCCAGCGTGCAGGGAGGGGCCGAGCTCCGGCTCGTGGAGGCCGGGGTGGAGCAGGCCGAGGCGGAGCTGAGGGCGGCCCAGGAGCGGCTCGACCAGGCCACGCTGAGGGCGTCATCGCGCGCGGTGGTGCTGCGCCGGGAGGTGGAGCCGGGAGACTCGGTGCAGCCGGGCCGGGTGCTCCTCACGTTGGCCCGGGTGGGGGAGACGCGCCTCACGGTGGAGCCGGATGAGCGCAGCCTCGCCTTCATCCAGCGGGGACAGCCCGCGCAGGCGTCCGCGGACGCGTTCCCGAAGGAGCGCTTCGCCGCGGCCGTGGAGACGGTGGCGCCATCGGTGGATCCGGACCGGGGCACGGTGGAGGTGAAGCTCGCGGTGCCGCAGCCGCCGGGCTACCTGCGGCCGGGGATGACGGTGTCCGTCGAGATCGAGGTGGGGCGCCGGGAGCGCGCGCTCATCCTGCCCGCGGAGGCGGTGAGGGACGCGGCCTCGGAGCAGCCGTGGGTGCTGGTGCCCCAGGACGGGCGCGCCGTGCGCAAGGAGGTGACGCTGGGGCTGCGAGGCGAGGATCGGGTGGAGGTGGCGGAGGGGCTGGCCGAGGGCGAGCAGGTCCTGCTGCCCTCTTCCAAGACGCTGCTGCCGGGCCAGCGCGTGCGGCCTCGGGTGCGAGAGGGGCGGTAAGGGGACATGCCGTTCGAGCTCTTCGTCGCGTTGCGCTTCCTCCGAGAGGGCCGGGCCCAGACGGTGCTGATCCTCGCGGGGGCCTCGGTGGGGGTGGCGGTCATCGTGTTCCTCTCCGCGCTGATCGACGGGCTCCAGACGAGCCTCGTGTCGAGGACGCTGGGCTCCCAGCCCCACATCGTCGTCCGGGCGCCCGATGAGGTGGCGCGGCCTCTCACGCGCTCGCCGGATTCCCTGGTCCAGGTGGTGCGGCCGGCGCAGCGGCTGCGGTCCGTGGACCAGTGGCAGCAGGTGCGAGTGTTGCTGGAGCGCACGCCGGGGGTGGAGGCGGTGGCTCCCGTGGTGGCGGGCCCGGGCTTCGCGGCGCGAGGCACCGCCAGCCGGGCGGTGGCCATTCGTGGGGTGGAGCCGGAGCCGTTCTCGCGGGTCATCGACGTGTCCTCGCGGCTGGTGGCGGGCACCTGGCGGCTGCGCGGCTCCGAGGCGGTGATCGGCCAGGAGCTGGCGAAGGAGCTCGGGCTGGAGGTGGGGGACAAGCTGCGGCTGTCCACGGCGGAGGGGCGCGCGGACACGTTCCTCATCACCGGCGTCTTCGATCTGGGCAACAAGGACGTGAACGCGCGCTGGGTGCTGGTGCCGCTGCGCTCGGGGCAGACGCTGCTGGACCTGATGGGCGGCGTGTCGTCGCTGGAGCTGAAGGTGACGGATCTGTTCGGAGCGGAGGGGCTCGCGGACGAGCTGCAGCGGCGCACGGGGCTGGTGGCCGAGAGCTGGATGACGCTGAACGCGCAGCTGCTCACGGCGCTGCGCTCGCAGAGCAGCTCCCGGTACATGATCCAGTTCTTCGTCATTGTGGCGG